>Ga0070694_100002003_pt1 | contig 12108 bp, 9 predicted proteins | sample KBSK1251metaG_FD_65470 | JGI IMG/M metagenome (GOLD analysis project Ga0070694, IMG submission 65470) | Corn, switchgrass and miscanthus rhizosphere microbial communities from Kellogg Biological Station, Michigan, USA - KBS K1-25-1 metaG | ecosystem: Host-associated > Plants > Roots >... | reverse complement strand
GACCTTTTTCACTCCGGCCTCGACGCAGGCTTCAAGCAGATTGAAGGTCCCCGCGATGTTGACCTCCAGCGAGAGCCTCGGCGTTTCCTGGCACATGCGCAGCCAGGCGGCGGCTTGATGGAAAACATAGGTCACGCCTTGCAAGGCTTCGCGTAATGTTTGCTGGTCGCGGATGTCTGCTTCCACGACTTCTATCTCGCCGTGCGCGCGCGCCCAATCCAGGTGTTCGAGCTTGCCCCGGATGAAGCTATCGTAGACGACGACCTGCGCGCCTTCTTTGATCAGTTCATCCACGATGTGCGAGCCAACCAAACCGGCTCCGCCAGTGACGAGGATCTTTGAGCCAGATAAATTCACGATGACGACCTCCTACGAATGACGAGTTCTATTGACCAATTCACGCCATGACAAGCTCTCGGCTGATAAACTGAAGAGACCCAGAACCATGGCCGCGAGATAAGTGACGGCGTGTAAAGCGATGGCGAATCCGACAGCTTGATTACTGTTCACGGTGAAAGGGGCGAGAGCCGCGATGGTAAAGAATTCATAAGTCCCTACTGCTCCTGGAGCTGCTGGAATAATGAAGCTCAGACTGAGCACGACAAGCACACATAACGAAGCGATCCACGGCACGCTCAGACCGAGCGATTTCATTACTAGCCCAACCATCACCGCTTCAATCGCCCAAATCATGACGGTGAGTGTGGCGACCCACAGAGCTTGCTTACCGCTGCGCAACGCGCTCAGCCCGTTCACAAAACGCGCGGAGGTGCCTTGCAATCGTTGCCCCAGCCTCGGCGAGATCGCGCTGACTGAGCGCGTCGCCAGTCCAATCAAGTGATCGCCTTTGATCGCCAGGCAGAGCAGAACAATGGCGATCATCAAAAAGATGGGGGCGATGATCCGGCCTCCGCTGCGAATGAAGGTCGGCAAGGGGACAAAGAAAGAGAGCGCGCCCACCAGCGCGAGCAACCAGAGGACGTCAATCAGTCGCTCCAAAATTACCGTCGCGGCTGAAGTGCTTTTGCTCACTCCGGTCCGGCGCTCAAAGACGTAAAGGCGAACCAACTCTCCGGCTCTGGCGGGCAGCACGTTGTTGGCGAGATAGCCAATCATCATGCTGGTGAAGAGGAAACGCCATTTGGCTGACTGCGGCTCGCCGAGCAAGACGCCCCAACGTATGGCCCTGACCGCACTATCTAAGGCGCACAAACACAGCGCCAGGGCTAAGGGGAGATAGTTGGCCGCTTGCAAGACCTGCCGCACTTGTGCCAGATCTACGCTGCGCAGCGCGAGGAACAAACACACAACGCTGACCATAACTCCCAGGAAAAGGTTGAGCCACCTCCACCAGGACTTCTTTGGCCGCTGCTGAAATGTCGGGCTGACTGAAGCAGCGCTGATCTGCTTTGTAAGCACAGCTTCGGTTGGCTCCATCTGCGTTTCCTACTGGTCGTCGCTTTACCCGCTTCGCTTCAGTAACGAAGAGGTTCGTTACGACGAGAGTTCGACCGGCTGACCGTTTTGCTTCAATGATCGCTCGGCGGCCTCCAGGACTTTGACCGCTCTGAGGCCATCATAGCCGTCGGTCAATGGCTGGCGATTGTGCTCGATGCAATCAATAAAGTGGCGGCATTCGGCTTGCAACGGCTCCCCAAACTGAAGTGTCGGGATAGTCAGGTCGCCACTCCGGGTCTGGAATTGGAATTGCGCGAAGGATTCGGGTGACTCGAGAAAATCATCCAGTTGGTTGATGCCTTTATCGTAGACCTGAATCTTGGCATCCAGGCTCACGTCATCATAGACGAGCATCTTCTTGCTGCCGACTAACGTCATGGTGCGCACTTTGCGCGGATCGAGCCAGCCGAGATGCAGATGCGCTCCGACGCCGTTGGCATAGTTGAGCGTAACGAAGACGACATCCTCCTGGCCATTGAGATACGAAAAGCCGCGCGCTGAGACCTGAACTGGCTCCTGCCCCAGCCAGTAACTCATGATCGAGACATCGTGCGGCGCGAAGCTCCAGAGCGCATTCACATCCTTCTGAATGCGACCGAGATTGACGCGTTGCGAATAAACATAGAAGAGCTTGCCCAGTTCGCCTTGATCGAGATATTGCTTCACGCGCTGCACAGCCGTGTTGTATTCAAACACGTGGCCGACCATAAGCACGCGATGATGTTCTTCGGCCAGATCAATCAGCTTCTGGCATTCCTCCACCGTGCGGGCGAGAGGTTTCTCGATGAAGACGTGCTTGCCCGCCGCCAGAAAATGGCTGCCCAACGCGCAGTGAGTTCTGATCGGGGTGACGATCATCACGGCATCCACCTCAGGGTCTTTAGCCAACTCTTGATAATCACTGACGACCTTGGCCGTGGGACAAAAGCGCTGCCGGATGGATTCAGCGCGCTTGACGTCCATATCGCAGAGAGCGACTAACTCGACGTTCTCCAGCGAGGTCAAATTCCTGACCAGGTTCGGGCCCCAATAACCGACTCCAACAACTGCGATCTTGACCATTAGCCAACGACCTCCTTCACGGCTTCGGCCACATACGTGAGTTGCTCAGCCGTCAATTCTGGATACATCGGCAAAGAGACAATTTCTTGCGCCGCCTGTTCAGTCACTGGGAGCGAGAGATCGCCATACCCTTGCTTCAGGTAAGCAGGCTGGCGGTGTAGCGGGATGGGGTAATGGATGCCAGCGCCAATGCCTTTTTGCTTGAGATGATCTAAAACTGCGCCCCGACGCTCGGTGCGAATCACGTAGAGATGATAAACGTGACGCACGTCTGATGATTCGACCGGCGTGACTAGATTCGAACCGGCGAGCAGTTCATTGTAGAGTCTGGCGTGCGAGCGCCGAGCCTCCGTCCAGGCTTCGAGGTGCGGGAGTTTGGCGCTCAAGATCGCGGCGTGCAAAGCATCAATCCGTTCGCCGAAGCCAATCTCATCGTGTTCGTATTTGGTCAGGCGCCCATGGTCGCGCAGCTTGCGCACCTTCATCAGCAACGCTTCATCGTTGCCCGTCACTCCGCCAGCGTCGCCATAAGCGCCAAGATTCTTGCCCGGATAGAAACTGAAGCAGGCCAGATGTCCGATGCTCCCGCAACGCTGTCCCTTGTATTCCGCCCCGTGCGCTTGCGCGGCATCTTCGATCAAGTACAAATGGTGACGCTCGGCGATCTCCATCAGCGCGCCGAGGTCGGCCGGTTGACCATAGAGATGCACTGGAAGGATGGCTTTGGTGCGCGGCGTGATCGCGGCTTCGACGCGCGCCGGATCAAGGTTGTAAGTCTGCGGATCAATGTCCACAAAGACCGGCTTAGCCCCCGTCTGCGAGATGGCTTCAGAGGTCGCAATAAAAGTGTGGGCGGTGGTGATGACTTCATCGCCCGGCCCCACGCCGCAGGCGAGGAGCGAAAGCTGTAAAGCAGAGGTGCCGGATGCGACGCCGACCGCGCCTTTCGCGCCGGCGTAGCGCGCAAAGGCCTGCTCGAACTCGGTCACTTCGTGGCCGAGAATGAAGCTCGTGTTATCCACGACTCGTTTGATGGCAGCATCCACTTCAGGCTTGATGCTGGCGTACTGAGCTTTCAGATCAACTAACGGAATTTCCACAGGTATTACTCTCCTTCAACTTCGACAAGTTGCTGCATCTCATAAGCTGACAATTCCCTAACGTCCTTGATGACGCGGGCCGGATTGCCAACCACGACCTTGTAATCTGGCACATCATGCACGACTACTGACCCTGCCCCGACCAGCGCTTGGCGGCCAATTACTACGCCTGGCAAGAGCGTGGAGTTGGCGCCGATCTTGGCTCCGGCCATCAAGCGAGGCCCGCGCAGATCGGCTTTGGCTCCTGGGCTGAGCGGATACATGGCGTTGGTGAAGACGACGCTCGGCCCGACCCAACTGCCCTCTTCGAGCACTGAATATTCGGGAATGAAAACATTGGAGTGAATGCGCACGCGATGAGCCAGCTTGACGTGATGCTCGATGATCGAGTGGGTCCCGATACTGACGTCATCGCCAATCTCATTCGATTCTCTGATAGACACGGCATGTCCGGTCTGAAAATGGTCGCCGATGAGATTGCCCGCATAGATCACAGTGTGAGAACGGATGCAGGCCTCGGCACCAATGCGGGTTTCCAAAGCCCCCGGCGGCAGATTGCGCGGCGGCACTCCCAGAATAACGTACTCGCCAATTTGACAGTTGGCTCCCAAGATGACATTGGGGTGGACGATGTAGGGAAGGGTCATGGCTTTCCTCCAGGAGATAGCAGCAAGTCAGTGATGAGGTGCCGCGACTTGGTTTGGGTTACGCTGAGTTGACGATCAAGAAGAGGCCTGCTTCCCAATGGTCGCCGATACTATTGTGGAACTGTGTTTCAAAACTGTTGCAATCGCCTTCAATTCTGTAGACGAAATTGCCGCCGCGCGTGCACTCGCCACCAGACCGCACTCATGAATTTTGCTGTCTTGAGCCTCAAGCTTCCCCGGTTATTTTCTGGCCTGAATAAAGACGCTATCAGCCGCCGGATACTCTTGTTGGCGAGTGACCGATAGATTCAGTTCGGTCAGCCAGCCGAAAACAGTGGCGACATTCAAATGCACGAAATGAAAGTAATCACTCGCCCCTTCCGGAACTTCCATTCTGGCCACGGAGGAGACATAAGAGAGGAATCTCCGCAGGCCCATTTTGACGAACCAACCATGACGCGACATACTCTTGACGCCTTTTTTGACCAGTGTCTGATATTGTCCCAACTGCGACGCGTTGGCTGATGCATCGTCATTCCCCAGGCCATCAATCCAGAGATTGAGATGGCCGCCAGGTTTCAGACAGCGCACTGCATCGGCGAGGCTCCGCTTCGGATTGATGATGTGATCCAACGAACTGCCGTAGAGGATATGATCGAATGTCTCGTCTCGAAATGGCAGGTACTCGCCGATGCCTTGAACGAAATTGAAGCCGCGAGGCTGATGCCCCACTAGTGGGTCAATGCCGACGACGGCGCTCGTTTCAGGCAAATATGAAGGGTAGGTTTGCGGGCCGCATCCAATATCCAGAATCAGCCCTGATGACTGGCAGAAGCGTTTGAAGGCCTGGGCGTCTTCCCGCTCTCCGATGGAGAGGTTATACTCCGGCGCAGCGGTATAAGAACGTAACCCATTGTCCTGCAATTTCTCCCAGATCTCCCATTTGGATTTCAATACTTCATCAGGCGGCGGGAGCGGTGTCATATTGTAGACGCCGTGCTCAAAGGTATAATGCCTTCCGCACTGGGGGCAGCAGTCAGAGCCTGCATAACGAATGTTTTCCAAAGGTAGGTTGGTATGGCATGCCGGGCAGATGATTAAGTTGTTGAGGTCAACCATATTCTTTTCCTCCAATAGATTTTAGATACTATTGCGCGCAGAAGATCTGAGAAGGCGGAATGATCAATCATCTCTGCTTCTGCCCCACCATCAAAACAGAGGAGCCAAGCAGCGGCCGCCTTGTCAGTTCAAGCTCCAACTTCATGAGCGTCAGTAACAATTTGTTTACCCAAGGACTCGGCGGCTCGAAGCCTTGCTGGATAACATCCTCGGTTTTCTTGTCAGTTGAGAGTGAGAGCCAAAGTTTTCGGAGCAGCAATAAAGGAACGTTGGCCAAGCCCCAATAGCGAATGTCTTTGACTGCTATGTCAAATCCCCGAAGCCCATCCTGCAATGTTTCTAGATTGTATCTTCTGACATGGCCTGCTATTTCATCGTAACGGCTATGGAGGAATTGCAGCGCTGGAACATTAACCAGTAGGAAACCGCCAACTTTCAGATGGGAGAGCAGAGATTTGACGAAAGGCTGGGTTTGTTCGATATGCTCGAGCACGTCAAACAGCAGCACTACATCGTAACTCTCTTTTAGCTCCTGACTCTCTTCTAGAATGTCATAGTACAGGATTCGCCCGCGGCCAGGCCTCATTTGGCGCAAAGCATCGTAGTCCAGATCAGTCGCGTCAACTGTCCAAGCTGTCGCTTCTTCCAGTTGCGAACGAAGAACGCCAGTACCGCAGCCGACATCCAAGACCTTCAGTTTCTCGCCCAGAGGAAAGTTCAAATCATGAAGCTGCCTGAGCAGAGCCGCGCACCGCCACTTGAACCAGAAATGAGACTCATCCGACAGCTCATACCAACTTTCGAGAAAAGCGTGCGGCTGTCGTGGCGAGATAATTTCAATCTGATTTTCGGTCATCATAGCTTACTGTCCGGCTTACTGTAAAAATTCCCGCACGATGTAATTCGGGCGTCGTTTGGCTTCGTCGTAAATGCGGGCGATATATTCGCCGATCACACCGAGCAGCAGAAGCTGCATGCCTCCGATCAGCAAAACGAGTGTAATCAAAGAAGTCCAGCCTTGCGGTGCCAGCCCTCTCAGAAAATAAAAGCCAACCACATAGACGAGATAGATCACTCCCGCCAGGCAAGTCAGCAGACCAATATATGCGGCTAGGCGGAGCGGAAAACTGGAAAAGGAGAAGATGCCGTCCAAGGCCAGGCGGACCAATTTGCGGAATGTGTATTTCGCCTCGCCCGCATACCGAGCCTCCCGCTCATAAGGCAAGGCGACCTGCTTATAACCTACCCAGCTTCTCAATCCACGCAAAAACCGATTCTTTTCCGGCAGCGCCTTGATGTGCTCAATGACTTTTCGATCCATCAAACAGAAGTCGCCGCTGTCAAGCGGGATGTCTATATTGGAAACAACTTGCAGCAGCCGATAGAAAGTGAAGTAAGCGGCGCGCTTGAGAAAGGATTCCTGCCTCTTTTTCCTCACCGCGTAAACCACTTCCGTGCCTGTACGCCACTGCTCCAGCATTTGCGGAATCAATTCAGGCGGATCTTGTAGATCGGCATCCATGAGAATTACGGCCCGGCCACAACTGTGATCAATCCCCGCCGTGATAGCTGCCTGATGACCGAAGTTGCGAGATAAGTTCACGAGCTTGAGATGTGGATCAATAGCGCGTAATTCGGCAATGATCTCTACAGAGCGATCAGCACTCCCGTCATTCACGAAAATTACTTCATAACTTTCAAGTGGGCTAAGCACCTCATTCAAACGCCGATGTAATTCTGGGATAGTCTCTTCTTCGTTATAGATGGGTAAGACAACAGATAACTCTACCTGGGGCAACCTCGAAGAGGAGGCGACCAGTTTCCCTAATTCATCAAATAGGTTGCCGCCGGTATGGGCGCTCTCGCTAACCGCTTTGAGCAGCTCTAAAGCAAAAAATGCTGCGCTCTCAGGTGGCTGGGTATAAGTCTCTTTTAGAGTATCTGATGGCATAGGGACTTCCTGCGTCGGGCTATTAGTTCCTCAGTTGGGCTTCATTTGGGACAAACTTTGGGAGCTTAGACAGCTTGACTTGATAAAGGGTAAAAGGGCCGATCTGCTCACCAGCGTCACGGCTGTACCAGCGGTCAATGTTCGAGAAATCAAAAGGAGTCTGACGATAAACCACTATGTAAGAAAGCTGTGGCTGCCGCGCGCGTTCCTGATTGAAGCTCACCATAAAATCTGAATACTGGCGCGCCTTGCCACGGATTTCGTCAGGTGTGAGCGGCTTGAAAGCAGCAGTTAACTCAGGCCAATACCGGTTGGCTCCAAAGAGCGCAATGACTGCGGTAATGTCGTTCTTAGTAAGCATACCTTCCAGCACGGCGGCCTTCACGCCGCAATAGTACAAGTGCTGGAAAAATCTCTCTTGCTGTTCCTCCAAAGACAAGCCTCCCGCCCAGACCATAGTTCCTGACCAGAAGGGTGCGTGCGGTGTGAAAGTGGCCAGGCTGTCGGAGATGACATAAATATCTGGTGAAAATACGATCTCACGATCTGGAGGAGTTCGGCCATGTTCGGCAGCCAAAACTGTCAGTCTCTTCGCCACCGGGAAAAAGCGATCACGTTCGACATTCCTACTCCTTTGCCCGCTAATCATGTAATTCGCCTCAGCCACTCCCCAAGAGAGCGCTATTACGGCCAGCAGGGCTAGCGCGAATCTAGGCACACGAAGTGTGAAGGAGTAATGCCGCCCGCGCCAGAGAAGGAACAGCACGAGAATAAGGGCGAGGAGCGAGAGATAGTTCGTACTGAACATTTCATAATGGTGAGGTTGCAAGGAACGCCCGGTGATGATTTGCTGATTGAAGACTACAAATGGCACCAACCCCAGCGAACTGGTCAATAACACCACTGGCTGATGCCAGTCCAGGCGCTCTTTTCTCACGCCCCAGATCAACAGCAGGATGACAAGCGCGCCGATCCATTCTGGCGCACGATAGAAGTCCGGCGCATGCGTGAGGGCCAGCAACAGCACTTCGTTCGCGACTGGATCCCGGTGTGTGAGCATGACGGCATAGACTGCGAGAGCAGGCGCGGCAAACAACGCTATCAGAGCCAGTCGCTTGATGATCATTGACCACTCGGCGCGGCGCGCCATCAGCCAGACGAAGACCAGACAGGCAAGCCAAGCCAGCGCGGATGTCCAGAGGTAGAAGTGGGAAAAAATGAGCGCCGCGAAAATCACGCCGGCCCCCATCGCGGCATACCATGCCTTGCGCCCCTCGGCGGTGAAGGCCTGCCAGGTGAGCGAGATGTAGCCGAAGAAGGCAGGGAAAATGATCGCTGGATGATAGCGCCGTAAGAAGAGAAAGAAGCCACTTGCCACGCGTCGCCCGAAAAGCCATTCGAACAGTACGCTATCACGTGACGCGGGTGTGCCGAGGATGAGTATGGCAAGCGCGCCAACAGCAGCTAAGATCTCATCACCCGTCACCAGCATGAGCAGGTAGAAGATCATCAAGGTGGCCAGAAAGGCTACGAGCGGGGTCAGCACAATGAAGGTTAGGGAAACGCTGGCCCCCATAACACGAGCTAACAAGACAAGCAAGTAGGCCGGGACGGCGTGAATCGAAAACTGCGACTCATATGGAGGTTTGGCGGGATCAACTTGAAGAGGTTGAGCGTGGCGTGGTCGCCCCAGAAGCAGCCCATTGATGTAGGCTGCGTATATGTCTTCGTCATAGAACATCGAGGCATAAGCGCCTTGCCACTCAGCCCCGCGCGTAATCCATAAGTCAATCTGTGGATAGAGCGAGAGCAATGACATGGCCAGTGCCGCAAGCACGCCCCAGCGCCAACGAATCTTCCGGCTCGAGGCCGCCACTGGCGCGCTCTGTGTCTTGGTGTTTAGCGCTTTCGCGCTAGAGACAACCGGTGGATTGGTTTTGACCAGTGGCGATTCGGCGGACGCTGCCAAGTCGGCCTTTATTTTCTCTCTCATATCCACTGCCAGTCGCATCAGATGCCCGCTCACCATCCGGCGATTTAGGTACAAAGGAATCAACAGGCAAGGCACTAACACAGCTAACACCCACACAGGACTGGTGGACGTTATGACTGCTTTATAAACACGGCCATTGATGCGCGGATCGCTGTTGTCAGAGGTCGAAAAGTAGAGCGTCGTCCCCCAGTGTGAATATCGCCCTGATCCTACGCGGTCGATATCTTGGTGATTGGTGTGAGCTGGCCCAAGCGGCTTATCATCCTCAAACACTTCCGTTTTAGACTGATTAGGTTTGTCCAGGCTGTCAGTCAAGTTTTCAAACAGCCAAGAACTGGATGCAGTAAGAGCCGTGGTATAACTAACTCCGCTTCTGCTGGCAATGGCTGAAGCCGGGAGAGGAAGGTCTTGCTTAATGCCATGAACTACTCCCCAAATAGCAGCCCCGGTGAGAAGAATAGAGAAAATGATTGATAACAAGTTGAGGTTCTTGCGGTTGTTCCCATCTCCGTTACCATCGGCACTAGAGCCGCCTCCCGCCTCACCTTCGGTTACTACCTCAAACTTCTTGTTGGCTTCAATAGTATCCACCCCCTAAGACCCTTCATTAACCTTAATTCCCAAATCTTCGTGCAAACTTGCCGTTGCATCTGAAGCAATGGGATGATTGCCTCGGTCATTTACAATTACGTTGCCGACGTGCGATTAATATGTGTCTACAAAAAGGCCTCAATGCTGCCTTGTGCTCAGCAGCTTATCATTGAGCATGCATCGTAACTTCACTTGATAAAGCGTGAAGAGGCCGATCTGTTCACCCGCATCTCGAATGTACCACTGATCCAGATTCGTAAAATCAAAAGGCGACTTGGTATCCACCACCACGTAAGAGATCTTGGAGCGCCGCGCGCGCGCGCAATCAAAAGCGGCGATGTATTCGGCATATTGGCGCACCTTATCCGAGATTTCGCTGGCAGTGACCGGTTTGAAGTGATTAGTCAAAATGGGGTTGTATCGGTCATTGCCGAACAGCACACCAACTACAAACGTATTATTTATGAGCCTGCGTTCCAACGAGGCGGGAAGCTCACCACAGTAATACAAATACTGAAAAAACCTTTCTTGCTGTTCTTCCCACGACAAACCACCAGCCGCCGGCACATGGCTCGCCCAGAAAGGTGTCTGGGGCGCCCAGTGGGCGATATTATCGGAGACCGCCAGGATGTCAGGCGAGAAGACCACCTCGCGGTCATGCGGGCCTTTGTTGTGTTCGGCACCCAGAGCGGCGAGCCGCTTAGCCACCGGCACAAAAAGATCACTGGCGACGTTCCTCTCCTTGGACACCGCTGCAGCACTATGCATCTCAAAAACTCCCCAACCGATCACGGCACAAGCGAGCAAAGCGATTAACCAGGCACCGGGCACGCGGCGCTCGAAATGAAGACTCCGCCAACGCCAGAGAATGGCCAGCATAAGGCTCCGCCCGTGACAGAGAATAATTAGCGTGAGGATGAGGGCCAGAAGCGAGAGATAGTTCGCACTGAAAACTTCGTAATGAGTCGGCTCCAGCGAGCGCCCGGTGATGATCTGCTGATTGAAGACCGCGAACGGCATCAAGGCCAGTGAACTCGCCAATAAGACAAGCGGCTCGCGCCATGACGCCAACCCTTTCTTCACCCCCCAGAACAATAATAGGATCGTCACTGCCGCAATCAACTCCGGCGCGCGATAGAAGTCCGGGGCGTGCGTGAAGTCGAAGGCCCCCACTCTTTGATCCGGGAGGGGGTTCCGGTGCGCGAGCATAACGGCATAGACTAGGAACGCGAGGGTTGCGAAGAGCGTTGTCGGAGTCAAGCGCTTGACCAGCAGCGGCCACTCGGCGCGGCGCATTACAAGCCAGACCAGGACGAAACAGGCGAGCCAGGCAATAGCCGAAGTCCACAAGAAGAAGTAAGAAAAGACGAGCAGGGCGAAGACCGCGCCCGCAGCGATGGCCGACCCCCAAGCCCGGCGGCCTTGCCCAGTGACGGCTTGCCAGATAAGCGCAATGAAGCCGAAGAAGGCGGGGAAGGCTATCGCTGGCTCGTAGCGCCGCAGAAAAAGAAGGTTGCCAAGCCAGTTCCACCCGAAAAATTGATTGACGGCACTTTGCCTGGATGCCAACGTACCGCAAATGAGCACAACCAGCGCGCCCACGGCCGAGAGAGCTTCATTACGCGTGACTGAAGCAAGTAGAGAGAAGAGTATGAGCGTAGATAGGAAAGCGATCAGCGGCGTGAGCACGATGAAAGCTTGAGCCACTGTGAGACCGGAGACATGGATAAAAAAGGCGATTAAATACGCCGGAGCGAATTGAATCGAGAAGAATGATTCGTATGACGGTTTGCCGGGCGCAGGAATCTCTAGAGGCTGAGTACGGCGCGGGCGGCCCAGGGCCAGCCCCTTGATGTAGGCCGCATAGATTTCTTCGTCACAACACAGAGAGGTATAAGCGCCTTGCCACTCAGCCCCACGTGTGAGCCATAAGTCAATTTGCGGATAAAGCGAGAGCAGTGACATGGCCAGCGCTGCGAGCATGCCCCAACGCCAGCGAATCTTTTGGCTCATGGCTACGGAGAGATCACTCTGCCTGACTGCCAGTCGCAGGCTTACAAAATCGCGATTGAGGTACAGAGAAAGCAATAGGCATGCGGTTACCACGGCCAAGACCCAACCGGACATAGTAGCGGTGATGACTACTCTATAGCTGCGGCCATTGGTGCGCGGATCGCTGTTGTCGGA
>Ga0070694_100001999_pt1 | contig 12112 bp, 2 predicted proteins | sample KBSK1251metaG_FD_65470 | JGI IMG/M metagenome (GOLD analysis project Ga0070694, IMG submission 65470) | Corn, switchgrass and miscanthus rhizosphere microbial communities from Kellogg Biological Station, Michigan, USA - KBS K1-25-1 metaG | ecosystem: Host-associated > Plants > Roots >... | reverse complement strand
CGGATCACCGCGGAGCTCCCGGGCTTTGCGACCATCGCGCGGACGGGCGTGACGCTGCTCGTCGGCCAGACGGCCACGCTCGATCTACAGATGTCTCCGTCGACCGTGCAGGAGTCGGTGACGGTGACCGGCGAAGCGCCGCTCGTCGACATGAAGAATTCGGCCGTCGGCGGCAATCTCGACGCGAAGCAGCTCTCCGAGATCCCGCTCTCGGGCCGCAACTGGGTGGACCTCGTGATGCTGGCGCCCGGCTCGCGCGCCAACGAGGTCGGCACCAACGGCACCGGCGGCCCCGTCGCGCGGACGGGACGCAGCGGCGGTGTCCAGGGCACCTACAACCTGACGATGGACGGGCAGCAGGTGACGCAGACGGTCGCGGGGACCTTCACCAACCCGAACTTCAGCCGCGAGTCGATCGCCGAGTTCCAGGTGATCACCAACCGCTTCGACGCCGCGCAGGGACGCTCCGCGGGCATCCTGGTGAACGCGATCACCAAGTCGGGGACGAACACGCCGGTCGGCACCTTCTCGGGCTACTTCCGCAACTCGAAGTGGGGCGCCGAGGACTTCATCCGCCACCAGGTGCTGCCGTACTCGGATCAGCAGATCGTCGGGACGTACGGCGGCCCGATCCGCCGGGACAAGATGCACGTCTTCGGGCACTGGGAGTTCGAGCGCGAGCCGCGCGACATCGCGTTCACGACGCCGTACCCGGCGTTCAACCAGGACCTCGTCAACACGCGCACCGAGCACAAGTCGGGCGCGCGCTTCGACGCGGACCTCGGCGGCCAGCGCCGGCTGATGGTGAGCACCAACTACTGGCGGCAGCTGCTGCCGAACCGCTTCGACCTGAACAGCTCCACCGACCATCCGTCGGCGGCGACGCACGAGCTGGCGAAGATGATCCGCGTCGGCGCGCAGATGACGCAGGCGAGCAACCGCACCGTGAACATCGTCGCGGCCGGCGTGTTCCGCCAGTACGACAACGAGACGTCGTACATCGGCAACGAGAAGGTCGGCAAGATTCAGTTCAACAACGGCCTGTCGATCGGGCCCGGGCTCACCGACGTCGGCCGCACGCCGTTCCGGTGGAATCCGACCACCTACAGCCTGCGTGACGACTTCAGCTTCTCGTTCAACGCGCACGGCCGGCACGACATCAAGACGGGCGGCGAGTACCTGTTCAACACCATCTCCGACATGTTCTGGTGCAACTACTGCCGCGGCTGGCTCGACGCACGCGGCGGCCCGGTGCCCGCCAACATCCAGTCGCTCTTCCCGGTCTGGAACGATCCGTCCACGTGGCAGCTGAACTCGATCCCGGGCAGCGTGATCGTCCGCTACCGCCAGGCGATCGGGAGCCCCCAGATGCACGAGACCAAGCACATGCCCGCGGGCTGGTTCCAGGACGACTGGACGGTCGGATCGAAGCTGACGATCAACGCGGGCGTGCGCTACGACGTCGAGGTCGGCGCGTTTGCCGAAAATCTCGGCCTCGAGATCAAGCCGTTCCTGCCGCCCAACCGCCACGCCGACAGGAACAACCTCGCGCCGCGTCTCGGCTTCGCCTACACGCTGGCGGAGAGGACCGTCGTCCGCGGCGGCTTCGGCAGGTTCTACGCGCAGATGTTCGCGCGCGACAGCTTCTACACGCACGCGCTGATGCAGACGATCATCCCGGAGATTCCGTACGACGGCCGCCCGGACTTCGTGACCAACCCGTTCAACGGGCCGGCGCCCACCTACGATCAGCTCAAGGCACGCCTCTGCTCGGCGACGGGCAACGCGCCGGGCTGCATCCGTCCCGACCTCACGCGCATCAACAGCCCCTACATGGACATCCCGTACAGCTATCAGTCGTCCATCGGCCTGCAGCACCAGTTGACCGACACGACGGCGGTCACGGCCGATTTTGTCTACACGGGACTGCGCAACGCGGAGATCCAGCGCAACGTGAACCTCACCTACAACCCGGCAACGGGGGTGAACTATCCGTTCACCGACGTCAGTCGCCGCGCGTTCCCCGACTGGGGTGTCGTCAACGTCGTTCGCTTCAGCAAGGAAGGCTATCAGAACGATCGCGGCCTCCAGACCGCGCTGACCAAGCGGTTCAGCCGCAACTGGGAGATGCAGGGCACCTACACGCTCGCGTGGCTGAAGGACGCGGAGCCGAAGCCGGTGAGCGCGACGATCGATCCGGCGACCGGCTACGTGCGGTACGACCCGCTGCCGTTCGAGACCTCCAAGGACCTGGGCGGCTGGTACACGAACAGCGTCGCCGACCAGCGGCACCGCGCGACCGTGAACGGCGTCTGGCAGCTGCCGCACCGGTTCCAGTTGAGCGGGCTGTACTTCTACGGGTCCGGCATGCGCTTCGCGACCGCGTTCAGTGCCGACGTCCGCAACCTCGGGGCGGGAGGGGCCAACCTCTTCAACCGGACGACTGGGCAGATCGAACAGCGGAACAACTTCGTCGGCAAGCCCTTGCACCGCGTGGACATGCGGGTCCTGCGCGGCTTCAGGCTGGCCAACCACGCCTCGTTCGACGGCATCCTCGAGGTGTTCAACCTGTTCAATCACGTGAACTACGGCAACTACGTCACGAGCATCGGCGCGGCGAACTACGGGGCGCCGGTGGCGCAGGACAACGTGGCGTACAAGCCGAGGCAGTTGCAGCTCGGATTCCGGGCGACGTTCTGAGGATCTCCGTCGAATAACCTCCACTGATGACGAGCCACGGAGGCACAGAGACACAGAGATAATTTGGTAAAACTAAACTCTGTGTCTCTGCGTCTCTGTGGCTTGTGTCTGTGTTGTGCGGCGGCTGTCGCGGCGCAGTCGATGGGGCGCGCGAACATCCCTTACCCCGACGCAAAGCCGATCCTCGAAACTCTCAAAGCCGATCTCCTTCCGGAACAACTCCGCTCCCTGACACCTGCTCAGCGGGAGGCCGCGTGGCCTGAATGGGTCACGCACCGTGACGCCGACATTCGCGCGCGGCTTGCGGCCGGCGACGAAGACTCCGTCATCACCTTTCTGCTCTTCGGCGTCACCTTCACCAGCCAGCCGCGCTACTCGTTTGCGACGGCACCCGCCGGGCGCGCGCCCGAGGCGGTCGTGGCAGATCCGGTGGTGCAGCGCCGCATCGCGGACATGGTTGCCGGCATCGCCTCGCCCGGCACGAACGAGCGCCTGCAGTTCGCGCGCCGCGTCGTCGAGCGGCACGGCGCCGACGTGACGACGGCCGCGGGCAGGCAGCGCGCGGAGCAGGTGCTGCGCGACGGCCTGAAGCGGATGCTGGCGGACTACGACGCCTATTTCCGCGACAGCGCGCCGGGCGCGACGCTGTTCCGCACTCGCGGCCTGTCGTCAGACACGTCGATCTATGCGGCGTTTGCGATTGACGCGGCGCTCAAGGACGTCGTCGCGAAGGGCGTGCTGCGCCCCGGCAGTGTGCGGCGGGTCGCCGTGATTGGGCCGGGGCTCGACTTCACCGACAAGCAGGAAGGCTACGACTTCTACCCGCTGCAGACGATTCAGCCGTTCGCGGTGATCGATTCGCTGCGCGCGCGGAACCTCGCCGCGCAGGACTTCCGGATGACCACCTACGATCTCAACCCGCGCGTGAACGATCACATCGAGGCGGCGCGCCTGCGCGCCGCGCGCGGCGCCGCCTACACCGTGCAGCTGCCGCGCGACGCGACGCAGCGGTGGCAGCGCGACCTTCTGAGCTACTGGACGCGGATGGGCGAGAAGATCGGCGAGCGCGGGCAGCCGACGGCGCCGCCGCCGGCCGCCGGACGCGTGGACGTGCGCGCCGTGCGCATCCGCGCCGACGTGGTGCAGGCGATCACGCCGCGCGACGTGAACATCATCCTCCAGCGGCCCGATCCGCTGCCCGAGGACGAGCGCTTCGATCTGATCGTGGCGACCAACATCTTGATCTACTACGACGTGTTCGAGCAGTCGCTGGCGCTCGCCAACCTCGCGCGGATGCTTCACTCCGGGGGAGTACTGCTCACCAACAACCCGCTCTTCGAGCTGCCGTCGATTCCGGTGCATCAGGTGGGAGAAACGAAGGCGGCCTACACCGACGCCGGCGCCGACTGGATCGCGTGGTATCAGCGCGAGTAACTCGCTGTCTGCACATCCTTTCCTGTTGACCCTACCCCAGCCGTACGTTAGTTTCCGCGGACCCGGTGGGCCGACCTGAAGGCAGGCCCCTAGATCGCTACCCCTACAACCGCTAGGACGTGGATTGATGTAGGAGCCGACCTTCAGGTCGGCCTGGCCGGTGGTGCAATTTGGAGGGTTCATGACGTTGGTTCGACGGTGGGTTTCTCTCGGAGCGCTGTTCGTGGCGATCCTCGCGCTGCCCGTGACCGGGTTCGCGCAGACCGAAGCAATCATCACTGGCGTAGTCTCCGATTCGTCCGGCGGCGTGCTGCCAGGCGTCACCGTTACCGCGGTGCACGACGCAACTGGCAATACCTTCACGAGCATCACCGACGAGCGCGGCGTGTTCCGCATGCAGGCACGCGTCGGCGCATACCAGATCCTGATGGAGCTGCAGGGCTTCCAGTCGGTCCGCGCGCAGGTGACGCTGCTCGCCGGCCAGACCGCGAACATCCCGGTGCAGATGCAGCCGGCGACGCTGCAGGAAAACGTGACGGTGACGGCCGAAGCGCCGCTCGTCAACGTGACCCAGACCAACCCGAGCGGCAACATCGACCCGAAGCAGTTCTCGGAGCTGCCGGCCGAAGGCCGCAACTGGATGGCGCTGCTGCTGGTCGCGCCGGGCAGCCGCACGACGTCGGTCAACCAGAACGCCCCGATCCCGATGCGCGGCGGCGGCGGCGACCAGCAGTTCTTTCAGACCAACGTCGACGGCCAGCAGGTGAGCAACGAGCTCGGCGGCGGCCGCCAGCCGCTCATGAGCCAGGAGATGATCTCGGAGCTCCAGTTCGTCTCGAATCGCTTCGACGCGACGCAGGGGCGCTCGCTCGGCGTGCAGGTGAACGTGATCACCAAGTCGGGGACGAACCGCTTCGCCGGCTCGGTGCGCGGCAACTTCCGCGACAGCGACATCGGCTACGCCAAGGATCCGCTCGCCGGCAAGGTGACGCCGTTCAAGGACCAGCAGATCGCCACCTCCTTCGGCGGGCCGATCATCAAGGACCGGCTGCACTTCTTCGGCTACCAGGATTACGACCACAACCCGAGCACGGGCGTGTGGACGACACCGTACCCCAAGTTCAACATCTCGAAGGACGGACTGCTCACGACGAAGCAGGGCGGCATCCGCTTCGACTACCAGATCTCCTCGCAGACGCGCTTCATGGCGAAGGGCGATCTGTGGAGGAACTGGGACGACGGGCTGACAGGCAACAGCAACTATCCGTCAGCGGCGGCGACGACGCGTGAGACGGGCAATACGTTGAACTTCACGCTGACCAGGGTGCTGAACAACCGGTCGGTCAATGAAACGAAGGTCGGCTACAACGGCTATCAGTACCGGAACACCTGCTGGACCAAGTGGAACAACGCCTGGTACAAGAACCAGGGTCCGTACGGCCCCGTCCAGGAATGCGGTCCGGTCATTACGTTCACCGGCTTCAACTTCGGCGGCAACCAGGGCTACCCGCGGCACCGCGGCCAGGATCGCTACTGGCTGCGCGACGACTTCTCGCATTCGTACGACGCGCGCGGCCGGCACGACCTGCGCACGGGCGGCGAGTTCATCTATCACACCGAGATGAGCGCGAACTGCACGCGCTGCCGCAGCACGTATACGGCGACGGGGCGGCCGGCAGGCCTGCCGACGATTCCGACGCCCGCGCAGCTGCAGGACTGGTTCCCGGATCCGTTCAGCGCGGACACGTGGAACGTCAACGCGATCAACCCGTGGGTGACCAACTTCAACATCGGCATCCACAAGGGGCGTCGGACGCCGGACCGCCAGAACCTCGCGGGCTGGTGGGTGCAGGACGACTGGCGGCTGTCGACGAAGTGGACCGTGAATCTCGGCGTGCGCTGGGACATCCAGACCAACGCGTTCGCCAACGCGGGCGAGGTCGTGCCGTTCATGGTGCCGGGACGGCCGAACGAGAAGAACAACTACGCGCCGCGGCTCGGCGTCGCGTACGCGATCAGCGACGCGACCGCGATTCGCGCGGGCGGCGGCCGCTACTACGCGGAGAACATCACGTCGCAGGATCTCTACGCGCTCGAGTATCGCTCGATCGTGCAGGTCGACATCCCGAACGACGGGCGCGCGGACTTCGACGCGAACCCGTTCAACGGCCCGATGCCGACCTACGAGCAGGCGCTCGCCCGCTTCTGCGCCTACAACAACAACGCGCCTGGCTGCCTCCAGCGCGCGACGCAGGAGCTCGGCCCGCCGCGCCAGTACCAGCACACGCAGTACACCGATCAGTATTCGGTGGGCGTGGCGCACCAGTTGAGCGGCGAGACGGCGTTCACGGTGGACTACCTGTACAACCGCGGCCGCCACGAGAAGAACAACCAGGCGAACATCAACCTGACGTTCGATCCGAGGACGGGTCTGAACCTGCCCTTCAACGTGCGCGCGAACCGCCCGTTCCCCGGCGACGGCACGATCGGGCAGAACTACTACATGGGCAGGAGCGCGCTGCACTCGCTGAACACGAGCTTCACCAAGCGCATGAGCCACAACTGGCAGGGCGCGATCAATTACTCGCTCTCCGGCCTCTGGTCAGGCTCGGGCAACCCGTTGACGGCCGTTCCGGGGCAGGAAGCGATCATCGTCCCGTTCAAGCTGGCCGACGACCTCTCGGGCCCGTGGACGTTCGACGCGCAGGACCAGCGTCATCGTCTCGTGGCCAACGGCATCTGGGAGGTCTGGAAGGGATTCCAGTTGAGCGGCTACCACTACTTCGGCGCGGGTAACCGCTCGTCGACGAACTACGGCGGCGACCTGCGCGGCTACGGGCCCGGCGGCGAAGGCCGGCTGCGTCCGGACGGCACGATCGTTCCGCGCAACGGCTTCATCCAGCCGGTGCAGAACCGGACGAACATGCGGTTCCAGCAGCGCCTCTCGCTGCCCAATCGCGTGCAGGTGGACCTGATTGCCGAGGCGTTCAACCTGTTCAACCGGCCGAACTACACGCTGGGGACGCAGGAGAGCTCGCTGCAGTACAGGAAGCCGGTGACCGCGCAGTACCGGACGATGCAGTTCGGGTTCAGACTCGGATTCTAGGCCGAGCGACGCACACCAGATCACGAGCCACGGAGGCACAGAGACACGGAGGGTACTTCTCCGGGTCTCTGCGTCTCCGTCGGTGCCAACGGCAGGAACGACCACGAAGGCGGCTTTCGGCCGCGCCCACGAAGCTCCCGAAGCTGCCAGCTGAAATTCGGAGTCCGCCGGGCGCGCGAGCGGGCAACCACGAAGCACGCGAAGAACACGAAGAGCGGTCGCCGGGCCGCCGAAGGCGGCCACGGGGTGAGATACGCGCCCGGAACAAGCCGCACAGGTTTCAGCGCTTGTTCCGGGTGCGTACCTCACCCCGTTGTCGGCCTGCTTCGCAGGCCGACCGGCGACCGCTCAGGCGATGCGGCGCACCGGACCTGGTACGCACAACGCAAATCTCTGTGCCTCTGTGGCCCGTTCCGTCTTCGCGGTCTTCGTGCGCGTCGCGTAAGCGACCTTCGTGGTGATCCGCTACCTCCCAACTACCACAGTCGCCTCGGTTTTGGCGCTGTTGCCGGCCGCGTCGATCGCGCGGTAGACGACGGTGTAGACGGCTCCAGGGCTGGCGCGGACCTTGAACTCACGATCGTCCGTTCCGAACGCGGCGTCCTCCACCTCGGCGCCGCGCCCCTTCGCATCGTCGAAGGCGATAGACACCAGTTCGACGCGCGGCGCGGGGTCCGAATCGTCGCTGACGACGATCGTCGCGGTGACCCTGACGTTCTTGCCATTCGGCGGCCAGATCTGCGACGGCGACAACGTGAGAGAGATGATGGGCGGCGTCACGTCGCGCGTCGTGATGGCGAACGGCTCGAGCGTCTCGGTGCGGGCGCACACCTGCCGGCGATCGAAGCTGGGGGCCGGCGACGCGGGCGCGAGAATCGTGCGATCCACGAAGCGCCCCTCGTCCACCTGCAGGATCCGCACGGTGTTGAAGGTGGCGGCATCGGTGACCCACGGCACGTCGAAACAGATCGTGATGGCGCCCGCAATCGTCGCGGTCGTCGTGACCTGATACGCGAGGCCGTTGAGGAGCCTATACCCGGCCGGCAGCGCCGGCAGGCGCGCGGGGTCCACGCCGAAGACGCTCGTCATCCCTGCCGACGTCACCGTGCTGAACGTCAGCGACGACAGCTGCGCCGGGTTCACCGTGATGCTCGTGCCCGACTGCGTGTTGAAGAGCGTGAACATCGCGCGGACGATCTCCGAGTCGATCTCGGTGACCTCGACGTCGGTGGTCGTCGGCGTGATGAGCGACGGCCATCCGCCCTGCGGCAGCTGCTTCGACAGGTAGTACGCCATCGCCGATCGGATGGCGGCCTGTGCCTGCGCGCCGCCGACCGCCGCGAGACCGAGCGCGATGTACGCGGTGCGCTGCAGGTGGCCTCCGCCCCACGAGCCGGCCGGATCCTGCTGCGTGAGCAGGAACGCGCGGTACTCGCTGATCTTCGCGTCGAAACCCGGCAGGTCGTGGAAGGCCCAGAGCAGCGAACCCTCGCCGATGAGCGTGTAGTCGAACGCCCGCTTGTTGTCGGCCGGGCCGCAGCCGTCAGGGTCGGCACACTGATCGAAGCGGTGGAGCGGGTTCGTGTCCTTCCAGTCCGCCTCGCGCTGGACGATGGCGGAGGCGAGGCCGAGGGCGTAGTTGACATCGCCCGCCGCCTTCGCGGTTCGGATGAGCGAGGCGAGGTCCCACGCCGCGAGCGAGCGCGCGCCGTGCGAGATCACGTGGTCGCGGTCGGCCAGCCATTGGTCGACGTTCACCGCCGGGGTCGTGTAGGTGTTCTTGACGACCTGGAACCACGCGGTCGCCGTCGTGCTGTAGGTCGCGTTGCCCGTGATCTGCGCGAGCTCGGCGAGGAACTCGACGTCCTGCGTGTGCGGTAGGCCCGGCGTCGGCGTCGAGTTGAACTGGGCGACGATCGTGTTGCCGGCTGCAATCGCCGCGTTCAGGTAGACGGCGTTCGACGTTCGCTGGTACGCGGCCAGCATCGCCAGCGCGGTCACGCCGATCGTGTTGGGACACGACACGCCAGGACCGCGGCCGCAGTTGCTCGCCGTTGCGACGAAATACCAGCCGCCGTCGGCGTTCTGCAGCAGGCGCAGCCGCTCCGCTCCTGACACGATCCCCTGGTTCACCGTCGTGGCGTTGACGAGCGGCCCGGGCGGATCGTCGTTGACGATCGTCGCGAGGGCCTGCGGGACCACGATGACGCCGTTGACGGGGTTCGAGAGGCTGATGCCGAAAATCTCGTCCGGCTCGAAACGCGCGTCGCCGAAGACGGTGACCGGCACGGGCTTGCTGACTTCACCCGGCGCGAAACTCACCGTGCCCGACGCCGCCACGTAGTCGAAATCGGCAACCGTCGCGCTGCCGTCGACCGTCGCGTACTGCACGGTGACCGTAAGGACGCTGGGCTGCGAGAGCGAGACCGTGAAGGTTGCGGCCTGCGTGCCACTGGCGCCTTCCGTCAACGACACGTCGTTCACGGAGATGTTCACCACGGCCGCGACGAGCTGGGTGACCGATCCGGTCGCCGGCGCGAACTGTCCGCTCGTGCTGGTGTACGACGCCGTAATCGTGTGGCTGCCCGCGGCGAGGGTCGATGTGGTAAACGAGGCCTGACCGTTGACGAGCGTCGTCGGTCCCGCCAGCACGGTCGCGCCGTCCCTGAACGTCACGTTTCCGTCGGTCACGAAGGCGCCGTTGGCCTGCGTGACGGTGGCGGTGAAGGTGACGCTTTGGCCGGGCTGCGACGGGTTCAGCGAGGAGGTCACGGCGACGTTGGTCGGCTTGGTGGCGGTGACGCTCCGCACGACGATGTTGTCGATGAGCACGCCGCAGGCGTGCCCGGGACGCACGGCGGTGCAGATGTTGAGGTTGTCCTGGGTGTACTCGAACAGCAGCCGCGCCGTGCTGCCGGCGATGCCGGGCAGCTTGAGCCGCACGTGCCGGTAGCCGTTGGGGTCGGCGTTGCCCGCGCGCGAGTCGCCCGCCCACGCGGAGAGATCCTGGAGATAGCCGGGGTTGTCGTTGCGTGGGAAGTGCTTGGGATAGAAGTCGGCGGTCCCGCTCTTGAACTGTTCGGCGAAGGCCTCCGCCGCCACGACCCGGGTCGTCCGCCCCGGTGTTTCGTCGCTGAACCGGACGAGCAGGCCGTCGTACGCGAGCGTCGCAAAGCCAGGATCGTCTTCCGTGTCGTACGCGATGTCGAAATCGACGGTCGCGTAGAGCGCGTTCGCGGGGACGACGAACTGCGGGCTCGTCATCCGTTCCCACCGCGTGGGGTCCGCCCCGAGCCCATTGTTCGTGTGGAATGCGGCATTGCTGATGGCGGCCGGCGTCGCCCCGAGCGACTGGTTTCTCGTAGTCCACGCGACGGTGGTCCCGCCGGCGATGTGTGAGGAGGCCCAGCCGACCGGCAGGATGCCCCCGGGGGCCACGCCGTTGAAGTCCTGCGACAGCAGCGTGAGCGTCAACGGTGTTGCGGTTGCCTGCGTGAACGGCAGGGTCGTCGAGCCCTGCGCGCTCGACACCGTCAACGTCAGCTCGATCGGTGTCCCGGACGCGAAGTTGCTGCCGACGGCGATGGTGAACGGAGTCGTGTTCGTCGCGGTGGCGCCGGCCGCGAGGTTCGGATACGCCGACACGCTTTGCGTCAGGACCACGTTCGGCGTCGATGTCGACAGCGTCGCGTTGACGCCGGTGAGCGCCGACGCGCTGATGGGGTTGGTGACGTAGTTGGTCAGCGGCAGCGTGAACGACACCTGCTCGCCCGGATCGATGGAGCCGTTTCCAGCGAGCGAGCCGCCGGTGTCGGTGAACGACACCTGTCCCAGCGAGGCGCTGATGCGCGTCGCCCCGGCCGCCACGCGCTTGAAGTACATGTCGGGCACGGTCATCCGCGTCTGCGGCTGTCCGTCGGTGAAGCCGACAAGCGGCGGCGTCCCCGCCCAGACGGCGGACAGCGCGTTCGCCTGCGCGACCGCCTGGTTGTAGTCGCCGATGTTCGGCTGCCCGGTGTCGTTGCCGTAGCCGGCGTGAAACGGCCGATCGGTCAGCGGCATCGGCTTGCTGAACGTCACGCCCCCGTCGTCGGAGAACAGGTACATCGTCTCCGTGAGGTCGCCGGTCGCCGCGCCGCCCTGGTCGTAGAAGAAGACGTAGAGACGGCCCGATGTGACATCGACGGTGGCCCACGGGAACCACTGCGCGCGGTCCGCGCCGGGGCGGCTGTTGAGGCGGATTGGCGCGCTGAAGGTGGTGCCCTGGTTCGTGCTGCGCTGGAACATCACGTCGGCGCCGTCGAGATTGCTGTTGTTGGAGTACACGACGTAGATGTTGCCGTTGTTCGGCCCGCCAGACGTGTCAACGGCGAGCGACGGCGCGTTGTTCACGCGATCGTTGCCGAGGACCTCGTCCATCGCGACGAAGTCGGCCGCCAGGCTCACCGGCGCCGTCCACGTGGCGCCGTTGTCCGTCGATCGGGAGAAGCCGATGTTGCGCGCCCCGGCAGGCACGCGCATCCACGCCGCGTAGACGTTGTTCGATCCCCTCGCGAACCTCGGCACCGAATTCTGGCCGTCGCTGGCCGTTGCCGCGACGATGGCTCGCGGCGACCACGTCGGCGTGGCGGCCATGACGTTGTCGCTGAACGTCGACGAGATCTCGACGCCGCCGGGCGCAAACACCGTGGACGTGAAGTTGCTCCACGTCAGGATCACGCGCCCCGTTTCGGGATCGACGTCCGCGAACTCCTTGTCGGCCGCGTCGAAGGCGTTGCCGCCGCTGAGCTGACCGTGCGGGTTGCTCGCTGGCGTGATGATGAACGGGCCCTGCCACGTGTGGCCGAAATCGGTGGAGCGGTGGAACCCCAT
>Ga0070694_100001998_pt1 | contig 12113 bp, 9 predicted proteins | sample KBSK1251metaG_FD_65470 | JGI IMG/M metagenome (GOLD analysis project Ga0070694, IMG submission 65470) | Corn, switchgrass and miscanthus rhizosphere microbial communities from Kellogg Biological Station, Michigan, USA - KBS K1-25-1 metaG | ecosystem: Host-associated > Plants > Roots >... | reverse complement strand
GTAGGTCACGATCGCGTCGAGCAGCGGCTGGATGCCGATGGCGTGGAGCCCGGACGTGCAGACGAGCGGATAGACCCTGCCCGCGTGCGTCGCCGCGCGCAGCCCCTGCGCCAGCTCCTCCTGCGTCAGCGTCCCCTCCGAGAAGAACCGTTCCATGAGCTGCTCGTCGGCTTCCGCGACCATCTCGATCAGCTCTTCGCGCGCCTTTGTCGCCCGGTCGGCCAGCGCCGCCGGGACCTCGCCCTCGCTCATCTTGCCGCTGCCGTCGGCCGCGAACGTCAGCGCCTTCATCCGCACCAGGTCGACGACGCCCGTGAACGCGCGCTCGTCGCCGAGGGGGAGCTGAATCGGGATGATCTCGCGCGCGCAGTCGCGGCGCAGCGATTCCAGCGTGCGCTCGAGGCTCGCGCGCTCGCGCTCCAGGCGGTTGGCGACGACGATGCGGGGAAGGTTCAGCGCGGCGGCTTCTTCCCACAGCTTTTCGGTCTGCACCTCGACCCCCGCGACGGCATCGACGACGAGCAGCGCGCCTTCCGCGACGCGCAGCGCCGCCTTGGCGTCGCTCAGGAAGTTGGCGAAGCCCGGCGTGTCGATGATGTTGATCTTGGTCTTCTGCCACTCGGCGTAGGCGAGGCTGGAGGAGAGCGTGTGCTTGCGGGCGATTTCTTCTTCGTCGAAGTCGGTGACCGTCGTGCCTTCGTCAACCTTGCCCAGGCGGTTGACGGCGCCGGCGGCAAACAGCATCGCGGAAACCAGCTGTGTCTTGCCGCAGCCGCCGTGGCCGACCACGGCGACATTCCGGATGGCAGCGGCGTCGTAGACCTTCATAAGGGGTATCCTCCTCCCGCGAGGTGAGGTGAAGCTCGAGCGAAGCTGATCGTTACGGGCGGATCATAGATCAAAGGTGTCAGGTATCAGGTATCAGGTGTCGGCACGTCAGGTATCAGGTGTCGGCACGTCAGGTCTCGGCTGCCGGGGAGCCGGGCCACGGGCGTCAGGGGAGGCAAGAGCCAACAATTATGTTCGCTGCGACGCACTGGCAGACGAATATGTGCTGCCGTCGGACCCCGGGGCGTGCCGCCGGAGCGCGCCGGCGGCGGCGGTGACGCGTGCCGCGCTCCGCGGCCGGCGGTAGCAACATCGTTGTTGTCGTTTTCGTCGCGCCACACATTTTTGTTCCAGTAGCCCCTCGCGTCCGCGCTGCTCCAGGCGTTTTTGCCAGCAAATCATCGCCGCGCGATCCGCCTTCGCGCGCGGGCAGTGGCGTCCATCTTGCTCTCCCGTCCGCCGTCGACTGGAGCGCTCGCCGGACCGCGCTCACGCGCCCTATCCCAACTGCGGAGGATCGATGAAACCGAAGTCATTCGTGTCGATGTACGTGTGCCTGCCGGTGCTGACGGCGGCGTGTTCCCTGCTGCTCGCGCGCCCTGTCGCCGCGCAGTCCGTCCCCGACCCGAACCCGGGCAGCCTCACGGTGACCAGTTCCGTCGACCTCACCAACGTCTACATGTTTCGCGGCATCCGGCAGGACGACACCAAGGTGATGATCTGGCCGGCCGCGGACCTCGGCCTCGCGGTGTACTCCGGTGACGGCGCGCTCAAGAGCGCCGCGATCGACTTCGGCTCGTGGAACAGCCTGCACACCGGCAACGCGGGGCTGAAGAGCGCGAGCAAGAAGATGTGGTACGAATCGGACTTCTACACGTCGTTCTCGATGGGCTTCGGCGGCGGCCTTAGCCTCGGGACCACCTACACCGCCTACACGAGCCCGAACGCCGGGTTCACCAGTGTCAAAGAGGTGATGTTCAAGCTGGGCGTCGACGACAGCGCGAAGCTTGGCAAGGGTGCGCTGAAGCCGTACGGCATCGTCGCGCTCGAATTCAACACGGAGCCGGGCGTCGGCCAGGCGGACGGCGGACTGAAGGCCGGCCGCTATCTCGAGCTCGGCGTCGGCCCGGGGTGGACCGGGTCGAAGGCGAGCCTCACGTTCCCCGTGAAGGTCGGGTTGAGCCTGGCGAATTACTACGAGTTCGACGGCGTCGACAACCGGTTCGGATACTTCAGCGCCGCCGGCATCGGGTCGGTGCCGCTCAAGCTCCCGGCGAGCTTCGGCGCGTGGAACGTCCACGCCGGCGTCGAGTTCCAGCAGCTCGGGACGACCCCGCAGGCGTTCAACAACGGCGAGGCGCAGAAAGTGATTGTTTCAGGAGGGATTGGTCTCACGTACTAGGCGAGCACCGTTCTCCAGGGGAGGTACACGCATGGCACGACGATCGCTTCCGGCGCTGCTGATCACGGCGCTTGGTTTCCTCACGCTCCCGAGTCTGGCGGCGGCGCAGGCCGCCGCGGATCCGAATCCCGGCAACCTGACGCTGATCGGGAACATCGACCTCACCAACACGTACATGTTCCGCGGCATCCGCCAGGACGACACGCGCGTCATCGCGCAGCCGTCGGCCGAAATGGACATCACGCTGCAGTCGGCCGACAGCGGGTTGAAGAGCACGAGCCTCAATTTCGGCACCTGGAACAGCCTGCACACGGGCGACACGGGGCTGCGCAGCGCGACCTCGGGACTGGGCTGCGCGTGCGACAAGATCTGGTACGAATCCGACTTCTACACGACGCTGGCCTTCGGCTTCACGGGTGGCAGCCTCGGGATCACGTACACGGCCTACACCAGCCCGAACGCCGGCTTCAACAACGTCAAGGAGCTGATGTTCAAGTTCGGCGGCGACGACAGCTCGGCGCTCGGTAAAGCCGCGCTCCATCCGTGGGTGATCGCGGCCTTCGAGTTCGACGCCGACAACGGGCACCAGGCAGACGGCGGCGCGAACGCGGGGAAGTACCTCGAGCTCGGCGTGAGCCCGGGCTTCAGCGGCGCCAACGCGAGCATCGCGGTCCCGATCAAGGTCGGCCTCAGCATCGGCGACTACTACGAGCTGAACGAGGGGACCGCCGCGCTCCCGAACTTCGTCGACCACAAATTCGGGTACTTCAGCATCGCGGGGATCGTGACCGTGCCGCTCGGCGGCACTACGTCGTACGGCGCCTGGAACTTCCACGCCGGCATCGAGTTTCAGAAGCTCGGGGACACGACGAAGGCGATCAACAACGGCGACTCGAACAAGGTGATCGGGTCCGCCGGCCTCGGCTTCACGTATTAACGTCGCGAGCCACGGAGAAAAGGAGAGAGGTCTCCGTGGCTCGTGCCTGCGCCAGTGACGCCCCGTCATATGATGGTGCGGGCGAGCCCCGGAATGTCCCCTTCATGTCGGTAACGCAGCCGGATTCCACCGGCGCCCAGCCGTCGCCCGTTCGCGCGCCGGCGGGGGGAGCTGCGCTGAAGGCGTCGCTCGACGCCGCCAGGGAGGAGCTGCGCGCGTCGATCGCGCACGGCGCCGGCGGGCGCGGCGCGCTCGAACGGTACGCGGACCGCGTCGACGCGCTCGTCCGGCAGCTGTTCACCGACGCCGGCCCCTACGACGGGCCGATCGCCATCGTCGCGCTCGGCGGCTACGGGCGCCGCCACCTCTGTCTCCACTCCGACATCGACCTGCTGCTGCTGTTCGGCAACGGCATCGGGCCGGCGGAGGAGCGCTTCGTCCGCGGCTTCCTGCACCCGCTCTGGGACCTCGGCGTCGTCGTCGGCCACCAGGTGCGCGACATCGCGGATTTCCGCCAGCTCGAGACCGACAACCCCGAGTTCCTGCTGGCGCTGCTCGACGCGCGGCCGGTCGCCGGCGCCCGTTCGGTGTTCGAGCGCTTCGGCTCGCTGTTTCACCGGCCCGCGACGCACGCGTTCATCCTGCGGTCGCTGCTCGCGCTCATCGAGGAGCGGCACGCGCGCTTCAACGGCACGCTCTATCAGCTCGAGCCCGACGTGAAGGAGGCGCCCGGCGCGCTGCGCGACCTCACCGCCACGCGCACGATCGCGTTGCTGACCGACCCGCTGCTGCTGCGCCGCGGGCCCGCCGACGCCGGACGCTTCGACGACGCCGAGGATTTCCTCCTGCGCGTGCGCTCCACGCTGCACCTCGAGGCCGGGCGCAACCAGAACGTGCTCAGCCACGAGATGCAGGAGCGGACCTCGGAGATGCTCGGCTACCCGGGCGCCGAGCCGCGGCAGCGTGTCGAGAAGCTGATGAGCGACTACTTCCGGCACGCGCGCATCGTCAGCCGCTCGCTCGAGTGGGCGCGCCGCACGGCGCCGGTGCCCGTCGGCGCGAACCTCGGCTCATCGCGCGACGGGGTGCGGTTCATCGACCCGGTGCAGGCGGCGCGCAATCCGGCGTCGTGGCTCGGCGCCTTCCAGGCGGCGCTCGACGCGGGAACAGAGGTCTCCGAGGAGGCGCTCTCGTGCATCCAGCAGCACGTCGATCGCTATCGCGCGGACGATTTCTTCGCCGACGCCGACGACCGTGCCTCGCTGCTGCGGTTCCTCAAGCCGCGCCCCGGCCTCTACGCGCGGCTCTCGCAGATGCACGACTGCGGGCTGCTCGGACGGGTGTTCCCCGAGTTCCAGGCGATTTCGTGGCGCGTGGTCCGCGACTTCTACCACAAGTACACGGTCGACGAGCACACGCTGCTGACCATCCGCAACCTCGAACGGCTCGTCGCCACCGAGTCCGGCGACCGGATGCGGTTCCGTTCCATCCTGCTCGACCTGCGCGAGCCGGAGCTGCTCGTCCTCGCGCTGCTCTTCCACGACGTCGGCAAGTGGCGCGACGACGACCACGCGCTCGAAAGCGAGCGGATGGCGGAGCACGTCCTCGAGCGCCTGCAGGTCGGCGGCGAGCAGCGCGACGCGGTGCGGTTCCTCATCCGCCATCACCTGCGGATGTCGATCGCCGCCTTCCGCCGCGATACCGAGGACCCCGACATCGTCCGCCAGTTCGCCGCGCTCGTCGGCACCGAGGAGCGGCTGAAGATGCTCTGCCTGATGACGCTCGTCGACATCGAGGCGGTCAGCCCCGAAACGCTGACGCCATGGAAGGCCGAGCTGCTGTGGCGGCTGTACGTCGATACCTACAACCACCTGACGCAGCGCTACGGCGACGAGCTGATCGAGCGCAACGAGGCGGGCCTCAGCGAGCTGCTCGCGAACCGCCCGGACGACGTGACCGCGCCGGAGATCACGCGCTTTCTCGAAGGGCTGCCGCAGCGTTACCTGCACGTGTTCCCGCGCGAGGCGATCTATCGCCACATCTGGCTCGCCCGCGACATCAAGCCGGACGAAGTGCACCTGTCGCTCGAGCGCAAGGGCGCGGTCTGGAGCCTCGCGGTGGCGACGCTCGACAAGCCGTTCCTGTTCTCGAACATCTGCGGCGTGCTGTCGTCGTTCGGCATGAACATCCTGCGCGGCCACGCCTTCACCAACCCGAACGGCCTCGTGCTCGACGCCTTCGAGTTCACCGACGAGGAGCGCTTCCTCGAGCTCAATCGCGACGCGCACACACAGCTGCTGCGCGTGATGCAGGACGTCGTGTCGGGCCGCGCCGACATCACGGTACGGCTGCGCGGGCGCGAACAGAGCATCCTGCAGGCGCGCAACGCCACCCGCTTCGCGCCCGTCGTCCACGCCGACAACAAGGCCTCGGGCCGCTACACGATTCTCGACATCGTCACCGGCAACGCGCTCGGGCTGCTCTACCGCATCAGCCGCGTGATCTCCCAGCACGGGTGCGATGTCGACCTGGTGCTGATCGCGACCGAGGGGGAGAAGGCCATCGACGTGTTTCACATCACGCGGGCTGGAGCCAAGCTCACGGAGGCGGAGCAGATCGCGCTGACCTCCGATCTGCAACGCACACTGGAGGGAACGGTATGAAGCTGCTGAAGAGTATCGTCCGCCCGAACAAGGTAGACGAGGTGAAGGACGCGCTGGCCAAGCTCAATATCGCCGGCATGACGGTGACCGAGGTGCGCGGCCACGGCAAGCAGAAGGGGCACACGGCCATCTACCGCGGCAAGGAGTACAACGTCAGCCTTCTGCCGAAGATGGAAATCGAGGTCGTCGTCTCCGATTCGATCGCGGACGAAGCCATCAAGGCCATCGTGCAGGCGGCGCGGACGGGCGAGATCGGCGACGGGCGCGTGTTCGTGCTGCCGGTCGCGGAGAGCTACCGGATTCGGACGGGAGAGATGGAGCGCTAAGGCGGAGCCTCGCGGAACCCGGTCTGCGTACGTGGGGCGGGTCCCGCCGGGCAATGCCGCCCCGCGAAGGCGGACCCGCCGGCCGCTACTCGTACCTCAACGCCTCGATCGGGTCCAGGCGCGAGGCGCGAACCGCCGGCACCATGCCGAAGAAGATGCCGACGGCGGCGGAGAAGCCGAGCCCGAGCGCGAACGACCACCAGGGAAGCGAGATGGGGAAGCCCGTCGCCTGGTGGACGGTCATCCCGATGCCGGCGCCGAGCGCGATGCCGAGCAGTCCGCCGACCAGCGTGAGCACGGTGGCCTCGGCGAGGAACTGAAACAGGATTTCCCGCCGCCGCGCGCCGAGCGCCTTGCGCACGCCGATCTCGCGGGTGCGCTCGGTGACCGAGATCGTCATGATCGCCATGACGCCAATCCCGCCGACCATCAGCGCGATCGACGAAATGACCACGAGGCCGAGGAAGGTCGCCTGGCTGACCTGGTCCCACACCTTCAGCGCCGCGTCCTGCGTCACGATGTCGAAGTCATCGGGCTCGTCGAGCTTCAGCCCGTGGCGGATGCGCATGATCTCCTCGGCCTGCGCGAACGCCTCGTCCCGCGTCGCCGTCTCGTAGGGGAGCACTGCGATCATCGCGCTGCCGTTCTGGCCGCGGAAAACGCGCCGCGCCTGCGTGCCGAACAGCGCCTGGTGCGTCGACTGCGGGATGACGACGAAGTCGTCCTGCTGGGTGCCGAGATTGCCGATCGAGGGCCGCTTGTCGAGCACGCCGACGACCGTGTACTCGCCGGCGCCGAGGCGCACGCGCTTGCCGAGTGGATCCAGGCCGCTGCGCGCGAACAGGACCTGGTACGGCGTGTCGCCGAGGACGACGACCTTGCGTTTGTGCTCGACTTCCGGACCGGTGAACATCCGGCCGCTGACCATCTTGACGAACGTGAGGTTGGCGTATTCCTCGGTCGCGCCGATCACGTTCAGCAGCTTCGTGCGGTTGCCGTTGTAGTAGACGCGCTCCTGCACGTCGCCGGCGGCGCCGAGCCAGACGTCCACGGTCTGGACGGCCGGCGCCAGCCGGTGGATCGCGCGCGCGTCGTCCACGGTCAGGTTGGGGCGGCGCATCAGGTCGGCGAAGTCGCGTCCGGCCGCGATGCTCACGCCGCTGAACTTCGCCACGAAGATGGTGTTCGGCCCCAGCTGCCGGATGCTGTCCCGCAGCGACTGGTCGAAGCCGCGGATGAGCGAGGTCATGCCGACGATCGCGGTGATGCCGATGACGACGCCGAGCACCGTCAGCGCCGAGCGCAGCTTGTTCGCACGCAGCGTGTCGAGCGCCAGCGTGACGACCTCCCCGAGCAGCCGCGCGTTCATCTACTCACGCCTCAACGCCTCGATCGGGTCGAGCTGCGCGGCGCGCGACGCCGGATACAGGCCGAAGAACAGTCCCACCGCGGCTGTGATGCCGATGCCGAGCGCGACCGACCATGGCTCGAGCCGGGCGGGCAGCGGGGTGAGGGCCGCGATGACCCGGCCGAACGCGGCGCCGAGCGCGATGCCCGCGAGCCCCCCGCAGGTCGACAGCGTCACCGATTCGGTGAGCACCTGCCACATGATGTCGGTGCGCCGCGCGCCGAGCGCCTTGCGCAGCCCGATTTCGCGCGTCCGCTCGCTGACGACCATCAGCATGATGTTCATGATGACGATGCCGCCGACGACGAGCGAGAGGGCGACGACGCCGACGAGGACCGCGAAGATGCCGGTCGTCGCCTGGTGGTAGAGGCCGAGCACGGTGTCCGAGGTGATGAGGCCGAAGTTGTTCGGCTGCGCCGGCTTGAGACGGCGTGCGACGCGAAGCGCGACCGTCGCGTCGTCCATCGCCATCGGCAGCAGCGCCGGCGTCACGGGCTTGACCGACAGCGTGAGCGACGGCCGCGCGCCGAACAGCTTCACGTACGCGCCGAGCGGGATGACCGCGAAGGCATCGAGCGAGTTGCCGAGGAAGCCGCCCTTCTTCCTGCTGATGCCGACGACGCGGAAGTGCACGCCGTCGACGAGGATCGTCTTGTCGATGGGGTTCTCGTCGCCGAAGAGCGCCAGCGCCGTGTCGACGCCGAGCAGCGCCACGGGCCGGCTGCGCTCGACCTCGATGGCGCTCATCATGCGGCCCCGTTCGGCGTCGAAGTTGGCGAAGTCCAGGTACTCCGGCGTCACGCCCTGGATCGGCACCTGGTCGAGCACCTGGGTGCGATACGAGACCGACGCGCGCTGCTGCGCCTGCGCCATGACCGAGCGGATGGTCGGGCTGAAGCTGCGGATGGCGTCCGCCTCCGGCAGCGTGAGCAGCGGGTTCGCGCGCACCCGCTCGATTTCGTCGTCGGTGCGCGTGAACGGGACCCGCTCGATCGTGAACGAGTCGGCGCCGACCTGGCTCACGATCGCGTTCGACACCATCGCGTTCATCCCCTGGATGAGCGACACGACGGTCACGATCGACGTCACCGCGACGATGTTGCCGAGCACGGTCATCACCGAGCGGAGCTTGTTGCCCCAGATCGTGGCGAGCGCGAGGCGAATCGATTCAAGCAGCTGCATCGGAGGTCACGCGGACCGTCACCGCGGCGGGTTCTGCTTGACCGCGGATCCATCGGCGATCTGCCGTACGGAATCGAAGGGGCCCGTCACGACCTCGTCGCCCGCCTTCAGCCCCGACAGCACTTCGAAGTAGCGCTCGCCGGCGATGCCGATCTTCACCGGCGCGAAGACCACCTTTGCCTCGCGGAGCACGAAGACGCCTTCCGTTTCCTTGCGCGTCTGTCCCGGCGCGGGATCGGCCGGCGGGGGCGGCGGCGCTGCCGGCGCGGCGCCGAAGAAGCGCCGCGGCACGGGCGGCGGCGGCTCGTGGACGAGCGTCCCCTTCTCGTCGAACAGCATTTCGCGCACGGTCAGCGACTGAATCGGGACCGCGACCGCGTTCTGGCGCGAGGCCGTGGTGATCTCCGCCGTGCAGGTGAAGCCCGGGCGCACGTCCGGCACCTCGTCGTCGATGGTGACGACCACCTTGAAGTTCGTCGCCTGCCGCTGACCCGTGTTCGCCGGCGTGGGCGCCGCCTGGATCGGGCTGTTGCCGATGTCGGTCACGCGTCCCTTGAACATCCTGTCCGGCACGGCGTCGATCGCCACCACCGCGGGCTGGCCGATGGCGACGTTCGGGATGTCGGTTTCGTCCACTTCGATCTCGGCCTGGATGGCCGACATGTCCGCCACCGTCAGCAGCACGGTGCCGGCGTTGTTCATCGTGCCGACGACGACGTTCTCGCCTTCCTCGATGTTGCGGCGCGTGACGATGCCGTCCATCGGGGAGTTGATGACGACCTGGCTCAGGTTGTAGCGCGTGGTCGAGAGCGCCGCCTGCTCCTGCTTGATCTGCTGCTCGCGCGTCTCCACTTCCTGCTGGCGCGTCTTCAGCTCCGCCTGGCGCACGGTCACGTCGTTCTGCGCGCGCTCGAGCGCCTCGCGGGTGGTGAGGCCGTCCTTCGACAGGTCCTGCTGGCGCTTCAACGTCTGCAGCGCGAGGTCGAGGTTGGCGCGCGCCTGCTCGACGCCGGTCGTCGCCTGCTGCAGCGACGACCTCGCCGCGGCGACGCTCGCCTCCCCGCGATCGAGCTGTCCCGCCAGCGCCTTTGGATCGATCTCGAGGAGGAACTGCCCCGCCTTGACGCGCTGCCCCTCCTGCACCGCGAGGCGCGTCACGCGCCCCATGGTCTGCGCCGACACGTTGACCTGGCGCTTCGGCTGAATCTTTCCCGAGGCGGACACGATGGCGTCGAGATCGCGCGTGCGAATCGTCTCGACGGTCACGGCCGGCGCGCTGTTCGCGTTGCGATAGATCCGTGCGCCGACGCCCGCCGCCGCCAGGATGATCACCACGGCGATGAGGATCAGCCACGTGCGTCCCTTCACGCCGCGCCTCCAGAGACCGCCATGACGAGCGCGGCGGCCAGCGCGAGCACGACGTAGGCGCCGGCAAACGCCAGCGCGAGGCCGCGCGCCGATCGCCCGTAGAGCACCGAGGCGCCGATCGCGAGCACGACGAGCCACCACACCACGAACAGGTCGATGACGCCAAGGAAGCGCGCGAGGGGCGAGGCTTCGTCGAACATCGAGAAGAACTGGATGAGCGTCGTCGGGCTGGCGATCGATTCGCGGACGTACTCGAGAGGCGTGGCGATCACCTGCCGGAGCGCGAGGATGACGCCGGCATAGGCGACGACGGCGAGCACCGGCGCGTAGGCGTGGCGAGGGGTGAGCACGAAGAACAACAACGCCGACACCGCGAAGACTAGCACCGGTCCGTACGCGAGCGCTGTCGCGGCCGCATACAGCAGGCCGACGCCACCGCTGGCCGCCGTCTCCTCCATGCGCGCGTAGCCTGCGTCGTCCACGGGCTGACCGAAGGCGGTCGCGGTGCGCTCCCACTGATCGACCAGCGCCTGCCGTCCGACGTCTGTCTGGAGGAAGCCAGCGGAACACAGAAACGTGATCGCCGTCGTCACGACCAGGACAGGCGCCCATGAGGGTGTCCCTGCGATGGCGGCGAACGTGGGGCGCGGGCGGCGGATGACCCCGTAGGTCCGCGCGAAGAGCGTGTGCAATCCCGACTCCTGATACGATGGCGGTTTCCCAGAATATAGCGGGTATGCGTCGACTCCTGTTCGCAGCCCTCCTGCTGTCCGTTGCCGTGGACTGTTCCGCGCAAATCGTGGAAAGCGTCGGCAACCGCGCGCAGGGCATGGGGGGCGCCTTCGTCGCGGTGGCCGCCGACAGCACCGCCACCTGGTGGAACCCGGCGGGGCTGGCCACCGGTCCGTTTTCAGACGCGTCGGTCGGCCGCGGGGTTACGGACCTCGATGCGGCCGTTCCTGCGCGCCGCGATCGCGTGTCCTGGTTTGCGGCAACTTCACCAGCTGTTGGGTTTAGCTATTACCGCTTAAGAATCACCGACATACGGGAATTTGGGTCTACAGGGCAGGGAACCGTGGACCGACAAGATACACGGGCCGAAGTGTCCGTGCGCTCACTTTCTGCCAGCGAACTGGGGCTGACGGTCGTTCAGACCCTTCTACCGGGGGTACACGCGGGAGCCACGCTGAAATACGTGCGCGGAACGTTGCGCGCGGGGGCGGACGACGGGAGTCGCGCCGCAGGGGAGCTGCTCGACCGGGGCGAAGAGCTCGACGGCGGCGACGCCGAAAGCTCGTTCGACCTCGATGTCGGACTCATGGGCGTGGCCGGGCCGGTACGGATTGGCGCGGTGATGCGCAACGTGCGGCATCCGCGCTTCGGCGGCGACGCCTTCGAGTTGCCGCGGCAGACGCGGGTGGGCCTCGCGATCGATGCGGAGAAGGCGGGCGGTCCGCCGTTGATCCTGGCGGTCGATGCGGACGTGAAGACGTACGTGACCGGCAGCGGCGACCGGCGGGTGGTCGCCGCGGGCGCCGAGCAGTGGTTGTTCCGGAAGCGGATCGGCATCCGCGCCGGGGCGCGGTTCAACAGGGCAGGGGCGCGGGAGCGCGCCACCACCGCGGGGGCGAGCATCGCGGCCCGCAACGGGTTGTATGTCGAAGGCCAGATCGTGCGCGGCGGCTCTGACGCCGAGCGCGGATGGGGCCTCGGCGCGAGAGTGACGTTTTAAGGTTTCGGGCGGACTGAATCTATAGATGGCCGTACGCATCGGTGAGCTGCTCCTCAAGGAGAAGCGCATCACACCCGAGCAGCTTCAGGAGGCGCTGAACTATCAGCGTCAGAACGGGGGAAAGCTCGGCTACAACCTGATCAAGCTCGGGTACGTCAAGGACGAGGAGATCACGGCGCTCCTCAGCAAGCAGTACGGCGTTCCCTCGATCGCGCTCACCCAGTTCGAAATCGATCCCGCCGTCGTCAAGCTCGTTCCCGCCGAAAC
>Ga0070694_100001996_pt1 | contig 12119 bp, 12 predicted proteins | sample KBSK1251metaG_FD_65470 | JGI IMG/M metagenome (GOLD analysis project Ga0070694, IMG submission 65470) | Corn, switchgrass and miscanthus rhizosphere microbial communities from Kellogg Biological Station, Michigan, USA - KBS K1-25-1 metaG | ecosystem: Host-associated > Plants > Roots >... | reverse complement strand
CCGCAGTGCGGCTACTGTCAATCCGGGATGATCATGACGGCGGCGGCGCTTCTGGCCGAGAAGCCGAAGCCCACGGACCAGGACATCGACGCGGTGTTGGGCACGCACATCTGTCGCTGCGGCACCTACCAGCGCATCCGGCAGGCGGTGCACCGGGCCGCCAAGGGAGGCGCCCGATGAACGCCGTGACGAAGGTCAGCCGGCGGGATTTCCTGGCGATCGTCCCGACCGCGGGGGCCGGTCTCCTCCTGGGCGTGCGGCTCGGTAGCGATGCGGCCGCGGCCGAGGCGGCGGGGTCGAGCCCCGCCGGCGCCGCGCCGGGCCCGTTCGCGCCGAACGCGTTCCTCCAGATCGACACCAGGGGGGACGTGACCATCTGGGCGAGCAAGTCCGAGATGGGGCAGGGGGTCCGGACGGCACTGCCGATGATCGTGGCGGACGAGCTGGACGCCGACTGGAGCCGGGTGCGGGTGGAGCAGGCCTGGGTCGATGCGAAGTTCGGCGACCAGGACACCGGCGGGAGCGGGAGCATAAGGACCAAGTTCGAGCCGATGCGCAAGGCGGGGGCGGCCGCGCGCGCCATGCTCGTCGCCGCGGCGGCGAAATCCTGGAGCGTCCCCCCGTCGGCCTGCCGCGCGGAGAAGGGGCGGGTCATCCACATCCCCAGCGGCCGCGGGATTCCCTACGGCGACCTCGCCGTCCGGGCCGCCGCCCAGCCGGTGCCGCAGAACGTCCTGCTCAAGGACCCGCGGGACTTCAGGATCATCGGCAGGACCCTGCCGCGCACCGACACGCCGTCGAAGGTCGACGGCAGCGCGGTCTACGGCATCGACGTCAAGGTGCCGGGGATGCTCTACGCCGCCGTCTCGCGCTGCCCCGTCTTCGGCGGCAAGATGAAGAGCTTCGAAGGGACGAAGGCCAAGGCCTCCCCGGGCGTCAAGGCGGTCGTCCCGATCTCGAACGGCGTCGCGGTCGTGGCCGACTCGACCTGGCACGCCTTCAAGGGGCGCGAGGCGCTGACGGTGGAATGGAACGAGGGGCCCGGCGCCGCGGAGAGCAGCGCATCCTGCGCGCGCCAGATGGCCGACCTGGCGGGGAAGCCGGGGCGACCCGTTAGAACCGAAGGCGACGCCGCGGCGGCCCTGGCGAAGGCGGCGAAGAAGCTCGAAGCGGTGTACGAGCTCCCCTTCCAGGCGCACGCCACCATGGAGCCGCAGAACGCCACCGCGTTCGTCCAGAAGGACCGCTGCGAGGTCTGGGCCCCGTTCCAGACGCCCTCCTGGGCGCTCGAGGACATCGCCCGGACCTCGGGCCTGCCGCAGTCGGCGATCACCCTGCGCATCACGCATCTCGGCGGCGGCTTCGGCCGCCGGATCAACCCCGACTACGCCGTCGAGGCGGTCGAGATTTCCAAGGCCGTCGGCGCCCCGGTGAAGACGACCTGGACGCGCACCGAGGACCTGCAGCACGACTTCTACCGGCCCGCCAGCCGTCACAGCATGGCCGGCGGGCTGGATGCGGCGGGCAAGCCGGTCTCGTGGCTCCACCGGATCGTCTCGACCGCCATCCAGACGTTCTACGACCCGGACGCGAAGAACCCCGAGGACGGCGAGACCGGCGGCGCCGACGACGTGCCGTATGCCATTCCCAACATGCGGGTCGAGTACTCCGCCGCGAAGTCGGTGGTGCCGCGCGGCTACTGGCGATCGGTCGAGAACTCGTTCAACGCGTTCGCGGTCGAGTGCTTCGTGGACGAGATGGCCGCCGCGGCGTCCCAGGACCCGTGCCGGTACCGCCTGGACCTGCTCGCAGGCGACCGCAAGGTCCGCTCCGCCGGCGGGCACCTGGTGCTGGAGACGGCGCGCCTCAGGGCCTGCATCGAGCTGGCCGCCGAGAAGGCGGGCTGGGGGACGCCGTTGCCCAAGGGGCGCGGCCGCGGCATCGCGGCGCATTTCTCGTACCGCAGCTATTGCGCCCAGGTCGCCGAGGTCTCGGTCGACGGCTCGGGGAAACTGAAGGTCCATCGCGTGGTCTCGGCGGTCGACTGCGGGCGCGCGGTCAACCCCGGCATCATCGCGGCGCAGATGGAAGGGGGCGTGGTCTTCGGCCTGACGTCCTGCCTGAAATCGGGCATCACCATCGACAAGGGGCGCGTGACGCAGACGAACTTCGACGATTACGAGATGCTGCGCATCGACGAGATGCCCCAGGTCGAGACCCACATCGTGCCCAGCAGCGAGCCGCCGACCGGGGTCGGCGAGCCGGGCGTCCCGGTGGTCGCCCCGGCCGTCTTCAACGCCATCTTCGCCGCCACCGGCAAGCGCATCCGCCGCCTGCCCCTGCAGGCCGGCGATCTGGCCGGAGCCGCCTGAGGCGTCATCGGGGACCTGCCATGGCCGGAATCTCGGCGCGTCTGCGGGAGCTGGTGGCCCGCGGCCGGCGCGTGGTCGCCTTCACCGGGGCCGGGATCTCCGCCGAGTCGGGGATCCCGACCTTCCGGGCCCAGGACGGCTTCTGGGAGAACGAATCCCTCATGGATCTCGCGACGCCCGAGGGATTCGCGCGCGACCCGGCGAAGGCGTGGGCGTGGTACAACGCCCGCCGGCGGCAGATCAGCGCCTGCTCCCCGAACGCCGGGCACCTTGCCCTGGCCCGATACGGCGCCGCACATCCCGATTTCAGGCTGATCACGCAGAACGTGGACGGGCTGCACCAGGCGGCCGGGAGCTCCGGGGTTATTCGGCTGCACGGCGACATCTTCAGCGTCCGCTGCACCCGCGAGGGGACGGCCCGCGAGGACCGCCGGGTGCCGCTTCCGGAGATCCCGCCGCGTTGCGCCTGCGGGGCGCTCTTGAGGCCGGACGTGGTCTGGTTCGGAGAGCGCCTGCCGGAGGACGCCATGCGGGAAGCGGCCCTGGCCGCGGGACAGGCCGAGCTATTCCTCTCCATCGGGACATCCTCGGTGGTGTATCCTGCCGCGTCACTTCCGGAGATCGCCGGGGGGCGCGGCGCCTGCCTGGTGGAGATCAACATCGAGCCGACGCCCCTGTCCCCCCTGGCCGACGAGGTGATCAGGGCGCCGGCGGCCGAAGCCCTGCCGGACCTGCTTGGAGCCTGACTGTGCGCGGACTGTACCTCGACTGCTTCTCGGGAATCAGCGGCGACATGTTCCTCGGGGCCCTCGTGGACCTGGGGGTCGAGCCGGCCTGGCTGCGCTCGCGGCTCCGGCTCCTCAAGGTCGGGGGGTACACCCTGACCGCGCGGCGTGTGACGCGCAGCGGGCTGTCGGGGACCAAGGTGGACGTCGAGGTCGCCGCCGGCCGGCAGCCCGAGCGGCGCCTCTCCGACATCGCCAGGATCGTCGAGCGCAGCCGGCTCTCCCCCGAGGTCCGGCGCGGCGCCATGGCCGCCTTCACGGTGCTGGTCGACGCCGAGGCCCGCGTGCACCGGATCTCCGCGGAGAAGGTCCACCTCCACGAGGTCGGGGCGATCGACGCCATCGTGGACATCGTCGGCACGATGATCGGCCTGGAGAAGCTCGGCTGGCCCCGGGTCGCCTGCTCGCCCCTGCACGTCGGGCGCGGCATGACGACCATGGAGCACGGGACGTTCCCGGTCCCGCCGCCCGCCGTGGTGGAGATCCTGAAGGGGAAGCCGGTCTACGCCACCCACGTCGAGGGAGAGCTGGTGACGCCGACCGGCGCGGCGCTGGCCGTGTCGCTGTCGGCCGACTTCGGCCCGCTGCCGCCGATGCGGGTCGCCAGGGTGGGATACGGCGCCGGCTCGAAGCAGTTCGGAAACCATCCGAACCTGCTGCGCGCGCTGTACGGCGACCTGCTCAAGGAGGCGGTGCTGCACCAGACCGTCCTGGTGCTCGAGACGACCATCGACGACATGAATCCCCAGCTGTACGGGCACCTGATGGAGCGCCTGTTCGACGCGGGGGCGCTGGAGGTCTTCTACACGCCGATCCAGATGAAGAAGAGCCGCCCCGGCACCATGGTGAAGATCATCTGCCCCGAGATGCGGATCGAGGCGGTCTCCGAGGTCATCTTCCGCGAGACGACGACGATCGGCTTCCGCTACCAGCCGATGGGCCGGATCGAGCTGGCGCGCCGGACGGTGACGGCGAAGACGCCGCACGGGCCGATCCGGATGAAGGTGTCCGTCTACAATGGCGAGGTGGTGCAGGCGACACCCGAGTACGAGGACTGCCGCCGCGCGGCGTTGAAAGCGGGCCTGCCGCTCAAGCAGGTGATGCGGGAGGCGGCGGCCGCCTACGTCCCGCCGCGGGGGACCCCCGCGTCGCTCGCCGCCTGGGCCCTGCCGCCCGAGCCGCTGGGCCGGGACCGGGGCGCCAGAAGGAGGAGCCGTTGATCTACGACAAGGTCCGGGCGACACGCATGATGCGCGTCGTCCTCGACGTGACCGAGGGGGCCCTCGACCTGGCGACCCGGCCGGGGGGGGAGATGGCCCTGCGCCTGCCCGCCATGGAGGCCGAAAAGAAGATGCGGTCGTTCGCCGCCAAGGGGGACGTCGACGCCATGTACAACGAGTACGTGCAGCTCCTGAAGCTGGGGCCGACGGTCGGCACGATCCTCGAGCGGCACCATCACAAGAGCTTCGAGTCGGAGTTCTACCGGCTGTTCAAGATCTACCTGGAGCCGGACGAGCGCTCGTAGGCACGGGCGGCTCCGCCCGGAGAGGGGTACGGACGTGGCCCGCAAGTACTACCTGACCACCCCGATCTACTACGTCAACGACCAGCCGCACATCGGCCACACCTACACGACCGTGGTGGCGGACGTGATCGCGCGGTTCCACCGCATGATCGGGCACGAGGTCCATTTCCTGACCGGGACCGACGAGCACGGCCAGAAGATCGAGCGCGCCGCCCAGACGAAGGGGCTCAAGCCGATCGAGCTGGCCGACCAGGTCGTCGAGAGGTTCCGCGGGTTGTGGCGGACGCTCGGGATCTCGAACGACGACTTCATCCGCACGACGGAGGACCGTCACCGCCGGGGGGTCGAGAAGCTGTACCAGAAGATCCTCGCCGCGGGGGACATCTACAAGGACAAGTACTCCGGCTGGTACTGCGTCAGCGACGAGACGTTCTATCCCGAGAGCCAGATCGTCGACGGCAAGTGCCCCGACCAGGGGCACAAGGTGGAATGGACCGAGGAGGAGTCGTACTTCTTCCGCCTGTCGAAATACCAGGAGCCGCTCCTGAAGCACTACGGGGAGAACCCCGGCTTCATCCACCCCGAGACCCGCCGCAACGAGGTCGTGGCGTTCGTCGAATCGGGCCTCAGGGACCTGTCGATCAGCCGCAGCAGCTTCTCCTGGGGGATCCCCCTGCCGGGGGATCCGAAGCACGTCCTGTACGTCTGGTTCGACGCCCTCAGCAACTACATCACCGCGCTGGGCTACGGCGGCGACCGCAAGCTCTACTCGCGGTTCTGGCCCGCCGACCTGCACCTGGTCGGCAAGGACATCCTGCGCTTCCACGCGGTCTACTGGCCGGCCTTCCTGATGGCGGCCGGGGAACCGCTGCCGAAGCGCGTCGTGGCGCACGGCTGGTGGCTGCGCGACGCCGCCAAGATCTCCAAGTCGAGGGGGGGCGTCGTCGATCCCCTGCCGCTCGTCGAGGCGTTCGGCGTCGATCCGGTGCGCTACTTCCTGATGCGGGAGATGGTGTTCGGCCAGGACGCGAACTATTCCGACGAGGCGTTCATCGAGAGGGTGAACACCGACCTGGCGAACGACCTGGGGAACCTGCTCAGCCGGACGCTCAAGATGATCGAGGACTACTGCGGCGGCAGGATCCCCCGGACCGACCCGCGCTTCCGCGAGGACGAGCCGCTCAAGGCGGCCGCGAAGGACGCCGCCGCCGCGCTGGTGAAGGGGTTCGAGGAGCTCGACTTCAGCACCGGCCTGGCGCGGGTCTGGAGCTTCATCGGCCTGCTGAACCGCTTCATCGTGCAGAACGAGCCGTGGAAGCTGTCGCAGGACCCCGGACGGCGCTGGGCGCTCGACTCGGTCCTCTACACGGTCGCCGAGGGGCTCCGCATCGTGGGCGTCCTGGTGGCGCCCGTCATGCCGCGCTCGGCGTCGGAGCTGTGGAAACGCCTGGGGCTCGGCTCCGACCCGGGGGCAGCCAGCCTGCAACACGTCACCTGGGGAGAGCTGAAGCCCGGGACCGCCATCGCCCGCGGCGAATCGCTCTTCCCGCGCATCGACAAGGCCGCGTACCTGAAGGACGCGGAACCCCGGAGGGAGACACGCATGGACACGCCTCAACCGACGGCACCGCAGCCCCCCGCCCCCGCGCCGGCGATCCCTTCGGCGCCCGCTCCGCAGGCCGCGGCCGCCGGCCCGGCCGAGATCGCCATCGACGATTTCGCCAAGATCGACCTGCGCACCGCGAAGATCGTCGCGGCCGAGAAGGTGCAGGGGGCCGACAAGCTCCTCAAGCTCACGGTCGACATCGGGACCGGGACGCGCACCATCGTGGCCGGCATCGCCGCGAAGTACAGCCCCGAGTCGTTGGTCGGAAAGACGATCGTCGTCGTCGCCAACCTCAAGCCGGCCAAGCTCCGGGGGGTCGTCTCGCAGGGGATGATGCTCGCCGCCTCCGACGCGGGGGGCCAGCCGTACATCCTGACCACCGAGGAGCCGGTCCCGCCCGGCTGGAAGGTGAAGTAGCGCCCTTGCTCAGCGACAGCCACGCCCACCTGACGCTGGAGCACTTCGATCCCGACCGCGACGAGGTGATCGCGCGCGCCCGGGCCGCGGGGATCGAGCGCCTGGTCACGGTCTCCTCGTTCATCGGCGACGCCGCCGCCTGCGCCGACCTGGCGGCGCTGCACGACTTCATCCATTTCACCGCCGGCGTCCACCCGCACGAGGCGAAGCACTGGACCCCTACGGTCGCGGGCTACATCCGCCAGGCGGCCGGGCGTCCCAAGGCGGTCGCCATCGGCGAGATCGGCCTCGACTACCACTACGATTTCTCGCCCCGCGAGGACCAGCGCCGCGCCTTCCGCGATCAGATCCACCTGGCGCGCGAGGTCCGTCTGCCGATCGTCATCCACACGCGCGAGGCCTGGGACGACACGCTGTCGATCCTGCGCGACGAGCGCGCCTCGGAGCTCGGCGGCGTCTTCCACTGCTTCTCGGGCGGGCCGGACGAGGCGGCGCGCTGCCTCGATCTCGGCTTCTACCTGTCGTTCGCGGGACCGCTGACGTTCAAGAACGCGGGCGCCCTCGCCGAGGCCGCCGCGTCGGCCCCCCTCGAGCGGATCCTGTGCGAGACCGACTCGCCGTACCTGACGCCGCACCCCTTCCGCGGCAAGCGGAACGAGCCGGCGCGCGTCGTGCACGTCGTCGAGCGGCTCGCGGCCCTGAAGAACCTCGACCCCGCGCAGGTCGGCGAGGCGACCACCCGCAACATGGAGCGGGCCTTCCGATTGACCTGACGTCCGGCCGGGCGTAGCATGCGGGCGATGCAGAACGGAAGCCGCTGCCCGACCTGCGACGCGTCCATCCCCCGCGGCGTGACCCCCTGTCCCGATTGCGGCAGTTTTCTGGCCGGCTCGCTGCCGATCGCCGTGGAGCCGCTGCGCGAGGAGGCCGCCGTCGTCTACGGCCTCCTGCAGAGCGCCGGGCTCCACCCGGTCCTGGCCTACTACGACGAGAGCGGCGTGCCCCATCCGATCGACGCCGAGGAGAATTTCCAGCGCGGCGCCGGCCTGATGGTCCCGGTCACCACGTCGTTCGCGATCTACGTGCCCGAGGGAGAGGCGCAGGACTCGGAGGCGATCCTCGCGGACGCCCGCCGCGAGCGGCCCGAGGCCGAAACGCCCGATCCCTAAAGCCCCGTTCCGCAGGACCGGCCGCCACGACCCATCCGGCCCGAAGCGGGCCCACTGCAGCGCTCCCCGCGGGGCCGGCGCAGCAGTTCCATGTCGCCCGCGAGGTTTGCCAAAGCGGATCGACGTAGATTGGTCGGACCCGCGACCAGAAAGGAGGAACGTCCATGACGATCCGTTTCCTCATCACGACCCTCGTGCTTCTCGTGATGGCCATGGGATTCGACATGGCCACCGGTCCGCAGGAGCTCACTCTCCTCCCCCGGGAAACCGGCAGCATCCGATTCTTCCCGACGCTGGGCCTCGCGGACAGGGCGCCCGTCGGCGGCCTTGTGCAATCCCTGTGTTTCACCCATACCGAGGCCTTCTGGGAGTTCCGTCGCGGGTTCATGGAATTCGAAATCCCCGCATTTCCGATTCCCGTCCTGGAGGCCAGGATCGTTCTTACGGAGACCAGGGGGACGGGGTCCGTGCCCGTGCCTCCCGATCTCCACGAGCTGTCATCCTACCCGGCGGACCTCGCGGTGTCGGTGGAGGACTACGATCGTCCGACGACTTTCGTCGCGGCGTTCGAGACCGACGTCAACGAACCTGCGGGGACGTTCTCTTTCGACATCAGCAACCTGCTTGGCCGCTACCAGGGAGGGGACCTCGGGTTCCGCGTCAAGCTGGCCATGGACCCTGACGGCGTCTGCGCGAATCAAGGCTCTTCGTTCGGCGAACCCTCCGCCCTTCCTCCTCGCATCGAAGTCACCCTCGGGGGAGTCCGGGTGCCATTCGACATCAAGCCGCGGGCCTGTCCCAACAAGATCCCTGTCGGGAGCCAGGGGATGCTTGCCGCCGCCATCCTCGGAACCGACGATTTCGACGTGCATTCGGTCGACCTGACGTCCCTCCGCCTTCTGGGCATCGCACCCCTGAAGGTTGTTTTCGAGGACGTGGCCGCTCCCTTCCAGCCCTCGGCCCCTGGAGACAGCGACCCCCAGTGCACCGACGAGGGGCCTGACGGCATTCAGGACCTCACCCTGAAGTTCGATGCGCGGCAGGTCATGCAGGCCGTCCAGGCCATGCTTGGGCGCCCTCCGGAGGATCAGCAGACGCTGTTCTTGTCCATCCGGGGCATGCTGATCGATGGCACACCCTTCCGGGGCGATGATGTGGTCATCGTCGTGAGCAAACCGGCCCGATGAGATTTCGCGAATCGAGATGAAGGGGCACGCTCGCGGCGCGCGCTCCCCGCCCGTCTACGATTTCTTCTCGCGGGGCCGCACACGCTGGATGAGCGCCGCGATCTGCGCCTCCAGGCGATCCCGCACCTGCCGGAAAGCCGCCAGGACCTCGTCCGGCCCGCCGTCGACGAAGGTCGGGTCGGGTGTCGACCAGTGCTCGTGCTCCCCTTTGATGAGGGCGGCGGGGCACTCCTTCACCGCCGAGTCGCAGAGCGTGATGACCAGGTCGAACCGCCCCGGCACGTCGTCGAGGCCCTTCGAGTAGTGCCTGGACATGTCGATGCCGCGCTCTTTCATGACCTCCCGGGCGCCTCCCATGACCACGCCGGCCGGACGAGTGCCGGCGCTGTGGGCCTCGATGAGCCCCCGCCCCAGGTGGCCGGCGAGCCCCTCGGCCATCTGGCTGCGGGCCGCGTTGCCGGTGCAGACGAACAGGACGGTGAAGGGGCGCGGCTTCACGACGCCCCCTCGAGTGCGATGGTGAACACCCCCTCGGCCACGACCCCCTCGCCCGGCGCAGCATCCGACCGTTCGGCGCGGGCCTTGACGCGGATCATCCGGCCGAACTGTCCGACGATCGAGGCCGTGACGAGAAGGCGGTCGCCATAGTGGACGGGCGCCACGAGCCGCGCCTCGTCGATGCCGACCAGGGCGCCCCCCGACGGGGACCCCGGCGATCGCTCGCCGTGATCGCCAGTCCCTTCCTCGCCGGACAGGGGGATGGCCGCCTGAGCCATCACCTCCAGAAGAAGGGAGAAGGGGTACCCCGCGGCCGAGGCGGGATCGTCCCGCACGATCTCGCCCGGTGTGACCGCTTTCACCGTGGTGCAGATCCCATGATCGAGCTCCAGGACGAGATCGATCATCCGGAACGGGTGGGCGTGCGGCGGACAGGCGGCCTGGCTCAAGCGCGGACCTCGTGCGCCCCGGCTGGAACATCTTCGAGCGTTCGGAGAGGCGCGTGCCAGTCTAGACGACGGTCGGCGTCATTGCAACCGCCCGCCGTCTCTGGTATAAGGTCGATTCCGCTATGTCAGAAAACAAGGTCGATCTCCACGAAGAGCTCAAGCAATTCATCGTCCGCCGGCTTCGGCTGGAGCAGGTGGATCCGAAGTCCATCCGGAACGACGCGCCACTTGTCGGCGGCGGGCTCGACCTCGACTCGATCGATCTCCTCGAGCTCGTCGTGGGGATCGAGAAGGAGTACGGCCTGAAGATCGCCGACGTCGCCGAAGGCCGGCGCATCCTGAAATCGGTCGACAGCCTCGCGGAGTTCGTGGCCGGAAGGCGCGCCGATTCCTGATCGCGGCCGCGAGCCCGACGCGGACAGGCACCTGGTGGTCGTGATCCCGGCATTGAACGCCCAGGCGACCGTCGGCCCCGTGGTCGCCGCGGCCAGGCGCCATGTCCCCAGGACCATCGTGGTGGACGACGGATCGGTCGACGCCACGGGGGAGGCGGCCCGCCGGGCCGGGGCCGAGGTCATCCGCCATGCGTCCAACCTCGGCAAGGGTGCCGCGCTGACCACCGCCTTCGAGGCGTTGAGAGCCGAGCGGCGCGCCGCGCTCCAGGCGGTCATCACCCTCGACGCCGACGGCCAGCACGATCCGGACGACATCCCCGCGTTCGTCGAGCTGCATCGCCGCGAGCGCCCCGCGATCATCGTCGGATCGCGCCAGAGCCATTTCGCCGAGATGTGGGGGCCGCGCCGGGCCATGAACCGCTTCTCCTCGGCGGCGCTGCGGTTCTTCACCGGGGCGAATCTGCCCGACACGCAGAGCGGCTTCCGGCTGTACGATGCGGGATTCCTCGAGGCGCTGCGCCTGTCGGGACGGCGCTACGAGGCGGAGATGGAGGCCCTCATGCAGGCCACCGCCAGGAAGCTGCCGATCGCCTCGGTGCCGATCCACCTGCGCGTCGTGGACGGGCGCGCCACCAGCCATTACCGCCCGCTGAGCGACACCTTCCGGATCATCGGGACGGTCCTGCGTCTCTGGCTGGGGCGCCGATGACCAGACGCCTGGGCCGGCCGAAAATCCTCCTGATCTCCTCGTCCCACTTCGAGCCGGACGGACGCGTGGCGCGCGTCGAGCGCTACTGGACGTCCGCCCTCACGCTCGTCCACCTCGAAGCGCTCACGCCCCCGGATTTCGCGGTCGAGATGGTGGACGATTTCATGTACGAGCCGCCGCTCGACAGCGACGCGGAGCTCGTCGGCATCACCGCGATGGGGCTGCAGATCGGCCGGGCGTACTGGCTGGCCGATCACTATCGCGCCCGCGGCATCCCGGTCGTGATGGGGGGGGAGTGGGTGTCGCTCAATCCGGAGCAGGCCCTCGAGCACTGCGACGCCGTCGTCAAGGGGGAGGCCGAGTACGCCTGGCCCGAGATGCTGGCCGACTTCCAGCGCGGCGGCTTCTCGCGGCGCATCTACCAGGGGGACAGGCTGCACGACCTGTCGGGCCTGCCGAAGCCGGACCTGGACCACCTGCCGCTCTGGCGTCCCGAGCTGATGCGCGAGAAGGTGTACCGCGACTACTACTTCCAGTTCCCGCTGTACGTGACGCGCGGCTGCCCGTTCCGCTGCGACTACTGCTGCATCACGCAGTTCCACGCGGGGACCTACCGCAAGCGGCCCATCGGCGAGGTGCTTCATGACGTCGACGCCATCCGCGCCAAGGGATCGCGCAACATCCTGTTCATGGACGACAACCCCGTGGCCGACCGGCGCTACGCCAAGGAGCTGTTCCGCGCCATGACGCCGAAGGGGATGCGCTGGTGCAGCCAGTGCACCGTCCAGATTGCCGAGGACGAGGAGATGCTCGACCTCGCGGCGAAGAGCGGCTGCTTCCTGCTCTCCATCGGCTTCGAGACCATCAAGCAGGAGAACCTCAACGGCATCAACAAGCCGTGGGCCACGGCGCGCGAGTACGCCCGCCTCATCCGCCTGCTGCGCCGGCGCGGCATCCAGATCGTCGCCCTCATCATGGTCGGCCTGGACGACGACGACCCCGCCGAC
>Ga0070694_100001995_pt1 | contig 12120 bp, 9 predicted proteins | sample KBSK1251metaG_FD_65470 | JGI IMG/M metagenome (GOLD analysis project Ga0070694, IMG submission 65470) | Corn, switchgrass and miscanthus rhizosphere microbial communities from Kellogg Biological Station, Michigan, USA - KBS K1-25-1 metaG | ecosystem: Host-associated > Plants > Roots >... | reverse complement strand
CGGACACGAGCGGCGGCGCGAGCCAGTTGACCTCCTCGAGAGACAACTCGTGTCCGAACAGATCGTCGCCCGGACCGATCACCACCTCGCGCGTCCCCGGCCGGATGTCCACGACGTACATCGGCTCAGGGAAACCCCCAGGAATCCCGCGGCGCTGGCCGATGGTGTAGCGGGCAAAACCCTCATGCTGGCCGACGACTTCTCCGGTGATGGTGACAAGCGGCCCGGGAGCAAGAGCCGGCGCGCGCGCCGGGAGATGGCGCTCGAGGACCGTCACGTAGTCATCGTCGGGGACGAAACAGATCTCGACCGACTCGCGCTTGTCGGCGGTCACGAGTCCCAGGCGCCGGGCCACCTGCCGCGTCTCCCCCTTGGTGAGCGCGCCGACGGGCGTGAGCATGCGGGCGACCACGGCGCGGTCAATGCCCCACAAGAAATACGACTGATCCTTCCGCTGATCGCGGGCGCGGTACAGGGCGCCGTCCCGCGCCGTCACGTAATGGCCGGTCGCGATGTAGGCGCAATCGAGCGCGTCCGCATGCACGAGAAAATCGCGGAACTTCGTGAACGAGTTGCAGCGCACGCAGGGAATCGGCGTGCGGCCCCGCGCGTATTCCGCCACGAAGTTGTCGATCACGTCGTGGCCAAAGCGGTCCTCGAGGTTCAGCACGTAGTGCGGAATCCCGAGCTTGTGGGCCACCAGCTTCGCGTCCGTGATCGAGTCGAGCGAGCAGCATGGCCGATCGGGGACGCTGTCGCCGTAGCAGAACAGCTTCATCGTCGCGCCGATTACTTCGTGACCCTGCTCGACGAGCAGTGCGGCGGCGACGGAGCTGTCGACGCCGCCGGACATGGCAACGAGGACGCGAGTCATGATGTGGACCGATAATTGCACGTCGGCACGACGGCACGTCGGCATGCAATCTCGTGCCGACGTGCCGTCGTGCCGACGTGTGACGTACTTACCGATTCAAAACGGTGGATAACGACCTCACCTTCTCAACAATCTTTGGGAGCGCAGCGGAAACCGCATCCACGTCTTCGACAGTGCTGTCCTTGCCGAAGGAGAAGCGCAGCGCGGCGACGCCCAGCTCGCGCGGCACGCCCATGGCGGTGAGCACGTGCGAAGGTTCAACCGCGCCGGTGCTGCAGGCCGATCCGGATGAGCAGGCGATCCCGGCGAGGTCGAGATGCATGAGCAGCGCTTCGCTATCGGTACCCGGGATCGACACGTTCGAGATGTGGGGTGCGCGCTCAGCCTGCCAGCCGTTGATCAGGGCATCCGGGACGATCGCGAGCAGCCGGCGCTCCAACTCATCGCGCAGCTCGCGCAGCCGCTCGGCCAGTGCCTGCTGCTCCTGCGCCGCGAGGCGTGCCGCCGTGCCGAGCGCGATGATGCCGGGCACGTTCTCGGTGCCGGGCCGAATGCCGAACTGCTGCCCGCCGCCGTGGATGATGGCCTCCACCGCCTTCCGATCGCGCACGATCAACGCGCCGACGCCCTTGGGGGCGCCGATCTTGTGCCCGGAGATGGTGAGGAGGGTGCAGTGGATGTCGCGCAGCGATACCGGAACCTTGCCGAACGCCTGGACGGCGTCGGAATGGAAAAGCACGCCGGCCGCGCGACATCGATCGGCCAACTGCCGAATCGGCTGCACGGTACCGACTTCGTTGTTCACCCACATCACGCTGACGAGCGCGACGCCCTGCTCGATCGCCTTGGTGAGCTGTGCCTCATCGACCAGACCCGATGCCGTCACCGGCAGGATCACCTCTTCGCCGCCGAGATGCTTCACGGCATGTGCTGCGGCGAGCGCGGCCTTGTGCTCGGTCGCCGGCACGGCGACGCGGAATGGACCACCGCGGTCCTTGGCCGCGAGCGCCGCGCCGATGATCGCGAGGTTGTCGGCCTCGGTCCCACCCGACGTGAACACCACCTGATTCGGCTCGGCGTCGAGCGCTTCGGCGATCGCGCGCTTCGCTTCCTCGATCCCGGCGCGCGCGGCGCGCCCGAACCGATGCGCGGACGACGGATTCCCGAAGGCTTCCTTCCCGAGGTAGGGAAGCATCGCCTCCAGTACTTCCGGCCGCACCGGCGTAGTAGCCGCGTTGTCGAGGTAGGTGACGCGCTTGGTCATAAGCTGCGCAATTTAATCACACCCTAAAGGGTGTGCTCGGCCGAGCACAGGCTTTAGCCTGTGAATCAAACACGCTAGATCGATTGTACTCCCAGTTGCAGCACGTCTTCCACTTCCAGCGTTTCCGCCGTGTAGAAGGGCTCGCCGTAGCCGCGCCGGATCAATGACCCGTAGTGCGCCGATTGCACCCGAATCAGCTCGTACAGATCCTGACCCGTGGGGTAGATCTCGCCGGCGGCCTTGGCGCCGTCGAATTGTGTCCCATAGCAGCGAATCGCCTGCATCTTCGCTTCGAACACGTCCGAAATGTCGACGACAAAGGTCGGCTTGACGGGGTCCTCTCGGTAAGCGAGCGCGTACAACAGCTTGTAGGGCCGGTGGGCTTCCCCGCCCGCGCCAGGCGCGTACTTCGACAGCCCGGCCAGGTAGCACGCGTCCCGCCCCAGCTCCGAGGCGACGCGGTGGTCGGGATGACGGCCGACGGGGAAGGGCAGGATCACGACCCGTGGCTGTGTGCGTCGAATCAGCTCGACCAACTTCTTTCTCGATGGTTCACTGTTTTCCAGGTGAGCATCGCGCATTTCCGCGTTGAGACGCAGCGCGACGCCCAATGTTTTCGCCGCCCGCTCCGCCTCGGCCGCGCGTGTCTTCGCGTCGCCACGCGTGCCCATCTCGCCCTGCGTGAGATCGATGATGCCGACACGACGGCCTGCCTGCGCCGCCTTGGCGAGCGTGCCGCCACAGGTCAGCTCGACATCGTCGCGATGGGCCGCAATGGCCAACAGATCGACGTGATCACTCATACCGAAGAGCCTCAATCGGATCGAGTTTCGCGGCCCGTGCTGCCGGAGCGATCCCGAACACGAGGCCAACGAGTATCGACGCCGCCGTCGCGATTGCCGCCGGCACGATGGGAACGGTCGTGTTGAAGGCGAGCAGCCGTTTCAGCACCTCACCGATGCCCAGCCCGACCACGATCCCGATGATGCCGCCGAGCAAAGTGAGGGTCGCGGCCTCGACCAGAAACTGCCACAGGATCGCGCGCCGCGTGGCGCCGAGGGCTTTGCGGATACCGATCTCACGGGTGCGACTCGTGACCGACACCATCATGATCGCCATCACGCCAATCCCTCCCACCATCAGGGCGATGCTCGACAGCACGAGCATCACAAAGAAGAACGCGAACGTCAGGCTGTCGAAGATACCCAGGACCTGGTCGGACGTGAGCAGGTCGAAGGTACTCGCGTCCCCCGCCCGGAGTCCGCGCAGCCGCCGGAGCGACAGGGTCGCCGCGTCCATTGCGCGGCTCACGCTCACGTTCGGCTTGGGCTTCACCAGAATGATGAGACTGTTCCACTCATCGATGATGAAGCTGCGCCGTGCCGACTCGAACGGCACGATCGCCGCAATCTCGGGCGTCCCGGGGACCTCGAAAATGTTCGTGGGGCGTTGCCAGACCCCGACAATCTTGAAGGGATTCCCGCCGATGCGCACGATGCGGCCCAGCGGATTGATCGCGCCGAACAGGCGATCGATGGTCCGCTGCTCGACGATCGCGACGGCGGCCCCGCCGCGCAGCTCGGCCGAGGTGAACGATCGCCCATTGGCGATGCCGCCGCCGAGGATTTCCATAAAGCGGTCGTCCGCCCCGAAGACTCCCAGGATGCGGGTGCGGTTACCGCCGTACTCGAAGCGCTGGAAGACCTGCGTCCAGATCGCGGCGTAGTGGATCTCGGGCAGCCGGGCAATGGCCTCGGCGTCCTGCGGCGCGAGTCGCGGCCGGATGCGTATCTCGCGAGGCACCGCGTCGGGATTCACACCGGTCGTCGAGAAATACCGCAGCACGCGGAAGGTCGTCGGCCCCACGACTTCGAGCGTGTTGACGATCTGCTCGCGGAATCCTGCGACGATGGAGGCCATCGCCATCACCGTTGCGATCCCGATCACGACGCCGAGCACGGTGAGCGCCGAGCGCAGTTTGTTGGCGCGGAGCTGGTCGAGGGCGATCCGCCACCCCTCACGCACCGAATGCAGCTGCACTTATTCCTGGCGGAGCGCCTCGATCGGATCGAGGCGGGAGGCGCGATGGGCGGGATACACCCCGAAGAGCAGACCTACCACCAGGCCCAGGGTGATGGCGATACCGATCGACCAGAGCGTGACCCGGGCGGGTAGGGGCGAAATTGCCTGGACCAGCGCGGCGAGCAAGAAGCCGACCGCGATCCCCGCGATGACGCCCAGGACGGAGAGCGTGAGCGCCTCGGCGAAGAACTGGCGCCGGATGTCGCGCCGCGCGGCGCCGAGCGCCTTGCGCACCCCGATTTCCCGCGTGCGCTCGCTCACGCTCATCAGCATGATGTTCATGATCACGATGCCCCCGACCACGACGCCGATGACCACGACGGCGGGCACGACGGTGAAGATGACGCGCGTGAGCTTGGCCCAGAACGCGATCAACCCCTCACCGGTGTCGATGGTAAAGTCGTTATCGGTCCCCGGCCGCAGGCGATGCGCGATGCGCATCGCTTCCTCGACGCGTTGCATCGCGGGCGCGACGGCGTCGGCACTGGGCATTTTCACCGAGATCACCATCGTCTGGCGGCGTCCGTACATCGATTCGAACGTCGTCAGCGGCAGCATGACGAACCCGTCCCACGATTGTCCCAGCACCGTGCCCTTCTTCGCGATCACGCCTTTGACCAACAGCTGGGTCCCCTGCACGCGAATCATGCGCCCCACGGCCGCCGTCGCATTGCCGAACAGCTTCTCGGCCACGTCGAAGCCCAATACGGCGACGAACCGCCGTTGCGCGACGTCGATGTCGGTGAGCGGCTCGCCGGCGGCGAACGCGTAGTCCTGGACGACCACGTACGGCGCCGTCACCCCGAAGATGAACACGTCGCCCGTCGTGCGATTGCGCCACTGCACGTCCGCCATCGGCGTGGGCCACCCCGACTGCAGTGCGATGGCCTCGGCGTCGGGCACGGCGCGCGCGATGTACCCGACGTCCTCAGGCGCGATGATGGGGCGCCGCTGAATGACCTTCCACGCTTCGTCGTCGATGAAGCCGACCTGGATGGGATCGCGGCGGATCTGGAACGCGTTGATGCCCACGATCGCGCCGGCCAGCCGCTCGCGCACATAGGCGTTCATTCCCTGGATGACGGCAACGACGGCGACGAGGAAGGCGACGGAGACGATCACGCCCAGCAGCGTGAAGAACGATCGCAGCCTGTGGCTCCACACCGTCTGGAGGGCGAGGCGGAGGGCTTCGTAGAGCGGCACGGCTACAAACTTAAGGGTAGCCGCCTATTCGTAGCGCAGCGCTTCTACAGGATCCAGCCTCGCCGCCTTGCTGGCGGGATAGATGCCGAACAGGAGTCCCGTGACCGCGGCCGCGCTCAGTGCGAGAATGATCGAGCCGATCGGGACATAGGCGGGCACCGGGGTAAAGCTGTGCAGCAGGATCGCGATGGCCCAGCCGAACACCATCCCGACGACGCCGCCGACGAGCGTCAAGGTCGACGCCTCGACCAGGAATTGCCACATGACCTCGCGCTTGGTTGCCCCCAGCGCTTTCCGCACGCCGATCTCCCGCGTGCGCTCGGTGACGGAAATCATCATGATGGCGACCACGCCGATGCCGCCGACCATCAACCCCACCATCGATAGCGCGATCATCAACACGCGGGCCACGAGCGTGAAGCTGTTGATGGCCTGCACGTACACTTCCTGACTGATCGCGTCGAAGTTGTTCTTCTGGCCAGGCCGGAGACCGCGCATGGTCCGCATCGCCATCGTCACGTCGTCCATCGCCCGCTCGAGCGATACCGAATCCTGCGGCACGACGAACATGTCCATCCACCCCGGCCAATAGGTCATGTCTTTCAAGAACGTGCCATGGGGGATCATGACTTCCGGCTGATCCCCCTCGCCGAATAATCGCGGCGGCGGTTCGTACACGCCCAGGACTTCGTAGGGAAGTCCTCCGATCTTGACCCGCCGGTTCATCGGGTCGCGTTGCCCAAAGAGGTTTTCGGCGAGCTTGCTGTTGACGACCACGACGTGCGCATTCGCGGCGTCCTCGAGGTGCGAAAACGAGCGGCCCGGGGAGACGCGGCCGCCTTCGATCTTCGGCCAATCCGCGTTGCGGCCGCGGATCCGCACCGCGGCCAGACGGTGACCCTCGAACTCGACGTCCGCATTGGTCCCCTCGTCCACCACGACGAATGCGATCGTCGGGAGCTCCGCCAGCCGATTCGCTTCGTCGACCGTGATCGGCGGCCGGCGGCGCCACGGATTGGGGTCTTCGGGATCTTCGTCGCCCTGGCCGCCCCAGTAGCGCCCCACCCAGAACGTCTTCGGTCCCAGGGACGCCAGCATGTCGGTGATGCCCTTGTTGAACCCGCTGATCAGCGCGCCGATAACCATCACGACGGTGACGCCGATGGCGACGCCGAGGATCGTGAGCGCGGCGCGCATCTTGTGCGCGCGCAGCGACGTGAGCGCGATACCGACGCCTTCGAAGAGCTGGGTCATGTGCTACTCCTGGCGCAGCGCGGTGATCGGATCGAGTTTCGCCGCCCGGCTCGCGGGATACACGCCGGCCGCGACGCCGACACCCGCGCCCATAATGACCCCGAGCACGATGGACATCGGGGATACGCTGGCGGGCAGCGGCGAGATCTTGTCGATCACGATGGTGAGGCCGATTCCGGCGACAATCCCGAAGGCCGCGCCCACGGTCGCGATCGCCGTGGACTCCGCCAAAAACTGGCGCAAGACGTCCCGCCGGCGGGCGCCCAGCGATTTCCGCAGCCCGATCTCCCGCGTCCGCTCGGCGACCGCCATCAGCATGATGTTCATGATCACGATGCCGCCGATCACGAGGGAGATCACGACGACGCCCGGGAGCAGCACGACCAGAATGCGGCTGATCCCGGCCCAGAACTGCTGCACACCTTCGGAGGTTTCCAGTACGAAGTTGTTGTCCTGCTTGGGTCGCAGGTGGCGCCGGCCGCGCATGATGCCCTCGGCCTGGGAGATGGCTTCGCGCATCTCGACTTCCGACCGCGCCTTGACGAGGAACGCGTCGAGGATGCCCGGCGGGTTCACCAGGTTCTGCGCGGGTGACAGCGCCGGGACGACCACGAAGCGATCGAGTGGGAAGCCGAGGATGCTGCCCTGCTTCGTCACCACGCCGATGACGCGGTAGGGGACGCCGCCGATGCGGACGCTTTTCCCGAGCGGTGCACGCTCGGCAAACAGTCGCTGCGCCACCGCGTCGCCCAGGACGACCACGGGTGTACCGGAGCGATTCTCCTCGCCCGTGAACGGCCGGCCGAGCGCGAACCCCAGATTCTTGATGTCGAAGTAGCGCTCGCTGGCGGCGGTCAGCTCGATGTCGCGCGATTCCTTATTGCCGTAGGACACCGTGACGTTGTCGCTCGACTGCCAGGCCGTGACCACCGGCACGGTGAGACCGGCCTCGACCGCCTCGGCATCGCTGAACCGGATGCGCGGACGGCGCTGCCATGCCCGCCATACCGAATCCGGCACGTTCGGGGTGAACATCGGCCGCCGGCGCAGCTGGAAGGTGTTCACGCCGTACAGCGTCTGCGCGAACTTCTCCGTCATGTAGCGATTCACGCCGTTGACGATGGACCACGCCCCGATCAACGATGCCACGCCGATGAAGACGCCGAGCAGCGAGAAGCCGCTCTTCAGTTTCTGCGAGCGGATCGTCTGCAGCGCGAGCCGCATGGCTTCGTAAAACGGCACGCTAGGCCGCCTGCCGCTGATCTGTCGCCACGACGCCGTCACGCAGTGTGACGACGCGGGCGGCGTGGGCGGCGATGTCGTGCTCGTGCGTGACCATCACGACGGTCTGTCCCTGCCCATGGAGATCCGCGAAGACGTCCATGATTTCCGCGCTCGTCGTCGAGTCGAGATTACCCGTCGGCTCGTCGGCGAGGAGGATGCTGGGCTCGTTCACCAGGGCGCGTGCGATGGCGACGCGCTGGCGCTGCCCGCCCGACAGCTCGTTCGGCTTGTGGTCCATCCGGTCGCCGAGCCCGACCCGATTGAGCGCCCGCGCGGCGCGCTCGCGCCGCTGGCGCGCGGAGATGCCGGCGTAAATCAACGGCAGCTCGACATTGTGCAGCGCATCGGCCCGCGGCAGCAGATTGAACGTCTGAAAGACGAACCCGATTTCCTTGTTCCGGATACGCGCCAGCTCGTCGTCGACCAGGTCGCTCACTTTCTGGCCGTTGAGCCAATACTCGCCGCTGGTCGGCGTGTCGAGACAGCCGATCAGATTCATGAGCGTCGATTTCCCCGAGCCCGACGGGCCCATCACCGCGACGTACTCGTTCTTGCGGATTTGCACGCTCACGCCGCGCAACGCGCGCACGAGCTCGGAGCCCATGTCATACTCGCGCGTCAGCTTGTGCGCCAGGATGACGACGTCGGGGAGCGGGGTATCGCCCGTGTGAAACTGCTGGACCAGACTCACGAGCGCCGCCGATTGGTCGTATCGCCCGATTCCTTGCTGGGACGCACGTGCGCGCCTTCCTTCAGATCGCGGACGGCCTGGTACGGTCCGGCCACGATCGTATCGCCCTGGCGCACGCCCTCCATGACTTCGAAATGCTCCTCTCCCGCGATGCCGACCTTGACCGCGCGGAAGCTGGCGACCCCGTTGTGGACCACGAACACGCCTTCCGTTTCCTTCTTTTTCCCTTGCTCGCCGCTCCGCTTGCTGGTGTCAGGCGTCGCAGCCTCTGCCCGCTTCGGTCCCCCGGAGCTCGCGGCGTGCTCTGTGGCAATCGGGGTGTTCTCGCGCACCGTGAGCGCGATGATCGGAATCGCCAGCGCCTGCTTCCGCGTGTCGGTGACGATGCGGGCCGTGGCCGACAGATCGGGCCGCACCTCGCCCGGCGGATTCGACAGCGTGATCTCCACCTCGTAATCCACGGCGCGGTCGTTCTGTCCGGGGACGCTCGATGCCCCCGTCAGGATCGCGCTGTTCGAGACTTTCGTGACGCGTCCAACGAACGTGGTATCGGGGAATGCATCGATCGTGACCTCCACCGAATCGCCGATCGTCACCCGGACAACGTCGGTCTCATCCACGTTCACGGTCGTCTGAATGACCGAGAGATCCGAGACGGTGAGCAACAGACCGGTCTCGCGCGAGAAGGTGCCCGGCACCGCGACTTCGCCCTCCTCCACCGCGAGACGGGTCACCCGCCCGTCCATCGGTGCGGTCAGGTGCGTCTTGGCGAGCTGGTCGCGCGCTTCCTGCAACCCGGCACGGGCCTGCTCGACGAGGTGTTGGGACGCGTTGAGGTTCGCGTCTGCGATATCGAACGCCGTCTGCGCCTGCTCGAGCTGCTCCTGGGAGACGAGGTTGGGATTCTGCTCGTGCAGCTCCTTGGTGCGGACCAGCGCGCGGCTCGACTGATCGCGCGTCGCCTTGGCCTGCACGGCCCCCGCTTCGGCGGACGACATCGCCGCGTTCGCGCGCTGCATATTCGCCTGGTAAATCGTCGGGTCGATCTGCAGCAGGAATTGTCCCTTTTGGACGAGATCGCCCTCGCGAACGGCAATGCGGGTGATCCGGCCCGTGATGTCGGCGCTGATGTCCACCTTCTTCTTGGGCTGGATCTTGCCGCTCGCGGTCACGGCGGCCACGAGATCGCGGCGACCGACGGTCTCGAACCGCACCTCGGTCCCCTTGTCCCGCTTGGCGCTGGCGCTGACCATGATCAGCACCACGACCAGGGCCGCGACTCCACCGCCGAGCAGCACTTTGTTTCTCTTGGACATGTCGACTCAATCCTCTCGGTTAACGCAAACTGCGGCCGACCGCGGCTTCCAGCACGGCAACGGCCTTGTGGTAATCGTACATGGCGTTCACATACTCGCTTTCGGCCCGAAGTGCCTGGACCTGCGCATCGAGCAGATCGAAGAACGTGCCCGAACCCACGCGGTAGCGCTCGGTGGCGAGCTGGAGTTGCTCACGCCCTGCCGTGCGGTTGGTGTCCTGGATTCCAATCGCGCGATACGCCGTCTGCAGCGTGAGGTACGCCTGGCTGACATCGGTTTGCACCGCCAGTCCCCGGGCGCGCACCAATTCCTCGGCATCGCTTTGGTCCGCGCGCGCCTGCGAGACACGCAGCTCCTGCCCGAAGTTGGTGAAGATCGGCAGGCTCACCACCAACCGCGCCTGGAACGGTTGCTGGGTGAACTGAAACGGAAACACCGAATTCGCGTCGCGCAACCGTTTCTCGTCGATGATCGGATTCCACTGGTATTGCCCGCATCCCATCGCTGACAATCCCGCCCCTGTGCGGACCGAGTCGTTGGATAGGCATTGCCCATACTGCGCATTCGCGCCGTTCTGCGCGCTCGTGATCAACGGGTCCACGTCGGTGAACTGCTGCGTAAAGCCGGACCACCCTGCCGATGCGGTCACGACCGGTCCCCACTGCGACGCCGTCGCGCGGACACCCCACGACGCCGCATTCTCCCGTGCCCGGAGCGCTTTCAAAGACGGGTTTTGCTGCTCGGCCATGGTCAAGAGCTGGGGCAGCTCCCACTGCGGAGCCTGCACGCTGAACGAGTCGGTCAGCTGGACCGTCGCGATGTCGACCGGTGCCGTGACGCCCATTTGTTCGAACAGGCGGAGCTTCTCGACGTTCACCACCGTCTCCGCCCTGAGCAGTCCCACCAGCGCCTGGCCACGGGCGACCTGCGCCTGGCGCACGTCGATCAACGTGGCCTGGCCGACGCCGTAGCGCGCCTGCGCCAGCTTGAGAAATTCTTCGTTGCGCTCGAGCGTCTTGCGGGCGATATCCGCCAGGGCGATCGACTGCAAGACCGTGAGGTACTGCTGCGTGATGCCTGTGATGAGCAGGTTCTCGACGCCCGCGATGTCTGCGTCCGTCGCGCGCTGCTGAGCCTTGGCGAGCCCTGGCTGCGATAGCGTTACACCCGAGAGCTGGTACGACAGGCTCAGATCGTAGAAGGAAGAGAGCGTCGAAACGGATTGCGAGAAGCTCTGCGCCAGGAACGTCTGCGAGCCCGGTCCGGTGTACGTCATCCCTCCGGCCGCCGAAAAGCTCGGCAGGATCAGGCTCGAGTAGGCATTGCGCACGGCCCACGAGGCCGGGCCGCGATTGTTCTGCGCACGCCGATAGCCGGGGTTATTCTCGCGGGCGACCGAGATCGCGTCGGCAAGCGAGAGAGCCGCTATGTTCGGGCGAGTAGTTGAGGGCTTTTGTGCTGCAACGGCAATAGGGGCGGCGGCCACAAGGAGGCCTACCACGGTCAACACGTGTTTCATGGTCGTCCTTGCAAAGATATGTCGTGAGGTCGGACCCCCTTACGCGAGGGTACTGGAAGGGGTTTCGGCCTGCGACGGAACCTATTCCGGGCTACTGCGACATCAAGGTCAACCGCCCGCGAGGCGCTCCGCCGTGAGGCGTTGGGAGGGGACTTCTACCTTCATCAGGCGGCCGGCCGTGTCTAGCCAGAGGTGCACCGTCACGCCGCCCTCGCGTGTGACCAGAACGTGACGCAGCCGGGCGGGATCGCGGTTCAACGTGGTCGACTGGACTCCCTGGTCCTGCACCCCCACGGCCTCGCGCTTGAGTGAGCGCGGCAGAATCACCGTCAGCTCATTCGGCTCGGACGACGCGAGCCAGCCGGCAAAGATGTACAGCGCAAACACAGAGTCGTCGAGCACCAGCGCGCGCTTCCCAGTAGGAAATTCGCGGGCTTTTTCGGACGCTCGGGTCACGTAGCGGACCGTGAAACGGCCCCGGCCCAGCTGGCCGAGCACACGAGCGGGATCTCGGGGATCGGCGACGTCGTACTGCAGGGTGATCGGCATCGTATCGCCGTTCACTTCGAGGATGGGGGCGAGCACGATGACGGGCCGCGCCCGATCGTAGCGGATCGTGGTCGCGAGACTCCA
>Ga0070694_100001994_pt1 | contig 12125 bp, 9 predicted proteins | sample KBSK1251metaG_FD_65470 | JGI IMG/M metagenome (GOLD analysis project Ga0070694, IMG submission 65470) | Corn, switchgrass and miscanthus rhizosphere microbial communities from Kellogg Biological Station, Michigan, USA - KBS K1-25-1 metaG | ecosystem: Host-associated > Plants > Roots >... | reverse complement strand
GCGGACAACGTGTTGGGATCGAGCAGGAGCTCGGGCGCCGCAGTCAGCGAGGTTTGCTTGTAGAGCACGGCCTGGTTCTGCAGACCTGAGTTCTTGAAAAAGAAGTAGCGCCCACCCTTCTTGAACGGCGCGCCATACTTGGGATAGTCCCACAGCTGCGTGAGGCGCGCGCGAATGCGCGCGCGCTCGGGAATCTGATCCAAATAGGCGAAGGTGACGCGGTTCTCAGCCTCCACCCAACCCCTGGTTTCGGGGGAATCGACGTCCTCGAGCCAGCGATAGGGATCGGCGACTTTGGTGCCATGGTAGTCATCGACTACGTCGGTCTTACGCGCCACGGGATAGCTGACAGTCTGTACGAGCATGAGTGTTGGGAGAAAGAGTGGAGTCATAGCGCGTAAACGTGCCCACCCTCGCGCTTTTGGGGTAGGGGGTCCCGGCCCCGGCCGATATTTCGTGAGACGTGCCGACGTTCAACGGACGTCTCGATGCCGCGCGGCGAGTCTTGCGAGAGCACTTCGGCCATCCCTGCTTCCGCACGCACCAGCTCAAGGTGCTCGGCCCGTTGCTCGCGGGACGCAACGTGCTCGCCGTGCTCCCCACGGGAGCGGGGAAGTCGCTGTGCTACCAGGTTCCCGCGCTCCTCGGCAACGGTCTCACGATCGTGGTTTCTCCGCTGATCTCACTGATGCAGGATCAGGTTGCAGCATTGCGCCGGCGCGCCATCGCGGCTGCCTACGTAAACAGTCAGCTCGACGCCGAGCAGCGGCGGGCCGTGCTGGAATCCGCCACCACCGGCCGGCTGGCGTTGTTGTATTGCGCGCCGGAGCGATTGCCGTCGTTGACGCAGCGTTTGTGTAACGCGCGCACCGCAATCGCCCTCCTCGCGATCGATGAGGCGCACTGCATCACCGAGTGGGGCAATGACTTTCGTCCGCTCTACCGGCGGATCGGCGTCTATCGCTCACGCCTCGGAAATCCTCCCACAATCGCGCTGACCGGCAGTGCGACGCCAGCCGCCCGTCTCGATATTCTGCATGTCCTGCGCATGCCCGGTGCCGAGGTCATCGTCACATCGTTCGACCGACCCAATCTGCTGTTCTCGACCCGCCGCATTCATGACGATCGCGAGCGCTTCGCGGTAATCCGAAAGCGGGTGAAAGAGGGAACTGGTGCGTCGTTGATTTACACGCCCACGCGACGCCTCACCGAGCTGGTTACGCGCGCGCTCCTGCGCTCGAGCATCCGGGCCGCTCCATATCACGCGGGCCTGAGCGCAGGCGTGCGCCGCCGCGTGCTGCGCGCGTTTCTCGAGGGGAAGGTCAGCGTGATTGTGGCCACCAGTGCATTTGGGATGGGGATCGACAAGCCCGATGTGCGCCAGGTGCTGCATTGGGGGCCGCCGCCGACGGTCGAGGCCTACTACCAGGAGGCCGGGCGGGCAGGTCGAGACGGGGCGGCGTCAGAATGTCTGGTCCTCTGGAGACGCGAGGATCTTTCGTGGGGGACGATTCATCCCGCAATGAAACGGTATGTCGAATCGCGTCGAAACCATCGTGAATTGATCCTCGAGTATTTCGGCGAGATTTGACGTAGGGGCGCAGCATGCTGCGCCCCTACGTCAATCGGCTCCTGCCTATATTTCCCCCGTGCACGATAGCCTCTATTTCTCCGACGATCATCTCCAGGTCCGCGAGATGGTGCGAGACTTCGCTCGCAACGTCGTGAAGCCCAGCGCGCGCCAGTATGACCTCGAAAGCCGCTTTCCGTGGGACAACGTCAAGCAGATGGCCGAGCTGGGGTTGTTCGGCATCCCGTGGCCCGAGCAGCTCGGCGGGTCGGGCATGGACTACTTGTCGTACATCACCGTCATCCACGAGCTCGCCAAGGTTGACGCGAGTCACGCGATCACCGTCAGCGCCCACACCACACTCGGGACTTCTCCCATCGTCGACTTCGGCACCGACGAGCAAAAGCGGCGGTTCGTGCCGCTGCTCGCGACCGGCAAAGTGCTGGGTGGCTTTGGCCTGACGGAGCCAGGCGCCGGCTCGGACGCGGGTGGGACCAAGACGACCGCCGTCGATCGCGGCGATCACTACGTCCTCAATGGCTCCAAGATCTTCATCACGCACGGAGGCGTGGGTGAGATTTTCTGCGTCACCGCCCGCACCGACCTCTCCGCCAAACGCACACACGGCATCACGGCGTTCATCGTCGCGAAGGACACGTGTGACCTCGACGAAACCAAACGCGTCGGGATCGGCCACGCATCCGCGACCGAGCTGCCCAAGAACCGGGGCGTGCTGTCGGGGAAGAAGGAGGACAAGCTTGGCTGGCGCGCGTCGGACACGCGGGAGCTGATCTTCCAGGACGCCGTCGTCCCAAAGGAGAACGTGCTCGGCCCCCTGAATAACGGATTCCGCCAGTTCCTGCATACGCTGGACGGCGGACGCATCGGCATCGCCGCGCTGGCACTGGGGCTGGCCGAGGGGGCGCTGGAGGAGTGTCTCACCTACACGTCCACCCGCAAGCAATTTGGCCGGCCGATCGCGAGCTTCCAGGGCGTGCACTTCGCGCTGGCGGACATGGCGACCGAGGTCGAGGCGGCCAAACAGCTCGTGTATCACGCCGCGTGGCTCAAGCAGAAGGGACATTCGTTCAAGAAGGAAGCGGCCATAGCGAAGCTGTACGCCTCCGAGCTCTGCATGCGGGCCACCACCAAGGCCGTCCAGCTCCACGGTGGCTATGGATACACGACGGAATACCCGGTCGAGCGCATGATGCGAGACGCCAAGATCTGCGAAATAGGTGAGGGAACGAGCGAGATTCAGCGAATTGTGATCGCCAGACAGCTTCTTGGCAGTCTGATCGATTGACCTAAGTCCCGTCTCGTCCTAGCTTTGCCCTCATGAATTGGATTTTGGCGTCGCTCAGCCGCCTACCCAATCGCATTCCCCTGCCGCTCTCAACGGGCTCGCTGGACTATTGCTGGGATAACCACAGGCTCCCCTCCGGGTGTTTCCCGCCGGGGCGGGGGCGCGAGGGTAACTGCTTTGAAGCGCGAGATTTTGATTTCAGGAAGCCAGCGGGAAACCCGCGTGGCCATTCTCGAGGACGACCGCCTTGTTGAGCTCCTGGTCGATCGTCCTGACTCCCGCCGCTCGGTCGGCGACATCTTCCTCGGCAAGGTCGAAGCGGTGTTGCCCGGCATCCAGGCCGCCTTCGTCGACATCGGCACCGAAAAGAGCGCCTTTCTCCACGCCTCCGATTTAATCGAGTCTGACGAGGACGAAGACCCCGAGGACCGCGAAGTCGAAGACGGGGACGAGAACGGCAACGGGGGAGGGAACGGGAGTGGAGGCGCAGGCAATGGCGGCACGACGCCGGCGGTTGCGAATCGCCGCGGCAAGCCGCGTCGCCGGCAGGCCCCCAACATCGCCGACGAGTTGAAGCGCGGTCAAACCAAGCTCGTCCAGGTCATCAAGGAAGCCATCGGTACCAAGGGGCCGCGCGTCACGGCGCAGGTCTCGCTCGCCGGACGGTTTCTGGTCTACATGCCGTTCGCCTCCAAGGTCGGCGTCTCTCGCAAAATCGAAGCCCGGGATCAGCGCGCTCGCCTGCGCGAGATGGTCACGAAGCTCGTGCCGAAGGACGACGGCGGCTGGATCATCCGTACCGTCGCCGACGATCTCACCGAGGCGAGCTGCAAGCGCGAAATCGACCACCTGCTGGGTCTCTGGAAGAAGATCAAGCGCAAAGCCTCGTCGGGACGCGCGCCGCAGCTCGTGCAGCGCGAGACGAGCCTGACGCGCGGGATCGTGCGCGACTTGCTCTCGGACAAGGTCGATCTGCTGCTCGTCGACTCGAAGCTGCTCTACAACGAGATCGAGCAGTATCTGAAGCAGATCGATCCCGAGCTGCTGCCCAAGGTGAAAGTGTATCATGACGAGGCGCCGCTCTTCGATGCGTACGACATCGAGGCGGAGATCCGCAATCTGTTCAAGCAGCGGGTCGATCTGCCCACCGGCGGCTACCTGATCATCCAGCCGACCGAAGCGTTGATCTCGATCGATGTGAATACAGGTCGCTACACCGGAAAGCGAGACCCGGAAAGCACGATCTTACGCACCAACATCGAGGCCGCGCGTGAAGTGGCGCGCCAGCTCCGGCTGCGCGATATCGGCGGCATCATCGTGGTCGACTTCATCGACATGGAGACGAAGTCGAATCGCGACAAGGTGCTCCAGGAGCTGCGCACGCACCTCGGCCGCGACCGGGCACGAACGCGCGCGTTCGCGGTCTCTGAGCTCGGGCTGATCGAGATGACGCGCCAGCGCGTCCGGCCATCGCTGTGGCAGTCCATGACCACCGAGTGTCCCACGTGCACAGGGACCGGCCGGGTCTTCCGACCTGAGGTGGTGGTGCGGCGCATGGAGCGCTCGCTCAAGCGGGCGGGCGCGGATCACAAGGAGCGCCAGCTCTCGGTCCGGCTACACCCCGAGGTGGCCCTATACCTGGTGGAGCAGGAGCCCAACTTTTTGCGGCAGTTGGAGAAGCAGACCGGGTTGGAGTTGGAGGTCCGCGACGATCCGATGATGAGGCTGGATGAGTTCAGGATGATGGCGAGGCCCGCTGGCCGCGACGTGACCGAACAGTATGCGGTGGCCTAATCCAGGGCGGACCGCCTCGTTGGCTTGACCAAAGTCCCCATCCCAATTAGAGTTCCGCGCCTATGAGTTACGCGATATTTGTGAGCGGCGGCCAGCAGTTCCGCGCCGAACCTGGTGTCACCATCAAGGTGCCTTTGCTCGACGCGAAGCCGGGGGATGAAGTCTCCTTCGACCAGGTCCTCGTCGCGAGCGACGGCAAGAACGTGCAGACCGGTGCTCCCAGGCTGAAGGGCGCGACGGTCACGGCTGAAGTCGTCCGGCACGGCAAGGACAAGAAGGTCCGGATCTTCCGGTTCGCGCGTCGTAACGGGTACCGCCGGCACGGTGGGCACCGGCAGGATTTCACCGAAATCAAAATCGCCGACGTGAAGGTCGGCTGAGGATCGCATGGCTCACAAAAAGGGCGTCGGCTCTTCGCGCAACGGGCGCGACTCGAATCCGAAGTACCTCGGCGTAAAGCGGTTCGGGGGCGAATTCGTCACCGCCGGCAGCATTATCGTGCGCCAGCGCGGAACGAAGTTTCATCCGGGCCGGAATGTGCGCCGAGCCAGCGATGACAGTCTGTTCACCACGATCGACGGGCAAGTCAAATTCGAACACAAGAACAAGCTTCGAATGCAAGTCAGCGTATATCCCGTTGCAACTGAGGCCGCCAAGAACTAGGCGGCCTCGGTTGTTTTAGTACTTCGGTGGGAGCGTTTTGTAGCGCTCCAACAGTTCAGTTTGTCGACTCCGCAGCGGAATCTCCTTGCCTCGAATGTAGACGTGCTCGATGCCCGTCGAGAACTCGAACGGATCGCCGCTCCAAACGACCACGTTAGCGACTTTCCCAACTTCCAGTGACCCGTAACGATCGGCCACTCCGAAAACCTCGGCCGGCGTCAAAGTCACGGCCCGCAGCGCCTGCTCCCATGTCATTCCATAAGCCACCGCATTGCCTGCTTCCTGCCGCAGGTTGCGGGTGTTTTCCGTCGCCGTCTCCATCAGCACGACTTTCGCACCGCCCTTCGTCAGCAGCCCGGCATTCTCGTACCGAATCCCCGGCGCGTCGTAGCTCGGGATATTATCGAGCGGCTCGACCAGCACGGGGACTCCTGCCGCCGCGATCTGGTCCGGGATCATCCAGCCTTCCGCCGCCCCCGCCAGGATCAGACGCAGCTTGTACTCGCGCCCGATCCGCAGCGCGGTCTCGATGTCGCTGCGGCGATTGGCGATCACGATCAGCGGCAGCTGGCCGCGCAACACCGGCAATAGCGCCTCGAGGTCCTGGGCGCTCGCGGACAGCTCCTGCATCTGCGCGCGCGAATAGTCGTTCTTGCGCCGCGCATACTCGAGCGCGTCGTTGAACACGCGGCGGAGCCGCTGCGCCACGCCGGCGCGCGAGCCGCCGCCGGCCTCCTTCGCGCCCTCGCTCAAATCGGCGACCATTGCGGCGGGAGACTTCACCCGCATGGCTTCGATCGTCGCCCCGTCGAGGTCGATCAACGCCGCCTGGCCAAAGATCAGGCCGCCGCCCGGCACGGCGAGCGTCGTCGTGATGCCCTCGATGCGATTGACGGGGATGAGGCTCGTCGCGGGGTTGATGCCTTCGAGCACATTGAACGCGGCGGCAACGTCATTGCCGCGCAACGTGGCTTCGTTGGTGCCTTGCACCGCGCTGATTTCGCGCAGCCCCATCTGCCCGGCGCCGTCGATCAGGCCGGGAGTGACCCATTTCCCCGACGCATCGATGCGCGTCGCGCCGGCCGGAACCGCGACGTTCGCTCCGACCGCGGCGATCCGGCCATCCCGGATGACCACGGTGGCGTTCTCGATCTTGGGGCCCGAGACCGGATACACCGTGCCGCCGGTAATCGCGATCGTCTGAGCCAGCAGGAAGGCAATCATGGCTGGCCTCCCAACGTGAAGTCGGTCTTGGGCTGGTGCGCCGGGTCGTTCCGATCGTACACGAGCCAGCCGTCGTTATAGACCTGCAGCGCGCGCGCATAGACCGAGAGCGGATCGGCGGACCAAACCACCACGTCGGCCATCTTGCCGGGCTCGAGCGTCCCGACGAGGGAGTCGATCCCCAGCACCCAGGCTGGATTCGCCGTGAACCAGCGCACCGCCTGATCGCGGGTGACCGGAATGCCGGCGCGGCGGCCATGATACATCGCCTTCGCGGCTTCCTGATTGAGGCGCTGAATGCCGCCCGGATCGTCGGAGTGAATCACGGCGCGCGCGCCCGCCTGCTGCAACAGCGCCGCGTTCTCGTAAATCCCGTCCATCGCTTCTTCCTTGAACCCCCACCAGTCCGCCCACACCGACGAGGCCGTGCCCTCACGTGCCAGCACGTCGGCGATCTTGTACGCCTCTACCGCGTGATGGAACGAGCGGATCTTGAAGCCGAACTCATGCGCGAGGTCGAGCATCTGCAGCATCTCATCGGCGCGATAGCAGTGGTTCTGGACGTAGATATTGCCGCGCAGCACCTCGGCGAGCGTCTCGTTGCGCAGGTTGCGCTCGGGCGGATCGCCCTGGTGGTCTTTGTCCCACTTGTCCCACTTGCGGCGATAGTTCTGCGCCTGAATGAACGCGTCACGATAGCCCGCCATGTTGCCCATGCGCGTCGACGGACCACCGCGCTGTCCATACACTCGCTTGGGGTTTTCCCCGCAGGCCATTTTGAGGCCATAGTGCGCGCCCGGGAATTTCATCTCCTGGACGGAGCGGGCAGGGATGAGCTTCAGAATCGCGCTGCGGCCCCCGATCAGGTTCGCCGAGCCAGGCAACGCCTGAATCGTCGTCACCCCGCCCGCGATGGCGAGCGGGATCTGCGGATCCTGCGGCCAGAACGAATGCTCCGCCCAGACTTCGGCGGTGACCGGCCGCGTGGCTTCGTTGCCGTCCGACTCCGCAAACGTGCCGGGCGCGGCATACACGCCGATGTGCGAATGCGTGTCGATCACGCCGGGCGTCACCCACTTGCCTGTCCCATCGACCACGGTCGCATCGCTCGGCGCGTCGACGTTCGTCCCGACGGCCACGATCTTGCCGCCCGACAGCAGGATCGAGCCGCCTTGAATTTCCTGACCCGTCGCCGTCATGATCGTGGCGTTGCGGATCACGACCGGAGGATTCGGGTGACGCTGGTAAGTGGAGGGGTACTGTGGACCGATCCCACCGGCCGTGTCTTGCGCCGGTGTCGCGCTGGCGGGCGCGCGAGCGCTGCTTCCCGACGTTCGCGCACCGGCCGACGCGCATCCCGCGGCGAGGAGGCCCGCGAGCGCCAGTCTGGCCGACCGCCGCCTTGTCAGTTTGACCGCCGCTTTTTCAGTTTGACCGCCCGACCGCCGCATTATCGGTTCCTCCTATTTCACGAGTTCAAAGACCAGCGGCGCGCCGGTCGGCTCGACGCGGATCACCCGACGCGGCGCCTGCTGCGAAACGTGCATCACAACCGGGAGCTGCATTCCGGACAACTCGAGACGAAATGCGGGGAACGTGCCGGCCGGAACTTTCACTTGCTCGACGCCAGTCACCTTCACCGTGATCACCTTCGAGACTCCTTCACCCGACGAGAAAACATTGAACGTGAACGTCTTTCCCTGCGCGAGCGGTAGACCGGTCAAAACGAATTGGAGGGCGTTGTCGTCGAACGTCCCGGGCGCAATCGCGGTGTCAACCGCAAGCGCCTTCAGGGTCGTCCCCTTCACACGTCCGGCCGTGTAATCCAGGTGAATCGTCGTCGACTCCCCCCGAGCGGTGCCTGTCTGATCCGCGCGACGCATCGTCAGATCTGCATTGAGCACCACCGTCGATTGCTGCTGGAACCCGGCCAGGGGGATCGCCGTGGATTCGGTGTAGACGATCGAATCCGCTCCGACATCGACACTCGACACCTGCACCCCGCCGACCGTTCCCTGCACGAGCACCTGCAGGCTGTCGTGGTGGGGAACGATCTGCGTGCGATCCAGCACGACGGGCGCGGCCTGCGGATTGAGATCCGCCGGATCGAGCGCCTTTCCTTCAACATCCACGAGGCGCACGGGCGCAATCGCCTTCAGCTTGTCGTACAGCACCTTCGCGTCACCCACGACGACGATCGTCATGGCGGTACGACGGTAGACGCGTTGAGCCGCGGCGCGCGCCCGCAGTGGCGTCACATTGTTGAGGCGATCGCGGTAGCGCTGCAGATAATCCGAACCGAGTCCGAGCAGCTTTGCGGTCGTCACCACCTGCGCAACCTGCCGGGGCGTCTCGATGGTGAGCGGGAAGGAGCCCACCAGAAAGCCCTTCGCTCCGCTCAGCTCACTGTCCGGAATCACCTCGGTCCGCACGCGGTCGACCTGACGCAGCAGCTCCGTGAGCGCGCTGTCGGTGACCTCCGTGCGACCCTCGAACGTCGCGTTCCAATAGCCGAGCCCGCGATAGCGGTGCAGGGCGGCGTACGACCCGTACGTCCAGCTTTTCTGCTCGCGCAGGATCAGAAACAGGCGCGAGTCGGAGCCGCCGCCGAGCACGTGGGTCGCGATGCGTGCGGGATAGTAGCCGGTATCGGTCGGCAGGAAAGTCGTGTTGCCGAGCACAATGTTCGACTGCACCGAGCCCGGACGATGCACCAGCAGGATGTCGGTGCGCGTCTTGGTCGGTGCCGCCGGCGCGGCCGGAGTCGCGCCCGGCGCACCGTGCCAAGAGCTGAATGCGCGGTCGACGAGCTCGCGGGCGCGGGGCAGGGTGATGTCGCCCGCGATCACGAGCAGGGCGCCCCCGGGACGAATGCGGCGGCCGGCGAAGCCGACCACGTCGTCGCGCGTGATCGCCCGATACGATTCGGGCGTGCTGTTCCGCCCATACGGATTGCGTCCGTAGAGCTCGCGCTGGAACGCGCGGCTGGCCACGCTGGCCGGCTGCGCCAACTCGACCGCCAGGGCGGACAAGAACCGCGTGCGCGCGAGCTCCAACTCCTCCTTCGGGAAGCTCGGGCGGCGCGCCACGTCCCCCAGCAGCGTAAACGCGAGCTCGGCATGATCGCTCAGCACGCTGGTCGTGATGGTCAGGAAATCATCGCCCGAGCTCGCACTGATGCTGCCGCCCACGCCTTCGATGGCCGCGGCGATCTGATCGGCGTCGCGCGTGGGCGTCCCTTTCGTCAGAAGCTCCGCCACCAGCGCCGAGAGTCCTTCTTTGCCGCTCGGATCGTAGTACGAGCCGGCCCGGAAGCTCAGACTCACCGACAGCGTCGGTTGCTCGTGGTTCTCGACCAGCAGGAGCGTCATGCCGTTCGCCAACGCCACCTCGCGGAACGGCGGGAACTGGAGCGGTCGGAGCCGCGCTGCGGTCGGGGGCGTGGTGGGGAAGGGCTCCTGGGCGGGCAGGCGGACGGTCGGACTGCTGGAAAGTGCAATCACCATCACCATTCCAACCGTCCAACCGTCCAACCGTCCAACCGTCCGACGCTTCATTGCCCACCCCCCGTCGACGGACCCGCCCCGGCGCGCACAATCAGCAACGTCAGATTCGCCGGGTCGAGATAGATGCCGGCAACGCGCTTCACGTCGTCCGTCGTCACCGCCAGCAGGTTGTCCAGATCGGTGTTGATCTCGTCGATCGTCGCGTGAAACATCCGATAGTGCTGCAGCTCTTCCGCTTTGCCGAACGTCGTCTCGCGATTCCCGATGAAGCCCGCGCGCGCGACGTTCTTGGCTTTCTCGAGCTCTTCGGGGGTGATGCCGTTGGCGCGAACGCTGTCCAGCTGCCGCGCCAGCAGGCTATCCAGGTGATCCGCCGAGACGCCCTGATTGACGATGCCGTACTGCGCCCACACGCCGGGCCCGTTGCGCGAGCCGTACGGATTCAGCAGCGAACCGGTCGCGACGGCCGCCTTCTCGCGCCGCACGATCGCGACGTTCAGCCGCGAGCTTTCTCCCTGGCCCAGCACGATGTCCAGGAGCTCGAGCGCGGGCGTGTCGGCGCTGCGATGCTCGGGCACCCGATAGAGCCGCATGACCAGGTCGAGGTTCGCCTGGGCGTCGCGCACCTCGTGCCGTTCCGGCGCCTTGCCTGCCGCGGCCTTCACCGCGCACCGCGGCGCTTCAGGCTTCGCGTGACTCGGCACGCCCGCGAAGTCTTGATTCACCAGGTGGCGCAGCTCCGCCGGATTGAAGTCGCCGACGACCACCAGGGTCGCATTGTTCGGCGCGTAGTAGGTATCGAAGAACGCCTGCACGTCGGGCAGTTTCGCGGCGTCGAGATCGGCCATGGACCCGATGACGGTGTGGGCGTACGGGAAGCAGCTCGTGCTGTCGAACGGCCACGTCAGGCCATCCGAGAATGCGGCCGCGTACGGCTGATTGTCGACCCGGAGCCGGCGCTCTTCTTTCACCGCCTGCCGCTGGTTCTCGAAATTCTCGGTCGTGATCGCGAGCGAGCGCAGGCGATCCGCCTCGAGCCACAAGGCGAGGTTCAGCCGGTTTGACGGCACCGTCTCGTAGTAGTTGGTGCGATCCTCGGCGGTGCTGCCGTTGTAATCGCCGCCGGCGCGCTCGACGAGCTGGCCGTGCTCGGACTTCTTCACGTGCGCCGACCCCTGAAACATCATGTGCTCAAAGAGGTGCGCGAATCCCGAGCGCCCCGCGCGTTCGTTGCGCGAGCCGACGTCGTACCACAGATCCACCGTGACAATCGGCGTCGAGTGATCCTCCGAGTACACCACGTGCAGGCCATTGGGCAGCGTAAACTGCTCGAACGGGATTCTGCCTGCCTGTCCTGCGAGCGATACGGGGAGTAGGGCCAGCACGAGCGACAGTCGTCCCATCAGGTCTCCGGAAAAAGCTTGAGCGCGTTTGTCTCGAGGATGGCGCGGCGCTGCGTGTCGGTGAGCGGCAGGGCCAGGAATTGATCGATGTTTTGCCGCAGGTCTTTCACACCCGGGCTGGGCCAGTCCGTGCCCCACAACACGCGATCCACGATTTCGGTCAGGCGGGGAAAGTACTCCAGCAACTTGGAGGGCGGAATGCCCGACACGTCGAGTCTGACGTGGCCATGACGTCGCAGAACGAAAAACGCCTCGTCCATGTAGAGCGGCCGCCCGCCGTGTGCCATCACGAGCTGGAGGTCTGGGAAATCGATCGCCACGTCGTCGAGCTCGAGCGGGTTGCCCCACTTGGATCGTGCGCCCGGAAAAATGGACGTGCCGGTATGGATCATCACCGGGAGACCACGCTCCTCGCACCGGCGGTAGATCTGGCCGAGCGCGTCGAGCCCGTCGGTGTAGGCATTGGCGGGGAAGTTCTGGTGCGGCGGGTGAATCTTGAGCAGCCGGATCCCCATATCGACCAGCCGGTCGACGTCGCCCGCCGGATCGCGGCTGAAGCGGGCATGCACGCCGCCGTACGGCAACAGCCGTTCGGGATTCGCCCGCGCATACTGGGCCGCGAAGGTATTGGTGGAATCGTCGAACCCCATGATGTCGGG
>Ga0070694_100001991_pt1 | contig 12139 bp, 13 predicted proteins | sample KBSK1251metaG_FD_65470 | JGI IMG/M metagenome (GOLD analysis project Ga0070694, IMG submission 65470) | Corn, switchgrass and miscanthus rhizosphere microbial communities from Kellogg Biological Station, Michigan, USA - KBS K1-25-1 metaG | ecosystem: Host-associated > Plants > Roots >... | reverse complement strand
ACTATTCCCGAGCAGGTCTTTCACGCGAATTGCTCGTAGTGGATGCTCGATTCCCGCACCTGCAGCTCGCCCAGCGCGGCGGCCACCGCCTTCATCATCGGCTGCGGTCCGCAGATGAAGACCTCACGATCCCGCACGTCAGGAACGAGCCTGGCGACCATCCGCAGGTCGATCCGGCCGCGTTCGTGCCCGACGTGGGTCTCGCCGGCCTTTGTGCTCTCTGTATGTTGAGACAGGATGAAATGGCAGTGCGCCGTCAGCGCCCGAAGCTCAGAGGCAAACACCAGATCCTTGGCGGTCTTGACCGAGTACAGCAGCACGATGTCGCGGCCTGAGGCAGCCAGTGATTCCATCAACGCGCGAATCGGCGTGATGCCAATCCCACCAGCCACCATGAGGTACTTGTCGCGAGACTCTGCGGCAGTGAAGGCGCCCAGTGGACCCTCGAGCAGCGCCAGCGTGCCCGGCGTCAGTTCGCGGATGCGATCGGTGAAGTCGCCGGCGGCTTTGATGGACACCCTCAGGTATCGGCCGTTCGGCGCGGCGGAGAACGAAAACGGATGGGGTGACCAGCGGCCTTTCGACAGGAAAACCACGTTAGCGTATTGTCCAGAACGGAACGTGAATCGATCGAGCTGACGGCCCGTCAGATACACCGAGGTTACGTCGTCGCTCTCCGTGACGATCCTGTCGATCCGAAATTGATGTTTCGCACATGTGAGAATCGGCCGGCCGGCGCGGAACACCACCAGGCCGCCAATCACCGTCATGTGCAGTGCGACCCAGTAGTCGGCCCACCACGGCTGTCCGGCGATCTCTGCGCCGTTCGCCTGGTGCAACGAGGCAAGGCCGAGGGCGACGTACATCGCGAGATGACTCACGTGCCACGTTTCGTAGGTCAGTCGACGCCTGATCATGGGTGTTGACAACGCCACCATGAGGGCGATGACGGCGAGGGCCGCGATCGCCAGCCCAATCGGCGAATCTGCTGCGAACTCCATGAACTGCCGGCGGACGGAGAGATGATGCCGGCGAGAGTATCCGACCGTGAGCAGCGCGGGATGGGCGAGCAACAACGATCCGATCAGGAAACCGAGGCGTCGATGCAACCGGTACAAGCGGTCGCATCCCATCGATGGCTCGATCCAAGGCAGGCGGCTGACGAGGACCAACTGAAGCAGCACACCCGAGCCGAACAGCAGTCCCGCCAACCTGCCGAGCGCCACCGCGACGCCACCTGATTCGCCACTCAACAGCAAACGGCTCGAGACGTGCCACCACGCGACGCCAAGCGCCGCAGCATGAAGCAGACAGGCCACTGCGAGACACTCTGCCGGCGAGATGGCGCGCGCGGTACTCAGCCAAGACCGGTTCATCACTCCCTTCAGCCGCCACAGCCTGCGGTGACAGGATCGCCGCCGACGCAATCGCGGCACGCCACCACCGACGGACTCGTCGGCCCATGCCACTAACCGACGACGATCTGTCCGGTCGCATCGTGATCGCCCGCGGAGGCTTTCATCGGCTCCTCGAGCGGCACGTCCGTGATCGCGATCGGATGGTTGACCCCTTGAAACCAGACCCGCGAGAGGCCGAGGACCTTCTTCAACCGATCGGCCTCGACTTTCATCGGTCCTGGTGACGGCGCCGAACCCGGAGCAGGCTGCGGGAAGGCGGTCGACATCGCCGTGTGGAAGGTGATGTGTCCTTCGACTTTCTGCATCACCTGGTGGATGTGGCCGTTCAGGACCGAGACCGAGCCGAAGCGTTTCAGGTACGAGAGCGCCTGCGCGCCATCGTCGGTGCCCCAGCCCCATTCGGGATACACAGACCAGAGCGGAATGTGTGCAAAGACGACGATGGGCGTGCTGCTCTTGAGACGCTTGATGTCTTTCTCGAGCCATTCGAGCTGTTCCTTGCCAAGGCTGCCCAACCCACCCGCCTTCAGGTTGACCACGTTCACGAGGCCGATGAAATGCACGCCGTTCTTGTCGAAGCTCTGCCAGCCCGCGCCTTGCGTCCCTTTTCCGAATCGTTGCAGATAGTTCTTGCCGTCGTCCTCGAGCACGTCATGCTCGCCGGGCACGTAGAACACGGGCAGCGAGAGCTCCGATAGCACCTGCCGCAGCGTGTCGAACTCGGCCGGCTTCGACAGGTGCGTGAGATCGCCCGTGTGCAGGATGAACGACGGTTGTTCGGTCGAGGCCTTGATCTTCGCGATCACCACGCGCAGTGTCGCCGTCACATCGGTATTCGCGGGCTTGTCGAAGCCGATGTGGCTGTCGCTGATCTGCACGAACCGAAGGCCGCCGCCACCGGCCGCGTGGGCCATCGCCCCGTGCGCCGCCTGGCCAAGCGGCATGCCCTTCAGCACGCCGCTCGACATCGTCCACACGGCACCGGTGCCGACCCACGCCATGCACTGCAAAAACCCGCGACGGTCTACGTTCCTGTCGTCGTCTTTCTTCGCCACACACGCCTCCTTCACCAGCGCAGGCAATCTCGCTCGCCATGAGCACGACCGCAACGTCTCTCGGCAACCGCGCGATCACGGTGACGGCTAGCTGACGTCACCCGTATAGACCGGGCCGCAGGCAAATCTATTCCCGAGCTACAACGCGCGAACGACGTGGACTGCGGCGAGGCAGTGTTGACGGCAGGCATGCGCGCAATGCCGCGCAGCGTCGGATCCTGCGTAGGAGTGCGGGCACACGAAATCAAACCAATGCCAGACGCGCTTCGGATCACAGACGTGGGAACTCAGGGATGTCAGGGTCATCGAACGACCGCATCAACCGATTCCGTTGTGAAATGAGCGCATCCAGGCTCAGCGGACCGGCGCCGAAATAGCTGATCACCAGTGCGCCGCCGAGCATCGTGATGTTCTTCATGAACATCGCCTTCTCGATTTGAAGGGCCATCGGATCCGACACGGACCAGAAGTTGTGCATCACCACCGTGACGGGGACCAGGAAGATGACCAGCAGCCACGCGCCGAGCCTCGTCTGAAAACCGAGCAGGACGCTGACGCCGCCGAGCAGCGCGATGATGCCCGAGAGTGGCACGACGAAGTCCGGCAGCGGCACGCCGTGCGCAGCCGCCGCTTCAATCGTTCGCGGATTGAAATGCCCGGCCGATGCGATGATGAAGATGACCGAGAACAATTGTCGTCCGGCCAGTACGGCGTACTTCATGTCAGCGGTTCGTCTTGGTGACCGAGATGCTAACGAGCGCGGCCTTCATCTGAGCGTGGCCGCGGCCACAGAATTCGGAGCACGCGATTTCGTACTCGCCTGGGGCCGGCGCGGTGAATTCCGCCGTCACCGGATCACCGCTGTCTGGAATACGCAGGTCGATCTTCAGCTTGGGAATTGCGAAGCCATGGGTGCCGTCCTTCGATCGGATGGCGAGCCGAACCGACTCGCCGGCCGTCACCTGAATGGTCGACGGCTCGAACGTGAACCGGCTCGCGACGATCTGCACTTTGTGAACGGGTTGATCCACCGCGGTGATGCGCTGCCCCATGAACGCGGCCGCGACGATCGCGATGCTGCTCCAGAGGTTCGCACTTCGACGCATGGCGCTCATCGGACCACGACCTGTCCGGTCATCCGTGGATGGATCGAGCAGTAGTACTTGTAAGTACCCACGGCATCGAACGTATGCGAGAACGTTTCGTCGGTATCGAGTACCGGCGACTTGAATTTCTGCTCGGGACTCACGACGTTGTGCGGGATGTCGTCGTGATTGGTCCACGTGACCGTCGTCCCGACCGGCACGGCGGCCGTGGCCGGCGTGAAGCTAAAGTTGTCAACAACGACCTGCTTGCCGTCAGCAGCCGCTGCCAGCGTGTCGTCTTCGAGCGCGACATCGGCGACCCGGACGAAGCGAAGGCCATGCTGCGCTCCGTGCGCCGCCGGCTCGATCGGCACGCCCTTCAACGCGCCGCCCGCCAGGGTCAACAGCACTCCCGTGCCGACACAGGCCGTGCACCACAGCAGCCCGCGTCGATCGAATGTCCTCTCGTATTTGGTCTTCGTCACGCACGCCTCCTTACTACGGGCGCAGAAAGTCCGCGCCCCACACGAGCGCTGCGCCGAAATGACCAGCCACGGCGACACACGCCGCAGCCGAGAACAGCGCGATGCGATACATCCACAGCCGCCTCGGCGGCCGGTCGTTCTCTACGGTGGTCAGGGCTGCTCCGAGGGCGGCGAACGCCGCCATCAGTCCCAGCCAGCGATGCCATTCGAGAGCGGGAGATGCCTCGACAATCCGAGACGAGGCAAGGAGCCATCCGGCGCCTGCAGATGCGACCGCGAACGCGGCCCCGGCGCGCACGTTGGCAACCGCGACCATGTGCCACTCTGGAAATCGCGTGGTCACCGAGACGAGCTCGGTAACCGCGGCGATCAGAATCAACGCGATCGGAAAGTGCACGAGCAGCGGATGTAAGCGTCCAGTCAGCGCCATTCAGGTATACAGACCGGGAGGGCGGCGGATATATTCCAGAAACAATGGACTCCGCTTCGGGAATAAGCGCGGGGGGATCCGAGTCTTAGGAATAGACGATGCCTCACCGTGCATTTGAGGAAGTCGTCCTGCCTCACTTGGACGCGGCATTCAACTATGCGCGTTGGCTGACGAAGAGTGACGCGGACGCGGAGGACGTGGTGCAGGATGCAGCCGTGCGGGCCCTGCGCTTTTTCTCATCCTTACGGAATGACGACGCCCGTGCGTGGCTGCTGACCATCGTGCGCAACACGTGGTATGCGCGCTTTTCGAAGGTCGGCCACGCCGATCAACACGCGCTCTTTGACGACATGAAGGACGAACGCTCTGACGAACAGCTCAATCCGGAAGCGTTGGCGATTCAACGGCAGGCCGTCGAGCGGGTGCGGCGTGCCATCGAGCAACTGCCGGTCGATTTTCGAGAAGTCATCGTACTGCGCGAGCTGGAGGGGTTGTCCTACAAGGAGATTGCCGCCGTGATCGCGGCACCGATTGGAACGGTGATGTCGCGGCTGGCGCGGGCCCGTGAGCGGTTACTGGCAATCATGGATCCCGAGTCAACAACCGGAGGTGCTGGTGAATTGTCCTGAGGTCGACCGCGTCATCGACGCCTACACCGACGACGAGCTCGGGGCCGCCGAAGCTGCCAAGGTCCGCGCGCATCTCGACGTCTGTCCGGCGTGCCGCCAACGGGTCGAGGCGAGCGCCTCCCTCGGTCGCCTGATTCGCCGCGTCCCGTACTACACGGCGCCCGATCGCTTGCGCGTCGCCGTCGCCACCGCGCGCCGCCCCGCCCGCGTCTCGCCGCAGCTCCTCGCCTGGGCGGCGATGGTCACGCTGGCTGTGTCGCTCGGCAGCGGGGCGGTGATCCGCACGGTCCGGGCGCGCCAGGCGGCCACCGCCACCACCGCGGTGGCGCAGGATGCCGTCGCCAGCCACGTGCGCGCCTTGATGGGCGCCCATCTGTTCGACGTGCGCTCGACCGATCAGCACACCGTGAAACCGTGGTTCCTCGGCAAGTTGGATTTCTCGCCGCCGGTCGACGACCTCGCGCCGCTCGGCTTTCCGCTGGTCGGCGGCCGACTCGATTACCTTGCCGGCCGCCCCGTCGCCGCGCTCGTCTATCAGCGCCGGCAACACACGATCAACGTCTTCGTATGGCCCGCTTCTGACGGTGGTGAAGCAGCGACCGACACGCGCACGCTTCGCGGCTTCCAAGTGCGGCACTGGACCCGCGACGGCATGACCTTCTGGGCCGTCTCCGATCTCAACGACATGGAACTGGACCAATTCGTCCACGCGCTCCATCCATGATCCGTATCCGGAGCCCGCGCGTCGGCGTCTCATGTTTTCGCGGACACTCGGCCGTCACGCGCGGCCACGATTTGGAGGTGCGATGAGAGCTCTTACAGCACTCACGATGTGTCTGGTCGCGTTCCGCTTGAATCGCGACCTTTGAATTCGCATTCTTGAGGCGCCTCGTCGTCAACCACAGCATGGTAAATCCATCAGCAAAACGTGTTCACGCGAATAGAAATTATTGAACTAACACTAGCTCGCGCTCTTATTCATCAGGGGTGCGCGTGGACGTCTGATCGCGGTGTTCAAGTCAAACGTGGTTCGTAGTACGACGCACCATGCGGCGCTTGTGCCTACTGAAAACGCCGTACTTGTTGTCCGCGTTGATGTTCGGAGGCTCCTTCGATAGGCTGTCGCTCGATCATGTCCGTCCTCATCTCACTCCTTCGGACACTGCGATGTTGGGTGCGCTCGCGCTCGGCGCTGCAGCTGGAAATGCTGGCGCTACGGCATCAACTGCAGGTGCTGCAGCGATCGCGGCCGCACCGCCTCACTCTTGGATACATTGACCGATGTCTGTGAATGTGGCTATCACGGGTATGGTCGGACTGGCGTACGGCGCTGGTCATCGTTCAACCGGAGACGGTCATCGCGTGGCATCGCCAAGGCGTCCGCTGGTTTTGGCGATGGAAGAGCCGACGACGACGCATCGGCCGACCGACCGTGCCGGCCGAGATACGCACGCTGATTCGGACGATGTCGGAGGGCAATCCATTGTGGGGCGCTCCTCGAATCCACGGCGAGTTGCTCAAGTTGGGCATCGACGTCAGTCAGGCCACCGTGGCGAAGTACATTCGGCGTCGCCCGAAACCACCGTCACAGACCTGGCGAACATTCCTAGCGAACCACATCCACCAGCTCGCCGCGGCAGACCTCTTCGTCGTCCCAACGGCGACGTGTCGCCTGCTCTTTGTCCTCGTCATCCTGGCCCATGAGCGGCGACGTGTCGTCCACGTGGCCGTGACCGACCATCCGACGGCGGGATGGACCGCGCAACAGCTCCGCGAGGCGTTCCCGTGGAACGAAATGCCGCGCTATCTCATCCGCGATCGCGATTCGTCGTTCCACGCGTGGGCCACGACTGCGGCGGCGATGGACATTCGCGAAGTCGTCACGGCGGCGCGCTCGCCGTGGCAGAACGCGTATGCGGAGCGGTTGATCGGATCCATTCGCCGCGAATGCCTCGACCACGTCATCGTCTGGAATGAGCGCGGCCTGCAACGCGTCTTGCAGGCTTACGTCGCGTACTACCAACGATCACGCACGCATCTCTCGCTCGACAAGGACTCGCCGGTGCCTCGCGAGACCGCACCCAGCGAGGGACGCGTGGTCGCCATCCCGCAAGTCGGTGGTCTCCACCACCGGTACGAACGCCGCGCAGCTTAGAACACAGCCGCGCGCCCAGCGCACCGAGCTCCCATGCGGGCCGACTCGGTCCGCGTCGTCGATGGTCGTCCAATGGCTGTACGACGCCGTCGTCTAGCCTCCGCGTGACTTCAGAATCATGCCGCTGTTGACGCTCGTCGCTCGTCGCTGCGGCAGACCGGACGTTTCACGGCGGACCAAGTTTTTGGTAGGGACATCTCATCTTCCACTCCTTCGCCAAGCGAAACCGTCGGTCTAATTAGAACGCGCAAGTGCCAGGATCTGGTAAGTCGGTCCGTATCGACGCACCGACCGGCACCAGGAATGTGACGACGGTCTCGGCGACGCTGCTGGTCTCGTTCCTCAGCATGTGAATGTGTCCGCTCGTCTCCGCCTCGATCGACCCCGTCCCGGCGGGAAAGAGCTGCGGCGTGCAAGAGGGATCGTCGCCTTCGTACATGGTCAGCGTACCTGCTCTGACAGTGAAGAACGCAGGCCCAGGATGCGTGTGCCAGCCGCTGTGTCCACCTGGCTGCACCGTGAAGAGCACTGTGACGACGTCGATCATCCGCGTGGCCTCCAGTTCGATTTTCCAAATCTTGCCTCGGCGCCGATTCGTGTCTTCGCTCTCCTCCCGGAATCGTCTCCTGGCATCGAACTCAGGCACCGTCGCTCGGCTGAGCACGGTAAACGTGACACCCGACGGTGCAGTTGCTTCTGCGGGGCGATCGGCGCACCACACCAGTGCGAGCAGAGCGATCGTTCCCGAGATCATGTGAGCCAATTTCTTGTACGCGTTCATGTGTTGTCCTCCTGGCGCCCGTTGTCTGCGAGGTGGGCCCTGGAGGTCAATGAACTGCAGCTTGAATCTCCCTTAACCCGTGACCCATTGATCCGTCAGGGTTTAGGCGACCGCCTTTCCGTCGCCGTGCTACCATCCGCCCCCGGCTGAACCGTCAGAATCAAAGGCGGACGTCATGCTCCTGCGAATGCAAACGCGGCTCGTGCGTTTTGGCGTGTTCGAGTTCGATCCGGCGTCCGGCGATCTTTGGAAGGCAGGTCGGCGGATCAAGCTGCAGAACCAGCCGCGACAGGTCCTGAAGCTGCTGGTGTCGCGGCCCGGCGAGCTGGTGACGCGTGAAGAACTGCAGCGCCAGCTCTGGCCAGGCGACACGTTCGTCGACTTCAACAATGGCGTCAATGTCGCCATCCGCAAGATTCGCGATGCCCTCGGGGATGTGACCCCTTCACCGCGGTTCGTTGAGACGGAACGAGCGCAGGGCTACCGCTTCATTGCGCCTGTCAGCGAGGAACCCCCACCGCCAGACCCAGAGAATGCCGCTGGAAGCCCAACGATAGAGCGAGAAAGCGTCGTCGAAGAGCCATCGGCGCCTTCCGATCTCCAATTCGAAGAATTGCTGGCGCGAGGTGCTGCGGCACGCGGTGCATCCGAATGCGTCGGAGCGCCTTTGGTCGGGGGATCGAAGCGCCAACTCGTATTCGCAGCACTTGCGTGTGCGATGCTCGCCGGTACGATCCTCTGGCTGTGGCGCACGGGCGGTCTTGATTCAGCTCCCTCGACTCCGCAGGAATCGTCGGTGCCGATTTCCCTGGCGGTCTTGCCTTTCAGGAGCGTCGCCGCGGAGAGCGAGGACCTTCTGGCTTTGGGCATTCCCGACGGCATCATCACGCGGCTGTCGAATGTCAGACAATTTCGCGTGCGGCCCACGAGTGCTGTCGCGCGGTATCACGGCCAGGGGATCGACGCGCAGGACGTTGGGCGCCGGCTCGGATCGCAGTATGTGCTCGCGGGGACCATCCGTGCGACCGGCGATCGCGTGCGCGTGAGCGTGCAGCTCGTGCGCACGAGCGATGGGTCGCCTATCTGGGGCGATCGGTACGACGTCGCGCGCGGCGATCTGCTCGGCGTCGAAGACGCCGTCGCTGAGGAGATCTCGCGCGCGTTGCGCGTCCAGATGACGGATGCCGAGCGCGAGCGCTTCTACCGCCGGTACACGCGCAACGGTGCGGCCTACGAACGCTATCTGATGGGACGGGCCAGGCTGCGTGCGCTCACCGAACAAGGAGCGTTCCAGGCGGTCTCGGAGTTTGACGCCGCCCGCGATCTCGATCCCTCTTACGCGCTCGCGTACGCTGGGTTAGCGACGGCTGCGGCGCAGATCCGCGTCCGCTTCGGCTCGCAGAATGGCTACGAGGTCTGGGACGCCCGAGCTCGCGAGGAAGCCCGCCGCGCTCTCGCGCTCGACGCCGACCTGGCCGAGGCGCACGAGGCGCTTGCGGCGGTGCACCGCTTCCAGGAGTACGACTGGGACACGGTGATCCGCGAGAGCCGGCGCGCGCTCGAGCTGAACCCCAGTCTCGACATGCCGCACCTTTACCTCGCGGTCGCCTATTTCCACATCGGTCTGCTGGACGACGCCGAACGGGAGGTCCAGGCAGCGCGCGAGCTGAACCCGGAAAACCGGGTTGAGCCGTTGGAGATTCTCGGGGCCGTCCGCTTGTTTGCCGGTCGGATGGGAGAGGCTGTCGGCCATCTGTCGCAGGTGCAGGACTTCAGTGACAGCCGTATCGTCAAGTATCTCCTCGGCTGGACGCTCTACTATCAAGGCGAGCGACAGCGCGCCGAGGCGCTGCTCGAGACGATGATCGAGGATGAGGGCCCGCTACCGGGCAACGCGCGCGCCACCCTCGCCGCCTTTCGCGCGGCGCGGGGCGCGACATCTGAAGCCCGCGCGCTTGCACAGCGTGTGGCGAGAGAACCAGACCTCATTCACCATGGCGCTTATGGCTTGGGCACCGCGTACGCGCAGCTCCGCGATCCCACGACTGCGCTTCGCTGGCTGTCCCAGGCGGCGACGACCGGCTTCTCCTGCTATCCCTGGTACGAGCGTGACCCGCTACTCGATCCCATTCGCGATGATCCGCGATTCGCCGACTTCATGCGGGAGCTGCGCCGCTCGTGGGAGGACGCGCGCGCGAAGTATGCCAGCGGCTCGGGCGAACGAAGTTCGACAACAAGCCGGTGATAGGTTCCTCTGAGCTGTCCTTCGCCATAATCGCGGCGGGCTTGTAAGAATTGATTCAACCCGAGACGGTCGCGACGGTTCACCGTGATCGGTTGTGTCGCCGTCCACGTCGCCACTGACGTCCGACCATTCGGCGACGCCAAGTCCAGGCTGCGATGAGGTCGCCAACCGTTGTAATGATCAATGAACACGGTCAGCGCGCGCTCCAGATGGCGTGCGCTCAGGATCAAGAGCCAATCGAGGCATTCTGATCGAGCGGTCCGGACGAACCGCTCTGCGATCCCATTGGCCTCGGGTACTTGAATCGGCGTCCGAACGATTCGGATGTTCTCGGCCTCGAATACGGTATCGAAGCTGCCCGTGAACTTGCGATCATGATCGCGGATCAGAAAGCGAACCGGTTCCGCGCGTTCGGCGAACGTCCAGGCCACCTGCCGCGCTTGTTGCGTGACCCATTCGGCGTCGGGGTGGGCCGTGCATCCAGCAAAGTGGATGCGCCGGCTGCCGACCTCGATGAAGAACAGCACGTACAACCGCTGGAGCCAGACGGTGTCGACGGTGAAGAAATCCACGGCGATGATGCTCTTCGCTTGCGAGTCTAGACATTCGTCTCAGATTCGCGAACTCGCACGTATCGGCGCCAGAAATCGAGGAACTCTTGGCCGAAATCGAATCCATCCGACGCGCCTTCCCAGGTGAGCTTGGCTATCGAGGCGGCACGAAGAAGCCGAGGGAGAACAGTCCGCGGCGGAGGCGGCGGCGAATGTCGGCTGCGGCACGGAGAGCCGTCAGTCTGCGGATGAAGAAATACTGGGCGGCGAGGAGGAAGGCGAACGCCTAAATGCGCTACCGCAAACAGAGGATAGGCGGCGGCGGACGTTGCCCACCTTGGCGTCGGTCGTCGCGCCGCTCGAACAGCTCGCGCCGACCCGTCATGTGGGAATAGGTTGGATTCTTGATCTTGATCCACGACGTCTGCACGCCATCGGTGTGATACGGGCCCTTCGCCCACTTCGCGACGATGCCCTCGAGATCGCGCTCGCAAGCCGCATGGAACCAAACCGCAGCCGCGGCGCTCGAGGTGATCGACATACAGCAGCCGTGACTGCATGCGCGGCATGATCTGCCGCAGCCGGCGCTTGCGTTCGACGAGCGGCTTGACCGTGAGGTCCTCGCCATCGACGTCAGATCGAACGCGTAAAACCGTCCCCGGCCTCCCGCCGGGCGCAGTTCATCGACTCCCATGCGGTGACTTGACGCGCAGAAGCGTCATGTCGTGTTGCCCGATGAACCGCTCGTCGCTGGCTGCGATTTCGCGTGGGGTGGCTCCGACGACAACATGATCCGCGTCCGCGCGGGCTGGATGCGCGGTCCATTCCGCCGATTCGGATCAAAGGCGAGTCAACGCGCGACCCGAGTGTCCTCAGCACAAAACTGCCGAGGTCTCGTCGCCCTATGATCCGGACGTGTTGGCGCTGACCTTTGCGGCGCTAGTCGTCATCAATGCACGGCGACCGACGAGCGGGCCGACCAGTGCGCCGACGGCAGTAGGGTGGATGGGGGCCTAATGATGCCGAAGGGCGGGCGGGCGAAGGGCGCGAAGGGCCTGAGTCCGTGGGTGCTAATGAGTTGAACCCGGCTGTGGTCGGGTAAGTCGCGGACCTCGCTGTAATACCGCCAGAAGCCGTCCTCTTTGAACCAGCCCGGCGCGTGGAAGGCAAACCGTCGCACAGGCGGCAGGAAGATCGTTTTCCGGCCCGGCACCCACAGCAAGCGGTCCAGATCGAACTCGGCCCCCGCAACGAGTGCGGTCGTTCCGGTGAGCAGCGCGTGCAGGAAGGTCCGTCGATCCATCT
>Ga0070694_100001989_pt1 | contig 12142 bp, 9 predicted proteins | sample KBSK1251metaG_FD_65470 | JGI IMG/M metagenome (GOLD analysis project Ga0070694, IMG submission 65470) | Corn, switchgrass and miscanthus rhizosphere microbial communities from Kellogg Biological Station, Michigan, USA - KBS K1-25-1 metaG | ecosystem: Host-associated > Plants > Roots >... | reverse complement strand
TATTTGAAGACGATGATGTCGCCGCGCCGGATCTCGCGCCCCGGGAGTAGCGGGCCGATCAGCGGCGTCTGCTGGCCGAAGACGAACTTGTTGACGAAGAGGTGATCGCCGATGTTGATGTTGTTTTGCATCGAGCCGGTCGGCACTTGCACGGCCTGCGCGATGAAAGTCATGAGGAAGAGCGCCATAATCACAGTGATCACGCCCTGCTCGAAGTATTCGCGGATGATGGATTTGGGCGGAGGCAGGTAAACGGGCGGCGCTGGCTCCGGCTGGAAGCCTTCATTTTCAGTGTTTGGCTCAAAGTTTAGTTCCAGGTTTGGTTCTGGATTCGGTTCCGGGTTCGGTTCCGTATTCGCTAGCTGTTGCTGTTCGATCATAACCTCTTCAGTGGAGTTTCGAATTTTGAATTTTGAATTTTGAGTTTAAGGTTTTGAATGCTTAGTTTCAAGCCGCCTCATAAGTTCGGAGTTCAGAGTTCAGAGTTGACCACGGATCGAAAACTCCGAACTCCAAACTCCGAACTCAGAATTCTTCTGATTCTTTCTCCATCGGTTCTTCCGTTTCTCCACTCGCTTCGACCGGGGAAGGCTCGCTGGGAGAGTCTGACTCTTTAAGCTTATCCAGACCTGAGTTGAGGGTGTCAATCGCGGCGCGGGCGGCGGCCTGGTGCGCGCCTTTGATGGTCGTGCCTTCGCCCGTGGCCAGACAGCGGCCGCTGACGCGCAGTTCAACCTGGAAGACGCGGCGATGATCCGGCCCCAGGCTCTCGACGATGGCGTATTGCGGCGTGGGGTGGCCGAGCGATTGTAGCCGCTCCTGAAGCGCGGTCTTGTAATCAGTCGCCGTCAGGTCGTGCGGCGTGAGCGTGATGAAAGTTTGATCGAATTCGCGGCGGACGAAATCAGAGGCGGATTCGATGCCGCCGTCGAGGTAGATGGCGGCGATCAGCGCTTCATACGCATCCACCTGCAAGGCGGCTTTGCTGCGCCCGCCGGTCTTCTCTTCGCCGCGATTGAGCAGCAGATAGTCGCCCAGCCGTAACTGCGCGGCATGCTTTTGCAAGTTGACTGCGCTCACGGCGTAGGCGCGCAGCTTCGAGAGTGTGCCTTCGGTTTGCGTCGGGTGGAGTTCGAGAAGCCAGGCGCTAATCAGAAATTCAAGCACCGCGTCGCCGAGGAATTCGAGCGCTTCATTATGCGCCGGGCGAGGATCGGGTTGTTCGTTGGCGAACGAGCGATGCGTCAGCGCGCGGCGCAGCAACGCCCGGTTGCGGAAGGCATAGCCGATCACGCGTTCAAGCTGCTGAAGCATCTCTTCGGGCGAGAGCGGCGTTTCGGGCACGGGCGATTTTTCTTCAGCCTTCGCCTCCGCTATCGCTTGTTCATCGCTTGTTCCGGCTGACTCGTTCATTTCAGTTCAATGGAATGAAAGCCAGCTCCCGTCGCCAGGGGCTGGCTTTCGTCCCGTGCATGGTGATGAAAACTCGGCGCGGCGATCAGGCCGCGTCAATCGTTTTATTTCTTCTTCTTCGTGGTGGTTGTCTTACCTGTGGTCTTGCCAGCCGTCGTTTTGCCGGCTGTGGTTTTGCCCGCGGCGGTCTTACTGGCTGCTGCCTTTCCACTCTTGCTCGCCGCCTTGGGATCTGCGGTCTTCGACGCATCAAGTTTGGGGGCGTCTGCCGTGGGCAGCGCTTTATTCCCGGATCCCTCATCGGCTGATACTTTAATGACCATCGGCGGGGCGGTCGGATCAGCCTTGTAGTAATTGATTAATTCCTCGATGCCTTCAGCCTTGTTGTGCCGATATTTATAGAGATCCGTCAGCCGCGACTTGGCATCATCATGCTGCGCCTTCGCTCTGGGGTCGGTGAGCAAGGACACAGCGCGCGCGTAATCGTCAATCATCTTGTCTACGACTGGGTCAATTTTAGCCAGCGCCTCTTTGCCCTTCTCACCCCTCTTGTCATCCTCCGACAAGCTGCTGTATTCGTTGCTGAGCTTGGCGTAGATGATGTTGTTGGCTTGAGCGCGCAGCGAGTAGGTATTGGCGTCTTTGGCGGTGGCCCACGTCTTAGTCTCAACTGCTGCGGTCAGATACTTGATGGCTTGGTCTGCATCTGGCGTCGCTTGTTTCAAGTAGGAGAGGCCGATGTACTGGTTGAGATAGCCGAGGCTGCCGTTGCGAAAGCCGGTGTAGAAGGCGGCGCCATCGCCAGTCTCAAATCCTTTCGGCGGAGTAGCGCTTTCCAGTAATTTCAGTGACTTCTCGGCATAGCCTCTGGTCTTCTCCGCATCTTTGTAGAAGTCGAGGAGGAGGCCGAACCCAGATTTCATGGCCATTTGCCCGACCACGAAGAAGTGTTCCGGTTCGAGGCCAAGTTCCGCTGAGAGATTGCGATATTCGTCGCCCACGCTGAGCACTTGCTCCAGCTTGACTGCATCAGGGCCAAGATCGAACGCTTGCACGGCCGCCTGAAAGAGATTAAGCAAAGCGTTGAGATTGCCTCTCTTGACATCCACTTTCCATTCGCTGTCGGTGAACTTGTTCAGAAAGTCCTTGCCCATCCGCAGCTTTTTAGTCCAGTCGGTCTTCTCGTTGAAGTAGGCTTCATAAGCGGCGCGCTCTTCGGGAGTTTTGAATCCCTTCTGCGGTTGTAATGGAGTCGCGAGCGCGGGAAGCGCCATGAACAGGCTGGCGAGCAGCGAGACGATAATCAACACACTAAGTTTCTTCATAGAGACGATTCTCCTCTTCTCCCCGGTTGGGCGGTTGGCACAGGCTCAGAGACCGCAGGCTTGGTCGGCGGCGGTGCAGTTGGGTCAGCCTCATAATATTTAATCAACTCGGTCATTCCGTCAAGCTTGCCGTTGTGGCGATACTTCCAGAAATCAGTCAGCCGCTCCTTGGCATCGTCGAGCTGTGCCTTTGCCTCAGGCTTATTCGACAGCGCAACGACGCGCGCATAATCGTCAATCAGTTTGTCCACTACTGGGTCCACCTTGGCCAGGATTTCCTTGCCCTTGTCGCCCGTCTTCTCGTCAGGCGACAGGCTGCTGTATTCGGCATTGAGCTTGGTGTAGAAAGTCGTATTGGCCTGGGCGCGCAGCAAGTAGGTGACAGGGTCTTTGGCTGTTCCCCACGCCTTGTTGCCAGCCGCTTTGTTCAGGTAAGTGATGGCTTGCTCCGGATCAGGTGTTGCCTGGTTCAGCAGGTACAGCCCCATGTACTGATTGAGTTTGCTCAGCCCATCGGTGCGTAAGGCATTCCACATCTCGGGCGTCAACGGCGCCCAATCTTTCGGAGGCGCGGTCGGTTCCAGGAGCTGGAGCGCTTTCTCGGCGTAGGCTTTGCTCTTATCAGTATCCTTGTAGAACTGGGCGAGCACGCCGAAGCCAGTGGCCAACGCCAGATGCCCGACGTAAAAAGCCTGCTCTGGCTGCTCGCTTAAAATCTCGTTGCCGACCGCAAGCAGTGGCTCCAGTTTGGCCGCATCAGGACGGCCTTGATAGAAGGCCCCTAGATGTTGCTTAAACATATAGTCCAAAAGCTGGAAGTTGACACTCTTGACTGAGGATGCAAATTCGCTCTCCGGGAACTTCTTCAAAAAGTCTTTGCCCAGCGCGAGCTTCTTGGACGCGTCGGTCTTCTCGTTGTAGAAGGCGGTATAAGCTTCGCGTTCGGCGTCGCTCTTGAATTGCTTCTGCTGCTGCTGCGTGGGCGTCGCCAGCGCCGGGAGTGCCACGCACAGGCTGACGAGCAGCGAGACTACCGTCATCGCACTGACTTTCTTCATAGAAACTGATCCTCCGCTTGTCTTCATCAAAGATTGGGATGCCCTCACTGCCACGGTACGTGGCCTGGATGATCTGACCGGCCCCTTTGATGTCTCGTTAGCCCGCCGCATCGCGCGTCAAACATCATGACCGCTATGGGGCGACCGCCTTTTTGTTCCGGCGGCCTGGATGATCGAAAGCTCCTTCAAAAACGATTTGGGCGAGATGCGAATTCTTGACGGAGTTGATGCCAAGCTACTCTAACGACTCTTCCAAGAACTTGTCAGATTTATCAGTATTGTGCATGATTCAGGTGCTTTGTCAAGAAAGCGCAAAATCAACCGATTTTAGATTTTGGATTTTGGATTGCGGTATCGCTCTTCCAACGAGTCAGACAATCCAAAATCCAAAATCCAAAATCTAAAATGATCCTATGCCATCATTACTTGAACATTTCAGCCAACGTCAGGAGTTGATGATCGGTCTCATCCGCGATTTGGTTGAGCGCGAAACGACTTCGCGCGAGGAAGCGCGCTTGAGCGAAATCGCCCGTTTCGTCGCCGCGCAATTGCAACCACTCACCCGTGAGATCGAATTGATTGACCAGCCGGGTTACGGCACGCATTTGCGCGCACGGCTTGGATGCGGGCACGACGAAGCCGCGCCGCGTGTGCTCGTCATCGGTCACCTCGATACGGTTTGGCGCGTGGGTACGCTCGAACGCTTGCCGTTTCGCATCACTGACGAGGGCACGGCGCACGGGCCAGGCGTCTTCGATATGAAATCGGGTGTGACCATCGCCATTGAAGCACTACGGGCCATCACCACGCTCGGATTGCCAACCAAACATCCGGTGACGCTGCTGTTGACATGCGATGAAGAGATCGGCAGCATCACTTCACGCACGCTCGTCGAAGAGGAAGCGCGCCGCGCCGCCGCCGCCCTGGTGCTCGAACCGCCCATTCCGGGCGGCATCGTCAAGACTTCGCGCAAAGGTATCGGCTGGTTCGTTATTCGCGCCCTAGGGCGCGCCGCGCACGCCGGCCTCGATCCGAGCAAAGGCATCAACGCGATTGTCGAGTTGGCGCATCAAACGCTGCGGCTTAATGCGCTCAACGATTTTGAGAGCGGCACCACGGTGAGCGTCGGCGTCGTCAATGGCGGTACGACCTCAAACGTCATCCCCGCCGAAGCCACAGCCCGCGTGGATGTGCGCTTCTGGCTGCCGGAGGAAGGCGCGCGGCTTGAAGAGGTAATTCGAGGTCTGACGCCGGTGCTCGCGGGCGCGCAGCTTGAAATCAACGGCGGCATCAATCGCCCGCCGATGCCGCGTGTGCCGCGCAATCTGGCGCTCTACGAACACGCGCGCGAGTTGGCCGCCGAAATCGGCCTCGATCTCAAAGACGGCGGCGTCGGCGGCGGCTCGGACGGCAATTTCACGGCGGCGATGGGCGTGCCCACGCTCGATGGATTGGGCGTAGATGGCGCGGGCGCGCACGCTGAACACGAACACATCATCCTCGCCGATTTACCGCGCCGAGCGACTTTGCTGACGCGCCTCTTGCAAACGGTGTAAGAGGGGCTAGAGATTAGGGGTTAGGGACTAGAGAAAAGCTCTGACCCTAGTCCCTAGTCCCTAATCCCTGATCCCTGCTTTTATGGAACGCATCTACCGTGACCCCGTGCACAACATCATCGCGCTTTCGGAAGCGCGAGCGGATGATGCGTTGCTCGTGGCGTTGATAGATACGCCGGAATTTCAGCGGCTGCGCCACATCAAACAGCTTGGTCTGGCGCTCTACACTTATCAGGGCGCAGAGCATTCGCGCTTCACGCATTCGCTCGGCGTCATGCATTTGATGACGCGCGTGCTGGATCGTTTGAGCGAGCGTTACAAGATCAGCGACGAAGCGCGGGTAGTGGCGCGCGCCTCGGCCTTGCTGCATGACATTGGACACGGCCCGTTCTCGCACGTGATCGAAAAAGTCCTCCATCAAAATCACGAACACTGGACGACGCGCATCATCGCCGAACCGGCGACCGAAATTCACGCGCGCCTGGCCGAGTTCGATCCATCATTGCCAGGCAAAGTCATTGCCGCCATCGAGCATCATTATCGTCCGGCTTTTGTCGGCCAGCTTGTTTCATCGCAGCTTGATGTAGATCGCTTCGATTATCTACTGCGCGACAGCTTGATGACCGGAGCGAAGTACGGCATTTATGATCTCGAATGGATCATCCACGCGCTGGAGATTGACGAAGCGAATGACCGCGTTTACGTCTCGGCCAAAGGGCTCTACGCAGTGGAAGAGTATTTGCAGGCGCGATATTACATGTTCCGCCAAGTTTATTTTCATCGCACACTGCGCTCAGCCGAAGCGGTGCTGCTCAGCATTATGCAGCGCGCGGTCGAATTGGCGGGCGCGGGGCAACTGGGATTCCTCGTGTCTGATTCGGGGATGGAGCGCGTGCTCATGGGCGGGGAATTGAGCACGGTGGATTATCTGCGCTTTGATGATCACGATGTCATGTTTCACATCAAGCAGTGGGCGCGCGACGGCGATCCGATCTTGCGCGATTTATCGTCCCGCTTTGTCGAGCGGCGACTTTTCAAAGCGATTGACGTTGAATTGCCGGAAGAGGAGCGCGCACGTTTTATCGCTACCGCCCGCGAGAAAGTTGCGGCGCTCGGCTTCGATCCGCGCTACTACCTGATCGAAGACCGCGCCGCCGACATTCCTTACTACAGTTACTACCGGCCTGAAGGCAAAGCGCGGCTTTACATCGAACGCGGCGGCCTAGTGCCCGCGATCTGCGACATCGCTGAAGTCTCGGAGGTCGTGCGCGGCATGCGCGGCTATGAAATCCACCGCATCTGCTTTCCGGCGGAAGCCCTGAGCACAGTGATCAGTAATGAGCAGCAAGCAAAGTAAGTGCGCCGCGATTGCCGTGTGCCTGACGGCTTCATCCATCATCTGTATGTTTAGTGTCAGCGTGGCAGTAGCGCAAACACAGCCGCGTGTGGCAGTCGTAGATTTTACTGGCGATGAGCGTGGCGAGGTGACAGCGCTGGTGCGAATGCTAGTGCAATCGTTCAATGTGATTGATGCGGATCAAACACGAGCGGCAGTGCGGGGCGCGAGTTATGACGGAAACTTAAATTTCAGCCGGGAAGAGGCGCGCGCTCTGGGAATGAGCATCGGTTGCGACTTTTATATCTTAGGCACGACTCATATCGTGCGCCGCATCGTCTCGGCGGAAAAGTTCTCTCACGATGGGCTCTCTGGCTTGTTCATCGTCGAGACCCGCAGCGGACGATTGGTGAAGTTCAGCTTCGAGCAGGTGCAGGCCGCAACTGAAACCGAAGCGCGCGCCAAACTCGCAGCTCTCCTCAAACAAGATTGGGCGGGCTGCGCTGCTGCAATCACCGAAGCGCGGAGCAAAAGTTTGGCTGAAGCTGAAATAACGCCGCGCGCGTCCGATGAAGTGATTGAAATCTTCGATGCCGAGAAGACGCCGCCGGGCATGACGCCGCCGGTCTTCTCTCAGCGGCTCAAGCCGGATTACACGGCGGAAGCTGAATTGATGGGTGTGACGGCGACGGTCGAAATCGCCGCAGTTTTCGGCGCGGACGGGCGCGTCGGCGAAGTTGAAGTGGTGCGTTGGGCCGGGTTCGGGCTTGATGAGGTGGCGGTGGCGACGGTTAAGCAATTGCGCTTCAAACCGGCGGAGCGGGTGGGCAAGGCCGTGACAATTCGGGCGCTCGTCCGGTACAATTTTCACCGCTAGCGGCGGCTCAACGTCAGGAAGAGATCGAACGACGAACGCGCGACCTGCGTGTGATCAAGTAGGACGCGTTTGACTCAGCGGACTGGAAAGTTTGCTGATGGGCTTCACTCTCGAACCTCACAACAAACTAAAAAGTTGGTTGCATAGTAAGGAAGTTTTGGACTGTCAGAACAATCTTCAGAATAATCGCTAGAGCAATCGCCAGGGCAATTACATGATGAATCCCCCACTTAAGGACTGGTGCGAGAGAAACCTAAAAGAACACGGCGAGACGCGCGCCTTTTACCCATCACTGCTCCGCTCATTGGTGCTGGCGCTGCTCACTCTCTGCCTGCTCATTTCCGTTCCGAACACGCGCGCGCAGGATGCCGCGCTTCAGCTTTCGCGCGAAGATCGCGTCAAAGTCTTCGAGCGTGTCTGGCAAGGCGTCAACGAGAATTACTACGACAAGAATTTCAATGGCATGAACTGGCGCGAGGTGCGGACTTCTTTTCTGCCCCTGGCGGAAGCGGCGCGCGATAACGCGGAATTTTACGGCGTGCTGCGGCGCATGATCGGCGAACTGCGCGATGCCCACACGCGCGTGTACGCGCCGGAAGACGGCTTCGACCGTTATCGCCCAGCAGGCACGACCGTGGGCCTGACGGTGCGGCGCATCGGAAACAAACCTGTCGTGGTCTGGGTCGAACCCGGCTCCGAAGCCGCGCGCCAGGGCATTCAGCCAGGTTTTGTCGTGGCGGCAGTAGACGGCGTGCCGGTCGAGCAGGCGCTCGAACGGGCGCGCGATGACGCGGGCGATACTTCGAGCCTGATCGCACGTGATATGCAAAGCTTCGGGCGTCTCTTCTACGGCCTGCGCGACACGCAGGTCACGATCACCTTCATTGATGAAGAAGCGCACGAGCGGAAGATCAAGCTCACGCGCCGCTTTATCGAGATGCCGCGCCGCGTTTCGTCGCGCCGCTTGCCGGGCGATTTCGGTTATATCGAACTGACGGGCTTTTCACAGGAGATCGAACGCGATTTCGATCAGGCCATGCAATCGCTCAAGGACACGCGCGGCTTGGTGCTCGATCTGCGCAACAACGGTGGCGGATTCGTGCAAACCGTGGAGCAGGTGGCGAGCTACTTCTTCACGAATGAAACCGATCTCGGCTCCTTTATCACGCGCCAGGGCCATCCGACACGCCATTACACACAGCAGCTACGCAGCACTTATCGCGGGCCGCTCGTCGTGCTGGTCAGCGCGCGTTCGGCGAGCGGCGCTGAGATGCTGGCCGCTACGCTGCAAGAAAATCATCGCGCTATGATCATCGGCGTCAATCCGAGCACCTGCGGTTGCCTGCTCGGCGTGAGCCGCACACTGCGTCTGCCCGATGGCGGCAAGCTCAACGTCAGCGATACCGATTACCGCACCGCTCGTGGCCGCCGCATCGAAGGCGTCGGGATCACGCCGGACGAGCGCGTCGAAGTGAGCGTCACCGATTTACTCGCTGGCCGTGACCGCGCGCTTGAACTGGCGGTCGAGCGCTTTGCCAAACCACTGAGCGCCACACGCTGAGCAGAGGTTGTACCGCAGACTGTGAGTCTGCGGATGTCTAGCGGCGCAAGCTATACGGTGTTCACCAAGCGGCTCAGAGCGGAAGGCATCCGCAGACTCACAGTCTGCGGTACAGCTTCACATCCCTTGCTAACCTCCCGCCTCAACCGATACACTCGCCTCACCCTTAATTACCAACGCAGGAGAACAGAGAACTATGATTTGGCTCTTGAGGTGGCTGCTGAGCGCCGCTTGTTTCTTGGGCACAGTGATGGTGGCCGAGGCGCAGTGGGTGGTCGCGCCTCGGGATGAGGCGAAGCGCGATTTGAACGTCGTCTTTTTCGTGGACGACAAGAACGGCTGGATCGCGGGCGATCACGGGATCGTCCGCGCCACGCACAATGAGGGCGAGAAGTGGTTCACGCAGGATCCCAAAGTGCGCGCCAACGTGAGTGACCTTTACTTTCGCAACAAAGAAGAAGGCTGGCTGATTGCCGGCGGCACGCTCGTTTTGCACTCGACCGATGGCGGCGATACCTGGGAAGAGCTTTACCGGCTTCCGAAGCCAGCCGGGGTGAGCGACAAAGACGCGCCCGAACTTTACAGCCTGGCATTTCCCGATAAAAAGAAAGGCTGGGCGGTGGGCACCGGTGGGCGCATCTTGCACACCACAGATGGCGGGCGCAATTGGTCGCGGCAGGAGAGCGGCACGGACAAGGAATTGGTGCACATTCGCTTCGTCAATGACAAGCGCGGCTGGGCCGTTGGGGGGAGCGGCGTGATTCTCTTCACGGGCGATGGCGGGCGCACCTGGGAGCGTCAGGGCAGCGGCACCACGCGGCACCTTTACCACATTGAGACGCAGGGCAAAGATCGCGCCTGGGTGGTCGGTGACAACGGCACGATCTTACGCACGACCAACGGCGGCGTGAGTTGGGAAGTCGTCGTCACGGGCATTCGGAAATCATTGCTCAGCGTCGGATTCCGCAATGACAAAGAAGGCTGGGTTGTCGGCCACGAAGGCAAAATCCTGCGCACGGGCGATGGCGGTGTCAATTGGATCGAGCAACAGAGCGGCGTGAGCGCCGATCTTTACGGCTTGTTTGTTCACAAGAAACAAGTCTGGGCAGTGGGAGCCGAGGGGTTGATCTTGCAATACAAAATGTGAGGAGAGGGGATCGAGGATCGAATGTAGGCTGTACGGCTATCCTCACCTTCTACTCTCTATCCTCAGATCTTCAACCCTCAACCCTCAACCCGCTGTTATTCGTAACGCAGCGCTTCGACCGGCACAAGCCGCGCCGCTGCCCGCGCCGGATAGATTGTCGCCACGAAACTAATTGCTACTGCCAGCGCCGCGATGCCCAGACATTCGAGCACGCTGACTTTGAGTGTGACCTCCGAGATCGAATAAAACTCCGCTGGCAGCGCTACTAGATGATAAGCGTTGGCCAGCCAACTCAAGCCTAAACCGAGTGCGACGCCCAGCATTGCTCCGAGCAGGCCGATAAAAACTCCCTGGAACATAAAAATCCGCATAATGCCGCCCGGCGTGGCGCCCTGCGCGCGCAGAATCGCAATGTCGCGATGCTTTTCAATGACCATCATGGTCAGCGTCGTGATGATATTGAGCGCGGCGACGACGATCAGCAGCACGAAAAAGACGACGATCACTTTTTGCTGCAACTGCAAGGTGGAAAAAAGCGAGCGGTTGGTTTCCTCCCAAGTTTGAGTGACGAAACCCGGCCCGGCCGCCTCACGGACGCGCGCGGCGATTTCGTTGACGGCGTAAATATCGGCAACCTTCATCTGAATCAACCCCGCCGTGTCGCTTTCGCCGGAGAGCCGCTGGGCGGTGGCGAGCGAAATGTAGGCCCACTTGGAGTCATATTCGTAGAGGCCCGAAGCGAATAGGCCAACGACGCGGAAACGCGTGTAGCGCGGCTGCAATCCGAGCGGTGTCAGCCGCGTGTGGGCCGAAAGCACGGTCACGGTATCGCCGAGACGCAGCCCGAGCACGCGCGCCAACTCCTTGCCCGCGATCAGGCCATCAAGCGCGGGAGGTTCGTTTGGCGAGTTGCTCCTGCTCTCTCCGCTGCTCTGTTTCGGCGCTTGCAATTCGTCAGGATCGCCCGCGATGGTGGTCGCAAAGATTTCATTGGCGGCGCGCGGCGCTTGCAAGTCCACGCCTTTGAGAATCGCAAACTCCTGCCGGTCGCCCACGCTGATCAAAACCTCATCGTAGTTGGTAGCCGAAGCTGCGCGCACGCCCGGCACGCGGCTCAGGCGCTCGGCCAGGGTGCGGTAGTCCGTGATGCCGCTGTTGTCGTTTTTGAGCAGATTGAGATGCGCCGTGCCGCTGAGAATCCTCTCTTGTACTTCCTGGCGGAAACCAGTGAAGAGGGCGAGGGCCACAATCAGCGCGGCCACTCCGGCGGTGATTCCGGCCACGGCAATAGCTGTGATGACGGACACGGCGGCTTGGCGGCGTTTGGCGCGCAGGTAGCGGAGAGCGATGAAGAGTTCGTATGGCATGCAAATCTGGCAGACTGCGCCGTGTGCTTTTCTTTTCGCATTCAAAAATGAAACGGCGTCTTCGGCGAATATAGCGCGGCAATGGCTGATGGTCAAAACCTGGTGCTACCTGGAAGTGGGCGAGAGCGATCTGTCGAGTTTGAGAGGGTGGGGTAAATAGCAGAGGAAAAGCCAAAGGCCAGACCTTCTGAAGGTCTGGCCTTTAGGAGAGGAGATCATCCTGTGATGCTTCTCCGCCCAGCTTTAGCAAGCCGGCGTGAAGAGCGGGATGATGATTGAGTTGGTGGCCAGCGTCAGCTTGTGGAGCGTGTGGCCGCCGCTGAAGGAGTTGGTGCCCGCCGCCGTGTTGTTGATGAGCACTGCGCCGATCAAGGCGTTGCCGCCCAGATCCCAGAACCGCATCCAGCCCGTGCGGCCGATGCCGACGACTTGGTTCAAGCCGCCGCCGAGGATGCGCGGGACGCCCGGATTGCTGCCGCTGAAGTTGATCAACGGGTTCGGG
>Ga0070694_100001985_pt1 | contig 12148 bp, 15 predicted proteins | sample KBSK1251metaG_FD_65470 | JGI IMG/M metagenome (GOLD analysis project Ga0070694, IMG submission 65470) | Corn, switchgrass and miscanthus rhizosphere microbial communities from Kellogg Biological Station, Michigan, USA - KBS K1-25-1 metaG | ecosystem: Host-associated > Plants > Roots >... | reverse complement strand
TCTCGCGTAGCTCGGAGACGATGGGATCCGAGAGAACCAGCACGGCGAGCCCCGCTTCCGCAGCCAGAAGGCAGCGGTACGGTGGTCCTTTCCAGAAGTGACCTGAAACCAGAATGTTTGTGTCGAAGATAACCTTGACGATTGCGACCGTCATTCGTGGAGGATGTCATCCACGAGACGCTCGCGTTCCTCGTCGGAAAGCGTGGCCCAGTTCAGCCCGCGCTGCCTGGCAACTTCGGCGATACGGGGCTGAAGAGTGCCAATGATCCTATCGAGCGTCGAGGCCCCGGCCACGAGCCGGCGCACAGCCTCGCGCCGCCCCTCGGGAGACAGTCGATCCAACGCGTCCAGGATTTGCTGTTCGCTGACGTCGATTTGAGGCATGACCGGGTTCCTTCCGTCGGGTGCAGCCTTCATCAGAGTCGCACCGGGGGCTGAGTGCGGTCAAGCCAGCCGCGGACATAGTTCGTGTCAGCGGCTGGCATTGCGTCGCTCCGGTCTCGCATCATACGGAAACGCTTGGCCGCGTCCAAGGCTTCGCTCGCTGCGCTCGCCGCTGTCGCGGCCTTGACGCAGCCGGCGCGCTTCCTCGATGGCCTTTGCGGAGCGACGTGATGGACGGATTCGCGAGTGTCAACTGAGTTGCCGGCGTACCCACATTCAGCGCTGTCGGACGACGCCTGGTTTGCCGGTGGAAAACCACTGCGCCGCGCGGACGCAAACACGATGCATTCGCGCGCGATTTGCCCGCTGCTTTCGCCGATGATTTGCATGAAGAACTGGTCACCGGGAACCGTAGCGTGAACGACCCTGGGGCCGCCCTGGGGGACAACTCGCGGGGCGGGAGGCGGGGTCGTTCACGCTACGGTTCCTTTCGATCGCGACGGCAACCGCTGTCTGTGGGCGGCAGACAGCGCCGCCCTTGCGTTGCGCATCGCACATGACAAGTCGTTGTGACAGTAGCGCTTTAACCTCCGCGCACGAGTCGATACCAATCGCGCTCGCTCCTCGCGGGGTCGCGGATCGAAGACGCCGCAGGGGGTTGAGGCGACGGAGCACCCGTGTCCCCCCCTTCGTCCCCCTCCTCAACCCCCTTGGGTCGCGGACGGACCAGGCTCGCCAGGGGAGAGAGGTGCTCGTACCGCAGGGGCAAAACCGTCCATTCGATCCGCCCTGCGCCGGCTGCGATCGCGTCGCGGATGGCCGGTGACGAGGCAGTCTCCAACGCCGTTTCGCCGGTCAACCAGCGCCGGTGGAGGACGCGGAATCGCGCTGCTGCGAAGGCCTCCTGGAGTGCCCGGAACCGCGGATCGAAGCCTCGCGCCTGGCCTTTCGCACGCGACGCCAGGTGGCCGAAGTACTCGCGCAAGTCGTCGACGACGACGGCCGGCAAGGGTGTCGCCAACTCCTCGCGTGCGACCGCTACGAACCGGTCGATCGAGTTCGAGATCCGAGCGGGGAAGACCAACATCAGGGTCCACGCGGGAACGGTTCGCAGCAGGTCGCCGGACCGTTGCAGGCCGGCTCGGAGAGCGTCGGGGAAAGGGTTTGTTACGAGGCAGAGGAACACCAGCCGGCCGGTCGGCTCAACGCCGATCAGCACGTCGTCTGAGAACACACGAACACGCCGCCGAGGCGTTCCGCCGAGTGTCGGATGCCGCAGTCGATCAACCGGCCAGGAGGAGGCCGCTTGGGCGAAGAACGCGAGCTTCTCGCCTTCGGTTGGCAGCCACTCGAGCTCGGGGTGCTCGATGACCGCGTCGAGGCGCATCAGTCGCTCGAACACGGCACGCGCGGGCACCGGTCGGCGGTACCGGCTGTTCGCCTCTCCGATGGCGCCGTAGAGGGCACGATCGTGGACGTGATAAAGCTGCGCGCGATTGTGGACACAGTCGCACGGAGCGGCGTGCCCGTGCTGCACAAGCTTGTCGAAAAAGGCGTTGACGTTGTGGCCGTACGCGGTACGGGCGAATCGCGCGAACTGGCGTCGAACGCAGACACCGCCATGCAGCATCACGGTCGTCAGGAAGTGCGCCTGGCGGTCCGTGAAACCGAGTCTGGCGACGGCCTGAACGCGTGCGTCGGCCGTCAATCGAGGAGCTCTTCAGCGAGATGTGGATCGGGTGACCTGCCCCCGTGGCTGCCGCTTCGACCACCGATTCGGGCGCTCGATCCTCGATACGACGAGAACCCGGAACGTCCGACAGCAGCCCCATGGGCGCCGCGGTAATGGATGGTGACGACCTCGACGTCCTCGTGGTCGTGTCGGCCGTCAACCTCGTATTCGAGACGCACGTCAGGGAAGTGCACGTGTCCATCGAAGTACGGCAAATCGTGCTCGAGTGCCCAGTCTTGGATCTCTCGTGGATCGCGGTCGGGGCGGCCGTCGCCGTCGCGATCGCGTTCGTGCAGCCACTGCTGGTACTCGCGCTTGAGCTCGTAATCGAGGACCACCCGTTCGACGCGCGCGTCGCGCTCGGCCAGGCGTTCAGCGGCGCTCAAATACGCCCGGTAGACTTGGGCATCGTGTTCCATCTCGCGCTCGCGTTTGAGGCCCGAATAGAACGTCTGGCGCGGCTCGTAGCCGCGGTCTCGATGCGCCTCCAGGAGGTCACGCCCACGGTCCGTGAGAACCACCGCGACGTCCCGCTGGCCATCCAGTCGAACCGTGTTGACCAGGCCCTGCTCGCGGAGGTGTCGGAGGTCACCGTCGCGAGGGTCGGCTTCGCGACCTGAGTGGTCCCGCAGGTCCCGAGCTGGGACCACCCGAAACGCCCCGACCGTCGAGAGCGTGCGCGTCTCCGAGCCTCGCAGCGAGTATTCCCGCTCGCGTGTATCGTAGACGATTTCACGTTCGGGACCGCGCGGCAGGTCGAGCTTCTGCATGAATGCGTCGCGCGGATCGACGTCACGTTCGCGCGGATCGGGCCATCGCTCATCATCGCGGCTGGGTGAGCTGTGGTCCGATTGCCCATCGCGAGAGCTGGGTCCACGCCCGAAGCTGCGGCCATCGTCATCATGGTCGCGGTCGCGCTCCTCGCGCTGGCGCGGATCGTCGCCCCACCGAGGATCGTCAAACATACGCACCTCCCCTGAAGCGGACGGGCGCCTGCGTGGCCGACGAATCCGCTAAAATGTCTGAGCAACGCAGCGGATGCGCCGTCGAGTCGGCCAGAGGATGTGAATGACGCTCACCGATCGGATAGAAAGGAATCCGCGGGTCATGCTGGGTAAGCCTGTCATCCGCGGTACCCGCATCCCGGTGGAGCTGATCCTGCGGAAATTGAGCGAAGGCGCATCCGAAGTCGACCTGCTCGACGGCTATCCCCAACTCACACGCGAGGACATCCACGCCGCGATGCGCTTCGCGGCCGACACGATCGCCCAGGAAGAAGTGGTTTTCACGGGCAAGGACGATCAGAGCGGGTAACGCGTGCGGTTTCTCGCCGACGAGAGTTGCGACTTTGCCGTCGTGACCGCTCTGCGCGCGGCCGGCCACGACGTTTCCGCAGTCGTAGAGACCAATCGCGGCGCCGAGGACGAAGTGGTCCTCTCGGTCGCGCGCGGCGAAGAGCGGATTCTTCTCACCGAAGACAAAGACTTCGGATTGCTCGCGTACGCCGGCGGACACGAGACCGGCGGAGTCGTCCTCATTCGGTTTCCAGCGGACGCGCGGCGCACGCTGAGCCAGGCCGTCTCGGATATGGTCAAGAAGTTTGGCGATCGGCTCAGCGGTGCATTCACGGTAGTCGAACCAGGACGTGTCCGCCTGTCGCGAACACCGTCGAACAGGTGAACGTCGAGTGCGGCCTCCGTCGCGGATGTCAGTCGACTCGCGCCGACCCTCCGGCGCAAACCCGGATGCAGAGAACGGGACAAATTCGGGACAATCTGGCGTAGAAACGGGTCGGCGGGGGTTGCCCCCCGCCGACGACGTGACCAATGAAAATCGCCACCGTTGCCTCGAGTCGTGTCCGGTGGTTTTGAAAAGGGTGGCTGTTAACCGGAGGGTTGCTGGTTCGAATCCAGCCTGAGGAGCCAATCCTTTCAATGAGTTAGCTCGCTCCCCGTTTCCGATTTGTGAACAATCGTGAACAATTCGTTGCCGACCTTCGCGACGGCCGTCCGCACTGACGCGTCGAGAACTTGCGTGTACACGTTCAGCGTGGTGTCGACTTTGGCGTGACCCATCAACTCCGCGACGATCTTGCCGGGTACGCCTTTGTCGTGCGCCCACGATGAGTACGTCCGACGGAGCGTCAGCCACGTCACCCGCGGTATATGAAACGCCTCGCACGCCGGGAAGACCCATCGTCGCAACACATTGTTTGGCGCGATTGGCTTCCCCGACCATGTCGCGAAGATGAGCGCGTCTGCCTCCGTCTTCTTGGCGCGCTGTTTCCACTCCTCGAGCAGCAGCCGCGCTGTCGCTGAGAGCGGAATCCGCCGGCTGCCAGCTTCGGTCTTGGGCGTGCCAAAGACACCCTGTGGTTCGCCATATTCCGACGGTCCGTGCGAATCACCGCGCCAACGAACACGTCGCGGCCGAACGACACCCTCGGCCTTCCGACGACGTTGACGATTCGATTGCACACGAAAGGAGACTTAGAACTGCCTATGGCGACCTTGCGGCGGGCCCGGTCTCACGCTGTCCTCGGTCGCAGAGGCACTGCAGGCACGGACGAAAGAATGTCTGCCTGGACGCCGTGAGGCCAGTTGCAGCCGCAAGTGCCCGGCGGGTCCCGGCTGCTGCGCGTTCGCCTGCCTGTACGGTCGTGAACGTGATCTTGGGCGAGGCGTACGCCACGAGACATGTGTTGGAACGAACGAGGCCAATCGACACGCCGCCAGTGAACGGAGGCGCACGACGCATCGAGCGACAACGGCGCTGCGCGGAACGACAAGTCAGAGGCGTCGACGACAACGTCGTTGCCATCCGCATCCGAAGACATCAGCAGCGAGCCGAACGTCTCGTTGCCGAGGTGGTTCGCGAGGAATGTACGCCAGGTTTGTGACCGTGTTGTCGGCCTGCCGCGCAGATAGCGCGAGACCGTGCGTTCCGAAACGGCGATTCCGAGCTTCAGCAACTCGCCGTGGATCCGCGGAGCGCCCCAGAGGCAATTCTCCGCGGCCAAGCGCCGAATCAGATCTCGACATGGTGAATCGATACGTGGTCTTCCAGGACGCCGCGAGTGACGGCGCCAGCATCGGCGGAATCCTTCGCGATGCCAACGATCGACGGTGGCCGGCTGGACCAGCACCAGCGCTTCACGCCACCGAGGCCACAACCATCGCAAAAGCAGCCAAAGCAGACGGTCAGATGGGCAAAGCGCCGATTCGAACGAGCGAGGACGCTCAACTGGTGGCGCAGGGCAAGACTCTCGAGCAGGAGGTCCCTGCGCGTCGACGAGGCTGCTTGGACCGCAGCGCCCGTCAGGAAGACGTCTCGCATCGCCCGTAGAGTGCCGAGCGGCGACGCCAACGTCAATAATTCTTGCCCGGCCGCGATATTGGCGAGGCACAGGTAGTTGCGGAAATGGTCCAGCGCGGTGAGCCACCTCTAAGTCATTGATCTGCAGTGCCTTACGATCAAACCGTTTCGCACTATCGAACTTCACATACGTACGCTTCCGAGCCAGCGTTGAGACGACCCGAATTGGTCACGCCGAGACTCGTGCGCAAAACGATTTTGTAAAGATCCGATTGCAGACTCACACCGTCCAGATTGCTCAAGACCCCCCGCGCCAGCCTCGTCATTGATCTGCCGCTCAGCCGCGCGCTGTGGTCCTCGAAGTACTCGTTGTTGCGGGCGACGCGAGCGAGATCTGGTTCGTAGACCAACGTGCCCTGCGTCGATCCTGGCGCGCGAAGGCGAGAAGCTGCGAGCGCGATTCTAGAGCAGCCCGTGGCGAACGCCACGGGCTGTCACGGGAGTCGTGCGGTTACTGCGGTCTGGCGGCAGGAGCGCCCGCGGCGCCGCCGGCGCCGGTCGCCACGTCCAGCGCGCCGGGAAACACCGCCCGGCCATCCGCGAACGTGACCCGGCCGCCGGAAGCGTTGTTCGATCCGTCCCTAGCGCGGGATCCGCTCACCTTGACGACGTCGCCAGGCTTCAGCGTGTTCCTTGTGAATCCCCGGCGTGCGAGCATACCGGGCGCCCCGCCCGAGAATCCCCACGTAGTGATCTTTCCCTGGTCGTCCTTGACGTCGACGTAGAACCAGATGTGCGGGTTGGCCCACTCGACCTTCGTCACAACGCCGGTGACCTCGACTGGCGTCGACTGGTCAAACTGCGCCGCCTCCGAATGGTGCGCGACCGCCGCGGTGCCCGTCAGCAACAGCGCCGTCCCGGTCATGAAGCAGATCGCGAGTCTTCCGTTCATCGCCAAACTCCTGACGTGCATTATCTGATTTTGCCGTGCGAATAGTACGCGCCACGCCTCATCTTGCGGCAAGCGATTTTTTCTCGCAGGATCATTCCCGTACGGAATAGATGTCCGGCCGCCCGGGTCATGACCGGACCGAATGAACTGGGCAGAAAATATCGTTTGTCGCCACGTCCAAGCCAGAGTACCTCGTATGAAACCGTCGCGATCGGCGGCGCGATGTTCTATGCAGGCACGGTACTGTTCGCGATGGATCCGGTGATCTATCTCGTCAGCGTGCCTGTGCCCTTCCTCTTCGGCAGCGTCGTCGTCCTGAACATGCTGGGGAACACGCTGTTTGCGCGGCTGTCGCAGCCGGCGAAGGGCGTGCTGAACGTCCTGGCGGCCATCGCATTCGAAGGGAGCCTGTCGCTCGTTTTCTGGGTGTCGATGCCGGCGGTGAGCGGCGAGCTGCCCTCAGGTCCGCCCGCATATGCCGCGCAGCTGTGGCTCGCGAACGCGTTGCTGGCCGTCACCTTTCCGTTCCTGGTCATCCATGCGGCCTTCTTCCACTTCTGGCCGGCTTCAGAAAGGCGAGCTCGCTGCCGGCGCTGCTGTCGATCAGCGCGAGGCGTCGGTTCAATAGCGTTCGCGCCGCTCCGCGATCACCGTTTCTGCACGTCTGCCTCGGTGCATTTGCCGTTGGCGCATCGGTCGTTCTCGTTGCAGACGTATTCCAGCAGCTCCCAGTTCGGATGCAGCACCATGTAAAACGTTTCCGACCAGGGCTTGGTCCAGATCTTCGGGTCGTCGAGCGTCATTTCGTACGACACCACTCGCGGCGCAATCCACTTCACCCGTTCGATCACGTGCATGGCATCGCTGTGCCACAGGGAACCTTTCGGATGCGGGTTGTCGAGCCACCACTCCTTCAAGCCGACGGTGTCGATGACCAGCGTGTCGCCCTCCCAGTGCCCGACCGAGTGGCCGCCCCAGGTCAGCTCGAGATCCTTCGGATGCGGCCGCCCGTCGAGCGGAATGATGCGCGACCAGTTGTTCATGAACTCGTGCTTGATGATCAGGTGGTTCGGCGCCTGCACCCACTGCTGCGCATAGGGCGAAAAGGGCTGCGAGGTGAATCCATACGGCAGGCACAGCGCGATAGGGTCGTCGATCTTCGTGTCGCCGGTCGTCGGCCGGAAGAGGATCTTCTCGCCGCCGGGTACCATCGGCGGCATAAGCTTGGAGTTGAACCCCCTGATCAGGGGCGTATCGGTGTCGTCCGGGCCCACCTGGTGGGTGAAGCCGGCACCGGCGTATATACCAGTAAAGTCTGGTTTGCCGTCGCGCGTGCGCGGCATCCGCCAGTTCGCGGGCGGTGGGGTGAGGACGCTCGGCGTGCGAAGCTGACGGCAGCCGCCGCCCTCGACGAACGGCCGGCACACCTCATATTCAACGGACGGGCGGAGGGCTTGCGTCTGCCCGGACGTCTGTCCGAACCCCGGCACGGCTCCGACGAAAAACAGGATTGCCGACACGACCCCAGTTGCCAGTGCGAACGAGACGAGTCCCCTTCTCATGTCTTTACTCCTGCTGGAACACCGAATAGTACGCGCCGCTCCGCGGGCCGCAAGCGATATTTTTAGTTCAGTTCATGCGGTGACGTCATGAACTCGCCACAAATCGTCGTTTGTCACCCCACCGTCCGTCGCTATCATGCTCGCCCCATGCGTTCCAAATTGGCGGTCGGACTCCTTGCCATCGGCTGCATGGTGTTCGCCGTGTCGGCGTGGGCCCATCATGCCCACGGCAACTACACAATCGCGACCATCGACATGGAAGGGTGTCGTGACCGAGTTGCATTTGCTGACTCCTCATTCCTGGATGTACGTGGAAGTCGCGAAGCCGGATGGGCAGAAGCAGTTGTGGGCGCTCGAAGCGGGCGGTCAAGCCCGGCTGCTGAAGATTGGCGTGTCGGCAGAAAACCCCAGGCCCGGTGACGGCCTCCCCGCCTGTTTACACCGTCGATCACGCTCTCCGAGGCGGAGGCGCCGCTCCGATCGAGGTCCGGATCGCGCTCCTCGACCTCGTGCACGAATTCGCGTATCTGGTGGATTTCGGACCGGCAGAGACCGTCGCCGACCTGTTTACGGAAGACGGCTGGTACGCGTGGGGTGAAAAGCGGTCGATCGGACGCGAGGCTATCCGCGAGACCTATCGCCGGCGTGCCGCTCGTGGCGTCAGGACGGCGCGCCATCTCTGTACGAACGTGCGCATCTCGATGGTCAGCGATAACGAGGCGCGCGGACAATCGATCTGGTTGATCTTCGCCGATGACGGACCGCCGCCGCATCCTGCTGTGCCCTTGCTGGTGGCCGACGTCCACGACATGTACGTCAGGCGCGATGGGCGGTGGTTGACTTCTTCGTGCGTGAGCGTCTCGCTGGTCGCGACCTGCGCCAGCCCCTTGTCGAGCTCGCGCACGAACCATTCGTCGTAGTCGACCACGCGCTCAATCGCCTCGCGCGCCAGGTCTTGGGGATTGATGCCGCGTTTCTCAGCAATCCGCGCGCGCTTCGCCTGCAGTTCGGCCGATAGCGTTACTTCCATGGGTTGAATCTACCGGAATGTGCAGATTCACGGACGAGCCAGTTGCGGAAATCGTCCAGAGTGGTGAGCCAATCCTTTCAATAATTTAGCGCGATCCCATCCGTGAACAATTTCGCCCATTGAGCATCCGTGCGGACCGGAGTGTGCTTCCCGCAAGTAACACCCGTGAAGCTGTTACGCCACGTCGATCTTCCGTTGCGGCTTCGCCTTCGATCAACTTTCCCTATAGGTCGACGGCAACGTCCCGACAACTCGGAGAACCGGGTAAGGTTCACGACCTGCCGAGCGGCGTTGGTTACGCGCAATCGCTATGCAGTGTTGTGTCCAGCACGAACGTGGACGCCGCGATTAAAGACAGCAGAATGGAGAGGCCGACAAAGTCACGTTGACTGAGGCCGGCCTTCGTTGTAACCCCGGCGCTGAGACAGCGCGCTCAGGTCGTTGGTTGCCGCGGCGCGGATGCCGTTCGCTCTTCAGCCGCGAGCTTCCACGCGTTCCCCTCTTTGATCCACACGCGTGTGAAGCGCAGAACCCCCGGTGAAAATCCTTTCACGTCGGTCCACAGCAAGGACCCCTGCACAACCGCGAGCATGCCATAGACGCGGATGCGATCGTAGGACACGACCATCGACTTCAGCGGTGTCCCCGGCGGGTCGGATGGCGAAGCGACGACACCGGCGCGGCTGACGAACGAATAGTCTTTGAGCTGCAGCCCTGTGGCTTTTGCCTCGTCGTTCGCGAGGTCGGCTTTGGCCAAGGCTTCATCCGCAGTGGCCACGGCGCGTTCCTCCGCCGTATTCGGAGCCGCGCCCTTCGGCGCCAGAGTCTTTGCAGCCGACACCGCGCCAGTGTTCGAAGTGTCTTTGCTCACGATCGTGGTCTGCCCAGCGACCTCCTGCCAGCGACCGTTCCTGTTGACCCACACGTTCGTGAAGCGTCGAGGCCCAGGAACAAATCCCTTCTCGCTTCCGAGAAGCGTCTCGAGCCCCGTCGCGATCGCGGCGTTGCCGTATACCCTGACCTTCATGTCGGTCAGCGTCGCCGAAGTCCATTTCGATTCCGGCGACACCACGTCGGCGAGCTCCAGCGCTTTGTCGGCGACGGAACCATTCGAATGAATATACGAATAGTCGTCGGCGTAGATCGGTTGAACCGCTGCACGATCTTTCTTGACCAGAGCATTGCTGGCGACCTGCTCCAGGCGCATCACTTCCCGGGTTACTGAAGCTGTGTCTTGGGCGGAGAGCGTGAGGACTGTGAGCAGGGCGATACTGATTCCGACAGGAACCTGTTTCATGGCTGCCGGTCCTTTCGCCGCAACAGTGTTACCAGGGATGTTGTGCGGTGGGCGGATTATATGCCCGAGCACGCAAAGCGAGCCGAGACGCTCCGATCGAGATCCGGCCGTTGCTGTACGGCCAAGAGCCGCACGTCTATCGAATCCTGTTCGGCAATAGAGAACGACGTCGTGCACGTCCTGCACATTTGGCATGCTCGGCGCAGACCGTTGCTCAAGCCGTGAACAATCCGTGAACAATTCCTTCCCGAACACCGGGTAACAGCGGATACGAACGGGCGGCTAACCCACTGAAGAACCAACAAGATGCTGCACCCGCGTTAACCTGTTAACCGGAGGGTTGCTGGTTCGAATCCAGCCTGAGGAGCCAATTCCCTTAGGTCCATTCTGAGCGGAGTGGTCGCAGTTTATTCCGAGCGGAGTGGTAACACTTTCGGTCCGAACGGGTTCTCGATCGGCTCTAGCCGACACGTTTCATCGTCGAAGTACCTGTCCCTGTTGAAAATGTGATCTGCGACGCCGTCGCAGTGGCAGCGCGGGGACTTCGTCTCGCCGGAAGACCAAACCGGCGTTCTGAGATGACTCGGATCGGCCGCGACAACATCGCCGACGTCATCATGGTGATCCCGTACGCTATCGAGCGACACGTCGAGCTACCGCCGATGATGACCGGCCTTGCATTGCCCCTATGCGACGCGGCGCTCGTAACGGTGATGCAGCCCGCCGGCTTGCGGGACGGAGACGATCGATCCGAGGGCGGAGACGGGCCGCGAGATAGGGGTGTCCTTCGCCAGACCGAGGTGGGTGCGGGAGTACTGGTAGTACGTCTCGTACCGGGCGAGGACTCGTCGCAAGCCGCCCTCGTTGAGCACGATGACGTGGTCGAGACATTCGCGCCGAATCGAGCCAATGACGCGCTCCACGTACCCGTTTTGCCACGGTGAGCGGGGTGCGGTCCGGAGTTGACGAATGCCCATGCCGCCGATCGTCGCGTGGACGGCGGCGAAGGCACTGTCGCGATCGTGGAGGAGAAACCGTGGCGCCTCATTGTTGGGAAACGCCTCGCGAAGTTGTCGGGCGGTCCACGCGGAGGTCGGATGGGCAGTGACGGCCACATGTGCCAAGCGACGCCGGTCCAGCGACAGAATGACCAATACGAACAGCAGGCGATATCGCACGGTTGGCACGACGAAGAAATCGGCGGCCGCGATCTGTGCGGCATGATTCGCGAGGAAGGTCCGCCAGGTCGGTGAAGGTGGTCGTCGCCGACCAGACATGTATTTCGCGACCGTTGCTTGACTCACGTCGATTCCGAGTTTGAGGAGTTCGGCCGGCACACTCGGGCGGCCCAGACGACGTCGAGATTTCAACGTCCAGTAGAGACGAAAGCCCTGCCGATGCCAGGCGATGACGGTCGCGGGCTTCACGAGCACCATCGTCGCGCGCCACCCAGACCAGATGCGGGAGAGCCAGACCCATAGGACGCGATCGGCACGCGTCAACGGAAGGTGTCGTCGGCGTGAGCGCTGGAGGACCTGGAGTTGATGCCGCAGGGCGAGGATTTCCGCCTCCAAGGCCGCTCTTGTCCGGAACGATGTACGGAGGGTGTGAAGCAGCGCGACGACGACGGACGACATCGAGAAGCAGCCTATTCGTACATCGCCGTAACATCAATCGTCACAACGCGTACGGACTTTTCGGTAGGGACAAGTGACGGCTTGTCGCTCGCTCCGCCTCACGCCCTACTTGGAAGGGCAATTCCGAACGCGCAACGATTGTCACTCAGTGGCTCTCGGGCGGTGCCGCTGCCGAGCGCGTCCGTGAAGCGTCGGCCGGACGAATTCACGCCTACTGCCCCAACGGATCAGACTCCTCC
>Ga0070694_100001983_pt1 | contig 12153 bp, 14 predicted proteins | sample KBSK1251metaG_FD_65470 | JGI IMG/M metagenome (GOLD analysis project Ga0070694, IMG submission 65470) | Corn, switchgrass and miscanthus rhizosphere microbial communities from Kellogg Biological Station, Michigan, USA - KBS K1-25-1 metaG | ecosystem: Host-associated > Plants > Roots >... | reverse complement strand
GGCCGCCGGCGTCGGGAAAGACGGTCAGGCTGTTGCCGCGGTAGGGAGTCGAGGTGAACACGTCGACGAGCTGGAACTGCATCGCCACGACGCTACCCGGGCACCGGTCGTACGATCGTGCAGGCCTCTTCATCAGGAGGGTGGTGACGCGAGGTCCTTCGGGCGGCGATGTACACCCGAAGTCATCGAGGCCACCAGGTGGTCATTGCCTTCCTTGACGAGCATCTGCTGGGCCGGCGCATCGAACTGCCGGAGACGCTCGGGCGAATGGAGCCAGAGCTGCCGCCATGATCTTGTCTCCGAAATGAAATACGTTATTAATCAACAGAATTAACCACGCCCTGGAAAGGATGCTTCATGACAGCCAAGACTGTGACGATGCCCGTGATTGTTGCTTCTGGGTTAGCCATGCTCGGCGCTCCGGATGCCGGAGCGGATGTGACCAGCCCGCTACAGGCGCTCGTCGATGCCGCCGCGCGGCGCCTGCAGACGGCAGATCCGGTTGCGGCCTCGAAGTTTCGTACCGGTGGGCAGGTCGATGACCCGCAGCGCGAACAACAGGTGATCGATGCCGTCACCGCCGATGCCGCCCTCGCGCATATCGACGCCGGCTACGTCCACAATGTGTTTCGCAACCAGATCATGCCACAGATTCGTTGGGGTTCTGGAAGGCCTTGCGGGAGGTGTTCCCCGACACCCGAGAGCAGTGGTGCTGGTTCCACGTCAGCTCGAATGTTTTCGCGGCCCTGCCGAAGTCGGCGCACCCAGGTGCCAAAGCCGCGCTTGCCCAGATCCACAACGCCGAGGACCGCGACCACGCCCTAAACGCGGTCAAAGCGTTCGAGGCCGACTACGGCGCCAAGTGGCCCAAGGCGGTCGCGAAGATCACCGAGCACACCGAGGTGCTCCTCGCGTTCTACGACTACCCGGCCCAGCACTGGATCCAGCTGAGAACTACTAACCCCATCGAGTCGACCTTCGCCACCGTTCGGCTGCGGCAGCGGGTCACCAAGGGACCCGGCTCACGAACCGCCGGAATCGCCATGGCCTACAAGCTGATCGAGGCCGCCCAGTCACGCTGGCGCGCCGTCAACGCACCACATCTGGTCGCACTCGTCCGCGCCGGCGCGAAGTTCGAAAATGGCAAACTCATCGAACGCCCCGACGAAACCACCACGAAGGAGGCCGCCGCATAAAAGATCTTGATCCAAGGATATTGCCCATTGCTCCTTGGAACCAGCAGACCGCACTAGACCGTACGTCGAAAGCGTTCACGAAGAGGTGACGTACTCACGTGCCCAGCGCCACCTTAAGTTGTCTCGGAGATCACGTCCGAAGCCGCTCAGCCCCAACCAAATCCAGGTCCGGCCGTAAATGCCGTCGATCAATTTGAGAATAGATAACCGGGCTGACCCGAGGCTCCAGCACCGCGATATCCGCACAAGCGGTCAGTTCAGCTAACTGTTCAGGGACTGGTCGCGGTGACCGGTGTCGGGCGTTTCTGCCGGCGTTGGTTGGCTGAGGCGGCACGCCACATCATCGAGGGGCGCAGCAGCCGAATCGGTGCGTCGACAAGCCAGGCCACCTTGAGGAACTGCTCGAATGCGGCGGTGTCATATTCGGCAGCGGTCAGTAATCGGTCCATGTACCCGTTGAGCAACCTCGTTGATAGCGGTGGTGTGCCCTGGATCTCGGGCAGGGAGAGGTCACCGCCGGCGGCCAGCTGCCAAGCCTGGCCGATTGGCTTTGCGGTAGCTCGGAAGAACCGCCGCGGGAGATCCGTTGTGCCCCGGGACAGGCAATTTCGCAGCGCCAAAGCTTCCAGCGCGGCCACCGTCATACCCTGCCCATAGATCGGGTTGAAGCTGCACACCGCGTCTCCGACGACCAGCAAGCCCCCGGGCAGCAGCCGCGCTTTATCGTACCGGCGCCAACGGCTCGACGGGAACCGATGCTGCGCTGTCTCTCCAAGAGGTTCGGCCGCCCGAATTGCCGCCAAAAGGTGGGCGGGCGCAAATTGTTCGGCGAAGGCACACATCGCCGAACATCCGACAGGTGGATCATTGCCCGCCATCCCGAAGACGGCGAACATCACGGTGTCGTGCTCGTATCTGAGGATCGCCATGCCGGTGGGTCGGCCGGGCACCGGGGCCACGATGCCAGCGCACTCGTGCAACGACTCCGGGGGCATCCGCAGCAGCTGACTCGCATACGTCAGATGGATGACGACGTCGTCCTCGGCGGGGCGGCCGTAACCCAGCCTTTCCAGCATTGCCGGTGTCCGCGCGCCACGCCCGGTCGCATCGACGACAAGATCGGCGGACAGTTCTGATTCTGAGTGGCTGTGACGGCTAACTATTCGCGCCCCCGTGATGCGATCACGGCTCGTATTGGAGGTGACGTCGACGACATCGTGATTATCGAGGAACGCGATGTTGGAAATCGCGCGCACCCGGCGCCGGGCGTGGGACTCCAGAAAAGGTCTGCTTGGGGTGTACGCCCTCAGCCCTTCGACCGAACCGGATTGCACGGCCAGGTGGCCGCCCATGTTGAAGTGGAGCTTCGATAGATCCCGATAATCAATCGAGGGTGCGCCGGCGCCGACGAGTTCGTCGAGGATCCCCGGGAAGAGTTCTTCGAGCGCCTGCGCGCCTCGCAGTAGCAGGCCATGGGCCTGCCGGCCCTGCGGTACACCGCGGCGGTGATCGGCGGCGTCGCTCAGCACATCCCGCTCCACCACGGTGACCGTTTCAAAAAACTCGGCCAGAGCTCGCGCAGCCACCAGACCCGCCATGCTGGCTCCCAGAACCACCGCATGCTCACCGAGCTTCGGCATTAGCAAACCTCCCGCGCCTGATTTGACTGCGTCAGTATGACGAGGTTTGCGCACGGCGGCGCGAGTACTCGACTACTCGCCTTTCGCCGATGTTGAGGGTCGACTTGCCTCAGGCCAAATGAGAAGCCAACGACCCAAGAAATTGTCACCTGTCCGACACCCCAGTTCAAAGGGGTGCACACATGCGTCACCGGGATTCATCCGGAGATGATCAGGAAGTCGCGTGACACGCCCATCCGAGGCATGACTCCAGCGCGACCGCGGCCACGGGTGACGATAACGGCTTCAATCCACAAGTATTGACAATTGCTCGTAAGTGACATCTGCTGTCCTTCCTGCTCGAACGCTGAGTCCTGGAAGCGATTAGTCTGTTACTGGCACTAACGCTGTATCTTTAGCGGCGTTATCCCCATCCGACAGTGATCTGATGCACGCAGTGTTAGCGACGTTCTCCACATCTAACATCGGCGCTAACACAGATTCCCCGCAGGATGTGCGTAACGCTGCTAACATTTCGCGGATGGAAACGCGTATTCAGATGTTGCGGGTGGCGGAGGCGCAGCTACAGGCGTCCCCTCAGCGCGACATCTCCACGCGTGCGGTCTGCGAAGCGGTGGGTGTTGGAGCGCCGGTGTTGTACCGGCTGTTTGGTGACAAGAACGGATTGTTGTCCGCTGTCGTCGACCGTGCGTTCCAACGCTATCTGGCCTCCAAGCGCAACCAGGTGCTGTCCGACGATCCGGTCGGCGACCTGTATGCGGCGTGGGATGCCCACCTCTCGTTCGCGTTGAAGAATCAGGCCGTGTATCGGATCGCCTATGCGCCGGGATTGGCCGCCGTCCCGAGTGGCGTTGAAGAAGCGCGACTGCTGCTACTCAAGCGCCTAGAACGCTGCGCAGAAGTCGGCAGACTGAACACCACCCCGGACGAGGCGGCTCAAATCATGATGGCCGCCTGCACGGGCGTCGCGTTGAGTCTGATCACGCAGCCCGACACATTCAGCCATCCCGCACTGTCCCATCGCGTCCGCGATGCCGTCCTTCGCGAAATGCTTGTCGATGGCCGTGCGTCGGATCGAAAAGACGACAGTCTGAAGTCCGTTGCCTTACAGATGGCAACGCTGATTCAAACGACGCCCACGCCCCTGACGGAACCCGAGGTGTCGATGATGCTGCAGTGGTTGGGCGCCGTCGCCTCCTCCCGCAGCGCGGCAACGCCGACAAAACAGAGAACGAGCACACTGACGTCGCCCCGACACCACCGCCAATAGTGGCGGCGCGCCCCTAGCGCCATCAACTAGACCGACGGCGAATGCCGCACGCGAAATTGACATTTCGGTACGCATCCACGCAATGCCACTCGTCGCGAATCCGGCTGGTCAGCCAGATGTCATCGATGAACCAACCGCATCCGGCCATGCTCGGCGGGGCAGCGGCTCATCGCCACTTACTAGCTTAAAGCTAGCTATTCCGGTAGGCTCTAGTCATGACGGTGCGGACATCCATGTCGGAGGCAGTGTGTCCGGTTGCGCGTTCACTCGATGTGCTCGGCGATCCTTGGGCGCTGCTGGTCCTTCGCGAGGTGTTCTCGGGCAATCGCCGGTTCGACGGCATCAAGGCGGGACTGGGCATCACCGACACCGTCCTGAGCAACCGCTTGCAGCGACTGGTCGACGAGGGTCTGCTTGATCGCTCACCGTATGGCGGCACGGTCCGGCCGCGAGTCGAATACGTCCTCACCGAGGCCGGCGAGGACACCTTGCCCGTGCTGCATGCGTTGGCGCGGTGGGGCAGACGTCACACCACGTCACCTGTGCGCGGTGGTGGGATCTTGCTTGTGGAGTGTCTGGAGTGTGGGCAACCGTCGGAGAGCGCCGATTGGTGCACCACCTGCGTGGCGCCACTCAATCGAGATCGGACCGGCTGGCGCCGTGCGAGTGAACCAGAGAAGCTAATCGCCCTCGCGACGGCTTAACGTCACTCTGCGACGTTATGTGATCTATCAATCATGTTGTTGCTGAACGCGTTTCGTCTTTCACCAGGAATATCCGCACTTGCAACGTGTTGCACTACATGGAATACACACAACGACGTAAGGATTTTCCATGACCGTGATTCGGGCCGCCGCGGTTCAACTGAGCCCAGTGCTGTACAGCCGCGAGAAGACCGTTGAGAAGATCGTCGGAAAGATCGCCGAACTGCGCAGTCGTAAGGTGCAGTTCGCGACATTCCCGGAAGCCATTGTCCCGTACTACCCGTACTTCACTTTCCTCCAGCCACCGTTCAAGCTCGCCGCTGAACATCTCAGGCTGATGGACCAGGCGGTCACCATCCCCTCGCCTGCAACCGACGCACTCGGTGAGGCGGCTCGGCAGGCGGGCATCGTGGTCTCCATCGGCGTCAACGAAAGAGACGGTGGCAGCCTGTTCAACACCCAGTTGCTGTTCGACGCCGACGGCACGCTCATCCAGCGCAGGCGAAAGACCACGCCGACCTATCACGAACGCATCCTCTGGGGGCAGGGCGACGGGAGGGGCCTGATCGCCGTCGACAGCGCCGTCGGGCGGATCGGCCAATTGGCATGTTGGGAACACTACAACCCGTTGGCCCGATATGCACTTATCGCGGATGGCGAGCAGATTCATGCCGCAATGTTCCCTGGATCCTTTGGCGGACAGCTCTTTTCGGAACAGGCCGAGATCAGCGTGCGCAACCATGCCCTAGAATCAGGCGCGTTCGTCGTGAACGCCACGGGCTGGCTGGACCCCGACCAACAGGCCCAGATCGTCGCGGACACCGGAGGTCCGATCGAAGCGATCTCGCACGGGTCGTTCACCGCGATCATCTCGCCGCAGGGTGAACTCTTGGGCGAACCACTACGGTCCGGTGAGGGAGAGGTGATCGCCGATCTCGACTTCACCATGATCGACGCTCGCAAGTCGAAGATGGATTCGGCCGGTCACTACGGTCGACCAGAACTGCTGAGTCTGTTGATCAATCGCACACCCACCGCATACCTACACAACGCTGGCGAGGTTGTCCATGCCATCGTCTGAACCATACGAAATCCCCTTCACCGGTGTTCGCCTGCGAGTCGACAGCATCAAGTCGTACGACGAACTTGTCAACGCGCTGTTCGCCGATATCGGAGCGAAACCCATTCCGATCGACGACTTCTCGAAGATCACCGATGACTGGAAATCATACGAGCGGCAGGTCGAATCACACGTCGGGGAAAGCGGTTTCATCCTATTCACCGTGTTCGATCACGGCAGGTGGATCAAGAAGGCCGGCGTCGACCGCAAGGCGTTGAGGGTGATCTTGGGCAACCCTTTGATCGCTATCACGATGATGCGCCATGACGTCAGCGCCGGTCTATTTGCTCCGGTGGAACTTCTTGTCCTCGAAGAGGAGGGCAGAGGCAGCAGCATCACCTACGTCAAGCCGTCGTCATTGATGGTCGTCGAACCCGATCCGCCGCTGCTCGCGGCCGCACAAGAGCTCGATCGAAAGCTGGCCGCGCTCGTCGCGAAGGCAGCGGCGACACCATGATCGGTGTTGGTCGCGACGGTTGCCACCTGCGTTTCCGCCGCAGCCTGTCGGCACGGCGTCACTGGCTATCCGTCACGAGGTGCGAGCCCCGAACTCGCGTCCGATGACCGTCGGTTCAATGTGCGGAAGCGGTACTCAGTAGCTGTCATGCCGTGGGCGACCCCGATGGCTATGAGTGCGTCAAGGTTGCGCTGCCCCGGCGACCACATATCGGCGTGCACGGCCTCTGCGCTCGGGTCCCCATCGATGCACGGACTGTCGTCCTGTGCGTTGCACATGCCCGGTGCGACCAGCTGACTGGCCAACACCCCGTCGATCGCCGCTCGCCCGAAGCACAACCTGTGGATGAACGCCACTGTGGATAAGTCACCGTTCGACCACAGCTGATTTACAGGATTCCGTACTGGACGAGACTGGGTCATCCAGCCCAAAATAATGGGCTCGTCATCCCAGTCTGATTGGAAACAGCTTGTCCGTGATCACGCACGGCCGCGTGCACGCCGCCATGCGGCGAGCTTATGGCCGCGATCGCCGATCGATATCGCGGGACATCTTCCTTTCTGTGGCGCAGGGCGTTCAGGTATTCGGTGGCACGAAACGAAAGGGGACAGATCATGGACACGCCAGTAGGGCCACGCGAGCAATCCGAGTCGACGGACAGCGCAGCGCAAGACAGCTACGACGTGATCGTCTTGGGTGCGGGTCCGGTCGGCCAGAATGTCGCCGCCAGAGCCCGTGCTGCTGGGCTGACTGTCGCGGTCATCGAGCGCGAACTCGTCGGCGGTGAATGTTCCTACTGGGGCTGCATTCCCAGCAAGTCCCTGCTGCGTCCGGTGATCGCGGTGGCGGACGCCCGCCGTGTCGACGGTGCGCGCGAAGCCGTCAGCAGTCCCGTTTCGGTGCAGGGCGTCTTCGGCCGCCGCGACCGTTACGTCACGCTGTGAGACGACACCGGACAAGCCAACGGAATCAAGGAGATCGGGAGCCGAACTGATCCGCGGGCACGCTCGGCTCCACGGGACCCGCCGAGTCGCTGTCGCCACCTCCGACGACGAATTGGTCGTGCTGACCGCGCGCCACGCGGTGGCCGTCTGCACCGGCAGCACCGCTACGCTGCCCGATATTCCGGGGGTCTCCCAGCCGCGGCCGTGGACCAACCGCAAAGCGACGGACAGCAGCGAAGTGCCTGCAGGTCTCGCTGTCGTCGGCGCGGGCGGTGTCGGCGTCGAAATGGCCACGGCATGGCAAGGTCTCGGCTCGCGGGTCACCCTCCTCGCTCGAGGCCATGGCCTGTTGCCAAGGATGGAGCCGTTTGTCGGTGAACTGGTGGCTCAGGGACTCACCGATGCCGGCGTCGACGTACGGACCGGGGTCTCGGTCACCGAGTTGCGCCGCCCCGGCGGCGCTGGCCCTGTGACGGTGACGCTCGACAATGGCACCGAATTGCACGTCGACGAGGTGCTTTTCGCAACGGGTCGAACACCGAATACCGCCGACATCGGCCTGGAAACCGTCGATCTGACGCCCGGGTCATGGTTGGACGTGGACGACAGCTGCCGGGTGACGGGCACCCACAACGACTGGCTGTATGCACTCGGCGACGTCAACCATCGTGCCTTGCTCACACATCAGGGCAAGTACCAGGCCCGCATTGCCGGTGCCGCCATCGCCGCGGCCGCAGCCGGTCGGCGGCTGGATCGCACACCCTGGAGTGCGCACGTGGCGACCGCCGATTCACATGCAGTGCCCCAAGTCTTCTTCACCGACCCCGAAGCGGCCGCCGTCGGACTCACCGCGCACGAGGCGGAGCGCGCCGGCTACCGGGTGCGGGTCGTGGATGTCAACATCGGCGAAAGTGTGCCTGGCGCAAACTTTTACGCTGACGGATACACCGGGCGCGCGCGCATAGTCGTCGACCTGGACGGTGGATACCTGGTCGGTGCCGCGTTCGTCGGCCCGGGTATCTCCGAGTTGCTGCACTCGGCGACCGTTGCCGTCGCCGCTCGGGTGCCCGTGGACCGGCTATGGCACGCCGTACCGTGCTTTCCCACCATCAGCGAAGTGTGGCTGCGCCTGATGGAAGCCAACCGCGACTTGCAGGAGGAGCGTCGCCCATGAAGCGCTCGACAACGAAACGTCGCGTGGTGGCCATCGCAGGAGGTGCCGCTGTCGTCGCTGTGGTCGCGGTCACCGCGGGATGCGAAAGCACTGGCAATCAAGCGCCTTCGACCCCGACCACGACTACCACAACGACGACATCGCCAGCGGCGACCACCGCGCCACCAGCGCCCCCGACCGAGAAGAACATCAACCCCACCGGGGGCAACCTGTTCACTCCTCAGGTGGTAGCGCCGCCCGCGCCGACGGAACCTCCCGGTGTCCATCGTCATCGTCAGAATTAGCCGCGTAGCGAAAGGCAGCGGTCAGCTATGAGATCGAATCAAATTGGTCGTCGCGCGCTCGCTGTCGTCATGGTGACCGCGGCCCTGACCGCTGGATGCGGCGGCAATGGCAACCAGGCGCCATCGTCGCCGACGACTACGACAACGACCACAACGACATCGCCCTCGGCGAGTCCGGCGCCTGCCACAGAGAAGAACGTCAGCCCCACGGGCGGCAACCTGTTCACGCCCGGGATCACGGCGCCTGCCGCGCCGTCGGTTCCACCCGGCCAGCATCCTGGAATCAACGGCGTGCCCTGAAATATGAGCGTTCACGATTCGTGAACGGTATGTCCAGGAAAATCACGTGGACGTAAACGGTCGCGGTGCCGTTCAATGCAGGAGTGAGCACGAACCAAGCCCGCACCGGCGCCCTGATGGCGATGGGCTCGATGCTGTGCGTACAGATCGGCCTCGCGATAGCCGTGACGCTGATCGACCGCATCGGGGTCGAGGGCGCGGCGTGGCTGCGGCTGGCGTGGGCAGGCGTGCTGATGCTCGTCATCGTCCGGCCCCGCTTCGCGGCCTTCACCTGGGCCACCTTCCGGGTGTGCGTCTTGCTGGGTGTGGTGACCGCGGCCGTCACGATGCTGTTCATGGCGGCAGTCGATCGCATACCACTGGGCACTGCCAGCGCACTGGAATTCCTCGGCCCGCTCGGCGTCGCCGTGGCCCACGGCAAGGGCGGCCATCGCGTCGTGTGGCCGGGACTCGCGGCGACCGGCGTCGTCCTGCTGACCCAGCCGTGGACCGGTGCCGTCGACCCGATCGGTGTCTTGTACGCGCTCGGCGCGGCCGCCTGCTGGGCTGGCTACATTCTGCTCACCCAGCGCGCCGGCGACGAAGTCTCAGGCATCAACGCGCTGGCAGTCTCGATGCCCGTCGCCGGCCTGGTCGCGACCATCGTCGTCGGCCCCGCGGTGCTGCCGCGGATGACGCCGGACATCCTGCTTATCGGCATCGGCCTTGCCATTCTGCTGCCGATGGTCCCGTTCGCGCTCGAACTGCTGGCGTTGCGCCGACTCACCACCGCCGCGTTCGGCACCCTGATGGCGCTGGAGCCGGCGTTCGCGATGATCGTCGGCTTGGTGGTGCTGCACCAGATCCCCGGCCCGGCGGGCGTCGTCGGCATCTGCTTCGTGGTGGCTGCTGGTATCGGTGCCTCGCGCACCGGTGCTCGCTCGTCGCCGGTGCCCGCCGAGGTCGGCTGACAGCGAAAACCGCAGTCGCCGCCCATATCTCGACACGCTAGGCTCGGGTGATGGCACGTGGCATCTTCAATTCGCCCGTCGTGGGCATTGTCAACAAGGGCTTCGTCGGACTGATCAACGCCCCTGTTATCGGTCGCATCGTCGGGCGTGGGCTGGTGGTGATCCGTTATGTCGGCCGCCGCTCCGGGCGGACCTTCGAGATCCCCGTGGGATATCGACGATCCGGCGACACGCTGACCATCAATGTCACCGCACCTGATGCAAAGAACTGGTGGCGCAACTTCCTCGGCGAGGGCGGACCCATCACGCTGCTCAATCTCGACGGTGCCGACCGCACGGGACACGCGGTCGCCAACCGTGACGCGAAGGGACGGGTGTCGGTTACCGTCCGCCTCGACAAATAGTCGCCGCTCGAAGATCGTCAACAATCGATGACGCTCTGAGAAGCGACACCCTTCTCTGAGCCTGCGACGGCCCTACTAGACGTCGATCCGCTTGCGCCGGTAAAGCGTTCCCACGGCCAACAGCAGCAGGCTGATTACCAGGATCGCGGTCGCCAGCACGTTGATCTGTGGCGGCACCGCGGCCTTCACCGCCGCGTTGACGTACAGCGGATAGGTCACCGTCGACCCGCTGACGAAGTAGGTGATGATGAAGTCGTCGAGCGACAGCGCGAACGACAACATGGCCGCGGCGATAATGCCGGGAACGATCAGCGGCAGTGTCACTTTGAAGAATGTTCGGGCCGGGCCGGCGCCGAGGTCCATGGAGGCGTCCTCCAGCGTCCAGTCGAACCCTCGCATGCGGGCCCGCACGGTCATGGCAATAAAGCTGATCTCGAATGCCACGTGGGCGATCACGATGGTTGTGTAGCCCGTTGCCCACCCCAGATCGAGGAACAGTGTGAGCAGGGCGGCCCCGATGACCACTTCGGGTGACGTCAGTGGCAGCACCAGGAACGTGTCGACGGCTGTCCTACCGCGAAAACGTTGGCGCACAAGTGCGATGGCGAGCAGCGTGCCAAACACCACGGCGATCGCGGTGGAAACGGCGGCGATGTTGATACTCAGCTTCAACGCGTCGGTCAGTGCCGGGTATTTGAACGGATGTGCCCAGTTGTTCAGCGTGAAGCCCTGCCACGAATAGTTGAACTTGCCCTGGGGATGGTTGAACGAGAACAACACAATCACGAAGATCGGCAGGAACAGATAGAGCAATACCAACCCTGCAACGATGCGCAGGATCAGATCGCCCCATTTCGGGCTGCCCTTGATCGTTGTCGGCTCCGTGGTGCCGACCTCGGCCATGGCCTGAGTCGTCATACCAGATCCTCCGTGCCGAGAGCCCGGGTGTAGAGCAGCACGCCGACGAGGATGATCGCCATCAGGACCATGCTCAGCGCCGCCGCTGCGGGATAGTCCTTGACCACGAGGAACTGTTTCTGAATGACGTTGCCAATCATGGTCGTTTGAGTGCTACCCAGATAGTCGGCGTTGATGAAGTCGCCCGATGCGGGGATGAAGACCAACAGGCTGCCCGCCAACACGCCCGGCATCGACAACGGAAGGATCACCCTGGTGAAACTGCGCCTGTTCGTCGAGTAGAGGTCTTTTGACGCCTCGATGAGCCGGGGGTCGATCTTCTCCAGGCTGACATACAGCGGCAGGATCATGAAGATGATCCAGTTGTAGGTCAGGCCGCCGATGACCGCCCAACTCGTCGACAGCAATCTGCCCTCGCTCGGCAGCAAGCCGACCGAGCCGAGCGCGGCGACGACCCAACCGTCGTCGGCCAGAATGGTTTTCCACGCGATGGTGCGGATCAGGAAGGTCACGAAGAACGGCAGGATCACCAATCCAAGGATCAGGTTCTTGTACCGGCCCGCTTTGAACGCGATGACGTATGCGAGTGGAAATGCAAGGAGTAGGCACAGCAAAGTGGCCACCAACGCATACGTAAACGTCCGAATGATCTGATCCTGGTAGTGGCTGAACGCGTCGAGATAGTTTCCGAAGTCCCAATTGAAGGTCAAGGTCGGCAAATACACCGAACCGCCCATTGAGGACAGCGAAGTGCGGGCCAGCGAGTAGAACGGCACCACGAAGAAGATTCCG
>Ga0070694_100001982_pt1 | contig 12154 bp, 7 predicted proteins | sample KBSK1251metaG_FD_65470 | JGI IMG/M metagenome (GOLD analysis project Ga0070694, IMG submission 65470) | Corn, switchgrass and miscanthus rhizosphere microbial communities from Kellogg Biological Station, Michigan, USA - KBS K1-25-1 metaG | ecosystem: Host-associated > Plants > Roots >... | reverse complement strand
CGCCAGCCGCTGGATATCATATGGCACTTGCTCCGCCACCTCGACTAATTCGCGGAGAACTTCCGGTGTACTGTCGTAATGCCCGGTTTTGAATTGTCGTTCCAGCCAAGCAATCATCTCTTCTTCCGGGATGCGGCCCAGAAAGAGTCGCGTTCCCAATCGCCAGAATGGGCGCGACTGATCGCTGGTCATCTCAGCCAGCATGCGCGTGCGCGATCCGGCGAAGATATAGCCGATGTGCCGGTGATCCTGAATCGCGGCGCGAATCTGTCCTTCGGCTTTCTCTCCGCCTTCCAGAATGATCGCCTGGAACTCGTCAAGAATCAGGCCAACGGGTTGCTCCTGTGTGCGAGCAAGGGCTTCCACCGCGTCGAGCACGTCGACCAGTAGCGGCAATTGTTGCGGGCCAGGCAGCTCAGCGACTTTGAGCGAGCCCGAAACCATCCCACTGGTGAGATCAATTTCAAAACTGGGGCTGATGCGCGTCACTAAATCGCGCACTGATTTCCTGAGCTTACGACTTGGAGTGATCAGTTGCTGCGTGACGGTGGTAAAGATCCTTTGGCTTAGCTCTCCGAGGTTGGTGGCGGCTTCAGCATTAAAATAGAAGACTGGCCACCCCTGGCGGCGCGCCTGGTCTTCAGCCGCATGCAGGATGACAGTCTTGCCGTGCCGCCGCGGGCCAATCAGAAAGAGCTTCTTGCTGTCCTCGATCGTTTGCACAAGCTGCCGGATTTCGTCGCGTCGGTCAATGACTTCCCCGAGCAATAGCTTTTCACCGAAGCGAAAAGGGTTCTTCGCCATTTCGTGGTCCTCTTTAAGTTTATTACCAAATGGTTTATAACTAATTAGTTTATAACCAAAAGGTATAAAAAGGAAGGGTTTGCGATTCTTTCGATTGAGATTAGGGCTTTTGTTGGTTAATCGCTCCTTCTGAACTAAAGTCTCCAGCGGAGGAAAACCATGCCGCGGCATCGAGCCACTGCTCATAAGATGAGCCACCAACTCAAAGTGACACTCCAAGAGATTTCTCCGCCCATCTGGCGTCGCGTCATGGTGGCCAGCAACATCACGCTGCACCGTTTGCACTGGATTATTCAGGTCTCCATGGGTTGGACCAATTCGCACTTACATCAATTCATCGTTGATGGACAGCATTTTAGCCAGCTTGACTTTGGCCTGGAGGAGGCAGAGATAGAAGTCAAAAACGAGAAGACTGCCAGGCTCGGACGCTTGGTGACCGCACCAAGATCGAAGTTCATCTACCAATATGATTTTGGTGACAGTTGGTACCACGAGATTTTAGTCGAACAGATTCTCACGCCAGATCCCAAGATGACCTATCCCGTTTGTGTGGCGGGTAAGCGCGCGTGCCCTCCGGAAGATTGCGGAGGAATTGGGGGCTATGAGCGTTTTCTTGATGCCATCAGGCATCCTGATCATCCGGAACATGATGAAATGCTGACCTGGGTGGGAGGGGTCTTTGATTCTGAAGCCTGCGACATCAATCGGATCAATCGCGAGTTGTGGGGACGAGCACGAAGTCGAGGGCAATTTGGGGAGTGATGACTATGCCCGATGTATCAGTGAGAGATATCGAGTCCGAGGCGCGGGAAGAGATCAAATGACGCGCCAAACAACATGGGCGGTCTTTGCAAATCGAGTTGAAGATGATTATGGTAGATGCGCTCGGCAATGCGTGTGCATCAGCCGCAAAAGCAAACGCAGCGACAGTGCCGCGTTGCTCTCTGAGGATCATGCACGATGAATTCAAGCAATCGCTTGAGACAAATTTGTGACAAAAATTTACGACAAAGGGCTCATTCGGGTGTTAGCGCATGCACTTCTGATCGGCTGCAACCCCAGAAATATGTTAAGTTAGCGGAAGAGATGCAATTTCGTGCAGAGCCTCCGAGCGAATTCGCAATGCGGAGGCCAGGGGTTCGATCCCCCTCTCGTCCACCAACAATTTCAAGCACTTAGAGCAGGCCCAAGGGCCTGCTCTTCTGCTTCTGATACAAATTTGGTACAAATGTTCTCACGGTATCCCACCAACCGCTCAACTGCCGCATGCTTGCCCGCGGCAACGGCATGCACATACCGCATCGTCATCTGAACATTCGAGTGTCCCATCAGCTCAGCGATCCGGTGAACGCTTTCGCCTGCTTCCGCTAGCCGAGTGCCGAAAGTGTGGCGCAGGTCGTGAAACCTGAGGCCTGTGATCTTTGCCTTCTCGCAAGCTTTGGCAAACGCCTGCTTCACACTCTTGATCGGCTGGCCCGTGGCCGGATACCGAAAGACATATTCCAAATCGCCGATCCCCACCATCAGGTTGAGCAACTCTTCTCTGACGACGGAGTCCATCGGAATCACACGGCCCTTGCCCGTCTTCGTCAGCGCCGTCTCCTGCCCACGCACTCGTCTTCCCACGACGATGCGGTTGAGGTTGAAGTCAATCTGATACTTGCAGAGCGTGAACAGCTCGCGCCGCCGTAGTCCAGTGTGGATATCCACTAGCACGATGGCGCGCAGATGTTCGCGATCTCCAACGCAGTGGAGCAGCAATCTGGCCTCCTCCTCTTGGGTCAGATAGTTGATGACTTCATTCTCAAGGGCGAGTTGCTTTACCTTCAAGCAAGGGTTATCAGAGATCAATTCCTCTTCGACGGCCAGGCTAAAGATGCGTGAGAGCACGGACATCTCGCGGTTCACCGTCGCGGGTTGCCGAGGCGCGGTCTTCTCTTTTCCCTTCCTGGCTGGAGCGTCGAGCCGTGCTCGCTGAAATTGCCTGACGAGCTTGGGTGTGATCTCGCTCAATCGTTTCGCGCCGAAGTAAGGGATGATGATGTTCTCGGTAATCAACTCATCATCGTAAGCTGACCGTTTGTGCTTCTGCGACCAGGGCAGATAAACTTCCTTGGTGAAATCTGCCAGCTTCGGAGAGATGTCGGCTTTGCAGTATTTGCCATCGTAGACATCTTCTTTGGCCTGGGTCTCTGCTCTGACCGCTTGAGCTTTGGTCCTTGTCCCCTTGACCGCCTTCTTGTAGGTGATCCCGTCGATCATGAATTTGTAGAAGTAGCTGACCTTCTTGGTCCCGTCTTTCCGTTCCGAAAAGGTAAGCCAGTTTCCTGACCAGGCGAGTGATGTGACGGCGGATTTGATCGAGCTCCGGCTGCGAGAGGTTGGGCAGGCCCAAGAATTCCGCGTAGGCGCAATACTCTTCCGCCTCTTCCACCTGATTTAAGAGCGCACCGTACCTCGCCTTCAGTATCGGCTGGCTCTCTAGCCGCTCGCTGATCTCAGCCCGCAATTGCTCATAGAGTTCCCTGTAGAGCAGGCGGATCGGAACGCCATAGATTATTTCCAGCATGAGCGCGGTGGAGAGAGACGGTAGTTTTCTCCCCTGCTCATAGCGGGAAATCTGGTCGGTGCTCTGGTGAGCGAGCAGGTAGGCGACTTGTTTCTGCTCCAGCCCGCGACGTTTGCGCGCTTGCCAGAGCCGATTCTGGATGATGTGTTTTCCCCACGATGAGTCATTTTGGTTTCGATTGGTTAATCTCGGTAATCCAATCGTAACAAGCACCACGGGAGACAAAAAGGAGGGCAAATTAGACTCGGCAATCTAATCTCAAAACAGTGTTGGGGAAAAACTGTGATAAATGACTCCCATCAGAGAACCAAGTCCAGTGTCGCGTCTCTACTTTTTCTTGGTACTCAGCGAGGGGGCATGTCCAAGGAATCAATGATGTTTGCTGCAATTCGTTTGAGCTGCTTGGATAGTTTCTTGGACCAATCTTTCGCTCATCGAATCCCTACTAGCCCCTGCACCGATTGAATCAATTTCTCTGAGTCGTAACCGACGCCGTCTTTGAAAACGATCTCAACGTTTTCGAGGTCAGTGATCTTGGCGGCGGGATTTCCTTTCACAACCATCAAGTCGGCTTGTTTGCCGATGGCGATTGAACCGATTCGTGCGTCTTGGCCGAGAAACTTAGCGCCATTGAAGGAGGCGATCTTGATGGCCTCGACCGGAGTGAAGCCAGCTTCGACCAGCAACTCAACTTCGCGTAGATCACCATAGCCCGCGAGGACTCCACCGTTGCCGGTTGGATCCGGCCCGGCTAGCAATAATCCACCCGCCGCCACAAAGGCACGCTCAAATTCCATCTCCTTTTTCAGCCGCGCGCCGTCCGGCGAATCTGCCGGGATGAGCGCCCGCGCGAGCAGATAACGCGCCCGCGCGTCAGCAGACATCGCGCTCAGCACCCGTGGATCGAAGAGCGGGCGACGCACTCCTGACTGGAGCGGCACAATCGCTTCAAAGACCGGCAACGTCGAAGTCACGGCCACGTTGCGCGCCACCAGCGTCTTGATCAGGTCAGCCAGGTAGCCGCTGTTCGGGTCCAGCTTGAGGAATTCTTCCAGGGCGCTCCGCGACCCAGCGGGACACTCATCAGGTTTCTTGCCTGCAATGTAGCCGGTGTCCACCAGGATGCCGTGCTCAAGATTATCAATGCCCATCTCCGCCGCCTCTCGGAAGCTCACCGCGCACAGGTGGCCCGTCACTTTCAAGCCGCGCTTGTGCGCTTCTTCCACCACCGCGCGCAATTCGTCGCGTTTGATGTTCATGAAGGTTTTGAAAGAAGTCGCTCCCACGTCGGCCCAGTAGTTGACCATGCGCCGCGCGTCGTCTGCGCCGGTGAGTTCATGCATGACTGGCGTGACCGCACCGACGCCCTCCAGAAACGGAGCGGTGATATACATCTTCGGTCCAATCATGCGGCCACTATCAATCAATTTCTTGATTTCCAAATCAGCGTATGGTTCGACGCTGCCGGTGGTGCGCATCGTCGTGACGCCGAGCGCGAGATAGAGCCGTGGAAAACTGAACCCCATGTTTGAATACATTGAACCACCCATGGGATAGAACATGTGATTGTGCATGCCCACCAGACCGGGCAGCACGGTGTAGCCTTTCAAATCGAGAATCTGGGCGCGTGGCGGCACATTGGCCGCCGCGCTCGGCGCGATCACTTGAATCTTGCCATCTGAAATGATGATGGTTTGATCATCGCGCGGCGCCGCACCGGTTCCGTCAATCACACGGACGTTAGTCAAGGCCACCAACGGGGCATCTGTGCGGATGAACTGCTGGCGACCAGCTTGTGGTGCCTGGGCCAACCAAGCAATGAACATAGTGGACAGTAAAACGAGAGTGGTGGTTTTCATGGGCTTCTCCAAGTATGACCGCATTTGATGGCGGCGACGACTGACGGTAAGTCGGCGATAGAATTGATCAAAGAGGATAGTGAGCATGCTATCTAGCCGTAAATGAAATTGTGACCAATCACTGGCTCTGGATGCTGAGCCGTTTTATCTGCGGTGCGAAATTGTCAGCCGCCCGCCCGTCAGTGCGCGTCACGATTGGCTTTTATCATTTACCACTTTGCTTCAGCCGCCGACTTTGGGTGAAATTCGCCCAAATGTTATGACTGAACGTTGAAAAATCGCTCACTGTATTGACAAGAACAAGTAAATACTTGTCGGCAAGGGCAAGGATTTTTTACAACTTCCAGGTTAATAAGCCTCTTGCAAAAGTGAATCAGCGCCGGAGGCGCGGCGGAAATTAGCCCGTGGTGCATAACCACCGGAACCTGTGCCCACCCTGAGATTCAGCCCTGGAGGGGCGATAGAAAATCCTCGTCTGGCGATCTGTCGCCCTTTCAGGGCTAGTGCTTGGGTGATAAAGCTTCTGCGAGTGGTCAATGAAAGCAAGCTCAAGAATCATCCAAACACTGATCGCCACTTGAACTTGAATGACCACTCTCACTTGATGGTTAGCGCCTTGGGCGGTGTCGTGACACCGCCCAATTTGTTGAGCGGCAGGGAAGATTTCTTGTCATTGATTCTGGCTCAAACTTGCCGGGCGCAAGCTCAGTTAAACTTAGCGGAGATTTAAGCCGATGGCTCACCGCCCCCCCTTCCAAGAGTAGTCAAAGATGAGTTGAATGGAATAATAAACTCCTGAGAGCGAGCACTCATAAAGAACTCGCCCCACAGGAGTAAAAATAAACTTGCCCGTTTTTACACCTCGTTGACAACTTTTACGAGCTTTTACACTTGCTTGACAATATTGACAGTCAAATCTGGCTAAATCGAGACAGATAGGTGAGGGTACCCTTTTTGCCTTTAAGCCGCCTTTGGGCAATCGAGCTTGATGAGGTTCATCATCAGGCTGCGGCACACAACAACAACCTTGCCGCTAGAGATCATCGGCGCGAGGTACAGCTTGAAGGAGAAGTGAGTAGGAATAGGCAGAGCAGCCCCATTGCACTCGACCAGTTTCAAAGCTGAGTGAGCTATTGAAAACTGAAGGTGCTCCCTAGCGTCTTCGGGTAAGGCGGGGGAAGATGCACCTGTCCACCAACGAATCATAACTGATGGGCTGAGCATCCCTGGCCAGTTAGTAGTAAAAACCAAATCATCACACCGGCCATTCACTGATGAATGGCTATGGAAACTTGGCTCCAAACTAAACTCCTTTAACGGGGGTGACCTGATGAAAAAGATATATGCCCTGTTAGTCTTCTTGAGTTTTTACGCGCTGATCCAATCTGCTTATGGTCAGGTGCTATCCGAGCTCTCTATCCCTCCCAATGGAGATAATCAGAGGGCCGAAGTGTCACAATGGATCGGCTTGGTTAAGATCACCATCGCCTACCACAGTCCCAATGTTCATGGAGGAGGAGGAAAAGATCGCACCGGTCACATCTGGGGCGAGTTAATCCCATACGGTTTCTTTGATGAAGGCTTCGGCCCGTCCAGGGCTACGCCCTGGAGAACTGGCGCCAATGAAAGTACGACTATCACCCTTTCGCACGATGTAAAGGTGGAGGGAAAAGAACTGAAAGCTGGCGCCTACGGTTTGTTTCTGAAGTTGGAGAAAGACGGGCCTTGGATGTGGATCTTTTCCAACAACTCGACGGGGTGGGGCAGTTATCAATATGATCCCAAAGATGACGCCCTGCGGGTGACTGTCAATCCGCAGGACGCCCCTTACACTGAATTCATGACCTACGGGTTTGATGAGCGTCGGTCAAGTTCAGCTCTTGCCTTCCTACAATGGGAAAAGAAACGCATCCCCTTTAAAATCGAAGTTCCCAACGTGAATGAGCTTTATGTCGCTCAGATGCGCAAGGAACTTCAAGGCTGGCCGGGATTCAACTACCAAACCTGGCAGACCGCCGCGCAGTTTTGTGCCGACAACAAAATCAACTTGGAAGAGGCGTTGACCTGGGCTGAGAAAGCTATCAGCGAGCCGTTCAGAAATGCGGCGCGAGGGCGCGAGGAGTTCTCCACCTTGCAAACTAAAGCTGCGGTTCTGAGGGCCATGGGACGAGATGCAGAAGCTGATGTGGTCATGGAAAAAGCGATTCGTTTACCAGGAACAGACGTGCTCGCTATTCACATCTATGCGGTCGGCTTTCTGAGGGCCGGAAAGAATGAAAAAGCGCTGGAGATTTTCAAATTCAATCAGCAGCAACATCCTGAAGAGAAATTCTGGACCTACCTTGGGCTTGCTCGCGGATACACCGCCCTTGGTGATCGAGACAATGCCATCAAGAATTGGGAGATCGCACTGCGCAATGTCCCGCCAGCTCAGAAAGCGCAGATGCCAGCCTACGAAAATGCCTTGAAAAAATTGAAGGAGGGTAAGTAGGAGTTGGGCAAATACGACTTACCCCGGTTCGTCGCGCTAGCCATACACCTTACAAGTCTTATGAATAAATTTCAGATAACAATAAGAGAAAAAATAGCCGTGTTATTACTAGCCCTTTTGCTGCTCCCTCTCATCGGGACGGCACAAACGACGCCGGATTCGCGTCCGCTCGTTTTCACACACGTCACGGTCATTGATGCGACTGGCGCGCCCGCTCAGCCAGATATGACGGCGGTAATTATCAATGGTCGCATCACGGCTCTCGGCAAAACCGGAAAGGTCAATATCCCGGCCAACGCGCGGCGCATAGAGGCGACGGGAAAGTTCCTTATTCCGGGTTTATGGGACATGCACTGCCACTTATTGACGAACTGGGAATACGCTCCGCTCTACATCGCGCAGGGAGTCACTGGGGTTCGGGATATGGGCGTAGGTAGGCAGTTGGCGGATATTGCCCAATTACGAAAGGATGTCCTCGCGGGCACAGTCATCGGGCCGCGCTTGATTTATGCTGGGCCGATTGTTGATGCTCGCAACTCAAATCCTGGCATGACGCTGGCGGTCACGACGCTGGAAGATGCTCGACGCGCTGTTAATTCACTGGCTGACGCGGGCGTAGATTTCATCAAGGTCTATGAATACCTTTCGCGCGAGTCATTCTTTGCCATTATCGAGGAAGCCAAGAAACGCGGCCTCCCCTTCGCCGGGCACCTGCCGCGTTCTATCACGGCCAGCGAAGCCTCCGATGCTGGACAGAAGAGCATGGAGCATGTCTTCGTTTTTCTCGATGCGTGCTCAACTGCTGAAGCCGAATATAAAAAAGTGCGCGATGAATATCAGGCGGCACAACAGAAAGGCAGCGTCCCTGCTGAGCTTCGAGCAAGTTGGATTGATGCTAACCAAAAGTTGGTGGATGGCTACAGTAGTGAAAAGTGCCTGGAGCTAGGTAAGCGGTTTGTGAAGAACGGGACCTGGCAGGTGCCTACGTTTGTCGGGAACCTCGCGTATTTGATGCCGGAATCTTCGAAGCCCGATGACCCTCGCTTCCGTTATGCCCCGCCCAAAGTAGTCGAAGGCTGGCACCAGCGGTTGGCGACAATGAGTAAGGAGCAATTTGCCCGGACGCAAAAGCGAGCGGAAACTTATGTGCAGGTCATTCGTGATCTCCATCGAGTAGGCGTGCGCATTCTGGCCGGCACCGACGCAGGTACCAATGGTTTTATTAACAATGTTCCAGGCTTTAGTCTTCACGACGAGTTAGTGCTGCTAGTTCGCGCCGGGTTAACTCCCATGCAAGCTCTGCAGTCGGCCACGATCAACGCGGCGGAGTACCTGAACTTGGCTGACTCACTTGGAACTATCGAGAAAGGAAAGAAGGCTGAGCTCTTACTGCTGGATGCGAATCCGCTGGTAGATATTCGCAACACTCGAAAGATCAATTCTGTCGTAGTCAATGGGCGGCTGTTTGACAGGCTTGAGCTAGATAAGCTGCTTTCAGGCGTCGAAGCAGACGTAAAGAAGAAATGAAGCCCATTATGTTTCAGCGATATTCTCTGAGTTTTTCTCGGGAGATTCATGATGAAAAAACTTATCTTTGTGCTGAGCGGGTTGATGATCGCGGCCACCCTCTGTAACGCGCGCCAAGCGGTTCCGTGGACGAGTCCGGGAGACACTTTTGACTTCTCACCCCAATATTCACCAGATGGCTCGAAAATCGCTTTTGTTTCGCGGCGGGATGGGCGCTTTCAGCTTTATGTCATGAACGCCGACGGTTCGAACCAGACGAGATTGACCAATCACAAGTTCAACGATCAAGGCCCATCCTGGTCTCCCGACGGCTCGAAAATCGCTTTCCGTTCCGACCGTGATGGAAACGATGAAATCTATGTCATGAATGCCGACGGCTCGAACCAGACGAGGTTGACTAAAAACGCTGCCTTCGATGGAGAGATTCCATCCTGGTCGCCCGACGGGACGAAGCTTGCCTTTCATTCAAATCGGGATGGGAACAATGAAATATATGTTGTGAACGCCGACGGCTCTCATCCGACGAGATTAACCAGCAATACATACAGCGATACTCTTCCCGTGTGGTCGCCGGATGGCTCGAAGCTGCTCTTTAGCTCAGACCCGGACGGCCATATAGAACTATTTCTCATGCAGGCCGATGGTTCCGAGCGCACACAACTGACCAAGACCGCGGCGCGCAATGATTATGCGATGTGGTCACCGGACGGCTCGAAAATCGTCTTTATCTCAAATCGAGATGACCCAGCCTGGGACATCTTTTTGATGAACGCGGATGGCTCGAATCAAACCAGATTGACCAAGACCAGAGATTGGGACCTGGATCCGGCGTTCTCACCCGATGGGAAAAAGATTGTCTTCAATTCCAGACGGGATGGGCGGCGCGGCATCTATGTGATGAATCTCGACGGCTCCGGCCAAACCAAGCTGACTAATCTGGCGGTCAATCCTTTTCTCACGCTCGTCAGAGAGAGCAGCGTTGACGCCGCCATCAAATCATATCGTGCTGGTAAGAAGAAGGCTCCAACCGCCACCGCCTTCACTGAGAGCGAACTTCGGAACCTTGCGTATGAATTCTTGGATCGCAACCGAACGGGCGAGGCGCTCAAGCTCTTTACGCTGACGACGGAAGCCTACCCGAAGTCTTCCTTAGCCTTTAGCTGTTTGAGTGAAGCTTTGAGTAAGGCCGGCCAAAAAGCCCCGCCGACCGAAGCCCAGTTTATCAATCTGATCAAAGACAAGGGGCCGGCCGAGGCGCGGCAAGTCTCTCGCGAAGTAAAGCAGCGTTATCCGAAATGGATCCTCATCAGCGAGTTTCAAATCAACCGCTTGGGGCAAGGGTTTTTGAATCAAGGTCAAACTGGAGCCGCGATTGAAGCCTTTAAGCTCGGGCTGGAAACTCATCCTAAATCGGCCAACCTTTATGACAGTCTGGGCGCGGCTTATCTGAAGGCTGGTAACAAGAAACTCTCCCAGCAGAGCTATCAACGGTCGCTCGCGATCAATCCCAACAATGCGGCAGCGAAAGAGAAACTGAAGGCGGATTGATTCCCAACCATGTCGCAACTGAAAGCGAAGCGCTGGACGAGGCCGCAACCCTGACCCAAGGAGACAACATGAAGAGAAGCAATCTGATGAGTCTGATGTTGATTCTGATGCTGGTGTCTCTCTATCCAATGGGCCACACCAGTAGGAAGAACGGCGCGCCTCACGCGATGGCCGCGCTGACGATGGCCGGAAGACAGGCTCAAGGTAATGCTCCGCCGGAAGTACAGAAGGCTCAGGCGCTGATCCAAGCCAAGGATTACGATGAAGCCATCAAGATTCTTGAAGCCTACCTGAAACAGAATCCGAACCGGTACGCAACGTGGAATATTTTGGCCAGCGCTTATCTGCAAAAGGGCGATTATGATCGGGCGATTGAAACTTATCAGAAAGTGCTGCCCGTGCCGCCGCTCAAACCGCAAGCCTGGTACAACATCGGGGCCATTTATGCGCTGAAGAATAATCAAGAGGAGGCTTTTAAGTACCTCCAGATGGTGCGTGAGACGGGCAGCTTCGATATGGAGCAGATCCTCACCGACCAGCGTCTCAAAGACCTGAGAAGCGATGCGCGCTTTGAAAAGTTGATTCCAAAACCCGAAGAGTTCGCCGATCCCTTCGTTGAGAAGGTCAAGATTATTCACCAGTGGGTGGGCGAAGCCAAAGGCTCTCAATTCGGCTGGATTGCGAGAAGGATCGGAGATGTGGATGGCGACAAGATCAGCGATTTTACGACCTCTGCGCCAACCTATCAGGTGAATGGACAACCAGCCGGGCGCGTCTATGTTTATTCAAGTAAGAGCGGAAAGCTGCTCTGGGCGCAAACCGGGCAGCCCGGCGAAAGCCTGGGGATGGGCGTGGAATGGGCTGGTGACACAAATGCCGATGGCATCCCTGATGTCGTGGCTGGAGCGCCGACCGGAGATAAGGCTTACGTTTATTCCGGTAAAGACGGGAAAGTCCTGTTAAGGCTGGCTGCCAGCGGCAGCGGCGAAGGCTTTGGCACTCATGTCTCGACCGTCGGTGATGTCAACGGCGATAAGCACGATGATGTCTTGATTGGCGCTCCCGGCAATAACACTTCCGGGCAAGGAGCAGGACGGGCTTATATTTTTTCAGGCAAAGATGGCTCGTTCTTGCTGAGCATTGATGGAGAAAAGGCGAATGATGCTTATGGCTATGCCGTGGCCGGATATAAAGACAAGAAGCATTCGTTCATCATCGTCGGCGCGCCAGGCGGCGGGCCGAAGAACACCGGGCGGGTCTACGTCTATGAAGGGTTATCGCGCAAGCCGAAGTTCGTCTTTGATTCAGACGAAACCGGCGGGCGCTTTGGCGGCATGTTTCTCTCGGTGGTGGGTG
>Ga0070694_100001981_pt1 | contig 12154 bp, 11 predicted proteins | sample KBSK1251metaG_FD_65470 | JGI IMG/M metagenome (GOLD analysis project Ga0070694, IMG submission 65470) | Corn, switchgrass and miscanthus rhizosphere microbial communities from Kellogg Biological Station, Michigan, USA - KBS K1-25-1 metaG | ecosystem: Host-associated > Plants > Roots >... | reverse complement strand
CAGGACAAGGAGCACCAGATCGAGCAGGTCGGGCGCGACCTGCGGGCGCAGATGGCGTTCCTCAACCCGGTCGTCGTCGAGGCCGGCGAGGCCCAGGGCTCGGTGGGGTCGGCGGCATCGGGCAGCGCGGCGCCGGCCGCGGCGGGCTCGGCCCGATGAGCGGCTCGGCGGTCGCCGCTGGCAGCGTCCGGATCTTCGACACGACCCTGCGCGATGGCGAGCAGGCGCCGGGCGCCGGCCTGACTGCCGCCGAGAAGCTCGAGGTCGCGCGCCAGCTCGCCCGGCTCAAGGTCGACGTGATCGAGGCCGGCTTCCCGGCGGCGTCGCCCGGTGACTTCGAGGCGGTTCGCCGGATCGCGCAGGAGACGAAGGGCGGGATCGCGGTCGCCGCCCTCGCCCGGTGCCGTGATGGAGATCCGCAGCGGGCCGTCGAGGCGATCCGGATCGCCGAGCGGCCGCATCTCCACGTCTTCATCGCGACCAGCGACATCCACCTCAAGCACAAGCTCCGGATCACCCGCGAGGAGGCGCTCGCCGAGGCGGTCCGCTGGGTGCGCTACGGCCGCGAGGCCCTCGGCTCCGACGCCGAGATCGAGTTCTCGGCCGAGGACGCCTCGCGCACGGACACCGAGTTCCTCCTCCAGGTCTACGAGTCGGTCGTCGCCGCCGGCGCCTCGACGGTCAACATCCCGGACACCGTGGGCTACGCGATCCCGAGCGAGTTCGGGTCCCTGGTCGGGCGGGTCGTCGAGCTCGTCGGGCGCGACGCGACGGTCAGCGTTCACTGCCACAACGACCTCGGGCTGGCCACGGCCAACACGCTCGCGGCCGTCCAGGCCGGCGCCCGCCAGGTCGAGGTCACGATCAACGGCCTCGGGGAGCGCGCCGGCAACGCGTCGCTCGAGGAGGTCGTCATGGGCCTCCGGACGCGTCCGACCCAGTTCCCGGATCTCGTCAGCGGCGTCCAGACCGAGCAGATCACGGCGGCCTCCCGGCTCGTGAGCTACCTGACCGGGTTCGCGGTCCAGCCCAACAAGGCGATCGTCGGGGGCAATGCGTTCGCCCACGAGTCCGGGATCCACCAGGACGGCGTGATCAAGAACCCGCTGACCTACGAGATCATGACGCCCCAGTCCGTCGGCCTGTCCGGCAGCCAGCTGACGATCGGCAAGCTGTCCGGCCGGCGCGGCTTGCAGGGCAAGCTGCGCGAGCTCGGCCACGACGTCGAGGGCGAGGCGCTCGACACGATCTACCGCCAGGCGATCGCCCTCGCCGACGCGAAGAAGGAGGTCACCGATTCGGACCTCCTCGCGCTCGTCGAGCAGCGCGCGTCCGAGGTTCCGGCATCGGTCGAGCTCGTCGGCTGGAGCGTCACGTCGTCGCACGGCGGCAACGCAACCGGGTCGGTGACGCTCACCGTTCAGGGCGATGACCGGACCGCCGAGGCGACCGGCAACGGCCCGGTCGACGCCCTGTACTCCGCGGTCGACCAGGCGCTCCACGGGATCCTCGGCTGGCATCCCGTCCTGACCGAATGGGAGATCAAGGCCGTGTCGGCCGGCGAGGACGCCCAGGGCCAGGTCCTGTGCCGCTGCCGCCGCTCGTCCGACGAGGGGCCGGGCGCGCTCGTCGTCTCCGGCCACGGCCTATCGACGAACATCATCGAGGCCTCCCTCGACGGCTACCTCGCGGCCGTCAACAAGCTGCGCGGCGCCGAGATCAACGGCGTCGACGTGGCGTTCGTCGGGCGTCGGACGGCGGAGGAGCTGCCCTGATGACGGATGGCGGGGGTCGTTACCGGATCGCCACGATCCCCGGTGACGGGGTGGGGCCCGACGTGGTCGCGGCGGCGAGAGCGGTCGTCGACGCGGCGGGCGCCGCGTTCGGGTTCGCCGTCGATTGGACGGAGTTCCTCGTCGGTGGCGCGGCCATCGACGCGTACGGGGTGGCGATCCGGCCGGAGGATGTCGAGGCCTGCGGGGCGGCCGACGCGATCCTCCTCGGCGCGGTCGGCGGCCCGCAGTGGTCCGACCCGTCGGCGAACGTCCGGCCGGAGCAGGCGCTCTTCGCGCTGCGCGGCGGGCTCGGTCTGTATGCCAACCTCCGGCCGGTCAGCGTCCACCCGGCGCTGATCGCCTCGTCACCGGTCCGCCCGGAGCTGCTCGGCGGCGTCGATCTGCTCATCGTCCGCGAGCTCACGGGCGGCATCTACTTCGGAGATCGCGAGGAGCCGAGCGGACCGCCCGGCTCGCGCGTCGCGCGTGACACGCTCCCGTATGCGGAGAGCGAGATCCGGCGGGTCGTCGAGCTTGCGTTCGACCTCGCGAGGGGCCGGCGTGGCCACGTCACCAGCGTCGACAAGGCCAATGTCCTCGCGACGTCACGGCTGTGGCGGACGGTCGCCAACGAGGTCGGCGCGGCCCATCCCGAGGTCACCTTGGCCCATCAGCTCGTCGACTCATGCGCGATGCTCCTCGTCCGCCGCCCGGCCGACTTCGACGTGATCGTCACCGAGAACCTGTTCGGGGACATCCTGTCGGACGAAGCTGCGGTTCTCGCCGGCAGCCTCGGCATGCTGCCGTCGGCCTCGCTCGGCGCCCGCCGTACCGAGCACGGGACGTTCGGCCTGTACGAGCCGATCCACGGATCCGCGCCGGACATCGCCGGCCGTGATCTCGCCAACCCCATCGGGACGATCCTCTCGGCGGCGATGCTCCTGCGCCTCTCCCTTGGGCGCGCGGACGCGGCGGCAGCGATCGAGGACGCCGTGAGCGGTGCCCTCGACGACGGGTTCCGGACCGCGGACCTCGTCCCGCCGAGCGGCGGCACGGGCGCTGAGACCGGTTTCCGGCGGGTCGGCACGACCGGCATGACGGCGGCAATCGTCGAGCGGATCGCGATTCCGGAGGCTGCGCGGGCGACCGCCGCAGCCCGGACCTGATCCCGACGACCGCCACCGCACGCAGGACCACCCGATGATGACCAGCGACCTCCCCGTCACCCTCTACGACACCACGCTCCGCGACGGCACCCAGGGCGAGAACATCACCCTCAGCCTCGCCGACAAGCTCAGGATCGCCCGGATGCTCGACGAGTACGGGATGCCCTACATCGAGGGCGGCTGGCCGGGCTCGAACCCGAAGGACATCGAGTTCTTCAAGGCCGCCCGGTCGATGACCTGGCAGACCGCGAAGCTCGCCGCGTTCGGATCGACCCGCCATCGGTCGAACACCGCCGAGAACGACCCCAACCTCCGAGAGCTCGTTGCCGCGGAGACGCCCGTCGTCACGATCTTCGGCAAGAGCTGGCTCCTTCACGTGGTCGAGGTCCTCGGGGCGACGCCCGAGGAGAACCTCGACATGGTCGCGGACTCGGTCCGGTTCATCGTCGAGCGCGGCCGCGAGCTCGTCTACGACGCCGAGCACTTCTTCGACGGCTATCGCGACGACCGCGACTACGCGCTCGCCACCCTGCGGGCGGCGCGACAGGCCGGCGCCCGGACGCTCGTCCTGTGCGACACGAACGGCGGGACGCTGACCGACGAGCTCGTCCGGATCGTGGCCGACGTCCGGTCGTCGCTCGAGGGCGACGCCGAGGCGGCCGGCGCGCCGGTCGCCTGGGGCATCCACACCCACAACGACGCAGAGCTCGCGGTCGCCAACTCGATGGCCGCGGTCGCCGCCGGCGTGCGCCACGTCCAGGCGACGATCAACGGCTACGGCGAGCGGGCGGGCAACGCGAACATGGTCTCGATCCTCGCCAACCTCGCCCTGAAGACCGACCACGCCCTCGTGCCGGCCGGCGGCGGGACGCTGACCGCATTGACCGAGCTCAGCCGATCGGTGGCCGAGATCGCGAACATCAGCCCGAACGACTGGCAGCCCTACGTCGGGCGGTCGGCCTTCGCCCACAAGGGCGGCGTGCACGGCGCGGCCGTCGCCAAGGTCGAGCGCAGCTACCAGCACATCGAGCCGACGGCGGTCGGCAACGTCGGGCGGCTCGTCGTGTCGGAGCTCGGTGGGCGCGCCAATACCCGGATCCGGGCCGAGCAGCTCGGCCACCAGCTCGAGGGCGTCGTCGACCCGAAGGTCCTGAGCGAGCTCGTCAAGAAGCTCGAGAGCGAGGGCCTCGCGTTCGAGGGCGCCGAGGCGAGCTTCGAGCTCCTGATCCGCCGCCACCAGGCCGACTACGAGGCGCCGTTCCGGATCGTCGACTACACGTGCCTCGTCGAGCAGCGCTCGGGCCGCGAGCTCCTCGCCGAGGCCACCGTCAAGGTCCAGGTCGACGGCGAGGTCCTCCACACCGCGGCCGACGGCAACGGCCCGGTGAACGCGCTCGACGCCGCGCTCCGCAAGGCGCTCCGGGCGTTCTACCCACAGCTCGACGATGTCCACCTGTACGACTACAAGGTGCGAATCCTCGACGGCGACTCGGCGACGGCGGCGCGGACGCGGGTCATCATCGACTCGTCCGACGGGAAGCTCGAATGGTCGACGATGGGCAGCGACACGAACATCATTGCGGCGTCGGCGCAGGCCCTCGCCGATTCCCTCGAGTACGCGATCTGGAAATCCGGGGCGGAGCTCCGCCGCCGGGACGAGCGACATTTCACGACGACGCCGGTCAGTCCCGCGACGTCACCGACCGGGAGGTAGACCGATGGCCGCCGACACCACGACCCCGACCCAGACGCCGGATCCCGGCCCGACCGACACCCTCCACCTGACGCGCTGGACGGTGACATCCGGCTCGAACGCGAACAGCCGGGGCGCCGTCGTCATCGCCGCCGGCGATCACCAGTGGGAGGCCTCGGCCGAGGGCAACGGCGCGGTCGACGCCCTGTTCCGCGCGGTCGACCGGGCCCTGGCCGGCGTCCTCACCGGTCATCCCCGCCTGCTCTCGTACGACGTCCACGCGGTCGCCGAGGGCCCGGACGCGGAAGGCAAGGTGACGGTGGCGATCGCCCCGCCGTCCGACGCCGGCGGACCGCGCAGCAGCGGCCGGTACGTCGGCGAGATCACGTCGACGAACATCATCGCGGCCTCGATCGAGGCGTACATCGACGCCGTCAACGAGCTCCTCGCGGAGGAGCATTGGCAGGGCGCCACGGAGACCGCCGGCAATCGCAAGCGGGCCCGGGTCACCGAGCCCGCGGCGAAGGCCAAACGAGCCGAGCTCGACGAAGAGGCCGGCCGGATCGACACGACCGACTGGTTCAACCACTAGGCGGCCGCGGCCCAGCGAGGGCAAGGATGCCTCGAGAGGATGCGACCAGGGCCGCGCCGGTCGCCCCGGGCAGCGTGCTGTCAGGGCAGGTCGCCGCGGCGCGCCGGCGGCTGGCCGACGGCGAGCGGCTCGTGTTCCACGTCACGACGGAGGGGGGCGGGGCCGCGATCGACGTCCGGGTGCGCGAGTTGTCCAGCGTTCATCTCTACGTTCCCGACACCCTGGGCGTCCCCGACGGCGCACGCGGCCTGATCGCGAAGACGCTTGGCGTGGACCCGTCCAGTTTCGAGGTCGTACCGGAACCCTGACCACTCGCGGACGGGACTGTGTTCGTTCATACGACGGCCACGATTGCCGTACGTCGGCGTTCGCGTTGTCCCGGGGCGGAATACGTTCAACTGCCGTCCTGGCTGTCGAATGAACCGGAATTCGACCGACGGAGCACCGATGGCACACCGAGTGCTCACGTGGCTGTCATTTGATCGAACCGTCGCGGACGGCACTCGATCGGCGACACTGCGCGGATGACGAGCGGGAAGCAGGTCGTCTACCAGGGCGAGCCCGGCGCCTTCTCCGAGGAGGCGGTGATCGGGTTCTTCGGCGAGGCGCGCGAGCGGGCGGCGGTGCCGACCTGGCGAGCCGTGTTCGAGGCCGTCGCCGACGGCACGGCCGGGCGGGGCGTCATCGCGATCGAGAGCTCGCTCGCCGGCACGATCCGCGAGACGTACGACCTCCTCGCCGAGTTCTATGACCGCGAGATCCGGATCGTCGGCGAGGTCACCGTCCCGGTCCGGCTCGCGCTGCTCGCCCTGCCCGGCCAATCGCTCGACTGGATCGAGCGGGTGTACAGCCACGCCCAGGCGCTCGTCCAGGCCGATGCCTTCCTGCGTTCCCGCGAGTGGCAGGTGATGACGACCTACAACACCGCCGGGGCCGCCCGGATGATCGCCGAGCGGCGCGAGCGGCGAGCCGCCGCCGTCGCCTCGCCGCGCGTCGCCGGCCTGTACGGCCTCGAGATCCTGGCCGACGACATCCAGGCCGGCGAGGAGAACCGGACCCGGTTCGCGGTCCTGGCCCGGCTGGGCGCGACGCCCGATGGGCTGCGGGACGCGGCGGGTCCGGATCCCGACGGACCGCGCCGGACGACGCTCGTCTTCGCCGTCCGGAATGTCCCGGGCTCGCTCCATCGCTGCCTCGGCGCGTTCGCGGCGCGCGGGGTCAACCTCTCGTCGCTCGAGTCGCGACCCGCCCGGCGGACCCGTTGGGAGTACGTGTTCTGGGTCGACGTCGACGCGGCGGTCGACGATCCGGCGTGCGCCGCCGCCCTGGACGATCTCCGCGCGGAGACCGAGATGGTCCGGGTCCTCGGCTCGTACCCGCGCGCCCGCGAGGACTAGCTCGGGCAGCGGCCGGCGCTCAGATCGTGCCGGCGTTCAGATCGTGCCGGCGTTCAGATCGTGCCGGCGTTCAGATCGCGCTGGCGCAGGCCCGGCACTTCGTGGCGTCGAGCGCGTTCGGCTCCTTGCAGAACGGACACGTCTTCGTCCCGGCCGCGGCTTCCTCCTTGATGAACATCTTCGAGATCTGCCAGACGACGAAGGCGATCACGATGAAGGCGATGACCGCGTTGACGAACGCGCCCCAGCGGATCGCGACCTCGGTGGTCGGATCGCCGCCCACGGCCGCCTTGAGGACGATCTTCAGCTTGCTGAAGTCGACGCCGCCGAGGAGGACGCCGATGGGCGGCATGATGATGTCGTTGACGAGGGAGGTCACGACCGTCCCGAGCGCCGTGCCGATGATGACGCCGATCGCCAGGGCGAGGGCGTTCGTCTTGAGCAGGAACTCGCGGAACTGGCTGACCATCGGTGTGCCCTCCGTCTCGGACGCGGTGGATCAGTGACTGACGACCTTCGTCATGCCCTCGGCTTGCTCGATCCAGCCGGCGATCGTCTTCTCACCGGGGATCTGGCGGATCCAGTTCGGGCGGGCCGCATCGAGCTCCTGGAAGGTCGTCGCGAGGTTGGCGGCGTTGCGCCGGGCGAGCTCGGCACAGGAGTCGACGCCGGCCGCCTCGAGGAGGTCCGCGTACTCCGAGCCCACGCCGCTGATCCGCATGAGATCGGCGTGGTTGACCCATTCGAGCAGCAGCTTCTCGGAGATCCCCGTCGACTCGGACAGCCGATCCCGGCCGCTGGACGTACCGCCCCGCTCGAGCAGCGCGTCGGTCGTCGCCACGCCTGCGGCAGTCAGCTTCGCCGCGAAGCCCGGCCCGATGCCCTCGACGTCCTCGATCTTCATCGTGACCTCCTTCGAGTTTCCCCTGTCACGCTCGGAGCCGATGATACGCTTCGAGACCCCCGCCGCCCGCCGACCAACGGCCCAACCCCGCGACCGGAGCGATCGATGGACCAGGCCTTCCGCGACGAGATGACCAAGGGCTACGCGCTCGCCGAGCCGGCCCTCATCCTCGGCAGCCCGATGGTCGACGGCGAGGTCGACAACGCGGCGCGGGTGCAGGTCGCGCTCTCGATGATGAACCGGCACGGCCTCATCGCCGGCGCGACCGGGACCGGCAAGACCAAGACGCTCCAGATCCTCGCCGGCGAGCTGTCGAAGGCCGGGGTGCCGGTCTTCGTGGCCGACATCAAGGGCGACGTGACCGGGATCGCGATGCCCGGCGACGCCGCGAACCCGAAGGTCCAGGAGCGGTCGGCCTCGCTCGGCTGGACGTTCGAACCGTCCGGTCATCCGGCGGAGTTCCTCTCGCTGTCCGGCCGGATCGGCGCCCAGGTGCGGGCGACCGTTCACTCGTTCGGTCCGCTGCTGCTCGGCAAGGTGCTCGGCCTGAACGAGACGCAAACCTCGATCCTGTCGCTGATCTTCAAGTACTGCGACGACAACGACCTGCCCCTGCTCGACCTCAAGGATCTCGAGGCCACCCTCAAGTTCCTCGCGTCGGACGAGGGCAAGCCGATCCTGGCCGACTACGGCGGGATGTCGCCCGCATCGGTCGGGGTCCTCCTGCGCTCGCTCGTCGTTCTCGAGCAGGAGGGCGCGGACACGTTCTTCGGCGAGCCGGAGTTCGAGGTGGCGGACCTCCTCCGGACGACCGCCGATGGCTTGGGGATCATCTCGGTCCTCGAGCTGCGCGACGTCATGGACAAGCCGAGCCTGTTCAGCACGTTCATGCTCTGGATGCTCGCCCAGCTGTACGAGACGCTGCCCGAGGTCGGCGACCTGCCGAAGCCGAAGCTGTGCTTCTTCTTCGACGAGGCCCACCTCCTGTTCGACGGGGCGTCCGATGCGCTCCTCGCCCAGATCGAGCGGACCGCCCGCCTGATCCGCTCCAAGGGCGTGGGCGTCTACTTCGTGACCCAGGCGCCGACCGACGTCCCGTCCTCGATCCTCGCCCAGCTCGGCAATCGGATCCAGCACGCGCTGCGGGCGTTCACCGCCGACGATGCGGACGCGTTGCGCAAGACCGCCCGGACGTTCCCGATCACGGACTTCTACGACATCGAGAAGACGATCACGTCTCTCGGCACCGGCGAGGCGCTCGTCACCGTGCTCTCGCCGCGTGGCGTCCCGACGCCGCTCGCCGCGACCCGCCTGATCCCGCCCGACTCGCTCATGGCCGCCCTGCCGGACGCCGACCTCCAGGCGCGGATCGCGGCCAGCTCGTTCAGCACGAAGTACGGTCAGACGATCGACCGGGAGAGCGCCTACGAGCTGATCACCGGGCGCCTCGCGTCTGCGAAGGCGGCAGCCGCCGCGGCGGCGGCGCAGCAGGCGGCTGCGGCGCCGCCGACCGCCGCGGTCCCGCCGACGACGGCCGGAGGGCTCAACACGATGACGCCGGCGCAGCAGCAGCGCGAGATCGCCCGCCGGGCCCGGGAGATGGCCGCCGCCCAGCGCGCCGCCGACCGGGAGCGAGCCGCCGCCGCGAGGCAGGCCCGCGCGGACGCGAGGGCCCACGACCGGATGATCGCCACCGGCGTCCGGACCGCCGGCAGGGTCGTGACCTCGCGGCTGGGCCAGGACCTCATCCGGGGCGTGTTCGGGACGCTGTTCGGGAAGAAGTAGGGTCCGGGCCAGCGGGCCCCGTTGCCGGGGCCGCCGCGGGGCCGCCGCGGGGCCGCCGCGCGCAAGGCGCCGCCGACGAGGCGCCGAGGCGAACGAGGAGCCCGCTCGGTCAGCCCAGGTAGTCCTCGAGCAGCCGCTCGATCTCGCCGAAGTGCTCGTCCCGGACGTGGTACTGGTGGTACGCGGAGTCGTGGACGTTCACGGCGATCAGGTCCGCGTCGCGCAGGATCCGGAGGTGGTGGAGGAGGCTCGTCCGCGGGATCCCCATCCGGTCGGCGAGATCGGGCGGCGTGGCCGGCTTCGTCGCGAGCTCGCGCAGGATCCGCAGGCGCGTCTCGTCGCCGATCGCCCGACCGAGTGCCACCAGGCGCGCCGGCGGATCGACGTGCTCGCCCTCCGGCCGCGGCGCCGAAAAGGCGAAGACGTTCGCGTTGCGATGATCGGTCACGGCCCACAGCGGCCGAACCGCGACCGACGGCAGCAGGACGACGCTCGTCTGGCCGGCCTCGGGAACGAACGTCAGGCCGGGCGCGGCGCGCTCGACCACCTGCTCGAGCGGAAGCCCGTCGGTGGCGGCCCGGAATGCCGTCATGGACCGCTCGGCGGTGCCGACGAAGTCCGTCTCGCCGGGACCGTACACCTCGGCGTGCCAGCGCCCGACGATGCCGGCGAACTCCTCCTGGATCGCTCCGGGGTCGCGCGACAGGAGGTGCCGGAGCGTGTCGCGCCAATAGGGCAGGTCCGGGAACGACGTCCGACGGAACTCCCGTCGGGCAGCCTGGTCGCCGTCGATCGCGGAATCCATCACCGCCGCCGGTGTCTCCCGCCGGAACACCCGCCGGTAGTAGCCCGAGAGGTAGCGCAGGAGGTCTTCCGGGACCATCGTCCGGACCGTCTCGGCGAAGCCCGAGCCCGTCCGCGCCGCCGGAATGTCCAGCGGCAGGCCGAGGAGGTTGATCCACGTCTCCCGCCCGAAATGGTCGAGGCCGGAGAGAAAGTCGTCACCGAGCCCGGCGGCCCGGACTCGCCACCCGTTCCGGGCGTCGAGGGACCGATGGGCCGGCTTGTCGACCGCCGCCAGGACGGACATGCAGAGATCCGCCGTCGGCCAGACCGCGATGGTCAGATCGACCGCCGGCGGGCCGCCGGCGCGCCTCGCCGGTGGCCGTGACGAGCTGTCGAGTTTTTTCGACACGGTTGACAATCCTCGACCGACACCAGCATCATCGGACCTGGCGAATCCACGATACCCCACCGCCGACGGAGGGCGGACGGTTCGCGAGCGGGCATGGGCCTCCTGGCCGGTTCGCGAAGGCGTCGGGCTCCCGAATCGATGCCACACCGTCCGCCGCCGTCGGAACTGAGCCGCGAGCCCGGGGCGCAACCTCGGGCCGATGGAGTCGCGGAGCTCCTCCTCGGACCTCGGTGAGTCGGCCGCAGGTCAGCTCTCGCAGATCCGCGATACCGACGACCTGCCGTCGGAACTGAGCCGCGAGCCCGGGGCGCATCCCCCGGGCTCGTCGGCGTCCTGACGCATGTGGACCCGCTAGCCTGGCCGCGTCTCGGACATGCGGACCATGACGGCGAGACCCGAAGCGGCGGTCAGGGCCCCGATGGCGGCAATCGCGAACGGCATTCCTGCCCGGTCCGCCAGCACGCCGGCGACCACTGCGCCGACGGCAAACCCAAGGTCGCGCCACAAGCGGTAGACGCCGACGGCGGCACCCCGCCACGACGGACCCGCGACGTCGGCCACCGCGGCCAGCAACGTGGGATAGACCATCGCGGTGCCCAGTCCCAGCAGGCAGGCCGCGAGCAGCCACACCCCGAAGGTCGTGGCCGCCGCGATCAGCCCGATGGCTCCCGCCTGGAGGAGCATCCCCGTGACGATCAGTCCCTTCCGGCCGATCCGATCGGACAGGGCGCCGGTGCCGATCTGGCTGACACCCCACACCGCCGGATAGGTGGCCGCGAGCACCCCGATCTCACCGAGCGCGAGGCCGTGCGCGGCGTAGAAGAGCGGCAGCAGGCCCCAGGCCATGCCGTCGTTCAGGTTGTTCACGAGGCCGGCCTGGGAGGCGGCCGACAGGGATCGATCGCGGAACGACGTCCGAAGGAAGACCGTCCGCCACGGCAGGTCGAGGGCGGTCGACGCTTCGATCCCCACGTGACCGCGGGTTTCCCGGACGAACAGCACCGACGCCCCGAGCCCGAGGCCCGCGATCGCGACGCCGAGGAGGAACGGCGCGGGGCGGAGGCCGGCCTGGGCGGCGATGAAGCCGGTGGCCAGGGCGGTCGCGGCGACCGCCCCGTAGCCGGCGGCCTCGTTGAGGCCCATGGCAAGGCCGCGCCGTGCCGGCCCGACGAGGTCGATCTTCATGATCACCGTGCTCGACCAGGCGAGGCCCTGGTTGATCCCGAGCAGGACGTTGGCGACGAGAACCCACGCCCAGTCCGGCGCCCAGATCAGGAGCAGCGGGACGGGCAGTCCCACGAGCCAGCCGGCGACGAGGACCGGCTTCCGGCCGAGGCGGTCAGCCAGCGCACCCGCAGCGAGGTTGGTCAGCGCCTTGGTCACGCCGAAAGCCAGCACGAACGACAGGACGGAGCTGACGGCGGTCAGCCCGAACACGTCGCGGGCCAGCAGCGGCAGGACCGTCCGCTCCTGGCCGATCATCCCGCCGACCAGGCCGTTGACTCCGACGAGCAGCGCGAACTGGCCGGCGTTCGCCCGCAGGCCGAGTCTCGGAACCGGGACGGAGGTCATCGGCTCGGGCGGGCGTCGGGCTCGTTCTCGGCGGCCGTCAGTCGACGACGACGCCGGTCAGATCCTCGGGGGCGG
>Ga0070694_100001974_pt1 | contig 12173 bp, 7 predicted proteins | sample KBSK1251metaG_FD_65470 | JGI IMG/M metagenome (GOLD analysis project Ga0070694, IMG submission 65470) | Corn, switchgrass and miscanthus rhizosphere microbial communities from Kellogg Biological Station, Michigan, USA - KBS K1-25-1 metaG | ecosystem: Host-associated > Plants > Roots >... | reverse complement strand
GTCCACGACCGAGCGGTCTACGGGTCGAAGTCCCAGCTACGCGCGAGCGACGTCGCCGACGTGCTCAATGAAATGGAAGAATCGGGGAGTGGGGAGCGGGGAGTGGGACCCTCGAGTGGTATCTGAGGTTCCGGTGAAGTAGAAGCGAGCCGGTCCACGAGCCGTCCCCGTGGAGCGTTACGGCGAAGACGACGTCACCAGCTGCAGCGGCACGAGTATCGGTGTCGAGCTTTGGGTGGTCGATCCGTTGCCCAACTGACCAAATGCATTCCCCCCCCAGCAATACAGCTCTCCGCCGAGCGTGACACCGCAGGTATGGGTGGTTCCTGTAGTCAAAGACGCAAAGGTGAGCGGGTCGGCCGCGCGAACAGGCGTCGTGCTGCACGGGATGCGCTGACCGGGAGTCACGGCGGCATAGTATATCAGGGAGTCAGCCGACGGAGCGATGGGGCAGCCCGCGGAGTCGGCGCTGCTGCCCAGCTCTCCATTATCGTTCACCCCCCAGCAGTACGCCGCTCCCCCGACCACGACCCCGCAGGTGTACTCTCCCTGCCCGGAGGCGATTTGCTGAAACTTCAGGCCACCTGCGACAGGCGTCGGTTCCGGGTCACCGCCAGTCGTGGCGCCTACACCTAACTCGCCGCCGCTGTTGGTTCCCCAGCAGTAGGCCGCGCCATTCGCTGTGATTCCGCATGTATGAAAGAACCCGGTCTTGACCGATTGAAAGATCAGCCCGCCGTGGATCGCGGTCGGATATTGGGTCCATTGGTCAATGAAAACAAAGTTGCCGAGCGCCGCCACTTGATAGAGCAAACCGCCCCAACAATACGCGTGGCCCGACGAATCGATCCCGCACGTATGGAGGAAGCCTGTCGCACTGAGCGTTGTTGGGCCGCCGCTGGCGAGTGGCTCTACCAGCTCAGGAACACGTCCGGACAGCTGCATCATGTTTGTGCCCAGCTGCCCCAAGTCACCGTTGCCCCAGCAGAAACCCTGACCGTTTGCCGCCATTCCGCACACGTGATCCGGGCCCACGCTCAATGACGTAAACGTGAGCCCGCCCGATACCGGCACCGGCACCGAGCTACCGACTGTGTCACGGGCGCCGATGCCGAGTACACCGGAGCTATCAGTACCCCAGCAATAGGCGGCGCCGGCGCTCGTGAGCCCGCACGTAAAACTTCCTCCTGCGCCAACATACCCGAAGCGCAGTCCACCCGATACGCGCGTAGGGGAGGCGACATATGGGCTCCTGAAGCCGATCCCCAACTGACCCGATTCATTTTGGCCCCAGCAGTACGCGTCACCTGCTGTCGTGACGGCGCAGGTGTGCGTCATCCCTGCGCTTACCGACGGTAGCAGATCGGCGACGACGCCCCCGGTGTGGAACGCCACGAGGACGGCGCTACTCAGTTGGGCTCCGCCGATGTCGGCCACGCTCGTAGACACACCGAGCGTGTAGGCCGTGAGCGGAGCGAGCGGCACGGCCGGCTGGAACGCCGCCGTCAGTCCGTCGCTGGACAGCGTCACGCCTCCCGCCACCGGTTGCCCGTTCTGTTGAACTTGCATCGTCTGCGTCGTCACGGTGCGCGGGTCCATCGGCTCGCTGAACACAACTATCAATTGCGCGTTGAGCGTTACGTCGGTCCCCCCGGGCGGCGGAACCGTCCGCACGATGACGGGTGGGTGAACGGCCACCGTCGAGGATCCCAGGGACCGCGTGCCACCAGCACTGTCTGTGACCACGAACTCGAGCGTGTCTCCCGTTTGCGCCGGAATGGCCACCGGGTCGAGCCCGCCAGCCACGATCGCCACCGAAAGAGACTGGCCGCGCGACCGGTTTAGGATCGCGATGCTAGTGCCGCCTGGTACGGTGCCTGGAACGAGCGAGACGTACACGACGCTGTCACCGGCAAGGCCGACGCGCGCGGAGGCGCTCGCCCTCGAGGCCCCGAGGCCAGATGTCGGAACGGTGCGCGAGACGATCACGACTCCATGGTGCTGCCGCGGCTCGGTGATCCCGACCCGGGAGTCCAGGCATGCGCTCGCCATCACCAGCGTGGCGAGCGATGCACTGAACAGGATCCACATCTTTCGTAGAGTCATGGCCGCGCGAACTCGGGGACCCCGCTGAGCACGAATCCCGCCCAGAAGTACGGATTGTCGGACATTGCCAGCTTGAGCGTTTGCCTCTGCGCTTCCGCAAGCGCCGTTGCCTCATCCTCACCTGCCTGAAGGCCTCCGTAGAACCGCCGCATCACGTTTGCGGAAGCGCGATCATCCACGGACCAGAGCGTGGCAATGACGTTCCTCGCGCCGGCGTAGTGGAACGCTTCGACCAACCCCACCCAATCGTCACCGGTCGGCACGTCCGCGAGCGCTCCCGCTCCCACGCCCGTCTGACAGGCGCTCAGCACCACGAGCCGAGCGTTCAACCGTAGACCGAATACGTCGTGAACCTCCAGCCGCCCGTCTTCACCCGACGACGGACCGAGCTGCAAGAATGAGAACAGAGGATTCTGTTTGTTGAGGAATCCGGAGGTCGCGAGGTGGAGCACGGCGTATTGATCGGCCATGGCGCCGAAAGCGGCCTTCGTCGCGGCTGTCCCTACAAGCAGTGTCGCTCCATCTCCGTACGCGCGCCGGATCGCATCGATCTCCTCCCCCGTGCCGGGGAGCGCGACAGCCCTCGGCGCGAGTGCCAGCACACCCCGAGGGACAGGGGCCGCAACGCGATCGGCAAGTTGCGCCCACACCGCGGCGGACGGTACGGTCACCAAGGCATAGCGCTCAATGAGAAAGTGATCTCCCGGAGCGATCAACGCGGCAAACGGCAGATAATGGAGCTCGAGGTGCGGGGCGATGACCACGAAGCGCTTTCCTCGAAGCAGCCCGGCTCCCTCGATTGGGGCGAGCAAGCGGGCATACAAGCGGCGAAGCGGCGGTCGCCAGGCTCGCGGCTCGACCGCGGCGTCGGGACTGATGACACCACGCGCAAAGTCGACGAGGGCCGAGAGGGAGCGCCGAGTGAGCCGCAAGTCCACAGAGGCTATGCTATCCCGTGTGACCACGAAGGCTACCGCGCCGGAATCGGCGACGAGATACTCGATAAAGACCTCGTCAGGGGCGAGACGCGCGGCGACGCCTTGCCAAGGGACGATGTCGCCCGTCACCAGGGCCCCGTACTCGGGGCTGCGCTCGCGCACTTCGAGCAGCAACTGCCCGTAGGCTTCCTGCGCGCGGGCGAGGTCATCCCGGGCGGCGTCGGTTGGCATCGCGGGAGATCCCGACTCCCGCGCACCTCGCGCGGCGCTGTCGCCGGCATCAATCTGCCGGGTCAGCTCCGCGATCCGCCGTCGGAGGTCCTGCTCGCGGGTGACCAAGTCGCTCGGCGTGACGGGCGTCAGGCGACCGCGCGCCAGCAGGTCGAGCATCTCCCGCGCGCGCAGATGCTCGCTCGCTGCGAACGCGGCGCTGTCGTGACCGAGGGCCCGCTCGACCATCGCGAGTTCTGCATACACGTCCCACTTGTCGGCACGGTAGGCCGCTCGACGCGCCTCCAAGACAACCGCCCCCGCGCTGCGGTCGACCTCCGACACCGCGGCGCGCAGCTCCACGGCCGCCTCATCGAGCGCGCCGAGGCGCCGCAGGGCGTGACCGCGTCCCGCGTGGAGCTGCCACGCGAGCGCCGCGGCGGGTTGATCACCCAAGCGCAGGAGCCCGCGGTGATAGAGCGACTCCGCGGCGACCGTCGCCCCCGCCCGTGCCGCCAGATCGCCGAGTGCGCCGAGCGCCTGAGCCTCCACCCACGGATCGTCCGTTCGTTTGAACGTGTCGAGGATCGACAGCAGGGTGTGGCGCGCCGCCGCCGTGTCACCGCCATCGGCCTGCGCGGCGGCGAGGAGGATGCCCGTGAGCGCCGCGGCGCGCATGTCGCCCTTCACGCGCTCCACCGCCGCGACACGGTTCAACAGGGCTTGCGCAGGCGCATCGGCTCCGCGGACCATCAAGACCGCTGCCCGCCCTCGGTCGACCTCGACCAGACCCGCGCTGTCTCCCGCCTGTGCGTAAAGCTTTGCTGCCCGACTGTATCCGCGGTCTGCTTCCGCGAGACGGTTGAACTGCAGGGACACGTCGGCTGAGGCGATCGCGAGGGCCGCCGAGCGTGCAACGTTGGGAGGCGCCTGGCCCGCAGCTTGGTCCGCGCGCTGAAGCTCGCGCAGCGCACCCTGGGGATCGCCCATCACTGCTGCCACGGTCGCGAGGTCGCGTTCCACGGCGCTCGCCGCGTCGGCTAGTCTCGCATCGTGGTAAATCGACAGGGCTTCACGCAGCGCTCGCTCGGCCCGGCGATACGCGCCCCGACGAAATTCGAGCAGGCCGATGGCGCGTAGCACGAGCGCCGCGTCCACGCCACTGCCTGCCTCGCGGTCCATCCGGAGCGCCTGGTCGTATTGCTCGGCGGCACGCTCGTACTCCCCTTCCTCCACCGCCAGATTCCCAAGGTTCGTGAGATTCGTGGCCGCGGGCGTTAGGCGCCTCTGGGCTCGGTTGAGCGCGAGCGCGTCCTCGAACGCGCGGCGCGCGCCCTCCAGGTCTCCGAGTGATTGTGCGACGAGGCCGAGATTGTTCTGGTCCGCAGCGAGACCCCGTGTATCGCCCGTCCGGGCGCGGAGCTCCACGGCACGCGCGTAAAGGACTCGGGCTCGAGTGAAGTCGCCCCGGTCCTTGGCGACGCTAGCAAGGTTGCCGACCGCGTTCCCCGCGGTGCGCCAATCTCCACTTTGCTCGGCGAACGAGTCGCTGCGTGCCAGGTACACGCCGGCGCTGTCCAGGGCGCCCTCGCGGTACCACCCGGCACCCATGTTGCCGAGGGTCGCGGCCATCCCCGCCGAATCACGAACGCCCGCGAGGCGCCGCAGGCTTTCGCGCCAGCGCGCCATGGCGGCGTCGGGGCCCGCGCGACCAAAGGCGCGGTTGCCTTCGGCCCGCACGCTGTCGCCAACGATTTTCTCGCGTCGCGCCTCGGGAGACCACCCCCGGAAGCGCCGCAGGACCCGTACGAAAAACGAGTCGCTCCATGCCTGGGCCCAGGCTTCGCCCAGACGCTCGGCGGCGTCGAGATCGGGGGCGGCGAGGCTCTCCGAGGAAGCGCGAGCCGCGAGGGCCAGGAGCGCGTGGAACGCTTCGCGCGCGTCGTCCGGGCGGCCCCGCACGGAGTCACGGAGGGCGGCTGTCACCATCGTGGCCTGCGCGAGCACCTGGAGTCGCTCCGCGGGGGGAGCGGGAGACTGATATGCAGCCCGCACGATGAGCAGGCTGGCGATCCCGAAATGCATCATCGACGGCCCGTCGGGCCGATCACGAAGTCCGTGAGCGCCGACTCTACCCAGCGGTCAACGTCTACACGCCCGGCAACGCTCCAATAGTACCGGCGGCCTGCCGTCAGATGCACCGACTCCGGCAGGGCGACGGTGGTGTCGGTCCCCTGAGCCTCCCACAGCACATCTCCATCGGCGTTGAAGAGACGCACGCGATAGCGTTGAGCGCCGGCAAAGCCCGACCACTGCATCCGAGGAACCGTCGAGACCTGCCCAGTCGGCTGCCGCAGCACTGGTGCAAGAGCGGGGGCCTGTGTGGATCCGCGATGCGCGCCGTTCGAGCGCCCAAGCCAAGCCGCTTGACGCTGAAAGACGAGCACAAGTGCGGCCGCAGTGGCCAGGCCGACGAGGAAACCGCGCGGGAGCCGGCGCGGAGCATCCCGACCCTCTCGCTCCGTGAGCTTCAGGGCAGGTCCAGCGGGACCGCTTTCCCCAGCGGCGACCTCGGCGCGAACGATCAGCGCGATGCGCACCTCCTCCTGGCACAGTTCGCACGTGAGCAGATGCGCCTCCAGGGCACCGCGATCCAGATTGTCGTTCAGGCGCCCTGCGACGTAACGCTCGACGAGTCCCCGCTCGGCCACCGCCTCGCAGTTCAGGATCGCGTTCTTCACCGGTCGAACCCTCCTGCATTCTGAGTCGGGCCGGAGCGCCCATCGTGACCTGCCCCGCCTCGGAAGGCTTGCCGGAGCCGCTCGAGCGCGCGCGACTTCCGCTTCCGCACGCGATCGGCGGGCTCCCCGAGCCGCCCGGCGATCTCGCCGGGCGTGAGCCCCTCGAAGTAGCACAGGCGGAGCAGCTCGCGGTCAGACGGCACCAGCTGGCCCAAGGCCTCCCGCACTTGCGCCTGTTCGGCGGCGGACACGAGTGCGCTCAGGGCATCGACGTTGTTGGAGGGGTGATCAGTTGCGGGGAGGGTGTCGAGGGGAACGACGCGGCGCGCCGCTCGCACCATGTCGACGATCACATGGCGCGCGATCCCTGCGACAAATGCCGGAAGCTTCTCGGGGTCGGACGGCTGGCCGTTCGCGAGCGCGACGACGGCACGGGCGAGAGTCTCTTGAACCGCTTCGCGGGACGCCTCCGCGGAGCCTAGCGTCCGTAAGGCTAAAAGCTCAAGGCCCGGCCTCAAGGGCTCGAGTGCGTCCCCGGCACCCATCATTGCCTGTCCGGCAGGCTCCGCCCGGAGTGTCACGCTTTGACCCTAGCCGCGACAGAACTAAAAAGCCGCGGCCCGCACGGATGCGGCCCTTCGCGGTCAAACATCCGCCCGCGCGGGGAGAAGCGCAAGCACACGGGCAAGCGAGCGGAATGGCCTACTCCTGGAGTACACGATGACCCAGTCGCTCCCGTCACGCGCCGCGCGGATGCTACCCGCGCTCTTGATCCTGAACGCTTGCTCATCGAGTGATCGGCCGACGGCCCCGCGTGTCGGGCAGGAGGCCCTCATGAGGCCTGGTCCGCCTCCGGCCAACCCGGCGATCGCGTTTACCGCCGGCCAGACCACCCTCTGGGTCATGAACGCGGATGGTTCGAACCAGACCCAGATCACCAGCACGGTCGGCTCGCTCGCCTCATGGGCGCCGTTCGGTGACGGCACGCCCGCGAATCCTTATGCCATCGCCTATGAGCCGAGTGGCTGTCAGCTCTCGCGGATCGACGTCGCGGTCGTGAATGGCGTGCCCCAGGGGAGCAATGTCCGATCGCTATCGGTCGCTCCGTCGGCTTGCGGGCTCGATCCCGCATGGTCTCCAAAGGGCGACACCATCGCCTTCGGCGACGCGGGAAACAACAGTCCATCCTCCCTCTGGCTAACTCCCGCGGACGGCAGTGGCCCAGCGGTGCCGATCTACACGGCCCCGAGCGGCAACCGTGTCGTGTGGTCAGCGTGGCGGAGTGACGCGTCGCAAATCGCCTTTGTCGAACAGGACGCATTGGGGAATCGCGGAATCAAAGTGCTGAACCGCGCTACATCCGTCGTTACGACCGTCCTCGCGGCAGGCGTTCTGGCAGGTCCCCGCTTCGTCGATTGGGCTCGCACGAAGGATGTGCTGGCGTTCGATGCGCAAGGACCACGGCAGGACTCGCTCTACACCTTGGACATCGCATCGGGCCACCTGACCCAGATCGTCCCGGGCGTGTTTCCCACCTGGTCACCGGATGACAGCAAGCTGGCCTTCGCGGGCATCTCGGTGGTCGATGTGGCCACGAGGACGGTCACGAGACTGGCGAAGGGTGGGACCTGGCCGGATTGGCGGCGGTAGCTCGAACAATGTTGTCACGGCACTGGGCAACGACTGCCGCGGTCACCGCGGCAGTAAGCTGCGGAGGGGGGAGTACAGGTCCCTCGAATGGACCGACGCCGGCGGCTGTTGCCGTGGTCGCGGGGGACAACCAGAGGGGAACTGTCGGTCAGGCGCTGCCTCAGCCGCTGGTCATCAAGGTCACGGATCAATCGGGCGCCGCCGTGCCTGGGCTCACGGTGTCATGGACGGTTTCCGGCGGCGGTGGAAGCGTGTCGGCCGCGTCGAACCAGACGGATGCGCAAGGACAGGCGCATGGCACGTGGACGTTGGGTCACGTCGCTGGCTCGAACAACGACACAGCAGTTGCTCACGCCGGTGGGCTAGCGGCGTCGTTTACCGCGAGCGCAGACGCGGGCACGGCGACCCAGATTGCTATTGCCTCCGGTGACGGCCAGACCGGCCTCGTCGCGCAACCGCTCGCTCAGCCGTTGGTGGTGGCGGTTGCCGACCAGTACGGCAACCCGACGATCAACGTGACGGTGGCGTGGGCGGTGACGGCCGGCGGAGGCGCCGTTTCCGCGGCATCAGGAGCAACCAATGCTCAAGGGCAGGCGTCCGTCAGCTGGACCCTTGGTCCGGACAGCGGAACGAGCCGCGACTCGGCGCAAGCATCGGCGCCGGGCTTGGCAGGATCCCCCGCGACTTTCGTGGCGAGCGGGGCCACGACGGCCATCTACACCGATCCCGCGGCGTTCGCGCAGGTCACCGCGGGTCGTGGCACGCCCACGATCGTGAACTTCGACGAGCTGGACGCGAGTCCAGTCAATAACACGGTCGCGGGACGTACGCCGTTCGACGGAGGCCATTACGCGGGCCAGGGCTTCACATTCGCGAGCCCGGGCGGCTACCCCCTGTACATCGCGCCCGGTGGGTTGCCGTGGAATACGAGCAATTCGCTGTCGGTTGGTCGCTTCCCGTACGAATCCGACACGACCCAAAGTGCTACGGACGACGCCGATTCCCTGCGCGTGACCTTGAGTCCGGCGTGTGGCGCCGTGTCGTTCCAGCTGCTCGACATTGGCATCGGGGCCAACGGGACGGCTGGTCCCGCTGACTCCGTGAAATTCCTTGACGCGAGCGGCAAGGTCGTGCAGCAGGCGCCATTCCCGCGAGACTACACGAGCTACCGAGCGTTCATCGGGCTCGTGTCCACGACGCAAGTGGTCACGACGATTGTCGTCGCCGAGGCGGCACACAATGGGGACGACGTGGATTACGACGATTTCCGGTGCTACCCGTGAGCGTGGCGATGCGGGAGGGTCACGCTTTGGCGCTCGGCGCGACATCTAAGAAGTCGCGGCATCGTCAACCCCGGCGAACGCCCCGGGCGGTGCGGAATGGCTACTTCTGGAGTGTACGATGACCCTGATCCCGCTTCGCCGCTCGGCCGCGTTGTCCTTGGTCCTACTCCTCGGCGGATCATGCACCGACCGCCGCCTCCCGCTCGAAGCCAATACTCCCAAGCCCTCGCTGGACATTCAGGACGCTGCGCACTCCGGAGGTAACCCACACTTCTTTTTCCTCCCCCCGATGGTTCCCGCGCCGAGCGTTAGCGGCACGACGGATCCTGCGCAGTCTCCGGTCGTGATCGTTTGCGATTGGGTCGCCAGCGGATCGAGCAGCGCCTGCGGGACGATCGTCGCGTTCTTCTCCATGTCGACAGGGACCGGGTCCGAGCTGGTGCGGTACGATGCCTCAAGCCAAGCCTACATGGTCAACTGGCACACGGACCAATGCCTCACAGGTGCCTGCACCCTCGACCCAACGAAGACGTATCGGCTCCGCGTATTGGCCGGTCCGCTCGAGCTCGGCCATGCCGACGTGATCGTCGTGTCCAACGGGTCACAGCTGAAGAACATCCAAACGGGGCAGGACATCGGCCTGGTCGACGGCCGCACGCTCCCGGTGCAATTCCGCATCGAGCAGGGCGCAGTCGCCGTAGTCGCGCCGGGATCGCCGACCGCGATCGGGACGAGTGGGGGCAACATCGTTACGTCTGATGGCCACGTGGCGCTCGCGGTGCCGGCGGGGGCGCTCGCAGCACCCACCAACCTCACCGTGGCGACTGCCACGTCGTTTCCGATGGGCGCGGGACCGTGGAGCGCGCCCGCTACTCTGGGACCGGCTGGAACAACCTTCGCGACGCCCGTCGTCCTCACGCTGAGCTTTGATCCGACGCAGCTTCCGGCCGGCGTGCCGCCCACAGCACTGCGGGTCTACACCGCGGACGCCACGGGTTGGGAGCTGGTGCCTGGTGGCACCCTCAATCCGGTCGATAACACGGTGAGCGTGCCGATTTCGCATTTCAGCACGTACGCGCTAAGCATCACACCTACGGTCGTGAACGGTGCACCAAGCCCGACCACGATCAACGTGGCCCAGACAGCCACGTTGTCCGGATTGCTGGTCAGCTATCAAGTCGTCCCCACGAATTACTGCTATTACGTCTACAACGGGCCGTTCTCACCTCCCCGTTTTGTGTGCGTCACGTACTCGAACACCTATGCCTACCCGGTTCCGAACCAGGCTGTGTTGTGGACTGCCCTCCCGACGGGAACGCAAGTCATCTCGCTGGCGTCCAACAGGACCTATACCGACCAAACCGGCGCAACTACGTCGCCGCTCATACGTGGCGTGACACCCGGCACGGCGCAGATCGTGGCTTCGGTGTTTGTCACGGGCGGCTTTTCGCTCGTGCAGAGCAATCCGGTCTCGGTCACCGTGCGAGCATGTGTTCCGCCGGCCCAGGGGCTGGTCAGCTGGTGGCCGGGTGAGGGAAACGCCAGCGATGTGGTCGGCGGCAACGGTGGGACGCTCCAGGGCGGCGTGACCTTCGCGCCGGGCAAGGTGGGGCAGGCGTTCCTACTGAACGGCTTCGATGGTGCCGTCGATGCCGGGAACGCCCCCAACCTGCGCGTGTCGAGCGGAGACTTCACGGTGGAGGCGTGGGTGTTCTTCAACGCGCTCAGCGATCCCCTAGGCGCGAACAGCGGCCCCGCCGGAGACATGTCGATCGTGGACAAGATGTCCGCGAGCGGCGTGAACACCGATGGCTGGCGGCTCCTGAAGCAGAGCGACAACCGGTTCTGGTTCTGCCTCGGCGGCGGCTCGACCGGGAACCGCTGCTTTGACCCCGCCTACACGGTGTTCAGCACGACCGTCGCGCAAACGGGAGTCTGGTATCACGTGGCTGCGGTGAAGAACGCCGCGGGCTTTGCGATCTACGTGAACGGCGTGCAGGAGGACGCGCGCTCATCCCTTCCCAATTTCCTCGATACACAGGCCGCGGACCTTCGCATCGGCTCCTATGTCCTCGAGGGCGCGCACTTGAACGGTGAAGCGGACGAGGTCTCGATCTACAACCGCGCGCTGACCTCCCAAGAGATTCAGGCGATCTATGCGGCCGGTGCTGCGGGCAAGTGCCCGGGCGCGGTGCCACCGTCGATCGCCTGGCAACAAAGCTTGAGCGGGACCGGAGATGTCTGGTCGATTGCTACAGGACCTGGTGGTCTCGTGTTTGCGGCGACTGCCAGTGGCGTCTATCGCTCAACCGATGCGGGCGCAACCTGGACGCTCGTCGGCTTCTCGTCCTCCGGCGCCAGCGCCGTCGGCATCAATCCGGCCACGAGTTTTGTCTACGCCGGGCTCAGCGACGGCGGTGGGCCGATCGGCCTTCCCGGGCCGTTTGGAGGCGGTCCGTCGGGTCTCTATGTCTCTACCGACAACGGAGCGACTTGGGGCTACGTCCTCGGTAATCCGGGTGCCTTCGGTGTCGCTTTTACCTCGAGTGGTTCCGTCCTCGTGGCGAGCTCTGGTCCCACCGGGGCAAACGGCGGGCTCTTCCTGTCAGCGGACAACGGAGCGAACTGGGCCTACGCGGACTGTTGTTATCCCCGAGCGTTTGCTCTGACATCGAACGGCAACATTTACGCAGGAGATATGTCGGTCTCCTTCTGGGCGGGCGAGGTCCCGACCGGAGGGGTTTCCCGTTCGACCAATTCCGGCGCGAGTTGGGCTCAGGTTGGCTTGGCCAACACTCCCGTCTATGGTCTTGCCGCAGCCCCCAACGACCACCTGTTTGCCGGCACGGCGAGCACCGGGGTATTCCGCTCAACTGACGGGATAACCTGGGCCCAGGTCAACGGCAGCTTCACCAGCCCTGTCACGTCACTGTCTGCCAACTCGATCGGGGTCGTCTTCGCCGGAGGCTTTGGCGGTGGCGTGGTCGCCTCGAGTGACGACGGCGCCACGTGGACGCAACTGAACACCGGCCTGACGGACATTAGAGTAGAAGCCCTCGCTGTCAGCCGGAGCGGATACATCTTCGCCGGCACGCCCAGTGGCGTCTTTCGGAGCGCGACGGCACCATGAGGACCCAATGATCAGTCACTGGCCGTGCGGCTCGCCGACGTCTCGATGCGACCGAGTCAGGCACCACCGGAGCGACGCCTGGGCGTGGTCAATCGTCTGGGTCTTCACGCTCCTC
>Ga0070694_100001973_pt1 | contig 12174 bp, 11 predicted proteins | sample KBSK1251metaG_FD_65470 | JGI IMG/M metagenome (GOLD analysis project Ga0070694, IMG submission 65470) | Corn, switchgrass and miscanthus rhizosphere microbial communities from Kellogg Biological Station, Michigan, USA - KBS K1-25-1 metaG | ecosystem: Host-associated > Plants > Roots >... | reverse complement strand
TCGCAGGCATTACTAGCGGCGTGGGTAAAACTACCATTTCTGGGGCTGTCATGGACTCCCTCAGGAAGAAAGGGTTCACGGTGCAACCGTTTAAGGTAGGTCCTGACTTTATCGATCCTTCCTATCACAACCTAGTCACCAAAAGATCGTCGCGTAACTTGGACGTCTGGATGATGAAAGAAAGCGGCGTTTTGGAGTGCTTCAACAGGGCTTGCCGGGATGCTGATCTTGCAGTGATTGAAGGGGTTATGGGGCTTTTTGATGGCATGTCGGGCAAGGACAATTTCGCTAGCACCGCTCATGTTGCCAGAATTCTAAAGGCGCCGGTAATCTTGGTAGTCGACGCTAGCAAAGCAGGACGATCAGTGGCAGCGATTATTCTAGGGTTCTTGCGCTTCGACAAGAGCGTCAAAATCGCGGGCGTAATACTGAACAATGTAGCGAGCGAAAGGCATGCAGGGTATGTGATGGAAGCAATGAACTCCAAGATCAGGATTCCTATCTTTGGTATAGTAAAGCGGGACAAAAAGTCCGAAATGGTTGAGCGACACCTTGGTCTCGTGCCCGCTAAAGAGTTGGATCAGAATAGGCGCAAGCATTTTGTCGAGACTGCTCGCAAAACTTCTGAACAAATCGACATCGACAGGGTGCTCAGTGTGTTCGGGAAGCATCCTCTTGATTATGTTGAAAAGCCACGTGCCTCAAGAAATCCTGCAGTAAAGATCGCTGTGGCCTTGGATGAGTCTTTTAATTTTTACTATCAAGACAATCTTGACGCGCTCCGAATGGCAGGAGCGCGATTAGAGTTCTTTAGTCCCGTCAGCGACAGCCGGCTTCCCAAAAACATTGACGGCATAATGCTCGGCGGAGGCTTTCCTGAAGTCCTCGCCGATAGTCTTGAAAAGAATACAGAGATGATCAAGTCAATCCGCGGCGCCACTGACGACCGTATGCCAATCTACGCAGAGTGCGGAGGACTAATGTACTTGAGCAGGTCAATTTCAGGCTACAAAGGATCCAAAAGAAAGATGAAGATGGTATCTGTCGTGGATGCAGATACCGAGATGACGGGCAAACTCACCCTTAATTATACCGAGGCGGCATGCAACGCTCCATTGTTAGGCAAGACTTTTCTTCGAGGGCATGAGTTTCACTATTCGGAGCTCCGTGATATTGCGTCTGACACGGATTTTGCATACAGCCTAACCAAGGGCAAGGGAATTACTGCTGGAAAAGACGGGATTGTTTTTAATGAAAGTGGGCTTGCTGCCTATACCCACCTACATTTCGGCGGTGGTGACCTTGCACAAAATATTGTGAACACGTGCATTGCGTATTCACGCGCTTGATTTCATAGTTTGGTACAGAATCATTACTGCGTTGATTGTGGAAGACGCAGCAGGACTACCACCCTTTCTACCGGAATTCGTTATGAACGGGACATCCAGCTTTGCAAGCTCTTCCTTTGATTCTGGGGCGGAAACAAACCCAACTGGAATTCCAATTATAAGAGCTGGCATGACTGTTCCTTCTTTAATCATCCGGATCAATTCAAAAAGGGCAGTTGGTGCGTTGCCTATCACAACGATCCCACCATTGATTTCCCCGGATGCATGTCTCATAGCCAGCTCGGATCTAGTCCTTCCACTCTTTCTGGACTCTTCAGCAAGTAAAACATCAGAAATGTAGCAACGTGGGCGGAGACCTAAATCGGCGAGAGATTTCTTATTTATGGCGGCCAGCACCATGTCGACATCGCAAACAACTGCACACCGATTTTTCATTGCAGAGAAGGAAGACTCTATAGCCCTTGGATGAAAGATAATCTTGGATTTTCCTGTCGCGAAGTCAAAATCAGCTGTCGCATGCACAACTCGCCTGACAATTGTCCACTGCATCTGGTCATAATCATGTTTCCCCACCTCAGCATCTATGATTTCGAAACTCCTCTTTTCGATGTCAAAGGCTCTGTCTGACATTGCGCGACTTGAAGCAGTCCCGCTATTGTGATTTGAATCCAGCTCTCTTCTCTACCTCACTTGTTCTCTCTAAAATCAAGTCAACCAACTTTTCGTCAACGCCCAGATGCCTGGATAGATAGGCTTCCCTGAAATCGTGCTTTGCCAACGCGGCTGCGATATCATGAAGAACATCCCGCTTGATGTGTGCACCCTTGTGCAAAAAATATGGCATCATGAGTAGCACCTTTGGTCCCCCTGAAGTCGCACTAGCGATTCCTTCCTCAATATTGGGCGAGTCTAGTTCAAGGAAACAGTAGTGAACTTTGCGAAAGCGTGACCTGATTGCGTTGGCGGTGAATACAAACGCATCGTGGGCGTTCTTGTCGCTGCTGCCGTGCCCGATGAGTAGAACGTCACATTCACTGTCGACATAGTCTACATTTTTTTCACTTTTTAGCTCTACTATCCTTTCTGTTATCAGTTGAGCCATCAGAGAATGATAGCTGAGCGGTCTGGCTATTGCTATCCTTAGTCTCTGCTCATTGATAATCTGCGCTGTCCTTTTTACAGTGTCCTTCAGCTTCATGCCAGGATAAAGAAAGTAGGGCATTACCGTAATCTGGTCTGCCCCCGAATCTACGCATCGCTTTATTCCCTCTTCAATGAATGGAGGCACCACTTCGAGAAAGCAATACGATGCGGAATCGTAGCCAGCTTTTCTTTTCGCAATGAGGCAGATTTCTTCCAATTCTTGCTTGACCTCGGGCTCTCTGCTACCCCTGTCAACCACAAGAAGAGCCTTTATCAATATCTGCTGTTCGTCCTGCTACGCTAATTTATTGTTGCGGAAAGGATATCCTCGCAACAGCAACAGTTAGATTCGGTGGAAATTTTTGCTTCGGTACTATAAGCGCTCCCTTTGAGCTCAGGAGCGATGACGCCTCGGATACACTCGGTGTGCCCTCGAACTTTTCCACTGTAGGCGATGGATTTGGTACGATCACCTTTGCAAGCTCTTCCTTTCCGCAGATTTCAACCGGGATATCGTGGGCTGACGAGTATTCGTCGAGACCTTTCACTTTTGATCCACGATCAATGCTTGAAATATTACGTATACTTTTTACTGAAAGTTGATTTTGCTGAAATACCCTCTCAATGCCTGACTCTATTTCGTCTTTGCCAGTATCCCAGTGAAGCCCGACTCCAACTACAAGGCTTTTGGGTCTATACACAACTGACTTTTCAAGAATTACTTGGTCCGTTAATATCCTATCAGAAATGACTAGACCACCACTGAATTCTGGAGACTTTATTTCGTCGAGTCCGCTTACGATGCTGACGTTCTTGGGTAACGGTGCTCTCCACCAGCCTTGTTGTCCGGCATCCTGGTAAATGGCTACCCTGTCCTCATTAACCATAAACGCGCTAACCCGAGTCACATTCTGAAAATTGTCTATAACCCAACCAAACTCCCTCCCTAGTAGATCTACTGCTATGGTTTCGTTTACGTCTGCCGCGGTAGTGATTATGGGTTCTGCATTCAGGGATGAGGCGACAAGCCTTGCTAATGCGTTACCGCCGCCAATATGACCAGATAATGCGCTAATTACGTACCTGCCTTTGTCGTCTATGACAAGGATTGCAGGATCCGATTTCTTGTCTACCAAGTGGGGCGCGATCAGCCTTATCACTGCCCCAAGTGAAAAGATGCAGATCAGCGCATCAAAAGTTTTGAAAAGGTCGCCCATGATTTTTGTAGAGGGGTCGGTGAACCAATTAACGTCCAATCCGGAATCGCTATGCTTTGCCTGTGCATATATTTCGACTTCTGGGATCTTTTGTTTTATCTTGCGAGCAATCTCTATCCCGTGTCTCGTAATGACAACAACGGCTGTCCGCACCATAAAGTATCTTTATGCAGCCTTACGAGAGAAATTAATCCTTTGCATTACCTTAAGACCATTATCTTGTAGTATTCATTTTCGTAAACCACCTTGTAGTGCTTATCGAGCTCACCCTGCCTATCGAGCCAGTATTTTGTAACATTAATGGCGTCAGAGCCAGGGTGGCTAGTTATTATCATCCATCTGTCAAATGTCCATGGTTCTTTAAAGGATGCCTTCCATGTGCTATGTTCGATAATTTCGTCAAAATGCCGCAAAGCGATTCCGCTAGTAATCATGATTCTCTGCTCAAGCCCCGAGCCAGTTATTACCATGATGTTCCCATCACCATCGTACAGTGACTGTAACGCTTCTCCAGTCTCAACGGCAAGTTGGTTTTCCTTGAGTGAGTACCCGCCGTATGCATCATTTACTGTAATAACGCCGGGGTAGAGCGGTGTAACAAGTGGATAAATAAACAGAACACCGATTACGGACGAAATAATGAATCTGTTCTTTGTCATAGTGTCGAGCTTTGCCAGAAAAAAGCAGACCATCACTACAACTAAGGGTGACAAGAGAACCATGAATCTAGAATTGAACCAATACGCCATTTCTCCAATTCCAATCAGAAGTGATGCAATGGTAAAGAGTGGTGGCAGCGCCAAAAACAGAAGGATCATTTTCTTTCCGCTTAAAGACGATTTGCGAAATAGGTGGTAACCTATCGCCCCGGCCCCAAGCAAGATCGGGCCGTACATTGTCAAGGCTGTTACACCATAAATCGATAATACATTCGCCGGCTGAAGAAACAATAATTCCCTAAATGGCCTGTTTTCGGCGTACCATGATGCAGAATAGTATTCTGTGTTGCTAAATTCAAAAGGATCTCCGTAATGATATTGGTTCCAAGCTAGCCAGAAGGTTATGCTAGTTAAGGAAAGGATTGCCGCAGTGACTGCGAGCGCCTTTTGCCGTTTTCTATTCACGCTTTTGAGCGAAGATACGGTCACGACGATTATCAGAAAAATTGGAAGAAACCAAGCCTCATACCTGCACAGCGTGGCGAATGAAAGGAAAATTGAACATAGTACCAGTTCCCTTAGCCGATTGCCATTCTGGTACCATGTTTGAAAGTAATAGGCAGAAGCTACGAAAAAGAGCATGAACGAGGCTTCAGTCATCGAGGTTATACCGAGATACAAGATGTTGGGATTAGTCGCGTAAAGCATGGCACCAACGAAAGCCGCGTATGTTGGAAAGGCAAGACCGGTTCTTATTTTCAGCCCCTTCACAATCTTGTAAAGGAATACTGATGTGAGTGCGAGACATGGCAGGCTGAGCGCGGTTCCAGCAAAGCCACTAGAAAACAACGAATCCACCAAGACGAACGGCAAGAGCAGAAAGTGCGGCAGTGGCATCCACACCGTTCCGATCTGTCCGAGACCGGGGTTTTCACTCCAATCAACCAACTTTCTGGCGGCGACAAGATGAGAAACCGCATCCCAGTAATAGAGCAGCGAATACTGGTCGACTACGAGGTAAAGGGTGAACGCAGCTATCAGACCAATCGCAATAACTGCTAGAAAGATCACAACAGCCTGTGTTTTTTCCCTAGTAACGGTTGCCTGAAGCATGGGAGTTTTGAAGCTGGTACTATGAGTTTGCAATATAAAGTCTTGTCACGGTGCCGGGTACTGCCTTATGTCGATTAATTCTCCTTGGCCTGTCACAGACAAACTGCTGTAGGGGTAAGAGTCCACGTCGTAATTCTGGATTTGGCCATGAAACACCCGAATGCTTGATGTGCGATTGTACAATTCCTCCAACTTCGGCTCATCCCCCATACTTGCCTGAAAGTGCGGCTCAGATATCAAAACTACATTGCTTATCGGGAGAGGAACATACAAGACATCTCTATAATCACCCAAAGCGTGCGGCTTGTACAGGACAAAGTTGTATAGCCAGGAATACGTGGGATTTGAAACTATGGTCGTATCTTCGTCAGAAATATTTGAAACGAAAGCCGCAGCCTGGAACTGGCTAGAAGTCATGTCTGTCGTTATCAATAATGACGTAATCAATAGACCATAGATAGCAAACGAGGCTAATGCCCCATTCGCTACGAGCGTAGCCTTTGAATGCCAAAGACGTCTGATAAGGTCAACCACCCACAGAGCTGAAGATATGCAAAAAATGGGCAATAATGGGATAACGTGAAAATACTGAACGTAGCTTACTAGCGAGAAGAGTATTAGAAAAGGTAGTGCCCAGAGAATCGGAAAGAAATCACGTTTGATCAAAATTGAGTATCCCAATCCAGCCAATCCCAGTAGCAGCAACACCGGATCAATTTTCCAGAAATTCCAGAAGATGGTTGCAATACCATCGCTGCTTCGCTGACTTTGCGACAAAAGGCTGGCGACCCAATAATCAAACCGATCTTCAGAAATGCTATGAAGAGGCCACAAAAGAGGTATCAATAAAGCGGGGATTAGCCAAAGGCCCAGATTCCTTATCTTCTTTCCAGTGGTTGAATAAACGAGATACCCAACTAGCGGAATCGCTGCGACTGCTGGAACTTTTGTAAAAATCGCAAGCCCCAAGCATACTCCTGACATGAGCACCAAGATATGCTGTTTTTTGCCTCCACTTGCGTTCCTCAGAGAAAGTGCAAGTAGGATCGAACTCAGTAAGAATGGCAAAAGAAGAGATTCCAGCAACACCCTTCTCGTAAGCCAGCTGATCGGCATTACTGCGAACAAAAGCGAGGCAAGTAGAGCCATTCTTTGGTCTTCATATCGAGTCTGCACGATTTTGTAAATTAGTAGTGTATCAACCACTGCGAATAGGCCCATCCAGACCTTTGGAACCATGTATAGCGATTCAACCGATTCTAAAGTGGAAGAAGGGTTGAGTGAATCCGGAAAGCCGCTGACAGCAAACAGCCCAGCGAGAAGTATTTGACCAAAGTACGGGTGGTCATAATAGGTCTCGGATTCCTGAGGTTCTAGATAGTACAAGATGTTCATTGCCCTTCGAAGGTAGGCGCCCTCGTCGTAGAAAATGTCAGGAAAGCCGCCCGCGTTCCAGAGATGCGTATAGGCAGAAAGTGCAATTGGAATTAGCACTATCAATGCGGTCCAGCGGTTTGGTGCCTTTGGAAGAAGCACGTGCGACAGATCCTCGAATTGTAGCTATTAGAATCTAGCTTTGTAGGAAGTAAGTTTAAAACGATAATGAATCTAATGATATGTGTTGCCGGTTCAGCTCGACGAGGTAGATATTGCCGTCTTGAAGTCGTTAATGGAGGATGGCCGCAAGTCTTTTCGCTCGATTTCTCGAGAGATTAAAGTCAGCACTCCTACCGTAAAGTCAAGGTATGAACGACTCGTAAACTACGGTCTAATCAAGACAGTGAGACCCGTGATCGATCTCTCAAAAGTAGACAAAAGGACCAGGCCGGATCTTGGCGCTTCCTTGCGATCATTAAAGCAGCAGAAAAAGCACATTCATTTGCATGTCGAAGGACTCAAGGTGAAACTGAAGTGCGACTTTTGTGGCGGCCCTGTCCACGACAAGCCCAGGGTTCTTAAATTTGCCAACTTTGAACGGTTCTTTTGCTGTACTGAATGCAGGGCCTCATACAAGAAAAAACACGGTGCCAGAATCGAGATGCTTAAGAACCAATCCAGACCTCATTAACTCGTTGGATAGCGCCCTATTACCCTGCCGTCGAATTCGAACATTATCACTTCAACTTCCAAACTTTTACCTGCGTGCGTGATCATTTGCTCGTGAACTCGTTGGCATACCAAGTTGAAATACCCGGCAATCCCACGTTTGTTGACAATTTCTGACACATGTCGAGCAGTGTTGGCGCTTCGTATCTCTTCGACAACAGAATCTGACGCGCCACGCTCCCTCGCCAGGTTCGCCATGAATTCCATATTAACGTGGGAACCGGCTACGTGGGTCTGCTTTACTCCCATTGCCATCTTGGTAAGTTTGCCAATAAAGCCTGCAATCTTCACTTTTTTTAAATTCTTGTTTGCGCATTGCTTGACAGAGTATCCCGCAAAGTCTCCCATTTGCACGAAGCAATGGTCAGGAAGCGAAGGAAATAGTCCCTTCGCAAAATCTTCACTTCTGCCGCCGGTTGTCAGGACTACGGCATCCGCTCCTGCTGCGATTGCGACATCAAGACCCTGCCGGATGGCAGCAGCAAATGACGCAGTTGAATAAGGCATCACTATTCCAGTAGTACCTAGAATAGAGATGCCGCCCAGAATCCCGAGGCGAGGATTGTCCGTCTTTTTGGATATCTCCTCGCCACGAGGCACAGTCAACAGAACGTCAATCCCCTTAGTTTTCAGCTGCTCTCCTGCGACTTCTGATGCCGCCAATGTTAGCATCTTCATGGGGGTGTCGTTTATCGCCGCCTTACCGATTTCCAGACCCAGACCGGGCTTTGTTACCCTGCCAACACCCTTGCCACCTTCAATATTGACAGACCCGACCTTTTCGTTAAAAGACACAGTTGAGCATATTTCAGCGCCGCTGGTAACGTCAGGGTCATCGCCGCCGTCCTTTATCACACTAGAGCTAGCTGAACCATCTTCCTTCGTGGTCCACGCCACTTTCAATACTGCAGTTCTTTCCTTTGGAAGGGTAACCGTAACTTCTTGCAATTTCATTCCAGTGATAAGTGCGTGAAGCGCTGCTTTTGTCGCTGCGCAAGCTGTGGTGCCGGTGGTATAGCCTGTCCTCAGCTCCCCCTTTTTCAACTTGTCCTGAATTTCGGGTGGAAGTTCCTGCTCTTTTTCAGCCAGCTCCAGTTCCTTATAGAATTGTTCGTCTCCTTCTTTGCCCACCAATTACCGGATCACAGTTCCACCGTCTAGTACTATCGTATTACCGGTTGCAAAAGAAAAGTCATCGCTGGCCAGGCTTGCGATTGCATTGGCAATTTCCTTCGGGTCACCCCACTTTTTCATTGCGTTCTCATTAGATGCCTTTTTGCGCTCGACATCCGTCATTGAATTGAAAGTCGCCTCAGTCGCGATATTTCCCAAGGCTAGAGCATATGCTCGGATATTGTTTTGTCCGTATTCTAATGCGATATGCTTCGTCATCGCAATGATTGCCGATTTGGCAAGTGTATAGGGTGCGCCTTCAGTATGTCCAGCTATAGCGGGAGTTGAAGCGATACTAATTATCACTCCGCCGCGTTTCATCATTAATGGAATGCATGCCTGCGATATTCTCACCGTCCCTTTCAAATCTACATTGATCACCTTGTCGATTTCGTCTTCTTTCACTTCATGGAATTTTTTGTACCATATCTTGCGGTCAAAAGGGTAACCAGCGATATTTACAAGGATGTCCAGCCGTCTATACTTCCTTGATACTTTGGTAACTAAACGCAAGACGCTTTTGGAGTCAGCAATATCTAGCTGTTCAGGCAGAGCGCCAGATCCGATTTCGCGCGCTGACCTTTCGGCGCGGTCTAGCTTCCTTGAACATACCAGCACAGTTGCGCCGCGCTCTACAAGCCGACGCGCAGTTTCAAAACCTATCCCGCCTGTTGCTCCCGTGACAATAGCCAGCTTTCCCTCTAACAACAAGCATGCTATGCTACCGAGCTATTTTTATTATTAGCGAAGCAGTGGCGCTTTGTCGGTTTTTTCCCATGTAAAGCCGGGCCCGCTTCGTCCAAAGTGACCATATGCGGCGGTCTTGCGATAGATTGGCTTTTTCAGATCCAGTGTTTTGACAATGCCTGCGGGTCTCATATCAAATACCTTTCTGACTCTGGCTTCAATTTCCTCCTCATCAACCTTTCCGGTGTTAAAGGTGTCTATCATGATGGAAACAGGTTCAGCAACCCCAATGGCGTAGGCCACCTGGACCTCGCATTTGTTTGCCAGCCCCGCTGACACTATATTCTTTGCAACATAGCGCGCCATGTAGCAAGCGGACCTGTCCACCTTTGAGGGGTCTTTGCCAGAGAACGCGCCTCCTCCGTGCCTTCCCATGCCCCCATAAGTATCTGCAATTATCTTTCTCCCAGTGAGCCCGGTGTCACCGGGTGGCCCACCGATAACGAACCTTCCAGTCGGGTTCACGAGAAACTTTGACTGACCATCAATCCAGCTTCCGCACACAGGTTTGATGACTTTGTTGATTATTGACTCTCGTAACTGGTTCAGTCCTATCTCCGGCGAGTGCTGGGTCGAAACCACCACCGTGTCTATTTTCTTTGGGACCCCGTCTTCGTACACGACCGACACCTGGGACTTGCCATCTGGACGAACCCAATCCAATTCCTTTTTCTTGCGCACTTCGGCCAGTTTCATTGAAAGCTGGTGAGCCATCGTTATAGGAAGCGGCATCAGTTCCGGAGTTTCGTTCGTAGCATAGCCAAACATCAAACCTTGGTCACCGGCACCTTGCTCTTTTTCGCCGGAAGCAGTTACTCCCATCGAAATGTCGGGGCTCTGCTCATGGAGTGACGTCAGCACAGAACATGAGTCACAGTCAAAACCATATTCAGGCTTGTCGTACCCTATTTCGCGAATGGTGTCTCTGACTATTTTTTGTATATCGGTGTGAGATTTCGAAGTCACCTCACCAGCGACAAAGACAATCCCCGTAGTTGTCATCGACTCTACAGCGACCCTAGAGTCAGGATCCTGACGGAGAAAGTCATCAAGGACTGCGTCGGATATCTGGTCGCAGATCTTATCAGGGTGGCCCTCCGTGACGCTCTCGGACGTGAACAGCCATCGCTTTACCATTAGCCAACAGCCACCAAAGCCGTAATCATTGTTAGAATTCCTTTTCTAACTTTATGAACAGCACATTGTTTCCACGGATAACTACTTTGCCATAGTTGGCAAGTACATCAGAACCGTCAAATTCCTCGGCATCAGTCAGAATCAAGTTCATGTAAGAATCAACGTTATTCATCCTTCCTTTGTATTCAATCTCGCTTTTCAGCCTCACTGCAACTTTTCGATTGATAGCGCGCTGCAAGGTGGAAAGTGGACGCTTTGGCTGTTGAGATGACGGGGAAGGTGATGACAATCTAGCTAATCACTTTGCAAGTCAAAACGCGATCGCTCGAATAAAAAGGTTCCTTTGCGCAAGTAAATAAGCTGGTAACGGCACTTCACTTAGTGAACCGGCAGGACTTGGCAATGATTTCTTCTGGCTCTGAAACTCTGGACACGCTGCTTGGCGGAGGCATCCGCAGCGGAATGATCACGGATGTCTATGGAGAGAGCGGCTCCGGCAAGACGCAGTTGTGTTTCACTCTAGCTGTCAACTGTATCAAGAATGGTGGGAAGGTGATGTTTGTTGATACTGCTGGCACCTTTAGGCCGGAGAGAATTATGGAGATCGGGGGATTGTGGGATGTTCTAGAAAAGATCACATATCTTCGTGCTCTTGTGACTGCCGACCAAATCAATGCGATCCAGAAGATTGCCGATCTCGATCCACAGTTGGTGATAATAGACACAGTCACGGGATTATTCTCTGTGGAGTACTCTGGTCCATCACGGCATCTCGCGGTGATGAAACACCTGCGTAGTCTGGCAATGGCTGCCATGGCCTCTCGCTGTGCTGTCGTGGTCACAAACATGGTGAGGAGCGTGCCCGCCAATGTTGTTGACCAAGCTGGAAGAAATGTTGTTCCTGCCATATCTCCCGTTCAGCAGCGCGAATACTTGGGCAGCTCTGTTTCCATTTATTCACCCATCAAGTTAAAGCTAGAGATAATCGACGCAAAAAATTCTATGTTTCGAGCAAAGCTTGTCCAACCCCCAAGAGCCGCCGCGATAGAGTTTGGTATCTCGACCCGAGGGATATCCGATCTTGCATAGTTCACATGCCGCCTGGTCTACTTTGGAAGGCGCTGACAGTGACAATGATGTGATAATTTTATATCTCCATTATAGGACTCTAATGTAGTGGATCCGCCAGCACAAAATGAATTGCTGGAGCCCAGAAGGTTGGCTCTATCAATAATCATTCCCACGTACAACGAATCGCAAAATATTGCGCGGATATTGCAATCCATAAAGCAATCAATTCCCGACAGAATGGGTGCGGAGGTAATTGTGGTTGATGACAATTCACCAGATGGCACCGCAGAAATCGTATCCGAGCTGGCGAACCGAACTGGAGATGACAAGGTTCAGTTGCATGTGGTGCGACGTCCGTCAAGGCAAGGTCTGAGCTCTGCGATCCTTGCAGGAGTGCAGTCGTCTAGTGGTGAGATTGTGCTCGTGATGGACGGCGACTTTTCTCACCCTCCGCAGACG
>Ga0070694_100001970_pt1 | contig 12177 bp, 10 predicted proteins | sample KBSK1251metaG_FD_65470 | JGI IMG/M metagenome (GOLD analysis project Ga0070694, IMG submission 65470) | Corn, switchgrass and miscanthus rhizosphere microbial communities from Kellogg Biological Station, Michigan, USA - KBS K1-25-1 metaG | ecosystem: Host-associated > Plants > Roots >... | reverse complement strand
GTTCCTCGCGGCTCGGTCACGCGAGCGCTCTACTGGGATACGCCTGATCCGTACCATTACGTGCGATTGCAGAGCGTGAGCGATCAGGCAGCGGGCGCTGACGAAATCTTGATCGTCGGCGGCGAAGATCACAAAACAGGGCAGGCCGATGATGGAGAGGAAAGATATGAACGGCTCGCCGCCTGGACGCGAGCGCGATTTCCCATCGCCGAGCAGATTGAATTTCACTGGTCAGGTCAAGTTATGGAGCCGATAGACGGCCTCGCCTTCATCGGGCGCAATCCGCTGGACTCAGACAATGTTTATATTGCGACCGGCGATTCCGGCAATGGCATGACGCACGGCACCATTGCGGGCCTCCTGCTCACAGATTTGATCCTGGGGCGGGAGAATGAGTGGGCGACGCTTTACGAGCCGAGCCGTAAACCGCTGCGTGCCGCGCCCGAGTTTGCGAAAGAAAATCTCAATGTCGCAGCGCAGTATGCCGACTGGGCTACGGGCGGTGAGGTCAATTCTGTTGACGAGATCCAGCCGGGCGAGGGTGCGATCATTCGTCGCGGCCTGACCAAGGTGGCGGCTTACCGCGATGAACAGGGAAGGCTCTCCGAGCGTTCGGCAGCATGCGCTCACCTGGGCTGCATCGTGGCTTGGAACTCCGACGAGAAGACCTGGGACTGTCCGTGCCACGGTTCGCGCTATGACCGGTTTGGGCAGGTTATCAACGGACCGGCCATCAACGGGCTGGCAACTGTAGATGAGTAAGAATGAAAACAGAATATTTCTTCTGTGAAATTAAGTGGGCAGGCCCGTTAGAGCCTGCCCGATTCGGCCACGTCCTCAGCCATTGGATTTTTCCGTGACCTGATTACTGATAGGATGCCTGCCCGCATTGGTTTTGGCAAGAGACGCGGATCAATCAATGCCCACCAAGGAGGAGAGTTTTTTCGCTTGACTCTGGGGCTAACTCCAGGGTGTAGACTCTAGCTATGGCATCTGGAGAGTTGCGCATCGGAGAAGTCGCCTCGCGCTCAGGCGTCAGCATTGACACCGTGCGCTACTACGAGCGGCTGCGTCTCTTGCCGCCAGCTCCGCGCACCGCCGGGGGCTTTCGTCTCTTCACAGCAGAGACCATCGCGCGGGTTCAATTTATCAAACAAGCGCAAGAACTCGGATTATCGCTCGATGAAATCAAAGCGCTCCTGGGCGACGCCAAAGAATGTCGGCAAGTGCGAGACTTGTTGCGTACTAAGCTCAAAGAAGTAGATGAACGCATCCGGTTGATGAAAGAATTCCGCCACACGCTCTCCCATCATCTAGCCGCTTGTGAGCGGGCGCTCCAAGAACAAGGAGACGCCGCCGAGTGCCCGGTCATGGTGAACATCGCTCGCGCCGAGGTGCGGAAGGGAAAGAAGAAATGAACTGTTGCGCCGAATCGCAGATTCTTCCAGCGGAGTTACAGAGCGCGGACTCACTGCGCGGCTGTCTGTCCTGTCAGGGGCCGAGCCATCCGGTGACGCTCCGCACAATGCTCTTGATGCTCAAGCCTGAATTCTTCGATCAAGTGGGCGAAAGCCAGTATCGCTTCTGCGCTTCGTGCGACTGTCGAGTAGTTTACTTTTCTCGTGAGCGGTGTTTTACAACCGACGATCTGCGAATCCGCGTCGGTCTTAAAGAAAAAGACGGCCTGATTCCTCTTTGCTACTGCTTTGGCTTTAGCGAGCAGGACGTACGTGAGGAGATCGCCGCCGAAGGACACACCACTATCCCGCAACGCATTTCAGCTCTCATTAAGGAAAGAATGTGTGCGTGTGAAGAGAGAAACCCGTCAGGCGCGTGCTGTCTTGGGGAAGTTGCACGGGCAGTCAAGCATTTGATGCAGGAGGCAAGATGAAAGTCAGGAGGCTTGTTCGCCGCGTACTGTCGCTCTGCGGAACGGCGCTGATCATCATTGTCGTGTATGGCGCGCTGCTGGCTTTTCCCGAGCCGTTATTTGCTCACCAATACGCCTACAAGAATATCCGCATCTACAGCCGTGCCGCGTTTGATGACCGAATGAAAGCGGAACTGGATGTTGTCTCTCAACGGCTGGCGGCCTCAGAGCTGAATGCCCCTGCCATGACACATCGGGTCTTCGTGGCTGGTTCGCCCGCTTGGTACGCTTTCTTCAACGGCCCTTATCGCGGCGCCATGGGGCGGATGTATGAGTTTAATCACAGCGTCTTTGTCCCGCAACTGGATTTAGCCACTCGGAAAGTCGTGCATTTCGATGGCCGAACCGCGCCCATCGCTGCGATTTTGGCCCACGAGATGACCCACACGCTCATCCAGAAAAAACTGGGCATCATCAAAGTGTGGCGCTTACCGTTCTGGAAAAAAGAAGGATATGCGGAATACATCGGCAATCCACGCACGGTGCCTCTCGCGCAGGATGTGCAGATGCTAAACAGCCTGACTTGCAACGTCATTCCCACAGACAATGGCAACGATGTTCCCCGGCGCTACTTTGAGGCCGCGCTACTTTGGCGCTATCTGGCTGAAGTCCGCAAGCTGAGTTTTGCTGAGATTATGAACGATGCCGTCGTGCGCGAAGAAGTCGAAGCTCAAATGCGAGCTTGGGCGAAGCAAAACAAACCGTAAACCGCATTCGAAAGGAGATCCGGCCATGAAAAAAAAGCGTGCCGTCATTGGTTGCGTGGCGATTGTTTTCTCATTCGCCCTCTTCCTCGTGCAGTGCCACAGTAGCGCTCGACTGGCGCGAGAAACTGAGCCTGTCTCAGCGGTGACGGACCTCAAGAACCTAGAGCCGCTCAAGCAAGCATTCCAACGTGATCGCGGCACCGTGCGCCTGGTGGCCTTGCTCTCCCCGGTCTGACCGGAGTGTCGTCGGGGGTTCTCCGATATGCAAAAGGTGCTCAAAAATGTTTCGGATGATCGGCTCCGCGCTTACATCATCTGGCTGCCGATGTTCCCTGGCGATTCGCAAGGGTGGGCCAAGACCCGTTCCGATGAGTTTAGCGACAAGCGGGTGAGCTATTATTGGGACGGCGACCGGTTGACTGGCAAAGAGTGGCAAAAGGTTCTCGGCACAAAGTCGTTAGCTTGGGACATCTATCTCTTGTACGGTGTGGAGAGCCAGTGGAACAAAGAGCCGGCCGCGCCGGATTTCTGGATGCACCAGCTCGGCGGCGTCACCAACGCGCCGCACCTGGATGCGCCGACCTTTGAGGCCAAGGTCAAAGAGTTGTTGAGTCAAGCGAAGAGGTAAAAGCGATGAAACCATCAAAGGTAGCCGTGACCACTGGCGGCTCACTGATCACGGCTGTCTTGTCTTTTCTTCCGCTGAGTTGTTGCGTTTTTCCAGTAGCGTTTTCCTTCCTGGGGGCGAGTGGGCTAGCTTTTGCCACGGCGCTCATGCCATATCGCCCATATTTTATTGCCCTCACCATGGTCTTTCTCGGTGCCGGGTTTTATTTTGCCTACCGGTCTCAGCCAGAAGAGTGTGCGCCGGGTACAGCCTGTGCCATGCCCAGAAGTCGGAAGCTGCAACGGACAAGCTTATGGATTATTATGCTACTGACGCTTGTTCTCATTGCGTTCCCATATCTTCTCCCCTATCTTCCGGTCGGGTAGAGAAGCGCAGCGAGCGCGTCATGCTCAAGACGCTCTATCAAATCACGACTGGCCTCTTGATCGCCCTCGGCGCAATTCACGTGGGTTTTACCCACTATGTCTATGCTGGGTTTTCGCTTGATGCCCTGTTGAAGGCTTGGCTGACGTTCGCCGTATAATTCTGGTGAGGCATCGGCGTACTTGCTCACATGGAATCAATAACCGAAATGCAGCTTCGAACTCGAGTCGAAGAGCGGATCCACGAATGGGGTGTGGTGGTCGAAGATACCTTGGAGACCGAAACCTCATTCATTGCCTTCGGCAGACGCGGCAGTCAACCTGTCGTCTTGAAGGTCATCAGGCAGCGGGGAGACGAGTGGCACTCTGGAGAGATCTTGGACGCGTTCGAGGGAAGGGGCGTTGTGCGAGTGTATGAACACGTCGAGGGTGCGGTCCTGCTCGAGCGCCTCAGTCCGGGCCATTCACTTGCTGAGATAGCTTTAGACGGTGGGGATGAGGAAGCCACAGAGATCCTGGCTGAAGTCATCGAGAAAATGTCTCCGGGCCAGTCAGCGAGCGCCTGCGTCAACGTGCAAGAGTGGGCGCGAAGCTTTGAGCGCTACGCAGCCAGTGGCGATGATCAGATTCCGAAAGGTCTGGTGGAAGGAGGTCATCGGATATACTCCGAGCTGTGTGGTTCACAAACGCACACCAGACTGCTCCACGGTGATCTCCATCACTACAACATCCTTTTTGATTCTGAGCGCGGCTGGTTGGCCATTGATCCGAAAGGTGTCGTGGGAGAGATCGAGTACGAGATCGGAGCCGCTCTCCGAAATCCGTATGACAGACCGGAGTTGTTCGCTCAGTCGGCGACGGCTGAAAGAAGACTCAAGCACTTGGCTTCAAGGCTGAACCTGGATTTCAACCGGGCGTTGAATTGGACTTTCGCTCAGGCAGTCCTTTCGGCTATTTGGAGTGTCGAAGATGGATTCGCGGTCGGTCCACGACATCCATGCCTGGTGCTGGCCGAAGCGATCCGACCGATGCTTGAGGCAGGCGGGTAACGGCGAATCTCTGGTGCTATCTGCCCTCTTGGGCTGGGAGGCAAATCATCTGATGCCACATGCGCTACTAGATTGTGATGTCATTGACCGAACTGCGGAGCAGTATCTTCGCTCAGTGGGCACGGTGTTTGCCGAGTTCGGCGACCTGACCCAAGACTCCGGCAACATTTCTTATGGCGTTCAGATCGGGACGGAACGCTACTTCATCAAGACGGCAGGTCGTCCGGATGACCCGCGACCCATACTCAAGCATCCGGCCCGTGTGGCTCTGCTCCGCAATGCGATTCGACTGTACAGAAGCTGTCATCATTTCACTTTGCCAAAACTGTACCACGTCATCGAGTCGCCTTCCGGGCCATTGTTGGTTTACGAGTGGCTCGACGGCGAACTTCTCGGAGTGCCCAGCGCGCAAAGAGGCGACCCGGCAAGTGCGTTCCAGCGATTTCGACGCCTGCCGACGTCCACGATTCTAAAGTGCCTCGATGCGATCTTTGAGCTGCACGACGAGCTGGCGCGCGCGGGCTGGATTGCGGTGGACTTTTATGATGGGTGTCTGATCTACGATTTCGCTTTGGAACGGCTTGGAGTGGTGGACCTCGATATGTACTGCGAAGGCCCGTTCCGCAATGAGATGGGACGCCTGTTCGGCTCGACGCGTTTTATGGCGCCCGAAGAGTTCGAGTTGGGCGCTCTGATTGACGAGCAGACCAACATTTTCGTCATGGGCCGGACGGCGCTGGTGTTGCTCTCTGATGGTACACTCAATCGGGACGCTTTTCGCGGATCGCGTGCCCTCTTCGAGGTTGTGGCCAAGGCGTGTGATCCCGAGCGTTCGCGCAGGTTTGATTCGATGTCCGAATTTTGCTGTGCATGGCAAGCTGCTCAAACCGACTGACTCCTTGCCATCAGTGTCCATAGACTTTTCTGTTACGCGGAGCGTTTGGAGTGCGGGAAGTTCTTCCCGCTTTGGCTGACGCCGTAACCAAAGCGGTGACCAGTCACCGCACTCCAAACGCTCCGCGTCCTGATGGGAAAATCTTTTTCTTGAAGTCTATATTGGCCGGAAGGCAAGCGAAGGAGTCGAGATTGCTTCGAGTGATGCTTTACAACTCTGCTGCCATGATGCCGCTTCATCTTGAGGCTCAGATTCGCTCCCTTCTGAATGCTGAGTGGCCTGGGTCTGATGAGGACGCGGCCCTGCCGCTGATTGACCCGAAGTTGCACACTGTTTGCTTCGTCCTGGCTGATGAAGATCAGGTGCTCAGTTACGCGCGAACGATCTGGGAGACGGTTTCTCACCTGGGGCAAAGCTTCAAGCTCTACGACTTGGGAGACGTCATTACTCAACCTGAGTTTCGCCGCCAGGGTTATGCGGGGCGAATCGTTGAGGCGGCCACGACTCACATTAAGTCCGACCGGGAAGCTGATGCTGCGATACTTTTGACAGAACCTAAGCTGGAAGCGCTCTACCGGAGAAGCGGGTGGGAGTCTGTGCCTGGACTAAGAGTGGCGACCGGTGAAGACGACGAGTACGCGGCGGGAGTGACCTTTCCGATGATGTTGTTTCTCTCAGCGAAAGCGCACGCTGCGCGCCAAGTCTTTCCTACAGACCTGCTCGTGCTCCCAGGCGATGAATGGTGAAGCAACTCTTTTTGAAGACAAACCTCTGGCGGGCGATTTCTTCACTCTCTATCGAAATTCGATAAAAGTACGGCACCGCTCCCTCACGGGTGCAGTGCCGTACTGACTTTGACTTTTCCTCTTTGCCACTGGGTCATTCTTTGCTCCAGTGACTGCTCACGTTGCTGACTCTACTACTTCAGGCCTACCGCACTGGCACATCGCCCGTCGTGCCCCATTGCGTGGTGACAATGGCGTTATTGGAACTCCTGAAAATCCACCACTCTCCAGTCGAAGGTCGCCAGATGGCGAGATCCGTCTTGCCATCGCCGTCGTAGTCTGCCTGCACCGGCAAATCAGTCGAGTTGCCCCATTGCCAGTTGGGTGTTGTGCCATTGGAACTGAAGAAGACAATCCACTCCCCAGTGGATGGCCGCCGAACGGCGATGTCCGTTTTGTGATCGCCATCATAATCTCCCGGCACCGGCACATCGGTCGAGACGCCCCACTGCTTGGTGATCGTGTTGCCTATGGCTGTAAAAATCCAGAAGGTCGCAGTCGAGGGCCGCCAGATGGCTACATCAGCCTTGCCGTCGCTGTCATAGTTTCCCGGCACTGGCACATCGCCCATCTGGCCCCATTGCGTAGTCATGGTGGCGTTATTGGAGCTCTTGAAAACCCACCACACTCCGGTCGAAGGTCGCCAGATGGCGAGATCGGTCTTGCCATCGCCGTCGTAATCTCTCGGCACCGGAATGTCGGTTGAATTGCCCCATTGCCAGTTGGGTGTTGTGCCATTGGAGCTGAAGAGGACGATCCATTCCCCGGTGGATGGCCGCCGGACGGCGAAGTCCGTCTTGTGATCGCCATCATAATCTCCCGGCACCGGCACATCGGTCGAGACGCCCCACTGCTTGGTGATCGTGTTGCCCGTGGCCGTATAAATGAAGAAAGTCGCGATCGAGGGCCGCCAGATGGCCAGATCGGCTTTGCCATCGCCATCATAGTCAGAGTAGAAACGCCGATCACCGGGCAAGAATGGCAACTCCGTGTGGCACTTGCCCGCCGTGCTGGCCTCATAAATGGACTGGATACTGTCCGCGCCCGTGGCCGGAAGCACGACGTTGAAGACCTCAACCTCGTCAATCAACCCATTGTAATTGTAGACATCCACTCCGCAGGTGTTGCTCGGATCGAAACGGCCGATGATCAGATCGTTGCTAGTCGAAAGACCATATTGGATATTGCCGGAAGCAGCAGTTCCGCTGCCTTGCTCCGCGCCGTCAATAAAGAGCCGGACTTTACCGCTCGCGGTATCGTAGGTGCCCGCCGCCAGATGCCAGTTGCCGTCAAAGACTGAAGGCAAGGATTCCGGTGAGCGGAAGAAACCGGCTGTGGTCGCAACGTCGAAGAAGAGACCGCCGGAGCCGCCGACGTTGTTGAACGAATAGGAGGCAAAGACGCAGCCTTGCTGTCCCTTAGAGAGCAGATAAGCAGTGGCTCCCGGAGCGCTGGATTTGAACCAGAAGTCAACCGTGATCGCGGAGGCCGGTTCTAAGGCCGCACTATTCGGCACTTTGACATAATCATTGGCACCGTTCAGGCTGAGCGCCCCAGGGCCAACACGTCCAGCGGTCGAGGTATCAATCGCTGCCCCATTCGTGAGCGTCCCCGTCAACCCGCCAATGATGTCTTTAGTCGTTCCGCCTGAACTCGTGTCCATCGGCATCCAGAATTGCATACCCGCTGGGGGCGGGATACAGGAGGGAGGATTGACCGTGGTCTTGATCGTCATCGAATTGTTGCTCGAAGTCGGATCAGTTTCATTGCCGCTAATCACGGCGGTGTTGCTGATCATCCCGGTGGCCGTGGGTTTGACGACGATGAAGCGTGTGACGGACGCGCCACTGGCCAGATTGCCAATCGTGCAAGTCACCGTGCCCGCCGGAGCTTCAACACAACCCGCCGAAGAAGAGCCTGGGAGGAAAGTGACCGTGCCGGGCAAGGTGTCCACGACTTTGACGTTGGTCGCCGCCGATGGGCCGTTGTTTTTCGCGGTGAGCGTATAGGTCAAGGTGAAATTGATGGGCACTGGATCCAGCGAGTCGGTCTTGGTAATTTGCAGATCCGTCTTGGGCACGAGCGGAACCGTATCGGATGCGCTGTTGTTGCCGCTCACCGGATCCAACACGCTGGAGGGCGCCGCCACGGTGGCGGTATTGACCAAGCTGCCGGTCGCGGCGCTGGAGATGGTTCCAGTCGCCGTGAAGGTGGCGCTGCCACCGGCTGCGAGATTGATGGTCTTGTTGATGATATCGCCGCTTCCTGAGCCGCAGCTTGGGCTGCACGTCCACGTTACGCCGCTGATCCCGGCCGGGAAGGCATCGTTCACCGTCGCGCCGTTCGCCGGTCGCGGCCCGTTGTTGGTCACGATGATCGTGAAGGTGACGGACTGACCCGGCGTGCCAGTGCTCGGTGAGTGAGTTTTGGTGATTGAAAGATCGGCCTGGCATTTGCCCGCTGAGTCAGCGGCAAAAAGGCCTTGAATCTCACTCGCGGACAAGGCGCGCTTGAAAATCTCCACTTCATCAATCAAGCCGTTGAAGCTGAATTGAGGATAGCTGATCGAGTTACCACCGATGCGCAGCTCGGCGGTATTAGTCAGCGTGTTTGGCCGCGAAGTCGGATCGAAGGTGAGCACCGCCACGCCATCTACGAAGAGCTTGCCGCCGGTCGCGGAGTCTCTGTCCACCGTCACCGCGACGTGATGGAAAAGACCATCCGAGATGTTCGGCCCGCCGATGAAGTTCGTCGCCGTGCCATCCGCGAGTTGTACGCCGAGCTGACCGTTGAAGATGAAGAGGCTGTAGCCAGTGAAGACGCCAGCCGGGTTCTCCACTCGCTTGTCCACGATGTTTTGCAAAGTGGAGACGCTGGTCTTGATCCAGGCATCAATCGAGAAATCGCCCGTGCCGACATTGAGCGAGGCCGCGTTCGGCACTGAGACGTAGTCATTCACGCCATCGAGGTTGAAGGCTTGTCCGACCTTGCCCGCTGCATAGCTGCCGCCGTTGAGTGTGCCGACGTTCCCGCTGGCAATATCGTTCGGAGTGTTATTGCCTGTGAACCAAGCCGTCATGTTCGCCGGTGGCGCGACACAGACTGGAGCCTGCACCGTGACGGTCGCGGTTGAGATATGGGTGCCTGGCCCCGGATCTATTTCGTTCGTGGCTGTGATCTGAGCGGTGTTGGAAAGTGAGCCGGTGACGGTGGGTTTGACGATAATCGTCACCGTGGCCGTCGCGCCGCTCGCAATCGGTCCCATCGCGCACGTCACCGTCCCGCTCGCGTTCGTGCATCCTCCCGAAGCGGAGACAAAGGTCACGCTGCCAGGCAGGACATCTTTCACCGTCGAGCCAGTCGAATTTGATGGCCCGTTGTTCTTGACCTGGATCGTGTAGGTGAGGTCAGCGCCGACAAAGACCGGATTGGGTGCGGCGGTCTTGGTGATTTTCAGATCCGCTTTGGGTAAGAGCGGCACCGTGTCGGCCGCGCTGTTATTACTGCCAATCGGGTCTGGCAGATTGGCGGGAGGCGTGACGGTTGCCGTGTTGGTCAAGCTTCCGGTCGCGGCGCTCGAAATCATGCCGGTCGCGATAAAGGTCGCATGACCGCCGACTGCGAGATTGACCGTCGTGTTGATATTACCGCTACCACTGGCCGCACCGCAGCTTGAGCCGGGCGTCGCTGCACAAGTCCAGCTCACACCGCTGATCGCGCCAGGGAAGTTATCCGTCACCGTTGCGCCATTGGCTACGAGCGCGCTGTTGTTGAAGACCTTGATCGTGAAAGTTATCGGCTCGCCGGGTGTGGCCGTGCCTGGTGTGTGAGTTTTGGTGATTGAAAGGTCAGCCTGGCACTTGCCTGACATGTCGGCAGTCACGAGGCTTTGAATCTCGCTCTCCGACAAGGCGCGTTTGAAGATCTCCACTTCATCAAGCAAGCCGTTGAAGCTGAATTGAGGATAGTTGATCGAATGACCACCAATCCGCAGCTCGGCCGTATTGGTCAGCGTGTTTGGCCGCGCAGTCGGATCGAAGGTGAGCACGACCACGCCATCCACGAAGAGCTTGCCGCCGGTCGCAGAGTCTCTATCCACCGTGACTGCAACGTGATGGAACAGGCCATCCGACACATTCGGCCCGCCGATGAAGTTTGTGGCCGTGCCGTCCGCGAGTTGCACACCGAGTTGACCATTGAAGATGAACAGGCTGTAGCCAGTAAAGACGCCAGCCGGGCTTTCGACTCGCTTGTCCACGATATTCTGCAAGGTCGAGACGCTGGTCTTGATCCACGCATCAATCGAGAAATCCCCCGTGCCGACGTTGAGCGACGCCGCATCCGGCACTGAAACGTAGTCATTCACGCCATCGAGCTTGAAAGCTTGTCCGACCTTGCCCGCTGCATAACTGCCGCCGTTCAAGGTGCCGATGTTTCCGCTGACAATATCGTTCGCGGTGTTGTTGCCCGTAAACCAAGCACTCATGTTCGCAGGTGACGCAACGCAGGGCGGAGCCTGCGCCGTGACAGCGGCCGTGGAGGTATTGTTCCCGCTCGGAGTTCCCAACTCATGAGTGAAGACAGATGCGGCCACGGTCGCTGTGTTGGAGATCGTGCCGGTAGTGGTGGGTTTGACGGTGATGGTAACCGTCGTCATCGCGCCGCTCCCTAGCGGGCCAATCGTACACGTCACCGTCCCGCTCGCATTCGTGCAGCCGGCTGAAGCCGAGACGAACGTCACGCTGCCGGGCAATATATCCGTCACCGTCGAGCCGCTCGAATCTGACGGCCCGTTGTTCTGCACCTTGATGGTGTAGGTGAGGTTGGAGCCGACAAAGACCGGATTGGGTGAGGCGGTCTTGGTAATCGCCAGATCAGTCTTGGGTGAGAGTGGAACTGTGTCCGTCGCACTGTTATTACTGCCGATTGGATCAGGCAGATTGGCGGGAGGTGTGACGGTGGCCGTATTGGTCAAGCTCCCAGTCGCGGAGCTTGCAATCGTGCCGGTCGCGGTGAAAGTCGCAGTGCCGCCGACGGCGAGATTGACCGTCGTGCTGATATTGCCGCTCCCACTGCCCGCGCCGCAGCTTGAGCCGGGCGTGGCGGCGCACGTCCAATTCACACCGCTGATCCCAGCCGGGAAGGTGTCGTTCACCGTCGCGCCGTTCGCTGCGAGCGCGTCGTTGTTGGTTACGGTGATGGTGAAGGTGACGGACTGACCAGGTGTGCCCGTGCTCGGTGAGTGAGTTTTGGTGATCGAGAGATCAGCCCGGCATTTGCCAGACATGTCGGCATCAGAGATGGACTTGATTTCAGCCGCGGAGAGTGCGCGATTGAAAATCTCGACCTCATCGAGCAAGCCTGCGTAGCTCAGCGTGCAAGAACCGTTGAAGCGGCCCAAGGTGAGGTTGTCTGTCGTCGAGAGGCCATATTTGATTGGCCCGGAGGTGGCAGTGCCAGTGCCTTGCTCCACGCCGTCTACAAACAGCCGGACGAACGCGCCATCGTAAGTGCCAGTGACGTGATGCCAGTTGCCGTCAAAGACACTGCCGGCCGGTGCAAACGGAGAGCGCACCAGCGTTCCGCTGTTCACCGCGATATCGAAGGCAAGGTCGCCGGAGACCCCTGCGCGATTGAACGAGTACGATGCGAAGGAACAACCTTCCGCTCCCTTAGCCAGCAAGTAAGCGCTCGCGCCAGGACTTGCGGATTTGACCCACATATCCACGGTGAGAGCGGTCGCGGGTTCGAGATTACTGTTGTCCGGCACGTCAACATAGTCATTGACGCCGTCAAAGCTGAACGCCTGTCCGACCTTGCC
>Ga0070694_100001969_pt1 | contig 12177 bp, 14 predicted proteins | sample KBSK1251metaG_FD_65470 | JGI IMG/M metagenome (GOLD analysis project Ga0070694, IMG submission 65470) | Corn, switchgrass and miscanthus rhizosphere microbial communities from Kellogg Biological Station, Michigan, USA - KBS K1-25-1 metaG | ecosystem: Host-associated > Plants > Roots >... | reverse complement strand
GCTTGGTCTCGGCGTTGTTGATGGTCGTCTTCCGCGCGAGCGTGTAGAGGTGGTATTCGGAGAACGACTCCTGTGACATCGGTGGCGCCGGCGCCGCCGCCCTCACGGTCACCGCCTCCTCGAGGACGCGGAGCTCCCGCTTCACGCGATTGAGATCACCGGCGACCAGCTGCAGCTGGGCGTGCCTGAACGCGGTGCCGCTGTTGTTCGTGACGGTCACCCATCCGTCGACGTCCGCGGTTTTCTCGTCGCGCGAGACGGTCAGCACGTAGTCCGCAATCCACGAGAGGCTGCGTGCGAGATACGACGCCTCGACGCGGTGGCGCGTGCCGCCGGTGTTGTCGAGCGTCCAGATCAACGTTGGATGCGAGAACAGGTTGCCGGGCAGCTCCGGGAAGCGGATGTGCGTGGCCGGCATGCCGGTCACGATCTCACCGCCGATCTCCCAGACCGGCGCGTTGTTGTAGCTGATGAGGCGCGCTTTCACGTCCTCGTCTCGAGACGTACTGCCGTCCAGCCGTGTGCGCACCAGCGTGACCTCGCGCCCGACGTACTTGCGAAGCAGCTTGTCGGGCTCGAGCAGGTCGTACTCGTAGTTCTGTTCCAGCACGCTGACACGGCCGGGTTCGGTCAGCGATCGGAAATGCACGGTCGCCGGGTTGACGGTCGCGGCGATGTCCATGAACTGCAGGTCGGATGTGCCGCGCGCGATCTGCACGTTGCGCACGTCGCGCACGAGCGCGAGGTCCGAGTTGTAGACCGTGACCGCCAGCTCCGCCTGGTCGTCGAGCGTCGTCGTGGACCCGTTCGGCTGCGCGGCGGGTTGCGCGGTCGGCCGGGCGGTGACCCCGATGCTCATGGCGACGAGCAGCGCGGCGAACAAGAGACGTGAGGGCATGATTGGCTCCTTTCCCGTAGAACGGAGCCATCCGGATTTCTTGCAGGAGGGCCGACCTAAAGGTCGGCCCCTACGACAACCCTCTATTGCCGCTCCCAGGTCATGCCGCCGTCGGAGGTCCTGAACGAACGGCCGTCCGCCGTGGTGACCGTCGCCGAGCGCGCGTCCGAGGCCTGGACGCCCGACAGATCCGTCATCTCGGGGAAGGGGACGCGCTGCCACGTCTGGCCGTTGGTCGAGCGCCGCACGGCGCCGCCGGCGCCGACGACCCAGCAGACGTTGGGCGACGGCGATGAGCCCGCGGTCAGCGCACCCGTCACGTCACTCGGCGCCGACCTCCATCTCGGGCCGCACAGGGTTGCGATCAAGGCCCCCTGAGGGGTCTCGCCGGTGACCGTGATGGTCTCGGCGAGCGGCGCCTGCGTGCTGGCGCCGGCGTCGTTGCCGCGCGCATCGCCTGGCGCAGCGGGCGCGGCGGCGGCGCGCTGCTGTTGATCGAGCACGCGGGCCTCCGGCAGCGGCGCTCGAAATGTCGCGGAAGCGGATCGCTCGGCCGGGGGCGGCGCGGCCGCAGGCGGCGGAGCTTGTGACGGCGCGGTCGGGGCTGGCGCAGCGGGCGCCGCGGCGCGCACGGACGGCGTTGTCAGCGGAGCGGCGTTCCGCTGCGCGCGCGGCACGGGCGGCGGAGGAACCGCAGGCGCGGTGGTCTCCTGACGCGTCTCGGGCTGCGGCGCCGCCGGCGGGGGTGGCGCCTCCCGTTTTTCTTCCGGCGCCGTCGCCGGGGTGACGACCGGAACGTTTCGCTGTTCCGGAATCGCGACCCACACGGCAATGGCGGTGGCCGCCGCCGTCAGCGGTATCGCCCACGCCAACCAGCGTCGCGGCGCGCGTTCCTGCACCGGTGCCGGAACCACGGCGCGCGTCCGGCCCATCGCGCCGAGCAGCATCTGGCAGCGGTCGCACGCGGCCACGTGCGCGCGTACGTCCTCGAGCGCGGCACCCTTCAGGCCGCCGTCGAACCATGCGGCGAGCGTTTCCGCGTCGAGACAGTTCACGCTCTTTCTCTCAACCTTGAACGATCGGCCGCAGATTTCTTGCGTACGGCAACCGGCTCATCTGCATTGAGGAGCTCGCGCAAATCGAGCGGCCCGGCGTCCTCGGTGACCGACGCGACGCACTGCGCGATCTCGGCCTCGGTCAAGCGGCCTTCCGTTCTCAGCACACGCTCGATGTCGGCGCGAAGCGCCTTGCGCGTGCGGGCCAGGTGGCGCGAACAGGTCGCCTCGTGCTCGCCAAGCAGCCTGCCGGTCTCGGCGAGCGTCAACTCCTGCGCATAGTAGCAGGCGAGCCGCAGCCGGTCGCGCGGGGGAAGGTTCGCGACCGCGCCCTGCAGGGCGCTACGCACCAACGCGACGTATCGAGGCCGCTCAGCTTCCGACGCCCCGCCGTGGCGGCCGGCTTCAGCCGGCCCGACCGCAGCGTTCGACTCATCGTCCGGCAGCGGTTCCAGGCGCCGGGTGGCACGCAGCCGGTCCACGTGCCGCTGTGCCAGCACCGCTCTCAGCCACGTCGAGAGGCTGCTGCGTCCGTGGAAATATCGGAACAGGGAGCGTTCGAAGAGCTCGCCGTAGATGCCGTCGGCGAGGTCGCGGGCACTGCCGGAGGGGTCGAGCGCATCGGCGGCGCGATACAGAGTCGGGCGGTGTTCGCGGATGAAGTGTTCCCACGCGGCTTCCTCGCCCGCCGCGCAGCCGCACGCCAGCGCGAGGTCTTCGAGGTGGAGCGCGCGAACATCGGCGCCCCGCTCCGCGCTGCGCTCGAGCGCTTCAGCAAAACGCTCGCGGGGCACGCGCCACCTGTCGGCGTGTGCCCGGCGATACAGTTGCTCGACGAGCCTTGCATCGACTGCCAACCATCACACAGTACAACGTGTGCGCTGGTACGCGACGACCGTCAACATCACGCCGACGATCAGCGGAAACAGAGCTGGCGCGATGGGGCCGCTGAGCGCCGTGATCACCGTGGCGCCGATCATGATGACGATGAGGCCGGACGCCGCAAGCGGTGTCAGCGCGGGGCGAATCCGGAGCAGCCACGGCAGAACCAGCCCCACCGCGCCGCAGACCTCGCAGACGCCGATGAACCGGAGGAACGGCCCCGGCAGCGCGATCGGGCCCTGCTGCATCGCCTCGACGGGCAGCACCAGCTTGACGCCGCCCGCGAAGAGGAACAGCGCCGCCAGCAACCCCTGCAGAATCCACAGCCATGCGTTGGTTCTCATCGTGATATCTCCTTCTGCTGGCTTGTCGAACGGGGGGCCGGGATTTCGACACGCCGTCGCTCGGGATTCAGAGAGCTATGGCGTGCAGGCACCCGGGGCTGGTGCTCGCCCGCCGTAGCTCGGCAAGCGAAAAATCGAGCGGAGGCCGGTCGATTTCGGCCGGCCCCGTCCGACTAGCCGGTGAAGGGAGATTGAGACGTGCGATTCATGATGATCGTCAAGGCGGACAAGCAGAGCGAGGCGGGCGTTATGCCGACCGAGCAGGAGCTCGCCACGATGGGCAAGTACAACCAGCAACTGATCGATGCCGGCGTCATGGTAGACGGCGCCGGCCTCCAGCCGAGCTCGAAGGGCGCTCGAGTTGGACTCAAGAACGGCCGGGTGGTCGTCACCGACGGCCCCTTCGCCGAAACCAAGGAGCTGATCGCGGGTTACTGGATCATCAACGTCAAGTCGAAGGCCGAGGCCATCGAATGGGCGAAGAAGATCCCGTTCAATCAGCTGCCGAGCTCGGGACGCGAGCCCGAGGTGGAGCTCCGGCAGTTCTTCGAGATCGAGGATTTTCCCAACGCACCGGCGGACGTCGTCGAACAGGAAAAGCAGCACTTCGGGAGGAAGTGATGTTCACCACGTATCTGAACTTCAACGGCACCTGCGCCGAGGCGTTCAGGTTCTACGAGCGCTGCTTCGGCGGGAAGATCGAGTTCCTGCAGACATTCGGCGAGTCGCCGATGAAGGACAGCGTCCGGCCCGACGAGTACGGCCTCGTCATGCACGTCACGCTGAAGGTTGATGGCGACACGCTGATGGGCTCCGACGCGCCGCCCGACCGATATGAGGCGCCGCAAGGCATCTACGTATCGATCGCGCCGAAGACCTACGAAGACGGGGAGCGGATCTTCACGGAGCTGTCGGCCGGCGGGAGCGTCGAGATGCCGTTCCAGAAGACGTTCTGGTCGGTCGGCTTCGGCATGACGCGGGATCGATTCGGGATTCCCTGGATGGTGAACTGCGAGGCGGCGCCCGCCGCGTAGTTTGTGATGTGATCGGCTGCTGTGGCAGCCGATTCCATCCAGCAGACGATCGAGGCCGTCTACCAGACTGAATCGCGCCGCGTGCTCGCGACGCTGATTCGCCTCCTCGGCGACTTCGACCACGCGGAAGAAGCGCTGCACGACGCGTTCAGGGCCGCGCTCGAGCAGTGGCCGCGCGACGGCGTTCCGGCCAACCCGCGGGCGTGGCTCGTGTCGGCCGGCCGCTTCAAGGCGATTGACGCGGCGCGCCGGCGGAAGCGGTTCGATTCGTTGGACGAGGCCGGCGAGAAGGCGGACGTGGGGGTCTGGGACACGGCAGCGTGGGCGGATGAAGAAAGCGTCGAGGACGATCGGCTCCGCCTGATCTTCACGTGCTGCCACCCCGCGCTCGCGCCCGACGCGCAGGTGGCGCTGACGCTGCGCGAGGTGTGCGGCCTGACGACGGAGGAGATCGCGCAGGCGTTCCTGACGCCGGCGCCGACGCTGGCGCAGCGGATCGTCCGGGCGAAAGGCAAGATCCGGGACGCGCGCATTCCGTACGAGGTGCCCGCGCGCGCCGACTTGCCCGAGCGCCTCGATGCGGTGCTCCGCGTCATCTACCTCGTGTTCAACGAGGGCTACGCCGCCTCCTCCGGCGAGCGGGTGACGCGGCACGATGTGTCGGGCGAGGCGATTCGGGTGGGCCGGCTGCTCATCGAACTGCTCCCCGAACCCGAGGCGCAGGGGCTGCTCGCGATGATGCTGCTTCACGACTCGCGGCGCGCGGCGCGCACCTCGCCCAGCGGGGACGTCGTGCTGCTCGACGACCAGGATCGCTCGCTCTGGAACCGCGATCAGATCGCCGAGGGGTCGCGGCTGGTGCAGCAGGCGCTCTCGTCAGGCCGCGGCGGACCCTACGCCATCCAGGCGGCCATCGCGGCCGTCCATGCGGAGGCAGCGGACGCGACCGCGACCGACTGGAGCGAGATCGTTGGTCTGTACGACGTGCTGATGGGCATGACGCCGTCGCCCATCATCGAGCTGAATCGGGCGGTGGCGGTGGCGATGCGCGACGGTCCGGAGGCGGGTCTAGCCATCATCGACCGCATTCTCGCGCGCGGCGAGTTGCGCGACTACCGGCTGGCGCACGCGGCGCGCGCGGAGCTGTGCCGCCGGCTCGGACGAACGTCGGAGGCGCGCGCCTCGTTCAAGCGCGCGCTCGCGCTCACGAAGCAGGAGCCGGAACGAAGACTTCTGGAACGACGCCTGGGGGAGCTGTCTACATGAAGTATCTGTGCCTGGTCTACATGGAGAAGGACAAGCTGCACGCGGTGCCCGACAGCGAGTGCCTCGCGTGCGGAAACGGATTTCGCCAGAGCGGCCTGCTGGTCGCCGCCGAAGCGCTGCAACCTGTGGAAACCGCCACGACGGTCCGCGTGCGCAACGGGAAGGTGGCGATTACCGACGGCCCCTTCGCGGAGACGAAAGAGCAGCTGGCCGGCTTCTACCTCGTGGAGGCGCGCGATCTGAACGAAGCGCTCCAAATCGCGGCGAAGATTCCTCCTGCACGGGAGGGGAGCGTTGAGGTCCGACCGGTGAGAGAATTGACGCCGTGAAACGGACAGCCGTTCTCGTCGCGCTTCTGTTCGCGGCGCCGCTCTGCGCGCAGGGGCTCTACCCGCGCGACGCACCGAAGCAGCCCGGGTCGCCGACCTGGATGAAGGAGCTCGCGGCGCTTCCGCCGTTCACCCCTCCGCGCCTGGCCGACGGCACGCCGAACCTGCAGGGTACGTGGAACGGGCCGAACGGCGGCGACGACATCGAGGAGCACGACTACGTGGACGTCAGCAGCCCGGCCGAGGAGACCTATATCTCCGATCCGCCGGGCGGCAGGGTTCCGTATCAGCCGTGGGCGCTCGCGCTGCGCAACGAGATTGGCACTGGGCTGGCGCGCGGCTGGCCTGGCGAGAAAGAGCGTCTCTACACCGACCCGCAGACCTTCTGCCTCTACACCGTGCCCCGCGCGACGACGCGTGGCGGGTTCGAGATCATCCAGGCGCCCGGGTACGTGCTGATGGCGTTCAACTTCGCGCACTACTACCGCTCGATCCCGCTCAACGCCGCGATGCCGCACGTCTCCCCAACCGTCAAGCAGTGGATGGGCAATTCACGCGGCCACTGGGAAGGCAACACGCTCGTCGTCGATGTCACGGGCATCACGGGCAAGAACTGGCTCGACCAGGTCGGCAACTTCTTCAGCGACAACGTCCACGTCGTCGAGCGCTTCACGCTCGTGACCGCGAACCTCCTCGATTACGAGGTCACGATCGACGATCCCACCGTCTTCACGCGGCCGTGGAAGATGCGGCTGCCGCTGCGGCGCGGGCGCAGCGATGAAACCTGGGAGCACGCCTGCTACGAAGGGAACGGCAACGACGTGGAGCACGTTCGCGGGCTCGGCTTCAAGTGGTTCCCGGGCGTGACGGAACCTAAGTAGAAAATCCCAAATCCCAAATCCCAAGATCCAAATCCCAAATCCCAAATCCCAAGGTCGAAATTGGGATTTGGGGTTTGGGATTTATTTCAGAAGCGGGATCTTGTCGAGATCAGGCGGAGCCGGCTGCGCGCGCAGGAACGCGTAGATGTCGGTCAGCTCCGCGTCCTTCACGGTCTTCTCGGTGAACGGCGGCATCTCGTTGGTCGGGTGTCGCACGTACTTCATGAACTGCGCGTAGGCAATCGGCCGCGGCGCGAGCCGGGGGCCGGCGCTGCCTCCCTGGGCTTCATAGTTGTGGCACTGATAGCAGCCGAAGCTGGTGAACAGCTTGCGGCCGTTGGCGGCATTGCCGGCCGGCACGTTCGCGTTCTGCTGCTGTGCGGGCGTGCCTGCCTGTTGTAGGGCGGGTGCCGATTGCGGAGACGATCCCGCCGCAATCGGACCCGCCACAGCGATCACGAACACCCCTGACGCGAGACTCAAATAGTTCTTCATCTCGCCCTCACCGCGGCTGCGTGACGACATCGACGAGCGCCGGCTCGCCCTTCCTGACGACGTCCAGCGCGCGCTTCAGCGCGGGGCCGAGGTCGTTCGGGTTGCTGATCGGCCCCTCGGAGTAGACGCCCATCCCTTTGACGACCTGCGCGTAGTTGATGAACGGATCCTCGAGCGTCGTCCCGATGTGCGCGCGCGTGATGCCGCGGTTGTGCCGGTTGCCCATGCGCTGGACGTGCATCACTTCCTGGTGGTACGCGCGATTGTTGTGCATCACCGCCAGCAGCGGGATCTTGTGATGCGCCGCCGTCCACCAGACGCCGGGCGCGTACATGAAGTCGCCGTCGCCCTGGATGGTCACCGAGAGCCGGCCGTGCTTCTTGTGCGCCAGCGCGGCGCCGACCGCCGCCGGCGCGCCGTAGCCGACGCCCGCCCCGCCCGACCCTCCGGCCCACTGATAGGACTTGTTGAAGTCCCACAGGCGCCGCGACCACCCGCTCGTGTTGCCGCTCTCGGAGACGACGGCCCAATCGTCGTTCTTGATCTGCGCCCAGAGCTCCGCGGTCAGCCTCGCGGTGCTGATCGGGCTCGCGTCCCACGCGTAGGTCGCTTCGAGCCGCGCGCGGTCGCGCGCGTTGGCCTGCGTCTCCGCGAGTTTCTTGCCGCGCTCGTCGAACACGCGGCGCCGGTCGCCGGTGACGAGCTTCTTGGCGGCTTCGACGAGCGCCGGCAGCGTCGCCTCGGCGTCGGCGGCCATCGCGATGTCGACCTCGGGGTACCGCTGGAAGTCCTGGTAGTTCCCCTTCACATACAGGTCGCCGGCGGTGATGCTGATCAGCTTCGTGCCCGGCTTGACCATCGAGCGCGAGCTGCGGACCAGCGAGTCGCGGAACGAGTCGACCGTGCCCCAGAAGTCGGTGAGCTCGAGGCCGAGGATGACGTCCGCGTTGCCGATCAACTGCCGGCCGCCAGCCGACGTCAAATTCAGCGGATGGCGCGACGGGAAGTTCATGCGGCCGCCCTGATCGACCACTGGCGCCTGCAGCAGCTCCGCCAGCTCGACGAGGTGCGTCATGCCCGCCGGTGTCCGCGCGGCGCGGTCCGCGATGATCACCGGGTTCTGCGCGTTGACGAGCAGCCGCGCCGCTTCCGCGACCGCGCCGGCCTCGCCCTGCGGCGGAGAGGTCAGCGTCAGCTTCGGGATGCGCAGCCGCTCCTTCACTTCCGCCGAGATCGGATCTTCCTGCAGCCCGCCGTCGAGGACGATCAACACGGGCATCATCGGCGGCGTCATCGCAATCTTGTAGGCGCGCACCATCGACTCGGCGTAGTGCGGCAGCGACCACGGCAGGTCGTCCCACTTGATGAAGTCGCGCACCATCGCCGCCGCGTCCTGCACGCTGTGCGCCCACTCCACGCCCGGCCGTCTCATCGTCGCGTCGAGCGTGTTGCCGGCCATGATGACGATCGGCACGCGGTCGCAGTAGGCGTTGTAGATCGCCATCGCCGCGTGCTGCAGGCCGACGGTGCCGTGCACGAGCACGCCCATCGGCTTGCCTTCGACCTTCGCGTAGGCGTGCGCCATCGCGACCGACGATTCCTCGTGGCAGCACGTGATGAACTCGGGGCTGGTGTTGTTGCCGTAGTTGATGATCGACTCGTGGATGCCGCGGAAGCTCGAGCCGGGGTTCGCGGCGATGTATTCGAAGTTGAGCGCCTTGAGGACGTCGACCATGAAGTCGCCGCCCGGGCGGTCCGTGGTGACGATGTCGGTTTCGGGCGACGGGTCGGCCTCGCGCGGCGCGACGGGCGCGGTCCCGGGAGCGGGCGGGGCGGCAGCCGGTGCCGGTGGTGCCGTTTGCGCGTCGGCGCCGGCGGCGCTTCCGACGAGGGCCGCGCCAGTCACCGCTGCGCTCTTCAGGAAATCCCGACGATCAACGGATCCGTTCTTCGCCATTCGTCAATACCTCAGTGGCGGGTAGCTTATAATTCGCAACGCGTTATGGCAATGAGACATCTCGTCCTGGCCGGCTTTCTCATCCTGGCAACCGGCACGGCCGCGCTCGCGCAGGCGAACCGCCAGGCGCCCGACGAATTCCGCCGGATGCTGGCGATGGGCACGAAATACGCGACCGCCTCCGAGCTTTATGCCGCGCTCAAGAAGGCCGCGCCGGGCGGCGGGCGCCAGATGCCGTCCTTCGCGCAGATGCCCGACTGGTCGGGCCTCTGGATGGCGTCGGGCGGCGGCAACTTCTTTGCGCCGGGCCCCGGCGGCGTCGCGCCAAAGCTGACCGCTGCCGCGCAGGCCGCGCTCAAGCAGGGCTCGGACAACGAAAAGAGCGGCATCGAGTACGACGAGAACCTCAGTCAGTGCGGACCGCCGGGGTACCCGCGCTGGCTCGTCATCCCGTTCATGCGCGAATTCATCGTCCGGCCCGAGGAGACCTGGCTCACGTCGGAGACGGTGAACAACGTCCGCCGCATCTACACCGACGGCCGCGATCATCCGCCGGTCGAGGAACGCTATCCGCTCTACTACGGCGATTCGATCGGGTTCTGGGACGGGCAGAAGCTCGTCATCCACACGAACCAGCTGATGGAGCGGTCGATGGGCCGCAATCAGCCGGCGCAGAGCGAGAAGATGGAGACCGTCGAGATCTGGCAGAAGATCAGCCCGACGACGGTCAAGGCCGACGTGTGGCTCTACGACACGGCGCTCTACACCGAGCCGTGGTACATCGAGCGGCGCTACAACCAGGTGCCGAACGAGGACAAGAGCCTGCGCATCCGCTACTGGAACTGCAACGAGAACCCGAACAACGACGTCTTCAAGACGCCGGACGGAAGCACCAACTACAAGGACTTCACGTTCGACGACAAGCCGAAGGAGCCTGCGAAATGATCGGTCGACTCGTCACGGTGATTGGCGCGGTCCTGCTCGTCGCGGCGCCGCTGCGCGTCGAGGCGCATCACTCCGCGGTGATGTTCGACGATCAGAAGGAAGTCACGCTCGAGGGGACGGTGAAGGAGTTCCAGTACACGAACCCGCACTCGTGGCTGCTCGTGGACGTGACCAACAAGGACGGCTCGGTCACGACGTGGGGCTTCGAAGCCGAAGGGCCGAGCACGCTGCTGCGCAACGGCGTGCGTCCCGGTGACCTGAAGTTCGGCACGAAGGTCACCATCACCGGTCATCCGATGAAGGACGGTCGTCCCGGCGCGCTCTGGATGAAGGCCGTCAGGGACGACGGGAAAGAGTTCTGGCCCGGCGGCCGGCCCCGCGCGGCTGCGGCACAGTAACTTTCGTAGGCTCCGTGTACGCCGCGAAGCGGCCATCGTGGTCATCCCCGCCGGTTGAAACCGTTCTCCGGCACACCGCGTATCCAATCTTCGTGGACAACATCTACCCCGGCCGGCGCGCGGGAACCAGAAGCAGAAGCGCGGCGTCTTAGGCGCCTGGGAGCGCGATCGGTTCGTCAGCCTGCTGCTGGCGACCGTGGTACGGTGGTCAACCGACCGGCTCTACCGGTATCAGCCGGCGTGGAGTTGATCGACACACAATCTATTCACAATCGTGGACTATCGTTTTTGAACATGGCTGTGCTGCACATAACCCCGTGGGAACGCGGCGTGCTCGAACAGCTGGCGAGCGGCGTCGCGACGAGCGAGCTCGCACGGCAGCTTGGCGTGAACGACCGCGAGATCGAATCGTCGCTCGCGATCCTCTTTGCCCGGATGGGCGTCGCGAGCCGAGCCGAGGCTATTGCCGCGGCGGCGCGCCGTGGGCTGCTAGCGGCCTGAGACCAGCCGGTATCGCTCGTCCGCGCCGCGCGACAGGAAGCCTGCCGCGCAAAGGCGCAACAGGACCTGGGTCAACTTCGTCAACGCGCTTGCCACGCCTCACCTGCCTCTACGCAGCCCGAATCTCGCGCCGGCGGCCGGACGACGGCAGGCCCATGAGAAATCCCGCTCCGGCGGCGGCGCCCATCACGGCCAGCGATTCCTTCAACGGCGGCTTGACCGTCATCAGGAAGACGATGCCGAGCAGCAGCACCGCGCGAAGCAGGAACGACCTGATCAGCGCGTCGTACGCGCCCGTCACGTCACGCGCCCCGCGCAACCGGCCGACGGCGCGACGGCTGACCGTCGCGCCGATCGCCACGATGACGAAGAGGCTCGACATCGAGACGCTGATCCACGCGGTCTCCCACCCCCACACGGTCTGCGTGAGGTAAATGCCGGAGAGCAGGAGCAGCGCGAAGCTGAGCGAGCCAAGGCGCCGCGACAGGCCGAGGCCCTGCAGCGTGATCGGGATCCCACCCGGCCGGTTCAACTGAAGGATCGACGCGCCCTCGATGGCCGCCGCGCCGAAGATCCCCATCGCGGCGCACACATGAACGAACACAACGAGCAGTCGCAGCATCGCCCCCTCGCCTTCTTAGAACCCGGCTCCCGCCGCCTGCCGGAACAATCCGCGCGGCGCCGGCGTCGGCACGGCGATGATGCTCGCCCCGCGCACGCCGAGCGCGTCGCCGGTGATGCCGGCCGGCGCCTGCTGAACCGCTTCGAAGTTCACCATCGCCGACTCGTAATCGAGCGTCGTCTGCAGCAGGTTGACCTGCGCCTGCAGCAGGTCGCGCTGCGCCTGCGTCACCAGGAACGTCGTCGAGAGTCCCGCCTCGTACCGGCGCTGCTCGGCGTCGAGCCGCTGCTGCGCAAGCGTGGCGCCCGCACGCGCCGCGTCGATCCGCTCAGCCGTACTCCCAATCTGGCGTCCCGCCTGGCGGATGGTCTCGGCAGCTTCCAATCGCAGGCTCGAGATGCGCGCCGCGGTCTGGCGTGTCTCGACCTCGGCCCGCGCGCGGCTCGCCTCCTCGAAGCTGCGCCCGACCGGGTAGCTCACCGTGACGCCAAAGCTCCACGCCGGGTAATCGGGCCCGAACGCCTGGCCGAGCGCGTCGGCGAATCCGCGCGAGCGCGCGCCGACGATCGT
>Ga0070694_100001968_pt1 | contig 12178 bp, 11 predicted proteins | sample KBSK1251metaG_FD_65470 | JGI IMG/M metagenome (GOLD analysis project Ga0070694, IMG submission 65470) | Corn, switchgrass and miscanthus rhizosphere microbial communities from Kellogg Biological Station, Michigan, USA - KBS K1-25-1 metaG | ecosystem: Host-associated > Plants > Roots >... | reverse complement strand
TCAAATTAACCAAAGGTGAGCAAGAGTTCTTACACCTGATGAATGCGACCTACGCGATTGACAGGAATGCCGGGGATAGCACAGGCAAAGCGCTTAAAGAGCTATGCGAAAAACAACTTTTGTGCGCAAGCCGACCGAGACTCCGCCTACTGACCATAGAAAGGTAGTCAATGATGGCAAAGACTAAGAATCAAACATCCACGCGCAAGACTCGCACGACTTCCACTGCGGGGCATGCCAAGAAGGCAGCCACGGGCACGAAACTACCCAGAGCTTCTGACGGATCAGAAGAGAACCCGACCACCCCCTTCCTTGAGTCAACCGAGGTCCCGCCGCCGGTGACCCGTCCGCTCAAGGCCTATGCCTTCGATCCGAGCCTTGGCCGGTTCATCGGTAACGAAATGACGATCGAGGTGAAGTACGAAAAACTTCTCCCCGGTCCGATCGGCCAGAAGATCGCAGTCATAGACTACGACGGAGCCAATCAAGTCTTTTACAAACCGGTGGACCTCGACGACCCGAGCCTCCTCATCCGCGACGGGCTGGCTCCGTCGGAATCCAATCCTCAGTTCCACCAGCAGATGGTCTACGCGGTAGTGGGCGAGACCATTCAGCATTACGAGGCGGCGCTGGGGCGGCGCATCCGTTGGCGGCGCGGCATCAACCGGCTCAACTTGTACCCGCACGCGATGATTTCCGCCAACGCCGCCTACTCACCGTCGGCCCAAGGCATCCTCTTCGGCTATTTCCGCGCCAGCCAGACCAACCCGGGGCGCAACCTTCCGGGACAGACGGTCTTCACCTGCCTCTCGCATGACATCATCGTCCACGAGACGACGCACGCGGTGCTCGATGGCATTCGCACCTTCTTCTCGGAACGGACCAATCCGGATGTTCCGGCGTTCCACGAAGCGTTCGCCGATCTCGCCGCGCTGTTCCGCCATTTCTCGCACAAAGAGGCGTTACTCGATACGATCCAGAAGACGGGCGGCCTTCTCTATCAATACCACCTCCACCCGGACGCGGGCATGAGTGACAAAGAGGAGGCGCGAATCCAGGGCCAGTTTCCCGGCAGCAATCCCCTGGTCGGTTTGGCGCAGCAGTTCGGCGAGGCGCGCGGCACCGGCCAGGCCTTGCGCTCGGCGTTGGGCAAGCGGCCCGACCCGAACTTAATCAAGGACCCCGATCTTGAGCCTCACGAGCGCGGCGCGATCCTTGTCTCGGCAGTGTTCGACGCCTATTTCACCGTCTACCTCCGGCGCACCGCCGACTTGTTCCGCATCTTCCGCGCCGGCGGTGGGGACGTCCATTCAGTCGAACTGTCAGGATCAATGGCCAATCTGCTCGCTGAAGCGGCCAGCCGCACCGCCGAGGACTTATTCCAAATCTGCGTGCGCGCCATTGACTACTGCCCGCCGGTGGACATCACCTTTGGCGACTACCTCCGCGCCGTGATGACTGCCGACCGCGACCTTCACCCGATAGACACAGGCGGCGTGCGCGATGCCTTCATGCAGGCGTTCCGCTTGCGCGGCATCGTCCCTGACGACGCGGAGTACTTTTCGGAGGACTCGCTCTGCTGGCCGCAAGTGCCGCCGCATCGGTTGCCGACCGTGGCCGGGCTGATCTTCGGCGATCCCAATGGCCTGACCAAGAGCGAGAAGGATCAGAATGGCGACGCGTTGCGAGCTTACGCCAAGAAGCACGCGAAGTTGCTTGGCTTCCGGCCTGACAAGCCGATCGAAGTTCCATCATTCCACCCGGCGTTCCGCCAGGCGCCCGACGGCAGTCTCCGCATTGACATGGTGGTGGAGATGTCGCAAAAGTACGACGCGCCATTCGATCCGAAGAAACCTGAACTGGGCACCTTCCCGGTACGCGGCGGAGTGACACTGTTGATCGCGAAGCCGCTGCTTGAGAACGGCCATTACGCACCGGGCGAGATCCGCTATTTGATTCAAAAACGGCTTGACCACGACTATGGTGCGCAGCGTGAGCAACGCCAGCGCCGCTTCAGCCTGCGCGAAGGACTGCTTGAAGGCAAGGATCCCAAGCGCTTCCAGATTGATTTCAACATGTTGCATGGAGGGATCTGACATGACTACCCGCGCCGTAGCACACAAAGCCATCCGACCGACGAAGAGCAAGACAAAAACAGCACACACCGCCACGAAGAAGAAAGCTAAGACCACGTCCGCGAAAACCAAGAGGAGTGCCAACAGGAAGCCAACCGCTGCGGCGGGCAGTGCAAGCGGCCTCAAGGTGCGGATGTACCGCGTCGGCTTTGGCGACTTCTTCCTCATCACGGTACCGACCGGCGAGGGCAAGCGTTACATTCTGATTGACTGTGGTGTCTTCAAGGGAACATCTGGGACGGGCGATCTCGGCTCAATCGAAGAAGCAATTGATGATCTCTTCGAGACGACGGGCGGCGAACTGGCGCTCGTCATTATGACCCACCGCCACGCGGATCACATCGCTGGGTTCAGTAAGGCTGCTGAACGCTTCAAGGAGTTCAAGGCCAGCATGGTGTGGATGCCCTACTGGGAGCAGTTTAACGACGCGAAGGACTCCCCCAGTAATCTACAATTCGAGATCAGCGAGTTGGCATTTCAACTCGCCATGCAATTCCGTGGGCGAACAGATGAGACGGCGCAGGAAGCTCTCGCCCAGCTCTGGAATGCTACCGGCATAGACTTCAACGCTGCCGCCACGGGCGGAAAGAAGCTCAGTGGCAATGCCTTGGCGCTCGACCTGCTCAAGAACCATCTCGGCAAGAACGGCGAGAACGTCAGGTACTACGCCGCTGGCGACAAACCTGAACTGCCGCCTGAGCTCAAGGGCCTCTCGGCGGAGATTCTCGGCCCGCCACCCAAGGACGCCAAGGCGTTCATGGCGCTGACCGACCTCAAGAAGGGCGTTGGTCAGTATCTCGACTCCACCACGAGCAGCGATGACGGGGCCAAAGCCATACAACCCTTTCGTCCACAGTGGGTTGCCGACCCGCACCACGATTATCCGAGGGAAGATGCGCAGGGCAAGGCCATCGAATATCAAAAGATCAGGAAAATAGTGGACACCACCCAGCCCGATATGCTGGCCGCCGCTGCGGGGAAGATCGAAACCTTTCTCAATAACCAGAGCCTCGTCGTGCTCTTCACGGTTGCCGACAAGAACCTGCTCTTCGTCGGCGACGCTCAAGCAGGCAACTGGGAACACTGGCTCTACAAGCTGGATGCGCCGGTCAAAGACCCAACCAAAGCCGGCGACCTCACCGAGGTGAGCCAACAAATTCTCCAGACCATCGACTTCTACAAGGTGGGCCATCACGGCAGCACAAACGCCACGCCCATCGCCGTGGTCGAGGCGCTCGGCAAGGATCACTCAGCCAATGGCTTCGTCGCGATGTGCTCGACGGAGGCCGCCGTCTACGGCAATCCCGCTAAGGGGTCTGAGGTGCCGCGCGATCCGCTGATAGAGGCGCTCGGCAAAGAGTGCGCCCTCGTGCGCAGCGATGCGTTCGAGATCACGACCACGTCAAAAGGCCTCATCAAGGCCGCCAAGGGCGTTGACACTAATCTGCCGAAACCCAAAGCTGGCCAGTTGACCAAGGAAAACCTCTACGTCGAGTATTCATTCTGAACATGAAACATGTCATCTCAGAGGATGATATTGAACCAAAAGAGGCTGACCTGCTGGCAAAAGGAAACCTATGACTTCGTAGGGTTCGAGAAATGAAGCAAGAAGCAAAAGTCACCCGGGTTTCCTTAAACCTAATATGAATACCGCTCAACAACCACCTGGCCTGCACCGCCGTCCGGGCATCATCAATATGCTTGCGCGTCAGTTCGAGCAAGCCAACTTTTACCTCAATCTCGCGCGCAAGTACGGCGATCTTGTTTACTTCAAACTCGGTCCTGTGGACGCCTACCTCGTCAGCCACCCTGATGACATCCGCGACGTGTTGGTGGTCAGTCACAAAAAGTTCGGGAAGTTAGGGCAGCAACTTCGCGGGCAGATTTTGTTACGTGCGATGCTCGGCAATGGGTTACTGCTTAGTGACGGCGACTTCCATCTGCGCCAGCGCCGCTTGATGCAGCCTGCTTTCCATCGTGAGCGCATCGCTGGTTACGCTCGTGTGATGGTTGAGTACGCGGCGCAAATGAGCGAGCGTTGGCGGCAGTTGCCGCATGGTGTGTCGCTCGACATGGCTGAAGAAATGAGGCGATTGACGTTGTACGTGGTCGGGCAGACGCTCTTCGGGGCCAATGTGGAAAGCGATGCTGACGAAGTTGGTCGAGCGATTGAAGAGCTTATGGCCTTGTTCAATCGCTTGATCTCGCCCGTCCACATCCTGCTCGACAAGCTGCGTCCAGGCAACAATGATCGCTTCCGCCGGGCGCGGGGGATGCTCGACGAAATCATCTATCGCACGATCAAAGAGCGCCGGGCAAGCGGCCGGGATCACGGCGACCTGCTTTCGATGCTCTTGCTCGCGCAGGATGAGGAGGGCGGTACCGGCGGCATGACCGATGAACAGGTGCGTGACGAAGCGATGACGCTTTTTCTGGCCGGGCACGAAACAACCGCGCTGGCGCTGTCATGGACTTGGTATTTGCTCGCGCAGCATCCAGCGATCGAGGCGAAGCTACACGCCGAACTCGATGCGGTGCTTGGTGGCCGATTGCCGGCTTTTGAAGATGCGCCACGGCTGCGTTACACCGAGATGGTCATGACCGAAGCGATGCGCCTTTATCCGCCCGCCTGGCTGATCGCCCGCACGACCCAAAGCGAGCATGAGTTGCGCGGCTATCGTCTCCCGCCGCAATCAGTCGTTATCATGTCGCCTTATATCGTCCACCGCGATCCGCGCCATTTTCCCGACCCGCTTAGATTCGATCCCGAACGTTGGACGCCTGAAGCGAAAGAAACGCTGCCGAAGTTCGCTTATTTTCCCTTCGGCGGCGGCAATCGCGTGTGCATCGGCGAGAGCTTTGCCTGGATGGAAGGGGTTATGATGATCGCGACGCTGGCCCAGAGGTGGCGGATGCGGCTCGCTCCAGGGCAGCAGGTGACAGCGACAGCAGCGATCACGCTGCGCCCGAAGGATGGGGTGAAGATGATCTTGGAGCAAAGAAAACAATAAGACAGCTCACACTTCTGTTCTTACCAATGCCTCACTGACCAGCTATGAAAAGTATTGTCCTCAACAAACCGGAGCAGTTTTCTCTGGTGGAGATTCCGCCTTCGCGCCAGCCATCAGCCAACGAAGCTCTCGTGCGTGTGCGCCGCATCGGCATTTGCGGCACTGACCTGCACGCCTTCAAAGGCGAGCAACCTTTCTTTAGTTATCCGCGAGTGTTAGGGCACGAGCTAGGGGTTGAGATCGTCAAGGTGGGTGAGAATCAGGAAGAGCTGCGCGTTGGTGATCGTTGCGCTGTTGAGCCGTATTTGAATTGCGGCGAGTGCATCGCCTGCCGCCAAGGAAAGACCAACTGCTGCGAAAAACTTCAAGTGCTTGGCGTTCACACGGACGGCGGCATGCGCGAGCTGATCACACTGCCCACAAACAAACTGCACAAGTCTGAAACGTTGTCGCTTGACCAACTCGCCTTGGTTGAGCCGTTGTGTATCGGCGCGCACGCCGTCAGCCGCGCCCAGATCAAAACAGGTGAATTCGCGCTGGTCGTCGGCGCTGGCCCGATTGGCTTGTCCGTGATTCTCTCGGCTCAACTGGCTGGTGCGAAGGTGATCGTGATGGATGTCAACGAGGAGCGATTGCGCTTTGCGCGTGAACATTTCCGCGTCGCGGCGGCGATCAAAGCGGATGACCGCGCAATCGCACAACTCAAAGAAATCACAGGTGGCGATCTTCCGACGGTCGTCTTTGACGCCACCGGGAATCAGCAGGCGATGAATGATTCTTTCAATTGGCCTGCGCCTGGCGGGCGGCTGGTCTTGGTGGGTTTGTTTCAAGGCAATCTGACCTTGCACGATCCTGAAGCGCATCGCCGCGAGCTAACGGTTTTGTTTAGCCGCAATGCTACCGGAGCGGATTTCAAGCGCTTGATCGCTCTGCTCGAAGCTGGGGCCATTGACATCACTCCGTGGATCACGCACCGGGTCTCGCTTGGTGAAGAAGTGATCGGGCAGTTTCCTCTCTGGCTAAATCCACAGAGCCGGTTCATCAAGGCCGTGATCGAAGTCTGACCATTCGCACCCACTCTATTATTGCTGCTGTAAATTTTTCGGGGCAGGAAAAGAGCAGGAAAAGAGCATGGAGTTCAGGCTTTAGCCTGATTTTGCGTTGACCAAAGAAAAACCAGGCTAAAGCCTGAACTCCATGCTCTTTATCCTGAAATTATTTTTGCGGCTTGAGCGATCTCGCCCCTGAATCTCGCATTAGTAAAGAGACAGGATAAATTCCTGCGGGCACCGCGCTCGCCGGGAACGATCATTCATTTTCGATGGACTAACAGGCCATGCCTCTGACGCGCCACTTCAGGCAAACACAGGAGCGAGTCGGCCAATTCATTGACTTGGTTTGCGCCAAATGGCTAAGCTCTCCGGTGATTCACCACCCTGACGATTTGCCGGGAGAGACGATGGCACTACCTGCGCCGCATGACGTGACACAGCTTCTGCTTGCATGGCGTAATGGCGATGAGCAGGCGCTCGAAAAATTGACGCCGCTGGTTTATGACAAACTGCGCCGTCTGGCCGCGCGCTATCTGCGCCGTGAACGCGTGGAGCACATGCTGCAAGCGACGGCGCTGGTCAATGAGGCGTACCTGCAATTGATCGCCCAGCCGCAGATGGATTGGCAGAGCGGAAGCGGGTCGTCGCGGAAAAATAGCACGCTAGAAGCACGGGCTCCCAGGGGAGCTGAGTAGGAGCGATGTTTTTTAACTTGAGGAAGCACTTTGAAAGCCTACGAGTTTGTTACGATCTGGCACGTGGCAGCGCCGATTGAATCGGTCTGGAACGAGATTTATCATTCGGAACTTTGGCCGACTTGGTGGAAAGGCGTTGAGAGTGTGGTCGAGGTGCGCAAAGGCGATGAGCAGGGAATAGGCAGCCTGCGTCGCTATACCTGGAAAAGTAAGCTCCCCTACCGGCTGACTTTCGAGATGCAAACGGTGCGCGTTGAGCCGCCGAGGTTGTTGGAAGGGAGGGCCATTGGTGAATTGGAGGGGCAGGGATTATGGCAGTTATCCAGCGCGGGAAGTGTGACGGTCGTCCGGTATGATTGGAAAGTGGAGACGACGAAACGATGGATGAATTTGCTGGCCCCGATTGCCCGCCCGGCTTTTAATTGGAATCACGATGTCGTCATGGGTTGGGGGGCAGAAGGGTTGGCCAAGAGGCTGGGAACGCCGGTGGAGATAAAACACTGACAGTGGGCTTGCGCCCGTTGCGCCGGAGCGGTTTTCCGCTATTATGTACTGGCCGAAAAACTACATTTTTCAGTAAGCTGCGGAGCACTCAAAGCATGCCTCGGACTGGAACAAACAGCAAAGGAGAAGATCAGATGAACCTCAATCTTAAGCGGCTCGCTGCCGCTCTGACGTTGATGCTCGCTCTCGGCACCATCACGGCGCTTCCTCTCTTAGCCCAGACGGAGAGCAAGACGCCGCCGACTGCTGAAGAGATAGTCAATGCCGCGCTCAAAACAGCCAAGGCCGGGAACAAGACCGTCATGGTTGATTTCTCGGCATCGTGGTGAGGGTGGTGCAAAAGGCTGGATGCCTTTTTACACTCACCTGAAGTTGGCAAGATCATGGCGGATCATTTCGTTTTCGTCACTCTCATTGTGCAAGAAGTCCCGGAGAAGAAGGCGCTGGAGACGCCAGGCGGAGCGGAGATGAAGAGTGCGATGGGCGGGGAGAAAGCAGGTCTCCCTTTTTACTTCTTTCTAGACAAGGACGGGCAGAAGATCGGTAACTCGATGTCTATGCCGAACGGCGGTAATATCGGCCATCCGGCCAATGCTGAAGAGATCAAGGCATTCGTAGAATTGCTCAAACGAACAGCGCCGCGGATGACGGATGCGGAGCGCGCTCAAATCGCGGACTATCTAACAAAGACCATTCCGCGTCCAAAATAACCGGTGAGCAAGGTGAGTCTTTGTCTGACCAAGACCATTTGTTGAAGCGAGGGCCGTATGCTTTTTATCATGCGGCCCTACGCTGTTAATGCTTCCTGCATGGCATTCACATGGCTTCCATGAGAAGACAGGCTGCAACCGTAACGATCATTTTCCTGTTGCTGTTTCTGGCAGCGACAGCCCTCTCTTTTCTACGACCGGCTCGCAGTGAAAAGATCAGCCAGACGACAGCGCAAGCCGCCGACATAGTGTTACTCAACGGCAAGATCATCACCGTAGATGCCAAAGACTCGATAGCTCAAGCCGTCGCCATCGCGGGCGGAAAGATCGTCGCTGTCGGGTCGAATGATGCAGTGAAGAGCCGCGTCGGAGCCAGCACGCGCGTGATTGATCTACACGGGCGGACGGCGACACCAGGGCTGATTGATACTCACCTGCATTTTGATGGCACCAGTCTGCTTTATGAACTCGACCTGAGTTACCCGGCAGTCAAAAGCATCAATGACGTGCTGGCGAAGATCAAAGAGAAAGTGGCGACCTTGAAACTGGGCGAATGGGTGAGAGGCCGGGGATGGGATGAAGGCAAGCTGGCTGAGTTGCGTTACATTTATGCTTCTGATTTAGACCGCGTGTCGCCGAACAATCCCGTTTACCTTACGCACACGACCGGCCATTACGCCGCGACCAACAGCTATGCTCTCAAGCTGGCCGGAGTCACGAAAGACACAGCCAACCCGCGAGCCGGAACGATTGACCGCCACGCGGACGGGACTCCCAGCGGCGTGCTCAAGGAAGGCGCCACGGGCCTTGTCGGGCGATTGGTGCCGCGTTCCACAGCGGAGCAGCAACGCAATGGTTTGGTCAAGATGGTCGAGGAACTCAATAAAGAAGGGATGACGGCGGTCAAGGATCCGCAAATCGGTGCTGGCAAGTGGGATCAGTACAAAGAGCTTTTGAGTCAAGACAAGCTCACAGTGCGCACTTTCATCCTTTGGCAACAACCTCGGTCGGTTGAGGCCGCGCAGCAGTTGATTGATCGCGTTGGGAGCTTTACCAAACCTTATCAGGGCGATGGGAGACTTATTTCCGGCGGTGTGAAGATCCATTTGGACGGCAGTGGAGGTGCGCGCACGGCGTGGATGTATCAGGACTGGAATAAGAACTTCAAAGAGAAAGATACAGGTAACGTCGGCTATCCAACCTTGGAACCTGAAACCTTCCGGCAGATGGTGCGCTTGTTTCATCAAGCGGGCATTCACGTCAGCACGCACGCGATTGGCGACCGAGGGATAGATTGGACGATTGACACTTATGCTGAAGTGCTCAAGGAAAAACCCACGCGCGGCCTGCGCCATGCGATCAGCCACTGCAATACTCCGACCGACCACGCGATCAACTTGATGGCTGAATTGCAGAAGAAGTATGACGCCGGTTACCCGGAGGCGCAGTCCACATTTCTGTGGTGGCTGGGCGATAACTATGCTGGCAATCTCGGCCCGGAGCGGTCTTTGCGGCTCATGCCATTCAAGACTTATCTCAACAAAGGCATCCTGTGGGGCGGCGGATCGGATTACAGCGTGACTCCCTTTGCGGCGCGATACGGGATCTGGGCTTCGATCTCGCGCAAGCCGCTGCAAGGCTCTTACGGGCCGAACCCGTTTGGGAGCGCGGAGGCGATTGACGTTCACAGTGCGCTGCGTTCATATACGATCTGGGCCGCGCGCCAGCTTTTCCTGGAAGACAAGATCGGCTCGATTGAAGTCGGCAAAGAGGCAGACATTGCGGTTTGGGATCGCGATCTATATCGTATCCCGACGGATCAGATCAAAGAGATGAAATGCGAATTGACGCTTTTCGGTGGCCGCATCGTTCACCAAGCCGCTGGCAGCCCGATAACTATGCGCTGATCGCTGACGGCATTTGTCTTGAGAGGAAGAACGCATGACCGATGACCAATTTAATCAGAGATTTGAAACCGTCACCAATCACATTGAAGCCCTAACAAACAGCCTGGATCGCTTCGAGACCAGCCTCGAACGTTTGGGAGAGGCGCAGGCGCAGTCCGAGAAACGGATTGACCGGCTTGAGCGTGTGGTGAAGCTGGCGATCCGCGCGGGACTGAGAGAGCGCCGCGAGTCGCGCGACAAAATCAACGCTTTGATTGAGGCGCAAATGCGCGCCGACCAACGCATGGACGCGTTGGCAGATGCGCAGATGCGCACCGATGAACGCATGGACACACTGGCCGCCGCGATGACTGAAATGTCGAAGTCTGTGACGAAAACCAACAAGCGGATTGACGCGATGAAGCGCAACGGCAAAGGCAAGAAATGATCACTGCCAATAAATAGACCCTGGACACTCGTCACCCGTATGCTGAAAAATATCTTCTCGCCTCAAAACCTCCTCAATTGGCTTTTGATTTTCGTACCCATCGCTGCCGTGCTTGAGTTGATGCATGCTTCGCCGCTCGCGATCTTCATCACTTCAGCGCTCGCGATTATTCCACTGGCCGGATGGATGGGGCGGGCGACCGAGCATCTGGCGGAGAAGTTGGGCGAAGGCGTCGGCGGCTTGCTCAATGCGACCTTTGGCAATGCGGCGGAGTTGATTATCGCGCTCATGGCTTTGCGCGCGGGCTTGTTCGAGGTGGTCAAGGCTTCGATCACCGGCTCGATCATCGGCAATGTGCTGCTTGTCCTCGGCCTGAGCATCATCGCTGGCGGTCTCAAATATCCTAAACAGAAGTTCAATACGGCGGCGGCCATGCTTGGCTCGACGATGCTCGCGCTCTCAGCCATTGGTTTGATGATGCCCGCCGTCTTTCATTATGTGGTGCGCAATCACCCGAACGTCCGCGAGCAAAATCTGAGCTTGGAAATCGCAGTAGTGCTCTTCATTACTTATGTGCTCAGCCTGATCTTCACCTTACGCACACACTCGCATCTCTACGTCGGCGAACTAGAGGACGCCGAGGAAGAAGCTATCGGCACACATGGCTGGAGCAAGCAGCGATCCATCATCACGCTGCTTGTGGCAACCGGTCTGGTCGCGTTGATGAGCGAATTTCTGGTGGGCGCAGTCGAAGCCACTTCGCGCGTCATCGGTTTGACCGAAGTCTTCGTTGGCGTGATCGTCGTCGCGATCATCGGCAATGCGGCGGAGCATTCGACCGCGGTCCTCATGGCCCTCAAGAACAAGATGGATCTAGCGCTCAACATCGCCATCGGATCGAGCATGCAGATTGCGCTTTTCGTCGCGCCGGTGCTGGTCTTTGCCAGTTATGCCTTGGCCTCACGCCCGATGGATTTGCTCTTCACCAGTTTGGAAGTGATCGCGATTGCAGTGTCGGTGGCGGTGGTGGCGTTAATCGCGCAGGATGGCGAATCGAACTGGATGGAGGGCGTGTTGCTGCTCGCGGTCTATACCATTCTCGGTTTGACCTTTTATTTCCTGCCCGCAGCTTAACTTCCTGGAAAGAGTCGCGAGTTGTTCGTGTCTATATTTGGTTGATGCTCAGCCTTGCCTTTGCCGCGCAAAGGCCTGATAGGCTACCGCCGCCGACCAACAAGCCCTGCAAATTCATGGCCCGCACAGCCACAGTGTAGATTTTTATCCGGCCGCGAACGGAGAGCTGGGAGAGAAGAGAATGCTCTTTCAGGAAGAGTCATCCCATGAAGTGCCGCACAACGAAGAGCTTGCCCCCCTTCGCCTTGCTGCTCGGCGTGTGTCTGTTGAGCCTCACTTCGATCCTCTTCTGCGCTTCAGCGATCAACTGCTCCGCGGCGGAGCAAGATCTGCCGCCGCCCGCCGCTGTGATGGTCAGCGATCAAAAGCCCGGCAGTGTGCTCTTCTACAATCTCTACATCTCGAATCCAACTGACCTCACGCGGCAGAACACGCGACTCAACCTGACCAACACGGATCCCACACAGCCAGTCACCGTGCATCTCTTCTTCGTAGATGGAAACACTTGTACTCCGGCGGATTCCTTCGTCTGCCTGACACCGAGTCAGACTATGAGCTTCCTGGCTTCAGACATTGATCCCGGCACGGTCGGCTACATCGTAG
>Ga0070694_100001963_pt1 | contig 12198 bp, 12 predicted proteins | sample KBSK1251metaG_FD_65470 | JGI IMG/M metagenome (GOLD analysis project Ga0070694, IMG submission 65470) | Corn, switchgrass and miscanthus rhizosphere microbial communities from Kellogg Biological Station, Michigan, USA - KBS K1-25-1 metaG | ecosystem: Host-associated > Plants > Roots >... | reverse complement strand
GCGCTGCTCGGCTGCATCACGGTGACGAAGCTCCCGTTCCTCCGGCTCACCCCCGCGTCGCTCGATCGGCTCGGCCTCGTCGCCGACTGGGGGGCGCGCTCGCTCGAGAACGCGCGCACCCACGAGCAGGCCCGCGCGCGGACCATCGAGGACGAGCTGGTGCGGGCCTACACCTACGCCTACTACCAGCGTCGCATCCACGAGGAGGAGGTGCGGGCCGACCGCTACCGTCGCCCCCTCGCGGTGGTCATCTTCCGCATCCACCGCTTCGGCGCGGTGGCCGCGGAGCGGCGGGCCGAGCTCGGGCGGGTGCTGTCGCTCGTCTTCACGCGCACCCTGCGCGACGTCGACATCGTCTGCCGCTACGCCACCGAGGACGCCTTCGCGATCATCCTGCCCGAGACCGAGCCGGCCCGGGCGGAGGTGGTCGTCGACCGCCTCTCGACCGAGATCCGGAACTTCCACTTCTCGCCCTACACCGACGACGAGGGAGACCTCGAGTTCTCCGCGCGCGTGCTCGCGGTGCGGGAGCGGCCGGGCGGGGTGGCGTCCTGAGCGCGGCCCTCGCCGCCCTGGCGGAGCTGGCCGCGGTGGTGGCCGCCCTCGGCGGCGCCGGGTGGTGGCCGCTCGCGCTGGTCGCCCATCTGGCCGCGGCGTGGCTCGCCGGCCGGGCCCTCGGCCGCGCGCGGCGCGACGAGCGGCTCCTCGTGGTGGCCCTGGTCCTGGCCCTGCCGGTCCTCGGCCCGATCGGGCTCGGGGCCATCCGCCTCTGGCAGCGGCGGGCGCCGCCGTCGGGTCTCTACGCCGGCGTCCACTCGGAGATGGCCGGCCTGCCCGGCCCGGGGCAGGCTCCCGAGCCGGTCGACCGCGTCTTCGAGTGGCTGCAGGCGCAGGTCTCGGTGCAGCCGGTCGCGGACCTGATCCGGGCCGCCGATCCCCGGATGCAGCGGTGGGGCATCGAGCTCCTGGCCAAGCGCGGCGACGGCCCCGCGGTGGAGCTCCTGCGCGAGGCGCTGCAGGCCCCCGACCGCGACACCCAGATCGCGGCCTCCGGCGCGCTCCAGCGCGTCGAGGAGCGGCTCGCGCGCCGGATCGGCCAGGCCCAGGAGCAGTGGCGCCTCGATCCCGACTCGCCCGAGCGCGCGATGGCGGTGGGCGACGCGTGCCTCGCCTACCAGGAGAGCGGGCTGCCGGACGCGGCGATGGGCCGCCACTGGCTCGGGGAGGCCGAGGCCGCGTACCGCGCCGCGCGCGAGGGACGCCCCGGCGGGGCGGCGCCCGCCGGGGCGCTCGCCCGCGTGCTCATGGCCCAGGGGCAGCTCGAGGAGGCGGAGGCCCTCGCGGTCTCCGCCCGCGCGGCGGCGCCGTCGGCCGACGTGGACGTCCTCCTCTCCGAGATCCTGTTCCGCCAGGGCCGCTGGCCGGAGCTGCGCGCGCTCTGCCGCGAGGCGGTGGCGGCGGGCCGGGCCGACGAGACCCTGCGCTGGTGGGCGGGGGAGCCCGCGGCGTGAGCGCGCCCCCGGCCGACATCTGCCTGATCCTCGAGGGGACCTATCCCTACGTGACGGGCGGGGTGTCGGCCTGGATCCACCAGCTGGTCTCCGCGCTGCCCGAGCTGCGCTTCGCGATCTTCCACATCTCGGCGACCCGCGGGGAGATGCACGAGCCGCGCTACCGGATGCCGCCCAACGTGGTGAGCCTGGTGGACGTGGGCATCCACGGGGGCGACGAGCCGGCCCTCAAGGGAGCGGTGACGGAGGCGAGCGCGTGGGAGACGATCTGGCGCTACCACGAGGAGCTCAAGGACGGGCGCGCCGACGGGCTGGGCGAGCTCCTGCGCGCGGTCTCGCCCCACGCGGGGGCCGGCCCGTCGGTGCACGACTTCATCTACGGCAAGCCGTCGTGGGAGATCGTGCGGCGGCTCTACGAGTCGCGCGCCCCCGACATCTCGTTCCTCGACTACTTCTGGACGTGGCGCTTCACCCACCTCCCGATATTCCGGCTGCTGCACGCTCCGGTGCCGGAGGCGTCGGTCTACCACACGGTGTCCACCGGATGGGCCGGGTTCGTGGCCGCGGTGCAGCGCCTGCGCCGCGGCCGGCCGATGCTCCTCACCGAGCACGGCATCTACTCGCGCGAGCGCCGGATGGAGATCGACCAGGCCGAGTGGATCTACGTGCAGCGGCAGGCGCCCATGACGCTCTCCTCCGGGCCCGGCTTCTTCAAGGAGCTGTGGGCGCGGCTGTTCGAGCGCCTCTCGCGGGTGACCTACGCCCACGCCGACCGCATCGTGACCATCTTCGAGGGCAACCGGCAGGCCCAGATCCGCGACGGCGCCGACCCGGCCAAGACCCTGGTCGTGCCCAACGGCCTCGACGTCGAGCCGCTGGCCGCGCTGCCGCGGGTGGAGGCGGCGCCGGGCGAGTTCCGCATCGGGTTCGTGGGACGCGTGGTGCCCATCAAGGACGTGAAGACCTTCATCCGCGCGGCGAAGATCGTCGTGGGCGCGCTGCCGGAGGCGCGCGCGGTCATCGCGGGGCCCGGCGACGAGGACCCCGAGTACCTCGCGGAGTGCCGAGCCCTCGCCGCCACCCTGGGCGTGGCCGAGCGCGTCGAGTTCACCGGGCGCGTCGACGTCAAGCAGATCTACCCGCGGATCGACGTCCTCGTGCTCACCAGCATCTCGGAGGGCCTGCCGCTCGTGATCCTGGAGGCGGCCGCCGCCGGCATCCCGGTGGTCTCCACCGACGTGGGCGCCTGCCGCGAGCTGCTCGAGGGCCGGCTGCCCGCGGACCGGGCGCTCGGCGCGAGCGGCCTCGTGACCGGTCTCGCGGACCCGGCCGCGACCGCGCGGGCCATCCTGGGTCTGGCCCGCGACCCCGGGCTGCGGGAGGAGATGGGCCGCGCCGCGCGGGCCCGGGTGCGGGCGCACTACCAGGAAGCGGACCTGATCCGTCGCTACCGGGAGATCTACCGCGATCTCCTGGGGGCGGGCTGAGCGGGCGCGCGCGTGGCCGGCATCGGGTTCCGCCTCAAGCGCCTCATCGTCGAGGACACCTACAGCGGGTGGCTTCGCGCCCACCTCTACGGGGCGGTGCTCTCGGCCGGGCCCTGGCTGCTCTCGATCTGCACCCTCGGGACCCTGGCCCTGCTCTCGCGCAACCTCATCGGCGACCTCGCGCACGCGCGCTTCCAGGTGATCGTGGTCTACACCTACACCTTCTCGCTGATCACCACCGGCGCCGCCCACATGGTGGTGACGCGGCAGCTGGCCGACGAGCTCTACCTGGGCCGGATCGGGGCGCTGGTGGTCTCGTACCGGGTCACAGTGGCCGCGACCGCGCTCGTCCACCTCGCGCTGGGCGCGCTCGTGTATTCGCTCGCGCCGGGCCTCGAGCCCGCGCTGCGGCTCTTCGGAACCATGCTGCTGGTGGTGGTCTCGTGCACCTGGATGGTGATGATCTACCTGGGCGCGGCCCAGGACTACGCGAGCGTGGTGGCCGCGTTCTTCGCGGGGAACGCGGCGAGCCTGCTCGGGGCCCTCGCGCTCGGGAGCTACCTGGGCGCGGGCGGTTACCTGGCCGGATTCCTCGTGGGGCAGGCGGGCATCCTCTTCGTGCTGTGCGCGCGCGTGGAGCGCGAGTTCAACCGGGTGCGGGTCCCGGAGTCGGTCGACCTGACCCGCGCGTTCGTCCGCTACCCCGAGCTGATCGCGGCGGGACTCCTCTACAACGCGGCGATCGCGGTGGATCGCGTGGTGTTCTGGGCCGGGCCCACCGGGCGCCCCATCGTGGGGTGGTTCCGCGCCTCGCTGTACGACAGCCCGATCTTCCTGTGCTACCTTTCGGTGGTGCCGTCGCTCGCGATCTTCCTGGTCAGCGTGGAGACGGACTTCTACGACCGCTATCGCGAGTACTACGGCGTCGCCACCAAGCACGGCACCCTGCGCCAGGTGCTCGAGGCCAAGCGGGCCATGACCGCGTGCCTGCGCGACAGCCTGCGCCGGCTCCTGGTGGCCCAGGCGCCGGTCACGCTCCTGCTGATGGCGCTGGCCCCGTGGATCGCGGCCGGGCTCGGACTGGATCGGCTCCAGGTCGCGATCCTGCGCTGCGGGCTGGTGGGCGCGGTGCTGCACGTGCTCTGCCTGTTCGGCGGCATCGTGCTCCTCTACTTCGACCGGCGCCGCGCCGCCGCCGAGGTGGCCGCGGTCTTTCTGGTCGCCAACGGCGTGCTCACCGCTCTCACCCTGCTCGTGGGCCCGCGCGCGTACGGCCTCGGCTACCCGCTGGCCGCGCTGCTGGGCTGCGCCTGGGCCTACCGGCGCCTCGAGGAGACCCTCGCCGACCTCGAGTACCTGACCTTCGCCGCCCAGCCCATGGTGCCCGAGGCGCCGGCCGTCGAGTCGAGCCACCCCGCGACCGCCTGATGGGGCCGCGCTCGGCCGGGGAGGCCGCGCTGGTGGCAGCGCTGCTGACCCTGCTCGCGGTCGCGATCGTCTACCCGCTGCTGCAGGTCCTCGCGGTCGCCTTCCTCGACGGGGGCTGGCCCACCGCCCGCCCGCTGCTCGCCTTCTTCGCCCGCCCGCTCTTCCGCGAGGCGCTCGTCAACACGCTCCTGGCCGGCGCGCTGGCGGTGCTGATCGGCAGCGTGATCGCGGTGCCGCTCGCGGTCCTCACGGTCCGCTACCGCTTCCCGGGTCGCGCCCTGATCGGCGCGCTCGGGGTGCTGCCGCTCGTGGTGCCGCCCTTCGTGGGCGCGGTCGCGTTCCAGCAGATCCTGGGGCGGAGCGGCACCGTGAACCTGCTGCTGCGCGAGCACGCGGGCGTCACGGTGCCGTTCATGGACGGGCTACCGGGCGTGGTGCTGGTGCAGAGCCTCCACTACTTCCCGTTCATCCTGCTCAACACCGCGGCCGCGCTCGCCGGGCTCGACCGCTCGCTCGAGGAGGCGGCCCGGAACCTCGGCAGCTCGGGCCGGCGGCTCTACCGCCGGGTGCTGCTGCCGCTCGCGCTGCCCGGCTACGCGGCGGGCGCGCTGCTCACGTTCATCCGGGTGATCGACGACCTCGGCACCCCGCTCGTGCTCGACTACCCGCGGCTGCTCGCGCCCCAGGCCTACGTCCGCGTGACCACCATCGGCCTCGCCGACGTCGACGGTTCCGTGATCTGCGTGATCCTGGTGGCGCTGTCGCTCGGCGCCCTCTGGCTATCGAAGGGGGCGCTGACCCGCGGAGAGTACGCGACGCTCGGCCGGGGCGGGGAGTCTCCGGCGATCCCGCTCGGCGCGCGGGGGACCGCGCTGGCCTGGCTCCTGGCCGCGCTGCTGCTGGGTCCGGCCCTCCTGCCCCACGCGGGCGTGCTGCTGCTGTCGGTCTCGCGGGTGTGGAGCCTCTCGCCGCTGCCGAGCGTGTACACGCTCGGCAACTACGAGGAGATCCTCGTCCGCTCTCCCGGGTTCATCGCCAACACGCTGCGCTACGCCGGTCTCGCCGCCCTGGCCGACGTGGCCCTGGGCGCGGTCATCGCCTGGCTGCTGCTCCGCGGTCGGGTCTCCGGGCGTCGGTGCCTCGAGACGATCGCCACCATCCCGCTCGCCATGCCCGGGGTGGTCATCGCCATCGGTTTCCGGCACGCGTTCGGCGACCCGCTCGCCTCGACCTGGCTCGTGCTCGTCGTCGTGTACGCGGTGCGGCGGCTGCCCTACGCGGTCCGCGGGGCCTACGCGGCGCTCCAGCGGCTGCCCCCGGCTCTCGAGGAGGCGGCCCTGAGCCTGGGGGCGAGCCGCCCGCGAGCGTTCACGCGGATCACCCTGCCGTTGACGAGACGGGGGCTCCTGGCCGTGGGCCTGCTCGCGTTCATCGGCTCCGCGGTGGACCTGTCGTCGACCCTCCTGCTCGTGCCGCGGGTCGAGCTGGGCCCGCTCTCCTACGGCATCTTTCTCTACGTGCAGTCGGCGGCCGGACGCGGCCCGGGCGCGGCGCTCGGCGTGGTCGCGATCCTGCTGGTCGCCGCGGGCGCCTGGGCAACGGCGGCGCTCGGGCGGCGCGCCGGGGCCGCGTGGTTCCGGAGCTGACCCGGATGGCGACACGGACGCGCGCGGAGTGGGTCCTGCCGGCCTCGATGCTGATCGGCACCTTCGCGTGGTCGTTCGTGTACGTGAGCCTGCCCTTCCACATCCAGCGGATGTCCACCCTGGACGCGGCGGCCACCCTGCGCTGGACGGGGTGGATCCTCGGCATCAGCCCGCTCATCACCGTGATCACCGCGCCGATCTCGGGCCGGCTCGGCGAGCACATCGATCCCAAGCGGGGCTTCATCGCGGTGCAAGCGTTCCAGGGCCTGGGCTTCCTCGGCATGGCCCTGGCGCGCACGCTGCCCGAGATGCTGTTCGCGCGAATGCTCCTGGGCCTCATGGGCGCGGTCTCCACCTTCGCCTTCATCATGATCGGGCGCTCGGGCGGCGACGTGCGGCGCCAGGTCTCCTTCATCCAGTCCGGCATGACCCTCGGCCAGGTGCTGGGACCGGCGGCGGGCGCGCTGGTGGCCGCGCGGGTGGGCTTCCGCCTCTCGTTCATCGTGGGCGCGTTCATGCTCTGGGGCTGCTCGGCGCTCGTGTCGTGGGGCGTGCCCGCGGGCGAGCCGCGCGACGCGGCGGCCGCGGGGCCGCACAGCACGTCGCTGCGCGAGCTGGCGACGGTCTCGCTGGTGGTGCTCGCGGGGTCCACCCAGGTCTTCTTCCTGACCGCGATCCTGCCCCAGATCCTTCCCCCGCTCGGGGTCCCGCTCGAGTCCACCCTGGAGGTCGGCGGCTTCCTGATCTTCGTCACCGGCATCGCCGCCTCGCTCGGGGCGATGGCGGCGCCGCGCCTCGCCGACCTGATGGGCGACCGCCGGGCGGTCCTGTGGTTCCTGCTGGGCTCCTCGCTCTTTCTGGCCGCGCTCGGCGCGGCGGGCCACGTGTGGAGCTTCGGCGCGCTGCGCTTCCTGCAGGTGCTCTGCATCGCGCCGGTGTTCCCGCTCTCGGTGGCGGCCATCGCGCAGCGGGCCTCCGGAGAGGCGATCGGATTCGTCAACTCGGCGCGGATCGGGGCCGCCTTCGTGGGCCCGGTGCTGGCCACGACGCTCCTGTCGTCGATGCCGCCCGCCGCGGTGTACCTCGTGCTGGCCGCGCTCGGCCTGGCCGTCGTGCCCCTCGTGGCGCGGATGGATCGGCGATCGCGGCGCCGGATGCCGGGAGGAGGGGAGGTCTCGTGAGCGCCGACCGGCTGGTCCGGCTGTCCGAAGTGCGGATGGAGGGCGTGGGCAAGCGCTACGGCCTTCAGTGGGCGGTGCGGGACGTCTCGCTCTCGATCCGTCCCGGCGAGTTCTACACGCTGCTGGGGCCGTCGGGCTGCGGCAAGACCACCCTGCTGCGCCTGCTCGCGGGGTTCATCACCCCGGACGAGGGCCGGATCGTGGTGGACGACGAGGTCATCGACCTGGTGCCGCCGTGGAAGCGCAACCTCGGCATGGTCTTCCAGCACCGCGCGCTCTGGCCGCACCTCTCGGTGTTCGAGAACGTGGCGTTCGGCCTTCGCGAGCGCGGCGTCGGGGGCGAGGCCCTCGCGAAGCGGGTCGCGGCGGTCCTCCGGCAGGTGGGCCTGACCGGCTTCGAGACGCGCCGGCCGTCGCAGCTCTCGGGAGCGGAGCCGCAGCGCGTGGCGCTCGCCCGCGCCCTGATCGTCGAGCCGCGGCTGCTCCTGCTCGACGAGCCGCTCTCTGGCCTGGACGCGGTGCTCCGGACGCAGATGCGGCTCGAGCTGGGGCGCCTGCACCGCGACGTCGGGATCACCACCATCCACGTCACCCCCGACCAGGCCGAGGCCCTGGCCCTGTCGACCCGCGTCGCGCTGCTCTCCCAGGGGCGCATCGTCCAGGAGGGCAAGCCGGAGGAGATCTACTGGCGCCCGCGGAGCCGCTTCGTGGCCGAGTTCGTGGGCGCGGCCAACCTCCTGCCGGTGCGGGTGACCGAGGTGCGCGACCTCGGGGTGGTGGTCGAGACCAGCGGCGGCTCGCGGGTGCCGGTCGCCTCGGGCGGCCATCCGTGGACGGTGGGCGCGGGCGGGCTGCTCTGCCTCCGCCCGGAGGCGCTGCGCATCGAGGAGTCGGAGCGGGCGGCCGGCGGCATCCGCGGCAAGGTGTCCGGTTACGTCTTCGAGGGCTCGCGCCAGCTCTACGAGGTGGCGATTCCGGGCGGGACGGTGCGGGTGGAAATGCTGACCTCGGCCCAGCAGGGCAAGGGGTTCAAGCCGGGCGACGACGTCAAGATCGAGATCTCGCCGGAGACCTCGGTGCTGCTGCCCGCCGAGTCCTGACATGCTATCTTCGCCCCGGGAGATTACGCCATGACCGACATCAGCCCACAGGAGCTGAAGGCACGGCTCGATCGCCGGGACCCGCTCGTGCTGCTGGACGTGCGCGAGGACTGGGAGACCGCGCTCTGCCGGCTCGAGAACGCCACCCACATCCCGATCGAGGAGATCGAGTTCCGCACCGCCGAGCTCGATCAGTCCGAGGACATCGTGGTGTATTGCCATCACGGGGTGCGCAGCGTCGCGGTCGCCAACTTCCTCCGCCAGCAGGGCTTCAAGGCGGTGAACCTGGCCGGCGGGCTCGACCAGTGGGCCCGCGCCGTCGACCCCCGGATGACGCGGTACTGATGGGCGACTTCGTCCGAGTCGACCGGGACGGCGCGTGCGCCTGGGTCACGCTCGATCGGCCACCGCTCAACCTGATCGTGCCCGAGATGGTGGAGGGGATCCGGAGCGCCTTCGCGTCCCTGCGGAGGGACCCCGGGGTCCGGGCGGCGGTGATCACCGGGGCCGGACGCGCCACCACCGCCGGCATGCAGCTCCAGGTCCTGCGCGATCTCACCCCGGTCGGCGCGAAGGCCTTCATCGCCAGCCTGCACGAGGCGATCGCGCTGGTGCACGACGCGCCGTTCCCCACCGTGTGCATGCTGAACGGGGCCTGCCTCGGCGCGGGTTTCGAGCTGGCGATGGCGTGCGACCTGCGCACCGCCGCGACCGAGGCGATCCTGGGCCTGCCCGAGATCCGCGTCGGCATCCCGTCGGTGATCGAGGCCGCGCTGCTGCCGGGCTTCGTGGGTCCGGGCCGCGCGGCCGAGATCTTGCTGACCGGGGAGAGCGTCACCGCGCGGCAGGCGCTCGACTGGGGCCTGGTCAACCGGGTGACCCCGGCCGCGGAGCTGCGCGCGGTCACCGCGGAGCTGGTCGGTCGCATCCTCGACTGCGCGCCGACCGCGGTGCGCCTGCAGAAGGAGCTGATCGTCCGGTGGCGCAACACCGATCAGCGGACCGCGGTCGAGTACGGGGTCAACGCCTTCGCCCAGTCGTTCGTGACCGGCGAGCCGCGCGAGGCCATGGACGCCTACCTCGGCAAGCGCAAGCCCCGCTTCGCTCCGTGATCCGCCTCGTCACGTTCGACTTCTGGGACACCCTCGTCACCGACTCGCCGGTCAACCTGCGCGCCCAGCAGGCGCTCCGGATCCTCGCCATCCGGCAGACCCTCCGCGAGGCGGGGGAAGTGGTGAGCGAGGTCGAGGCGGAGGAGATCCACGAGCGCTCGGGCGTGCTGCTCGCGGAGCGCTTCTGGAGCGTCAACCGCGACCCGAGCCGCGAGGAGCAGCTGCGCCTCGTGCTCGACACCGCGCGGCCCGGGGTGGCCGCGCGTCTCGCCCCGTCCGCCTTCGAGGCCGCGCTGGAGGCCTACACCGGGCCGGTGCTGGCCCATCCCCCCGAGCTCAGCCCGAACGCGGCGCGCGCGGTGCGGGAGCTGGCCGCGCGCGGGGTGCGCCTCGGCATCGTCTCCAACACCGGCCGCACGCCCGGGATCGTCCTGCGCCGGGTGCTCGAGCGTTTCGGCCTGCTCGAGTACTTCGATCCGATCTCGTACTCCGACGAGGTCGGCGTACGCAAGCCGGCGGCGGAGATCTTCCAGGTCACGCTCGCGCGCGCCGGGGTGGCCCCGGAGGAGGCGGTGCACGTCGGCGACAATCCGGACGCCGACGTGGTGGGGGCGCGGGGCGCGGGGATGCGCGCCGCGCACTACACCGCGGGCTTCCGGCGGGCCGCCGCCCAGGCGGACCTGATCATCCCGGATCTCTCGATGCTCCCGGACGAGGTTTTTCGGGTTGCGTCACCCGCGGCCGGCGGGTAACATCCCTGCGGCATGGACCTGGTCGAGCTGCGGGCAAAGATCCGCGACATCAAGGATTTCCCCACCGAAGGCATCCTGTTCAAGGACATCACGACGCTGCTGCGCGACGGGCCCGCGTGGGCGGCGGTCATCGATCACCTGGCCGCGCGCTATCACACGTCGCGGGTGGATCTGGTGGTGGGCGTGGAGTCGCGCGGCTTCATCTTCGGCGGGGCGCTCGCGCACCAGCTGAAGGCGGGCTTCGTTCCGGTGCGGAAGCGGGGCAAGCTGCCGGCCCCGACCATCGAGGAGGAGTACGAGCTCGAGTACGGCCGCGACGTGCTGGCCATCCACGAGGACGCGGTGACCCCCGGCCAGCGGGTGCTGGTGGTCGACGACCTGCTCGCGACCGGCGGCACGATGGCCGCGACGTTGCGGCTCATCGAGCGGCTGGGGGGCACGGTGGTGGGCACCGCGTTCCTGATCGAGCTGGCCTTCCTCAAGGGGCGCGAGCGGCTTCCCGGTCAGCGGATCGACTCCCTGATCGTGTACGAGTAGGCGGCCGGAAGTAGTTGTATGATGGGGGCCGGGAGGCGCATCGACATGATCGAGCGAGCGTTGGTCGGGGGGGTGCTGGCGGCGGCGGTGGGGCTCGGCCTGCCCGCGGCCGCGGCGGCGGGTGCGGGGCAGGTGCCGGCGGCGACGTCCATCATCCTGGACCTGGCGAACCGCCCGCCGGAATCGCGGGAGCGCGCGTTCACCGAGGAGATCAAGCGGGACGCGCTGGCCCCGAGGCCCTCGGCGGTGGACGAGTGGGAGCCCCAGCCCGACGGCTCCATGCGCAACAAGAAGACCGGCATCAGCATCACGGTGCGCAACCCGTGCCCGCCCGGCGACATCGAGCACGAGTTCGCGCTGGCCGCGTACAACCGGTCGAAGTCCCGCCGCTGACCGTCGCGCCGATCCCTTCCCTTCGAGGCTCTACCCCGGCCCCGGCCTCCCGGGGCCGGCGCTGATCAGGAGACACCGGGCATGGCAATTCGCAACGTCGGCGTGCTTGGCTGCGGTCTCATGGGGTCGGGCATCGCGCAGGTGTCGGCCCAGGCCGGATTCCCCACCGTGGTGGTCGAGGCGACCCAGGAGCTGCTCGATCGCGGGCTCGGCGGGCTCCGCCGGAGCCTCGACGCCCTGGTGGCCAAGGCCAAGCTCGACGAGCGGGCCCGGGACGAGATCATGGGGCGCATCAAGGGGGTGGTCGGGCTCGAGGCCTTCCGCGATAGCGACCTCGTGATCGAGGCCATCACCGAGAACCAGCCGCTCAAGAACGAGACCTTCGCCAAGCTCGACCGGATCTGTCCGCCGCACGCGCTGCTGGCCTCGAATACCTCCTCCTGCAACATCACCGCGATGGCCGCGGCCACCCGGCGGCCGGCCCAGGTGCTCGGGCTCCACTTCTTCAATCCGGTTCCGCTGATGAAGCTGGTCGAGGTCGTGCAGACGATCCTCACCGACGAGAAGAGCGTGCTCGCCGCCTACGAGTGGGTGCAGGCGGTGGGCAAGGTGCCGGTGCGGGCGAAGGACTCCACCGCCTTCATCGTGAACCGCTTGCTCGTGCCCTACCTGCTCGACGCGATCCGGGTCTACGAGGGCGGGCTCGCCAGCCTCGAGGACATCGACCAGGCCATGAAGCTCGGCTGCGGTTACCCGATGGGGCCCTTCACCCTCCTCGACCTGGTCGGGCTCGACACCACGATGTTCGTGGCCGAGGTGATGTTCGACGAGTACCGCGAGCCCCGCTACGCACCCCCCCCGCTCCTGAAGCGCATGGTGATGGCCGGGCAGCTCGGTCGGAAGAGCGGCAAGGGGTTCTACGACTACGGCGGCAAATGAAGGCGACGGGAGCCGCGGACTCACGGGCCGCCGCGACCGCGAGGCCCACGGTCAACATGGCTTGGCCATGTTGAAGCTGAAGGCATGGCCGGGCAGCTCGGTCGGAAGAGCG
>Ga0070694_100001960_pt1 | contig 12203 bp, 3 predicted proteins | sample KBSK1251metaG_FD_65470 | JGI IMG/M metagenome (GOLD analysis project Ga0070694, IMG submission 65470) | Corn, switchgrass and miscanthus rhizosphere microbial communities from Kellogg Biological Station, Michigan, USA - KBS K1-25-1 metaG | ecosystem: Host-associated > Plants > Roots >... | reverse complement strand
ATTTCATTTGATGATCGACCTTCACTCAGCCTCGGAACTGATTGGTTGATCGGCCGACAATCAATTCGTTTCTCCTCTGCAAATTGCTGAGGAGGGTTTTGTGTGCCTGCTAGGCGCGTTTATTTTCAGAGCAGACACAGAGAACACTGAGGTTGCACAGAGAAATCAGTCCGTTCCCCAAACTGCTGGGCCATGCCGACCATGATTTTCCGCGGTCCACTAAATGGCGCGCGCCCGTGGGCCACCAACATGTTGTCACGTAACAGAGTGTCTCCTCGCTGCCAGGAAAACATCACTGTCTCTTCGTGGTAGCGTCGCCTGAGTTCCGCCAACACTTCCGGCTCAATTGGTGAGCCATCGCCGTAGTATGAGTTGGCGGGCAGATCGTCTTCGGCCACTTCCAGTAAGGCTTCGCGAACCGACGGGCTCCAGCGTCGAAATGTGGAAGAAGGTTGCGGGTGATTGAACCAAACTTCTTCACCCGTGTACGCGTGTTCACGTATGGCGCGCCGCACTGCGCGCAGGCGCAGGCGGTCGTCGTTTTTCCAGCTCGCATCGATCCCGTTCCGGCGGCAATGATCTTCGACGACGGCGCGAATTCCACCATGTTTGCGCACACTGCTTTCAATGAAGTCCTGGTTGCGCGTCGCCCAGGCAACGGGATCGAGCCCGCTGACAGATGGTTTGACTAAAAGCGGCAAAGTTCTCTCAGAAAACAGCGGCTCTGCTGTCACCAATCCACGACCCTCTGTGATCGCTCGGCGCTTCCCAGCCCTCAGTTTTCTGAAATCAAGCTGTTCGTGGTCCATTTTGTTGTCAAAAAGCAGTCCACAGATTACACAGATTAAGTTCATACAATCTGCGTAATCTGCGGATGATCAAGCCATAGCTACGAGGATCTTGCGCGGTCCTTTAAATGAGTTTCTTCCGTGGGCGACGAGCACGTTGTCAAGGACAAGGAGGTCGCGCTGTTGCCAGGGAAAGGAGACTGCTCTTTGACGCACCAGGGCGCGGATTTTGTTTAACTCCTGCTCGTCGAGCGGACCTCCGTCACCAAATGACGTGTAGTGAGGAAGATCTTCCTCCTTCATCCCTAATGCCTTGATCGCCCTCCGATTCTTCGGGTCAAGAATTGATGGATGCCACTGTTCTGCCTGGTTGAACCAGACTCGTTCTCCTGTGACTGGATGCGTGATGACAGCTTCACGTATCTGAGTGGTATGGAGCCCATTTCGATCGTCCCAGTTGAAATCAACGCCTCCAGCAACCAGATAGTCTTCGACCCTGGCCTTATCATCTGTCTCGAAAGTATCCTGCCATGATCTGCCCAACCCCTCACCACCATGCAGATTATTAACGTATCTCACCTTCCGGCTGATGAACCTGTCGCACAACTGCGGGTCCAGGTCCTTCAACACCTCGCGACAATCCACAATCGGCGTTTCTCCACCTTGCGCCGGAGGGACCGCGCAATAGAAAAATATCTTGCTGGGCCATTTATGAGCGTAGGACAACTCGTTATGACAAGAGAGCTGATACGTCTCCGGATACTCGGTGGACGTGTAAACCTTTCCGGTGATCTTCGTTCTTGGTGAATCGCCTTCGATGTAATTCAGGAGCGCAGGCTGCACGGCTCGTACGACTGCTTCAAACTCCTCGGGTGTATCGATCGCGAAATTCCTGAACAGAACTGCGCCGTGTTTAATAAGCCATGACTCTAACAACTCGCGATTGGACGATATCCACTCAATCAACGACGAGACGCTTTCACCGGCGTGCGAATTCTCTTCGGCCTCGAGTAATAACGGTAAGGATTTCTCGGGATATAAAAGTCTTGAGCGAAACATTTATCTCACTCCCTTGCGTGCCTAATTAAGTCTTCTCTGTGATACCTCTGTGTTCTCTGTGTCTCTGTGGTTGTTGTATCGTACATTGCACAGAGAAGAACGGTGTCGGGACTTTTTGCGCAAAGCCGGACGGCGTCAGCTATCGCTGCGAACGCCCGGTTCATTGGCCAGCATCTCCTGCGCAATCATCGCTTGAGCTTCTTGTTCGGAAAGTTCCTCGAGCGCTGATAGCATTCGTGCCATCTCGTCGCTGTCTGTCTGCTCAACCTGAAGCTGCTCGATAGTTTCGGCAAGGCCGCCAACCGTTGGATTCTCAAAAAATTTCCTCAGAGGCAGCTCAATCTGAAAGCCCTGCCGTACCTCCGAGGCCAGCAGTACAGCATGGATGGAATTCCCGCCCAGCATGAAGAAATCGTCGTTTACTCCAACCTTCTCCAAATGCAGAATGCGTGAATAAACAGAAGCGAGAAACTTTTCTACGCTGGTTCGAGGCGGCTCGAATGATGTCTCAGACGGTCTGAGTCGACCGGGAACAGAAAGCGCATTGCGATCCACCTTGCCGTTGGACGTCAGCGGCAGTTTGTCGATGATCAAGAACTCCGACGGCACCATGTAATCGGGCAGCTTCGTTCTCAAAGAGCTTTGCACCTCAGCAATGTCCGGAGCCTGCTCGGCCCTTGGGACGATGTAAGCCACGAGCCGTTTGTGGCCACGCGATTCGCCCGTTGCTGTGACCACCGCCATGCCAACAGACGGAACTTCTGAAAGGGCCGCTTCGATCTCGCCCAACTCTACGCGGTAGCCTCGTATCTTCACCTGAAAGTCTTCCCTTCCCAGAAACTCTATGTTGCCGTCAGGAAGGTAGCGGCCAAGGTCTCCCGTTCGGTAGATACGCTCTCCGGTCGATGGGTGAATGATGAAGCTGGCGGCGGTCTTTTGATCGTTTCGCCAGTAACCTTTTGCCAACCCTATTCCGCCAATGTATAGCTGCCCAGGCACCCACACGGGGCGCGGCTCGAGCCATTCGCTCAGGACATAGAACTTTTGGTTCAACATCGGCTGCCCGTAAGGTATGCTCGTCCAATCAGGCTGAATGTGTTCAATCGGATACAGGATGGACCATATGGAAGCTTCGGTAGCGCCGCCCATAGCGATGATTTGAATATCGGGACCCACAGCCCTGATCTGGTCAGGCAATGAAACCGGAATCCAGTCACCACTCATCAATACGAGCCGCAGAGATTCGGGCAGTTGCTCACTCTTCCCCTTCGAATAGTGCGCCAGCATCTCCATGAGGGCCGGCACTGAGTTCCAGATGGTGACTCGCGCACGCGTCATCAATTCGGCCCAGTGTGCAGGGTCGCGCATGGCCGCGGCATCGGGTATCACGATGGCTCCGCCGGCAGCCAGTGGGCCGAAGATGTCGTAAACCGAAAGGTCGAAGCTCAGCGAAGAAATCGCCAGCACTCTGTCCTCAGGACCGACTCCAAAGCGCAGGTTCATATCAAGGACGGTGTTAACCGCGCCCTGGTGATCGATCATCACGCCTTTTGGCAAACCGGTAGATCCGGACGTGTAGATTACGTACGCCAGGTCTTCCAACTGTTGCGCGACGAACGGAGATTCTTTCTCGACGTTTGTTGGGAGCTGCTCCTCGACGATAAGTCGATCGATGCCCGCCGGCCAATCGATCTTGTCGCTGACCGAGGCCTGAGTGATCGCCCTTGTGACTTCGCCGTTTTCGAGCAAATACCGGATGCGGTCCATCGGTAGGCTGGCATCAATCGGAAGATATGCGGCCCCGGATTTCAGGATCGCCAGCACCGCTACGATCTGCTCCCATCCCTTATTCATTACGATGCCAACCAGCGTATTCGGACGAACCTCGAGGTCACGCAGACCGCGCGCCAGATGATCAGAGCGTCGATCGAGCTCCTCGTAGCTCAAGGTGCGATCGGCGGTGATCACTGCCGGTTCGCCGCTCCTGACTGCCACCTGTTCAGCGAATAATGAATGGAGCAATCTCGCAGGCAACGGCTTATCCGTGGCATTGACCGCGGCAATTTGATCGAGCTGAGCCAAAGGCGTTATCTCTCTCTGTCTTTCGTTCCAGGCTGCTTCTTCGCTGGCGAGCCTCCTAAGCAAAAGACCGTAAGACTCGAACATGTGGTCGAGCATGCCGGGCGGGAACAGATCCTCAACTGCATCCCAATTCAGCACCAGAGAGTTGTCCCGTTCATATGCCTGATGGTCGAGCCATACCTGCGGGGTCTGGGAAACGGCAAAGATTATTTTGCCCAATGCGGGCCGCCCCGACGAAATGCCTGGTGCGCCGGTCTGCGTCAGGATACTTGTAAAGACCACCGGAAGCGCCGCCCGCATTGGAACGCCTCGCCGCCGGCCAAGCTCACGCAACACCTCAACCCCGCTGATAAATCGATGGTCCAAATCGTCCCAGAGTTGTTGTTGAATACTTCTTGCGCGGTCCTCAAAACTGGGCTGCGAGCTATCGATTTCAAGCAAGGTCGTTGAAGTGAAATCACCCACGATCCTGTTTATGTCCGAGTGGACAGGCAGACGATTGAAGAGTGTAAGGACTACAGTAAAGCGGGAGCTCTTGCTCCAGGCGGCAAGGATCTCGGCGAATGCAGACATCAGAACACCCGATGGCGTCAAACCCGCTCGCGTCGCTCGTTGCTTCAAACCAGCCCAGCTCTGATCATCCAACACCGAACTTCGGCGCACGAATCGCGGGTTAGTCACAGACGAGGGGATCCTCGCGAGCGGAAGCTCCGGCGCGGCAGCTAGGGAATCGAGCCGTTCGAACCAGTACTGCTGAGATCGGCGAAATAGGTCCGAATCCCTTAATGCCTCTTCGGCAAGCACATAGTCTCGGAATGACAGCTCAAGCGGAGCAAGCGCCGTATTGGGATTCTCGTAAAGCTGCTGCAACTCGTGAAACAATATTTGGAAACTCAGAGCATCCGCGATCAGATAGTCGAAGCTGAAATGCAGCCGCAGTCGTTTCTCATCGAGCCGCGTCGCTCGTATCTCGAACAAAGGCCATTGATCGGTTGCGAGCATCTGATGCGACATCTCGTGCCGAGTTTGTGCAAGATGGTCGGAAATCTCACCAGGATCGAGACCGCGCGCATCTGTTACCGCGATCTCATATGCAGGCACGCTTGCGAGTATCTGCTGTCGCCCGTCGGGCAGCACGATTGCGCGCAGCATATCGTGCCTCTCAATCAACGCACGCCACGCGTCAATGAAACGAGTTAGATCAAGGCTCGAAGTTTCAGCCTCGAGATAACGGTGCGATGCGACATTGCCCATTTCGATAGAGCCAAGCCGCCCTATCCAGTAAGCCTGCTGAATGTCTGTAAGCGGAAAAGGCGAATGCCGCTCCTCGGTGTCAGGGGTGATCGCTGGCAGCGCGCTAACGAATGCGTCGTGACGATGTGCGGTTTTGCGTTCGCTGATCTCGGCGCCGAGCAACGCGATAGTCGGCGCGTTGAATAAGACACGGAGCGGCACATCCATTTGAAACGCGTTGCGTACTCGCGAGATGAGCCGAGCAGCCAGCAAAGAATGACCACCAAGGTCGAAGAAGTTATCGTGAACTCCCACCTGCTCGATTCCCAGAACCTCTTGCCAAATGACCGCCAGCACTTCTTCGAATGGGGTACGCGGAGCGCTGTATGCCTGGCGCTGGTCCACCGCATCAGGAGCCGGAAGCGCACTGTAGTCGACTTTGCCGTTCGGCGTGAGCGGGATGGCAGGAACGGAGACGAAAAGCGACGGGCACATATAGTCAGGCAGTCTTTGTCTCAGAAACCGGCGAACCTGATCGACATCAATCGGCTGATCTTTTGCGACGATGTAGGCAGTCAGTCGTCTCTCGCCCGGCGCTGCCTCACTTGCGGTGACGACGGCGTGCTGTACTGGCGGATATTCGCTAAGCACAGCTTCTACCTCCGTCAGCTCGACGCGAAAGCCGCGAATCTTAACCTGTTGATCCGAGCGACCGAGAAACTCAACATTTGCGTCAATCGAGTACCGGCCCGAGTCACCGGTTTTATAGAGCAGATCTTCGCTATCGCCCGTAAACTGATTGACGATAAACCGTTCCGCCGTAAGCGCCGGGTCATTCAAGTAGCCAGAGGTCAGGTAAGGAGTGCGCACAAAAATTTCGCCGACTTCGCCGATCCCCGCCGGCATCTCCGAAGAGTTAAGAACGAGCAACTGAACTCCGGGTATACCGCGGCCGACGGGAATTCGACGCTGAAGAAAAGAAGGAGTGTTCTGCTCCTGATCCGATACGACGTAAAAGGCCGCGGCCTGCGGTGTCTCGGTCGTACCGTAAAAATTTACGCACCTCGCCGAGAGAGCAATCCTGCGAAGGTTCGCAATCATATTTCCAGTCAGCACATCCGCGCCGATGAAGGCGTGGTGCAGCGAATCAAGGGTTCCGCTACTACCGTTCGACCCGAGCGTGATGAGTTGGGCCATACCCGGAGTCAAGTGCGCAGCACTAATCCGTTGCTGCTTCATCCAATCTGCAAGCCGGTCTGGTTCCGCGATGGTCTCAGAGTCGGGAATGCATAACGTCGCTCCCAGCCAGAGCGGAACAAAGACGTCACGCAGCAGCGGATCGTGTGAAAGTCCCGACAGCATGCTGACCTTTTCGTCCTGGCCCAGTCCGAATTGTTCACAGTGCCATTCCAAAAAGTGAGAGAGTGGTGCGTGAGTGCCGAGCAGACCTTTGGGTTTGCCCGTCGAGCCTGAAGTAAAAGCGAGATAAGCGACATCCTTTGGTCCAATTTCTATTTCCGGATCATCCCCCGGGTAATTCTGCAAAAAATCCGTTTCCATTGCTGAGGCACAGTCCGAAAGCTCGAGTCGACAACTTGTTGAAGCGCTCGCCAGGAACTCTTCGAATGCATCGGGCAGCTTTCCGGCGGCTTTGATCTGAAGCCAGCCTCTTGGCTTCGCAAGCTCCAAACACTCGATCGAGCGCGAGGACGGATGAGCCGGATCCAGGATCACGAAACCGGCTCCTGCCTTCAGAATGCCGAGCATCGCCCAGACAACCGCACTGCTGCGATGACCGTAAACGGCCACTATGTCTCCGTGCTGTATGCCGCCCGCGATCAAGAAATGGGCCAGGCGATTACTCAAGACATCGAGCTCGCGATAAGTGCACGACCCGTCTTTATCCAACAAAGCAGGATGCCTTGCGCGCTGCTTAACCTGGGTTGCGAACTGCGCAACGATCGACCTGGTCCAGCAAGCCGTGATCGGTTTGGTAGGATCAGGCAGCCTGGAACGAGCTGCAACCGTGACGAGCGAATACTCGTCGATGGGTTTATCTCCGTCCGCCGCTACTTGGCGCAGAAGCGATACGAGTTGTTCAAGCAACTCAGTCATGTGCGCCTTATGCAGGATTTCGGAATTGTAGACCAGCTCAAATTGCAGCTTGTCAGCTCCCTCTCTGGCGTACAGAGTGAGGTCAAACTTTGACGCGGGTTCCGGGGGCGAGAGCACTTCCACTGCGAGGCCCGGCGTTTCAATATGAACATTCTCGATGTTCAGATGATTGAACATTATTCGAAAAAAGGGCGTGGAAGCTTCGGAGCGTTCGGGCTGTAGCGACTCTACGATCTTTTCAAACGGCAAGTCCTGATTCGCAAACGCGCCGAGCGCAGTTTCGCGTACTCGTCGCAGCAGTTGCCTGAATGTCGGTTTGCCTGAAACGTCCGTTCGTAAGATGAGCGTGTTTACAAAGAAGCCAATCAGCCCGTTCAGCTCCGGTCGATTGCGTCCTGCGATGGGAGATCCGACGACGATGTCCGTTTGCCCGGTGTGTCGATGTAGAAGCAGCTTAAACGCCGCCAGCAACACCATGAACAGTGTCGCTCCGTTGCGCCGGCTCAAATCTTTCAGATCTTCAACCAGGTGTTCCGGCAAAACACGCTGCTCGCGCCCTCCTGAAAGAGCCGCGGATCGCGGACGCGGGCTATCCAGATTGAGCTCGAGTATCGGAGGTTTGCCGCCCAGTTGAAGCTTCCAATACTCGAGCTGCGCCTGCAATTGTTCCCCCTGCAGCCATTCCCGTTGCCACAAGGTGTAATCCGCATATTGAATCCGAAGTTCCTCGAGCGGCGATGATTTACCCGCAGAGTAAGCCTCGTACAGAATCATCATCTCTCGAATCAATACGGCAAACGACCAGCCGTCACTGACTATGTGGTGCATGGTGAGCAGAAGGACGTGATCGCGACTGCTGGTTCGCAGCAAACATACTCGCAACAGCGGGGCTGTTGAAAAATCAAACGGTCGCCGTGCTTCTTCGATTGCGATCCGCTCAATTTGCGCTGCTGGACTGATATTAGGGACTTCGCTTAGATCTACTATCCTTATTTTCAAGTCCGGACCGGCGCCGATGAGCTGTACTGGCTCTCCGTCTACTTCAGTGAAAGTCGTCCGCAACACTTCGTGCCGTCTCACGATCTCGTTGAAGCTTCGCTCGAGCGTAGCCACATCAAGTTCGCCGGTTAAGCGAACGGCTGCGGGCATGTTGTAAGTGTGAGTTCCCGGTTCCAGTTGTTCCAGCAACCAGAGTCGCTGTTGCGCGAAAGACACCGGTAGTATAAATATCTCTTCCGCCATTGGTGCTATTCCTCGCTTGTCTTACTTCCGAGCTTTCAGGTGCATCTCCTGAAAGTCTTTTACGCGGTAGGCATCGCGGGCATACTGCGGTATTTCAGAGGCCGAATGCCCGTTTTCAAGAAGTGTGTCGATCAACGCCGAGAGATCCCCGAGAGTTTGAGTTTCGAATAGTGAGCGCAAAGGAACATCAATCTTGAGGAGTTCGCGTATGCGTGCGGCGAGTCGCGTGGCAAGAAGCGAGTGTCCACCAAGATCGAAAAAGTTATCGTGGATGCTTATTTGGTCTATTGAGAGCAGCTCGCGCCACATTTCCGCGACGGTCTGAGCGGTTGAAGTTTGCGCCTGAACAAACTCCGCTTCAGTTTCGCGAATGGACCAGTCCGGTGCAGGTAGAGATCTTCGATCAATCTTGCCAGTGGCAGTTAGCGGCAAAGCATCCATCGTCACCAGAGCCGCTGGAATCATGTACGCAGGGAGATTGTCTCGCAGGTATTGCTTGATAACCGTTTTATCGATGATCTGCCCGTCTCGCGCAACGACGTAAGCAACGAGGCTTGTTTCGCCAAGCCTTCCGGGCCTTGCTGCCACAATGCATTCGCGCACGGCTGGGTGCCGGCCCAGGATCGACTGTATCTCGCCGGGCTCAACGCGGATGCCGCGTATCTTGACCTGATCGTCTTTTCTGCCACTGTACTCAATGCTTCCGTCCGGCAGTAACCGACCCATGTCGCCGGTGCGATAGATCCTGGTCGCGCCCCGGGCTGAGAGAAAAGCTGCTTGCGTCAGTTCTGGTTTGCGCCAGTATCCGAGAGCCACGTAAGGACTCTTGATCGCGATGTCGCCCCTTACGCCCGCTTCGCGGCCATCGGCGTTCAACAACAACACCTCTGTTTCGTCCACAGGAAAGCCGATCGGAACGGAGTTTCGCCTGACGTCCGTATCTTTGGTCAAAAAGAATTGCAGAGTCACGGTCGATTCGGTAGGGCCGAATCCGTTCACCAGAACGCAGCTGTCGGTGAAGAATCGTTTGTACGCTTCGACGTCGCTCTTGCAGACTTCCTCGCCTCCCAACACTACAAGCCTGAGCTTTGGGAAACTCTCATCTCCCTTAAGCTCGTTGACAAAGTAGCGGTACACCGTCGGCGTAGAATGATAAATCGTGATTTGGCGTTCAATGAGCCAGGCCGGCAGTCCCTTGACTCCCGCTTCTTTCAAATCCAGCGGACAAAGCGTCGCTCCATTCAGCAACGCTCCGTATACATCCATCACGGCCGCATCGAAGCTGTGTGAGGCTAACAGTGCCAGATTATCCTCCGCGCTGATCTTGAGATTGTTGGTGTAGCTCCTGATGAAATGCAGGACGTTGCGGTGGTTTTGTACGACGCCTTTGGGCGCTCCCGTCGAGCCGGACGTGTACAGGATGTAAATCATCCGGTCAGGCGTCATATCAGGCTGATTGAAAACCGGCATCGCTTCGTTCGCGTCCAGCTTATCGATGTTAATGATCGGTAATCGACCTTGAATCAGACTGCTCGCCAGCTCAAAATTTGCGTCGTCGGTAATGATCGCTTTTGACTGCGAATCTTCGAGTATGTAGCCGGTTCTCTGGTGCGGGTTGGACGGATCAAGCGGCACATAACTGTTCCCTGCCTTGAGGACTCCCAGCAATGCCGCGATCATCGGTGCGTCATGACTCAGGAGCAAACCAAGAATCTGGTCTGGGCCGCCAATTCGTTTCAGGACTTCAACGGCGATGCGGTTGGCGGCGGCGTTCAATTCCTGATAACTCCAGCGACAATTCTTTGACAACACGGCGACGTTGTCCGGATACATCCGAACCTGTTGCTCGAATCGCTCCGTCAGCGTCGAATCCACTTGCTCTCGCTCAAATGCAACGAAGGCGCTGCTCGCTTTGATCGCTTCGCTTCCGCTTCTTGCAGCTTCCGACTTCTCTTCTTCGGTCAGAAGGTTCAATTGTGAAATACGCTGGCTGCGAGATTCCGCTACTGATTCAAGCAGTGTCCGCAGGTGGCCCAGCATCTTTTTAATAGTCGAGTCGTCGAAGAGGTCGGGGTTGTAAACGAATTGCAGATCGATTGACTGAGCGTGCTCGAAGGCATACAGCGACAGCTCGAACTTCGCTTGAATTTCGGAACTCGCTATCGGCTCTGCAACCAGGCCCTTGAGCTCCAGCGCCTCATGAAGCTCGTCAATGGCAAGCAGGTTGAACCAGACTTGAAAAAGAGGAGGATGAGACAGACTACGCTGCGGCTGGAGTTCTTCGACCAGTCTTTCGAACGGCAAATCCTGATGAGCATAGGCTCCCAGGGCCACCTCCTTCTCACGGCTGAGGAGTTCCTGAAAGCTCGGGTCTCCCGACAAGTCAGTCCTCATCACCAGCGTGTTCACAAACAGGCCGATGAGCGGCTCGGTCTCCATCCGGTTCCGGTTCGCTACCGGCACGCCGACACTGATGTCTTCCTGGCCCGTGTACCGGTACAACAAGACTTTGAAAGCGGCGATGAGCAGCATGAACATCGTCACCCCCTCCGCGCGCGCCGTCAGCTTGAGTGCGTGCGATAGCTCGGGTCCGAGGTCCTCCGTGAGACGCCGTCCTTTGAAGCTCTGCACCGCCGGTCGCATCCTGTCGGTGGGCAACTCCAGCAGCCCGGGCGTCGCGGCGAGTCTTTCCTTCCAATAGCTCAACTGCTCGTCCAGCACGGCACCGCTCATCCACTCTCTTTGCCACAGCACGTAATCAGAGTACTGGATAGGTAGTGGTTCTAAAGGGGACTGCTGTCCGGCAGAGTACGCGTTGTAGAGCGTGCTCAATTCCCGCACTAACACACCCATGGACCACCCGTCACTCACTATGTGGTGCATCACCAACGTCAAAATGTGCTGCTGCTCCGACAGCCGAATCAGTCCGGCCCTAATCAGAGGTCCTTGCGACAAGTCGAATGGTTGTTCCGAGACTCGACTGATGATCTGGCAAGCTCGATGGGGTTCGTTTGGAGCGCTCAGGTCGATGACTGATAACTCGATCTCGCGCGGCTCCTGTATGCGCTGAGTTAGCGTCGCTCCGATTTCGACAAAAACAGTCCGAAGTGCTTCGTGTCTGCGGATTATCTCAGTCAAGGCTTGCCTGAAAGCATCAATATCCAGATTTCCAATCAGCCGGACAGCCACCGGTATGTTGTAGACCGATCCTCCAGGCTCGAGCCTGTCGAGGAACCATACTCTTTGCTGGGAGAACGATAACGGAAGTGGCTCGTTTACCGGCACATTCCGCTTGGGAAAAGCAGGAAGTTCACTGGCGTGGAAAAGCTTATCTTCGACCGCGCTGGACAGGTCGAATATTACCGGCCGTTCAAAAATGGTTCGTAGCGGCAAATCAATCGAAAAAGCCTCTCTCACCCGCGATACCACTTGGGCGGCAAGCAGGGAATGCCCGCCCATCTCGAAGAAATCTGCTTCCGGTTCAACTTCATCCAGCCCCAGCACCTCGCTGCAAATGCCCGCCACTATCTCCGCTACTGCCCCCAGCCGTTTTCCGTTTTGTGCTTCACCCGCCTTCCTCTCCGGCAGCACTGCGGCCAGCTCACGCAAGGCCCGGCGGTCCAACTTTCCATTCGCACTCAGCGGCAGGTGGTCCAGCACCACGTACCGGCTCGGCACCATGTA
>Ga0070694_100001957_pt1 | contig 12226 bp, 9 predicted proteins | sample KBSK1251metaG_FD_65470 | JGI IMG/M metagenome (GOLD analysis project Ga0070694, IMG submission 65470) | Corn, switchgrass and miscanthus rhizosphere microbial communities from Kellogg Biological Station, Michigan, USA - KBS K1-25-1 metaG | ecosystem: Host-associated > Plants > Roots >... | reverse complement strand
GTGGTTAAGAAAAACGACCATCCGCTTACCGGGGAATTTTCTCGCGAGCACTCGGAGCTGATGGTGCTGGTAAGCAATACGGTTTTGAACCTCGCCCACCCGAACCATATGCGCGAGGCTCTGCTGTCGCGGCGGATGGGGTTGGGCGGGAAATAAGAGTAATGAAGAGCAATCTAACATACCGAAAATTAGTTGCGGCACTGTCGGTCATCATCGGATTTGCTTTGATAGTGATCGCACAGAGTCCGTCAATGCCTGGCCCGGTGGTCGAGCAACCGTCTGAACGTTATCGCATTGGTCCCGACGATGTCCTGGATGTGCGCGTCTACAATCGGCCGCAACTTTCGCGGGAAGCAGTCCGGGTGGAAGGAAACGGCATGATTCGGATGCCGCTAATCGAAGGTGAGATCCAGGCGGCCTGCAAGACCGAGGGGGAACTGGCCAAAGACATCTCGACCCGTTATGCGCGTTACTATCGCAATCTTCCGGTTGATGTCTTCATCAAGGAATATCACGCGCGCGAGGTCGCGCTGATTGGCGCGGTCAACGAACAGGGACGCTATCAGATGCAGCGAAGGATTCGTCTGCTGGAGCTGCTGACCTTTGCCAAAGGACCGTCGGAAAAGGCCGGGCAGTCAATCAATATTGTGCGCGCGCCGCGCGCCGACCTCTGCGCAACCACTAACGACACGGCCAAATCTGAAGACAGGTTTATCAGCTTTCGCCTCAACGATACTTTACGCGGCGATGAGACCGCCAATCCCTACGTCGAGCCCGGCGACATCGTGACTGTGCCGGAAGCGGACCAGGTTTATATCGTCGGCAACGTCTACAGCCCGAAGTCTCTGCCGTTGCGCGAGCCGATTACGGTATCGCGGGCCATAGCGATGGCCGGTGGTCCCTTGCGCGATTCAAAGACCGACAAGATACGCATCCGGCGACAGACTGGCGACGGTACGCAGACCGAAATGTTCGTTAACCTCAACGCGATTGCGCAGAAGAAAGCGGAAGACCTCCAGTTAAGGCCCAACGATATCGTTGAAGTTTCGGAATCGACGGGCAAGAGCATTTTTCGCAGCCTGGTTGGGTCAGTAGCGCCGATGGCCGCTCAACTGCCCGTGCGCGTGATTCCGTGAGAGAGCAAACGCCTCAGAGCGAAGAGGTAAGAGTAAAAATAAAAGCAAAGTGTTTATTAAGAGCAAATTGAAGAACGCAACGGCGAGTGTGCACTTCGCCCTTGGCTCTTGGCCCCTGACGCCTAGCAACCCATGAACGAAGCCACCAAACTAGCGAGACGCGACGAAGAACCGCGCGACATCGATCGAAGAAACGAAGAATCACCGTCCTATCGTGGGTCATACGGATATGGCGCTGAGAATGTCGAGAGTGAAGTTCATTTGCTCGACTATTGGCGGGCTATCCGCAAACGGCTGTGGCTCGTGCTGGGCGTGGCCGCTCTGCTCACGACCCTTTCGATGATCTATGTGGCGCGCAAGCCGGACATCTACGAAGCTTCATCCCGCGTCCAGGTCGACCTCGAAAGTAATCCGATGTATGGCAGCAATCCGGCGCCGATGATCCTCAATCCGATCAGCGATCCTGCTTACTTCAATACGCAGTTGCAAATTCTCACCAGTCCTGGTCTGCTACGACGGGTGGTGAAGACGCTGGATCTCGAACACAACAAGGCGTTTCTGCGTCCGCAGACTTCGCAGCCACATTCAACCTGGAAGACGATTACACAAATGCTGGGTGTGGGCAGCGGCGACCGTCAGACGTCCACCCAACAACCGAATGTTTTGCCCCTGACCCCGTCGATCGCGCCGGCGACTTCCAGTGAGGACCTGGTTGAGGCCAAGCGCCTGGCGCCCTTTGTCGGTGCGCTGATGGGCGGATTGCGCATCGAGCCCGTCCGCGAAAACCGTGCCGGTTATTACAAAGAGACGCGACTGATAGATATCGATTACACGCATGGCGATCCGGAAATTGCCGCGAAAGTCGTCAATGCCGTGGCCGAGACCTTTGTCAGATCCAATCTCGAGAAAAAGAGTGAGACCAACACCAGCACGAGCGAGTTTCTCTCCAAGCGGGTGACCGAATTGCAAACTCAAATCCGATCCTCGGAAGAAAGGCTGGTCGATTATGCCAAGAACAATCAAATTCTTTCGCTCGACGCCAGCCAGAATACCGTGGTCGAACGACTGGCCGGATTGAACAAACAGTTGCTCGAGGCCGAGAACGATCGAAAGATGGCGGAGGCGGAATTCAACGCCGCCAGGAATCCCGGTGCTGCCAGCGCGCTGGCTGAATCTGCCTCGAAAGAAATCGAGACGACGGAATCGCGCCTGGCTGAACTCAAACAGAAACGGGCCCAGTTGCTGGTCGAGGCGACTGAAGAGGCGCCCGAAGTAAAGGAAATAGATCAGCAGATTGACGTGCTGCAAAAGCACCTGGCGGAAACCCGTTCGCGCGGTACCGCGACCCTGCTAAAAAACCTGGAGACCAAATATCGTCAGTCACAAGAGCGTGAAGATGCTCTGCGCAAATCATTCAATCAGCAAAAGGGCGAGACGGTTACCCAGAACGAGGCGGCCATCAATTACCGGATCCTGCAACAGGAGATCGAAACCAACAAAGGATTGCTCAACAACCTGCTCCAGCGTTCGAAAGAGAACGACGTGGTTTTGGCCGGCCGGCCCAACAATATTTCGGTCGTAGACTACGCGATAGTTCCGGACTTTCCCGTGGGGCCGGCGCGCATGAGATCAGTGGTGCTGGCTTTTGTTTTGGCACTGGCGTTTGGTATCGGGCTGGCTCTGTTTCTTGAATACCTCGACGATACCGTGCATTCGACTGACGATGTTCAGAAGTACCTGCGGCTTCCGGCGCTGGCCGTCATTCCCGCCATGGGCGCCGGGGCTAAGCGCCGCAAGCTGATTTCAACGGCCACCGTCTTACAAAAAAGAAACGGAAGTAACGGGACAAACCCGGAATTGTTGCTCAACGTGACCGGACGATCGGCTTTGGCTGAAGCTTACCGCCAACTGCGAACTTCAGTCTTGCTGTCAACCGCCGGGCGCGCGCCAAAAACACTGCTGGTGACTTCCAGCCTGCCGGGAGAAGGGAAGACGACGACCGCCGTCAACACCGCGATCAGCCTCGCCCAGACCGGGGTCAAGGTCGTCATTATCGATGCCGACATGCGCCGGCCGCGCCTGAGATCAATTTTTGATCTACCTGAATGCGACGGTCTCAGTTCGATTCTGTCCAGCGAAATGACCAAAGACGAAATGCTGGCCACGATCACCCGTGATGAGATCTCTGGCCTCTATGTTCTGACCTCGGGACCGGTTCCTCCCAACCCGGCCGAACTGTTAGGTTCAGAGCAAATGCGTAAGTTGATCGAGTTGTTGGGACAGAACTTTACCCACATTGTGATTGATTCGCCTCCCGTCAACTCGTTTACGGATGGTGTGCTGATAGCGTCGATAGTCGATGGCGTGTTGCTCGTTGTCCATGGGGGCAAGAGTTCACGCGGCGTCGTGCGCCACTCGCGCCAGCTGTTGCTGGACATTGGCGCCAAGATTGTGGGTGTCGTACTGAATAACGTGAGCGCCCACTCGCACGATTATTATTACTATCACCAGCGTTACTATCGCGATAGCTACTACAACTCCGATTCGCCCGTCGCCGAAAAAACCAGTGCGGAAACCCCGGGCCTCTGAAGGTTCACTGCGGGCCTCCACTCTCAAATGGTTCCGAGTTTCGCCAAACGCTTTGCGAAGTCGTCCCTGAATACGCTGGGTTTCAGCCTTCATGATCTAAGGAAGAACAACGACCTCAGCGTCTTCCTTCCCGGACATCTCAGGGCGCTGCTGTCCAGACTCAAAATCAACTGTGTAATCGATGTGGGCGCGAATATCGGATCCTACGGTCTGATGCTGCGTCGAATCGGATACAAAGGCCGCATCGTCTCTATTGAGCCGGTCCCGGAAGTCTTCAAACGACTTAGCGCCGCAGCGGCTGGTGATGAGGGCTGGATGACGCTCAAAGTGGCTTGCGGAAGCCGGGAGGAAACCAGGCCCATAAACATCTTCGCGAAGAGCCCACTTAATTCTTTCCTTGCGCCTTCACCCAACCTGCTGAGGATGGAGTTGGATCCCAGCCCGATCCAGCGAACCGAGACAATGAACATCGTGCGTCTTGATTCACTGTTCGAGAAGATGTTGTCCGGCATCGACGAGCCGCGGGTGTTTTTGAAAATAGATTGCCAGGGCTTCGACTTTGAGGTGCTCAAAGGCGCGGGCGAAGCCATAGCGAAGGTCGAAGGCTTGCAGTCAGAGGTGTCCTCGATTCCTCTGTATCTTGGCGTGCCTGACTATCTTGAGTTTTTATCTTATTGCCGAAATCTCGGGTTTGAGCCGACCGGGTTTTTCCCCGTGGTTAATTCTCCGGTCGGCGGCCACATGATTGAGTGCGACGTGGTGCTGATACGACGGCACTGGTCCAACCTCGAAAACGCACTGGACGAATCAATCCAGAACTGAAACAACCTGCAAAGTTCGTGAGCGGTCAATTGAGTTTATCGGTCAGCGCAAACGAATCTGTTTCGCCGGCGCAGCTGCGACGAAGCAGCTCGCGAAAGTTGAGCGGGCTGATCCTTTATGGCAGCGCGACGCTCGGATTAGCCGTCGGACTCGAGCGGGTGCTGGGATTTGTTTCCGGCGTGCTGGCGGCGCGGATAGCCGGGCCGCAAACCTTCGGGGCCTATTCGATGGTCCTGGCTACTGCCGGAACAATCGCGGCGTACGCCGGCGCGGGCATCGGCACCACCGCGACGCGTTTTTCCGGAGACTACAAACCTGGGACGGCCGGTTATCGCAAGTTCATTCTGGCGCTGGTGGTAATCGCTTTGAGTTCAGCGGTAGTCGCTGCTTTGCTGATGTTGGCGGGCGCCGGACCTCTGGCGCGCTGGGTGCTAAGAAACGAGGGGCTGGTTTCTGTCTTAAGAATTGCCGCCGCCTCATCGGCCGCAATTGTCCTGCTCGAATGTTGCCGAGGTTTCCTGCTGGGCCAACAAAAGTTTCAGGCGCTTTTGATTGTCGCGGCAGTGTCTGGTCTCGGTTTGATCTTCGTTCTGCCCTTCGCAGCGAGGATCAGTGCCGGGGTGATGATTGGAGGCCAGGCAATCGTTTCGCTGGTCTGCGTCGCAATAGTTCTGATGCTCTCGCAACGATTTGGACTCCGGCCGCCTGTTGAGAAAGGACGTAATGCCGGTCCGGGAATCCGGCCGGTCTTCACCTTTGGTTTAGTTCAATTCGCCGCATTTGCGGGCATCAGCATTGCGAGCTGGTGGATCGCATCTCTGGTCGCGCGATCGGACGTGACGCTGACACAGATGGGACTCTATGCAATCGCTAATCAGTTTCGTGGCCTCGCGGTCCTGGCCCCGGGTTTATGCGCACAGGTCGGATATTCGCTGCTGACTGACGAATCCGGGTCTGAGTACGGTGGCGCGAAGCGCGTATTGCTGACCAATTCGTTTTTGGGCGGCTCGCTGGCGACGCTGGCCGCGGGCTCCCTGATCATCGTCGCTCCATGGTTGTTGGCGATCGTTTATGGCAAATCGTTCTCAGGCGCCGAGGCAGCAATTGTGATTCTCCTGGCCACCGGAATTGTCCACATGAGCGGCATGGCCGCATCGCAACGACTCAGCATTGTCGGCCTGCGGGCCATCGGAATCATTAACACCATTTGGGCCATCCTGACTGTCGGCCTGGGGATCTGGCTGGTTCCCAGAGCGGGCGCGGCCGGCGCGGCGCTGGCGTTCTTAGTCAGTCACACGTTGTCGCAGGTGTTGGTGGTTGTGGCGCTGGCGCGGCTCGACGAGTTACCTGACGGTTTCTTGTTACTGTACGGCGTCAACACCATCGGAGGGCTGGGTTTGGCAGCGCTGGGATACTGGCGCGCCTTTGAAACCAACCGAGGGCCAATGACAATCGCGATCGTCGCTCTGGTCATTTTCATCCTGGGACTCATTTCATACATCGGTCGACGGAGCGGGTGCTTGCCCGAATGGAAGCCGAAGAGGTTGAGCTACCAAAGCAGCGAACCGCGTGATGTCTCGCAGCTGGAAGGATCTGAGTTAGGTTCGCAAAATCTTTGACCCGCGATGGCAGTTAGTTTCGATCATTCGTTGTTACCCACGTCGCGTAAAGGTCCGCGTGCAGCCTTACAAGTAATGTTTCCGGATGCGTTGCCGGCGAGCCTGCTTGATTTGGGTTGCGGAAACGGAGCGTGGGTCAGGGCGGCGCTTGAATTCGGGATTAGCGATGTTCTGGGCGTAGACGGTGGCAACGTCAAGAGGGGACAACTGCTGATTCCACCAGCCAGCTTCCGGAGTCAATTACTGAGTGAGCCTTTTTTCCTGGATCGCAAATTCGAGGTGGCACTTTGCCTTGAAGTCGGTGAGCACCTGGACGAGGCAGACGCGAAAACGTTAATTGCGAATCTAGTCCGCCATGCCGATCTCATCTATTTTTCCGCAGCCTGTCCCGGGCAGCCGGGTCAATTTCACCTCAACTGCCAATGGCCCGCGTACTGGCAGGAGTTGTTCAATCAAGCGGGTTACGCCTGCGACGATGCGATCCGTTGGAGTCTTTGGAACGTTCCCGCCCTGGAATTCTGCTACCGGCAAAATATGTTTCTGGCCCGGCGGGACCATGTGCGCGCCGGGCATGAGCCGCGCATCCAGCCAGTGATTCACCCGGAGATGATGGGGTTTTTAGAGGCTCTCTCCACCGAAGATAAGCGTTCGCGCTGGCTTAGACAGGTTGAGGAAGGATCGCAAACTGTCAGCTGGTATTTATCGGTACCGGCAAAAGCCTTCGGCCACAAGCTGAATCGAAAGTTTTGGGCGAGGTGAAGGAAAGTGGCACGCGCATCCTGCGCGTGATTCACGGGCGGGACGCCCGTGCCACTAACTTAGGATGATCTGGCACATCCTCGATGTAAGGTCGGTTTGGATCAAAGAGTTCACTGCGGCATTGTCGGCGCAGGTCGACACGCTCGGCTGGTGCCCGCAGATCACCGGCACAGGGATGTTTCGCGATTCTGAAAGCGAAACGAAGCTTCCCGATCCTGAGTTGCGCGTTCGGTATTTTCCGCTGCAACGTGGGTTTGCAAAGTTTCCAATTAACGTCATCGCCAGAGAAGCCGAACGGGTGTCGCGCCGAATTCTGCAGCGCACGGAGAGGGCGGCCGATTCGGTGCTGATTTGTACTTCACCGCATTACGCGCCGGTAGCCGAGCGCTGGCCCGGTCTGGTCGTTTATTACGTGACGGATCTGTTCATCGCCTACGGGGACAATCCGGCATTCGTGACCGCGCTCGACCGGCGATTATGCGAGGCGGCGGACCTGGTTTGTCCCAATTCTGATCGTATCGCCGAGTATCTAATTCAAAGCGCCGGGTGTGATCCGCAAAAACTCTCGATTATTCCTAATGCGACTCGCCAGGTAAATATTCTTCCGGCGCCGTCCTTCCACTCCACAGTTGAAGTGCCGGCCGACGTTCGTGATCTCTCAAAACCGTTTGCCGGAGTGCTTGGTAATCTGGCGGCCAATATGGATTGGCTGCTACTCGAAGAGGTGGTCGCGCGCACTTCCTGGCTCTCCTGGGTTTTTGTCGGGCCTACAGAGATGGAAATATCTGATCCCCGTCAAAGAGATGCGCGGCATCGGCTGCAGCAGCTCGGGGGCCGGATTCGATTTGTGGGGGCCAAGCCTTACTCGCAGTTGCAGGATTATGCCCGCGCCATGGACGTTGCCGTCCTGCCCTATCGCAAATCAGAGCCAACCTATTCCGGCAGTCCGACGCGCTTTTATGAGCATCTCGCGGCTGGTAGACCAATCATCGCCACCCGCGGCTTTGCTGAGTTGCTGAAGAAAGAGCCTTTGCTGCGACTGGTGGACACCGCCGAGGAAATGACTGTCGCGCTTGAAGAACTTCGCGCGAAGGACTTTCGCGACGGCCAGGAGACGCTGCGCTGGAACACCAGTCAAACCGAGACCTGGGAAGAACGCGCCTCGATGATGAGAAACGCGCTTAACAAACAAATCGCCCGGGACCGCGAGGCCGCATGAGCGAAATGTCGAAATCACCGGCTCCGGTCTCAGCAGTTATTCCGGCGTATAACCACGAGGCGTTTGTCGCCGACGCGATCGCGAGTGTTCAGGCGCAGACTCTGCCGGTCGCTGAGATCCTCTTGATTGACGACGGTTCAACCGATCGAACTGGCGAGATCGCGCAGCGGATGGGCGTACGAGTAATCAGGCATTCGAATGTTGGCCTGGCCGCCAACCGGAATAGGTGCGTGCGCGAGTCAACCCAACCATGGATTGCTTTTCTTGATAGTGATGACATCTGGGAGCCGGAAAAAGTCGAGACTCAGATGCGGATGGCGCAATCCGATCCGGAAATAGCGCTGGTCACGTGCGATTACAGCACCTTTGACGGTGACGAGATTTTTACAGCGTCGGTTCTGGAGACGTACATAGACGGATACCGCGCGCAAAGCAAGACTGAGTGCGAGGGCGGCTCAATTCTTGAAAAGCTCGACGAGAGCTTTACCGGAATTGCCTATTTTCTGGTTCCGTCGATGGTGATGGTTCGGAGAGACGTGCTGGAACAAACCGGTCTGTTTGATGAGAGTTTGTTCAACGCCGAGGACTTCGACTGTTTCATGCGTGTGTGGGCTAAGTCCAAACTCGGATTCGCGGATCAGGTATTGGTCAAACGAAGAGAACACGCGCACAACCAGTCCGGGCGTTTTGCCCTGGCTACTACAAGTTCTCTCGCGGTGACTCACAAAGTACTGGAACATCCTGAACTCTACCCCCCGGCGACCGTCAGTTTGTGCCGGACCTGGTTGCCGGCCAACCTCAGGCACGCCGGAGCCAGGCTGATTTGGAGCGGCCAGGCGGAACGCGGCAGAAATCTTTTACTTGAAAGCGCCAGGCTCGAGTTCAACCTGAGAACAATCCTTGCGCTTGGGGCAGCGACGTTCCCTCCGCGGCTGGGCTGCGAATTGATGAAGGCGAGATATTACATCTCGAGAAGGTTCGGAATTTGACGAAACCTGCACCAATCGATCCGGCCCAGGTTGCGAGGCGCAATCGATTGAATCCATTGCGATGTTATCTTTCTCTGCGCCGCGCCGTAGAGCCGCACTGGTACCGGAGCTTCTGGCAAGAGGACCCCTGGAAGCGGTTTGTGAGTTCCGAAACCTCTCTTCTGAAAGTCGATTGCAGCAACGATGAACAAAGGATGTTGCTTTCCCTGGACGAGATCCCGAGCGCGGTGAATTCCGATCAGATGCAGGTGCTCTACTGCCTGGCGCGCGACTCGACGGCGGACGGCGACATCGTGGAGATCGGATCTGACCAGGGCAAGAGCACGATCGCTTTGAGCTGGGGCGCGAGCCGAAGTGCACGACCGTGTGAGGTTCATGCAGTTGACCCGTTTCTTGATGGGTTGGAGTTAACCGGAGCAGAGAGAGAAAACGTGTTCAGTGGAAATCTGGCAAGGTTCAATGCCGGCAGCGCAAAACTTCACCGCATGTTCAGTGGCGATTACCGGCGGGAAAGACAGACGCCGGTGCGAGGCCTGTTCGTTGATGCGGCGCACGATTATATAAATTCCCGGTATGACTTTTTGGCCTGGAGGGAGCTGATATCGCCGGGAGGCTTTCTGGCGGCCCATGATGTCGATAATTATACCCACGGGCCTGGGACTCGACGGGCCTTCATGGATTTCGTTTTGAAAGAGTCGGATTTTCGTTTGGTCCTGCATGCGGACAACCTGGCAGTCGCTCAGAAGGCGTCCGAACCGGGAAGCTGACAAGTCACTCCGTCTTAAGTTTCGGAGTTCCGCCTTTAGGCGGCCGCCTGAAGGCGGAACTCCAAACTTAGCGTTAAGAGATGGCAGACGCACAAACACAGTCGCACAGCCGCTCCTCAGGCACGCCAGAGGCGTGCGTACCGATTCGGGTGGCAATGGTTCACTATCGCGACTCGGCGGCCACTGGCGGCTCACTGCGCGTCGGAGAGATCATCGCGAACCATGTCGATCCAAATCGGATTAGCGCTGAGATGGTTTTCGCATACGGCAGTGCCGGGCCGGTGACGAAGGCGGCCAACGTGCCTTGTCACTTTATCGGCGCCCACGGTCCCAAAGATTTTGCGGCCTGGATTCGAGCGCGCGCTCTCTTCAAAAAGCTCCGACCCGACATCATTCATTTTCAGGATGGCGTGGTTTGGCTGAGGGCGGCGTTGGCCAGGACGTCTTACACAAAGCTTGTTCATGTGCATGCGCGGCTTGTCAGTGCCACTGCACAATCGGGGGCCAATGGCCAAACCCATCCCTATCTCGCCACTCCGCTTTTGCGAGCGTACCTTAAGTCTACTGATGCTCAGGTTTGTATCAACCACGGCGCCCGGAATGCCCTGCTGGAGTTGAATTGGATCACTCCCGAACGGTCCTGCGTGGTTTACAACAGCATTGACGTTGGTCGTTTTGATCTTCTGCCGGAGCGTGTCAAAGCTCGAGCCGAACTTAATCTTCCAGCCGAGGCATTGCTGCTGGGCATGATTTGCCGGCTCGTCTGGGAAAAAGGTTGCTTCGATTTGTTGTCGATCATCGAACGTTTACCGCAACGCTGGCATGGCGTCATTTGCGGAGACGGCCCGCAACGATCCGAGTTGGAAAAGGCCTGTCACGAGCGCGGCCTGAGAAATCGAATCCATTTTATCGGCGTGCACGACGATGTCCGTACGGTTTACGCCGCGCTGGATGCTTATGCTTTTCTTTCCCACTACGAGCCGTTTGGTTTGGTCCTGGCTGAAGCGATGGCTGCAGGGGTACCGGTGTTTGGCATTGAGAGTGACGGCGAATTCAACGAGTCCGAGTATCCGCTGTTAAGAGACGACGTCGCCGAAATGGTTCGATTCGCGCGTGATGGAGACTTTGAAACGCCGGTTCCGCCGCCTGTCCTGGATCAGCTGGCCGTTAAACTTTCCTACTATGGTGCGCGCCCGGAGATTGCGCGCGACATGATTGCGCGCGCCCGCAGCTGGGTTAAGAGCTGCTTTGACGCAAACATTCAGGCGGAGGTGATGACCGGGGTCTATGAAAACATAGTCGCGCCGGGTCATTTCTCCGGGATGCCGCTCGCCGGGGCTTATCAGGCAAAACGCGAGCAGGCTGAACTATTGTTGTCATCTGCGAAGCACGAAGAACGGGTGGCCGCGAACGCATGATTCACCTGGTCGTCAGAGAACCACTCGCCTACAAGAGGACCCTGTGTCAGGCGCTGAGCGATTCCTACAAAGGTTCTTTTATCGCGTGGTTTGCTGGAAAAGATGAACCGTTGATCCCGAAGGCGGGCGAAACTTTCACTCGGCGCCTGATTTCGGATGTAGGTTATTCGACGCTCTATCGCGAATTACGATCAGATCCCCAGGCGATAGTCATTCTTGGAAGTTGGTCATCAGCATTCGCGCGTAGGACTTTGCTGATAACCCAACTCCTTCACGTACCCGTTTTCATCTGGACCGATCATCCACATCCGCGACAGAGGAGTTGGGTTTTCGCCCGTCTGCGGAAAATATATCTCCGATTTCTTGCCAATCGAGTGGCCGGATTTCTGGCGTGCGGTAAGCCAACGGTCTCTCATCTGGAGAGTCTGGGGATTCCTTCGGCCAGGATCACGAACTTCCCATACTGGGTGAGCATTCCGGAGGAATGGTCGCTGCCTGAAAGATGCCAGGAAAATCGAATCTCGAAAACGAAACCGCTCCACTTAATTGCAATTGGCAGACACGTTCCAGTGAAAGCTTTTGAGGTAGCGATTGAAGGAGTTGCCCTGGCAAATCGAAGAGCTGGCTTCCGCGTCGCCACTCTGGAATTGATTGGCGATGGACCCGAACGCAAACATCTCGAAGAACTGGCGCGATCTCTGGATTTGGAAGACGTGGTGGAGTTTCCCGGTTGGCTTAGCAATGACGCGGCCAGGAGCCGGCTACGAGACGCAGACGCGCTGGTGGTTACCAGTACGTTCGAGCCTTATGGCGTTGTCGTTTTGGAGGCGCTGGCCAGCGGGCGCGCCGTGCTTGCGTCAAACGGAGTTATCGCGGCGCGCGACAGAGACGATGGATTCGGCGCAATT
>Ga0070694_100001956_pt1 | contig 12226 bp, 12 predicted proteins | sample KBSK1251metaG_FD_65470 | JGI IMG/M metagenome (GOLD analysis project Ga0070694, IMG submission 65470) | Corn, switchgrass and miscanthus rhizosphere microbial communities from Kellogg Biological Station, Michigan, USA - KBS K1-25-1 metaG | ecosystem: Host-associated > Plants > Roots >... | reverse complement strand
TACAACGGCGCCGCGCCGACGCCCAGGCGGTCGCCGCGGCTCTTGATCTGGTGCTCGGATTCCTCGCCCGACGCGTACAGGACCGGACCGACGGCGGTCGCAAAGTGTGCTGCGGCCTGCAGCAGCAGCGTGGACTTGCCGATGCCTGGTTCGCCGCCGAGCAGGACGAGCGAGCCGGGAACGATGCCGCCGCCTAGCACGCGATCGAACTCGTCGATGCCCGAGGACAGGCGAACGGCGTTGGCGGTTTCGACCTCGGCGTACAGCTTCGCAGACCCGGAGGCGCCAAGCTGCGAGTAGCGATGACCCGCGGCGGCGCCGCCCGCGGGTTCCTGCGACACGCGCTCCTCGACGAGCGAGTTCCACGCGCCGCAGTCATTGCAGCGGCCGGCCCACTTCGGCGCCTGCGCGCCGCACTCCTGGCAGACGAACACAACCTTCGGTGGCTTCATACTTCGCGGTCGGCGGTCAACTCCCAACTCCCACAATCCAACTCCCAAGGTGGCGTCAGGTCTCCTTGGAAGTTGGGCCTTGGAAGTTGGGAGTTAGCTGTACTGTCGCTCAATTCTCGATCCAATCCTGCAGACGATCTCGTACGGGATAGTGCCGATAGCCGCCGCCATCTCGCGCGCGTCGATCTGCTGCCACGATTCGCTCCCCTGCCGGCCGATGATCACGACTTCATCGCCCGGTGCGACATCCTCGAGGCCTGTGACGTCGACCATCATCATGTCCATCGACACCGCGCCGACGATCGGCACGCGCCGGCCGCGGATCAGCACGTGGCAGCGGCCCGAGACGCGGAGGTCGATGCCGTCAGCGTAGCCGGCGGGAATGACGGCAGTGGTCACGGGCTTGTCCGCCTGGAAGCGCAGCCCATAGCCGACGCCTTCTCCGGGCCGAATGCCCTTGACCGCGACGACGCGGCTCGTCAGCGACATCACGGGCGTCAGCGGGATCGTCGACGCGAGCGGCGGCGGGACGATGCCGTAGAGCATCAGGCCGGGCCGCACCATGTCGTACCAGACGCGCGAGTCGCGCAGCGTCGCCGCGCTGTTGGCGGCATGGATGAGCACCTTCTCCTCGTGGGGGCCGCCTTCAGGCGGCCCTCCTTCAGGCGGCCTACCCCGCAGCTCCGAGATTGTCTTCAAGGCCGCTTCGAAATTCGCCCGCTGCCGATCGAAGAACGGCGCGTCCGGCTCGTCCGCCGTCGCGAAGTGCGTGTAGATCGCCTCGAGCCTGAGGTTGGGGCTGGCGAGCACCTCGGGCAGCGTCCGGCGCACGTTGTCGTGGCGGAACCCGAGGCGGTTCATCCCCGTGTCGATCTTGAGGTGATACCCGAGCGTCGTCTTGTGCTTCGCGGCGGCCTTCTGCACCGCGCGTGCGGCGGACGGCGTTGAGATCGTGGGTGTCAGCGAGCACTCGAACAGGCCGTCGAGATCGCTGACGCTCAGCGCGCCGAAGATGAGGATGGGCGCGCGCACGCCGGCGCGCCGCAGCACGACGGCTTCCTCGATGTCCGCGCAGGCAAGGAGGTCCGCGCCCGCCGATTCGAGCGCGAGCGCGACGCGCGCCGAGCCGTGGCCGTACGCATTCGCCTTGACCACCGCGATGATCCGGGGAGGCCTGTCAGCGGAGGAGAGAAACTGCCGGATAGCCTTGAAGTTCGCCTGCAGCGCCGCGAGATCCACGTGCGCGACCGTGCTCCGGATCACGCTACAGAGTGTCCTCTAAAAATGACCTCCGACCCCATTTACGAGCCGGGGGCGAGGTTCGCAAACCGGGTCTGTTCCCGGAGGAACGCGAGCCGGACGATGCCGGTCGGGCCGTTGCGCTGCTTGGCGAGGATCAGTTCCGCGGTACCAGCCTCCGGGTTGTTCGGGTCGCGGTTGTACGCGTCGTCCCGGTAGATGAGGATGACGACGTCCGCGTCCTGCTCGAGGGCTCCTGATTCACGAAGGTCGGAAAGCTGCGGCCGGTGGTCCGAGCGCGACTCGGGCGCGCGCGACAGCTGCGACAGCACCACGATCGGCACGTTCAGCTCCTTCGCGAGCCCCTTCATCGAGCGCGAGATCGATGCGAGCTCCAGCGTCCGGTTCTCGTAGCGCCCGCGCGCGCTCATCAGCTGGATGTAGTCCACGACGATCAGGCTGAGGCCATGCTCGGACTGGAGACGGCGCGACTTGGCGCGCATCTCCAGCACGCCGATGTTCGCGGTGTCGTCGATGAACAGGCCCATGCCGCTCAGCCGCTCGAGCGACTGCGAGATGCGGCCGTAGTCCCGTTCCGCGATGTGACCGCTCATGAGACGGTGGCTGTCGATTTGCGCTTCGGAGGTGAGCAGCCTGATGAAGAGCGACTCCTTCGACATTTCCAGGCTGAAGAAACCGACCGTCATGTTCGGCTGCACGGCCACGTGCTGCGCGATGTTCAGCACGAGGCTCGTCTTGCCCATCGACGGCCGCGCCGCGATGATGACCAGGTCGCCGCCCTGGAAGCCGCGCGTCATCTCGTCGAGATCGACGAAGCCGGTCGGCACGCCGGTGACGAGCCGCTTGTGCTCGAACAGCTGCTCGATCTTCGGGAAGCTCTCGTTGACCAGCGTGCGCATCGGCACGAAGCCGGCCTTCAGCCGGTCGTCGGCAACCGCGAAGATCAGGCTCTCGGCCTCGTCGAGGATCAGGTCCGACTCCTGCTCCGCCTCGTACGCGTTGGCGACGATCTTGTTCGCCGCGTAGATCAGGTTCCGCAGCGTCGCCTTTTCCTTGACGATCTTCGCGTAGTACTCGACGTTGGTCGCGCGCGGGACGCCGTCCACCAGCGACGCGACGTACGCCGGACCGCCGACGGCGTCGAGCTCGCCGCCGCGCGACAGCTCCTCTTTCAGCGTGATGAAGTCGATCGCGTCGCCCCGCTCGCTGAGCGTGACCATGCGATCGAAGATGCGGCGGTGCGCGTCGCGGTAGAAGTCGCGGCCGTCGATCACCTGCGCCGCGGTGTTGAACGCGTCGTTGTGCACGAGGATCGCACCGAGCACCGAGCGCTCCGCCTCGAGATTGTGCGGAAGCGTACGTTCGGCGGTTGCGATCGTTTCGGCCATGAGGGAGCAGGAGAGAGGAGAGCAGGGATTGTAACGTGGATCGAACGCACGGGCCGGCCTGAAGGTCGGCCCCTACGATGAACGCATGCCCGGTCATCCGCCCAAGCACTAAGAGCGAGATGTAGAATCATCGACCCATGCAGGACCTCACGAGCGGATCGCTGTCGCGTCACCTGCTCAAGACATCGAGCTTCATGTTGATCGCGATGATCTTCCAGACGCTCTACGTTTTGATCGACCTGTACTGGGTCGGACGTCTCGGGACCGATGCAGTCGCGGCGGTCGCCGTCAGCGGCAACCTGGCGTTTCTCGTGCTCGCCGCGACCCAGATGCTCGGCGTCGGCACGACGACGCTCGTGTCGCACGCAGTCGGGCGCAAAGACCACGACACGGCGCTCCTGGTGTTCAACCAGGCGCTCGGGCTCGCCGCGGCGCTCGGCCTGATCTTTTTCGTCATCGCGGCCGCGCTGCGATCCCCATACGCGGCCAGCCTCAGCGCCAGCGCGGAGACCGCGTCGCTGGCCGGCGAGTACCTCCGCTGGTTCATCCCCGCGCTCGCGCTCCAGTTTCCTATGGTGGCCATGGCCGCCGCGCTGCGCGGCACCGGCAACTTCAAGCCGGGGATGATCGTCCAGAGCGCCACGATCATCATCAACATCGTCCTCGCGCCGGTGCTGGTCTTCGGCTGGGGCACCGGCGTGGCGCTCGGCGTCGGGGGCGCGGCGCTCGCGACGCTGCTCGCGCTCGTCGCCGGCAACGTCTGGCTGGCCTTCTACTTCGCTCCGCAGCAGTCGTACCTGACGTTCGCGAGGGCGCAGATGGCGCCGCGGCGGCACCTCTGGGCGGACATGCTGAAGGTCGGCCTTCCGGCCGGCGCCGAATTCGGCATGATGACGGTGTACCTGCTGGTCATCTACGCGGTGAGCCGTCCCTTCGGCGCCAGCGCGCAGGCAGGCTTCGGCATCGGGATGCGCATCATCCAGGCGTGCTTCATGCCGGTCGTGGCGCTCGGCTTCGCGGTGGCGCCGGTGGCGGGACAGAACTTCGGCGCGCGCCACGGCGCGCGGGTGCGGCAGACGTTCTACGTCGCCGCGGGCATGGCGGCGGCCGGCATGGCCTGCGTGTTCCTCGTCTCGCAGGTGGCCGCGGCGCCGATGGTGCGGGTCTTCACGGACGAGGCGGCGGTCGTCTCGGTCGGCGAGGAGTACCTGCGCATCGTGTCGTGGAGCTACATGGCGTCGGGAATCATCTTCGTGGCGTCGAGCATGTTCCAGGCGATGGGCAACACGGTGCCGTCGCTCGTCAGCTCGTTCACGCGCATCGCGGGAACGGCCATCCCGGTCCTCTTCCTGTCGAGGATGCCGGGGTTCACGCTGCGCTGGGTCTGGCTGCTGTCGGCGGTGACGATCTTCGCGCAGATGGGCATGAGCCTGCTGCTGCTCCGGCGGGAGTTCCGCCGGCGGCTGGCGTTCGCCGCCGACGTTACAGCTTCGCCAGCGCCTCTCTGACCTTCCCGTAGTCCGGCTCGTTCCGCGCATCGTCCAGGACCTCGCGATACGCGACCGTGCCGTTGCGATCGATCACGAACGTCGCGCGCCTGGCGATGTCCTTCAACCCGATCATGTCCGGGTTGACGACGCCGTACTGGCGGATGACCGCCTTGTTGTAGTCGCTGAGCAGCGGGAAATTGAAGTGCTCCGCGTCGGCCCACGCCTTCAGCGCGAAGAACGTGTCGGTGCTGATGCCGAGCACGTTGGCCGACAGCCGGTTCAGTTCCGGGACCGTGTCGCGGAACGTGCACATCTCCTTCGTGCACACGCCGCTGAACGCCGCGGGAAAGAACGCCAGCACCACCGGTCCCTTGTTCAGCACGGCGCTGAGCGTGACCGGCGCACGGTCCTGGCTGGTGAGCGTGAAATCGGGCGCCTTCGCGCCGACCGCGACAGGCCCGTCCGTCATGCGCCGGGCGTCTCGGCGCCTTCTCGGACGACCTTCACCTTCAGCGGCACCGTCACCTCGCGGTGCAGCTTCAGCGGCACGTCGTGCTCGCCGATCGTCTTGATCGCCTCGGGGAGGATCAGCTTGCGGCGATCGACCTCGAAGCCCTTGCCCTTCAGGTAGTCGGCGATGTCGGCCGCCGTCACGGATCCGTACAGCTGCTCGGTGTCGCCGACGCGGCGCGCGATCGTGATGTCGATCGCAGCGAGCCGCGCGGCAATCGCCTCGGCGCCCGACTTCTCGTCCGCCTCGCGCGTCTCCATGATCCTGCGCTCGCGCTCGACGTGCTTCTTGTTGCCCTCGGTCGCCGGCAGCGCCAGCTTCCGCGGCAGCAGGTAGTTTCTGGCGTAGCCGTCGGAGACTTTGACGATCTCGCCGCGCTTGCCCAGTTTCTCGACGTGGTCTCTGAGAATGATTTCCATAACGTCCTCGCGGGCCGACCTGAAGGTCGGCCCCTACGTTCGTCCCCGTGGGCCGACCTGAAGGTCGGCCCCTACTACGTTCGTCCTGGCGGGCCGACCTGAAGGTCGGCCCCTACGTTCGTCCTCGTGGGCCGACCTGAAAGGTCGGCCTCTACGTTCGTCCCCGCGGGCCGACCTGAAGGTCGGCCCCTACGTTCGTCCTCGTAGGGGCGGACCTTCAGGTCCGCCCGGACTTATTCCGCGGTGTACGGGATCAGCGCGAGCTGGCGCGCGCGCATGATCGCCGTGCGCAGCTTCCGCTGGTGCATGGCGCAGGTGCCGGAAATCCGGCGCGGCAGGATCTTGGCGCGCTCGGGCACGAACGGCATCAGGAGCTTCGTGTCCTTGTAGTTGATGTCGTCGATCTTGTCCGCGCAGAACTTGCAGACCTTGCGGCGCCGGAACATCGGGCGCCGCTGGCCGTCCTTCCCCTGCTGTGCGCCCTGCGCACTGGTCTTGCCGCGGCCGCCGCCTCCGAAGCTTCTCTTCCCGTTCATCGCTCCACCTCGGTCACGTCAAACCGGTCGTCGTCTTCCGTGTCGCCGCGCTGACCCTCGCCGGGCTGCCGATCGGGCGGCAGGCCGCGCGCGACGCGCCGCCGCCGCGAGCCCTCGGTGCGCTTCGTGCGCGTGCGCTCGACGACCGACTGCTCCTCGTCGATGCGGACGATCAGGTGGCGGATGACGAGATCCGAGACCTTCAGCCGGCGATCGATCTCCTTCATCAGCTCACCGCCGCCGTCGATGGTCTCGAGGACGTAGGTGCCTTCCTTGTGCGGGCCGATCTCGTAGGCCAGCCTGCGCCGGCCCCAGTTGTCGGTCTTTTCGATGGTGCCGCCCAGGCGCTGCGCAATCTGCTCGACCTGCGTGTGCAGGTCGGTGACCTGGGCATCGGTCGCGTCGGGCGACACGACGTAAACGAGCTCGTACTTCCGTTTCATTGCTCTCCTTCTGGACTAAGCGGCTGCCAACCACGATGGTCGCGTGCGCGACCTCCACGAAGCTCACGAAGAATCGTCTTCGTGTGCTTCGTGCCGGCCGAAGGCCTTCGTGCCTAAGGCAGCAAGGAGCTAGTCATCAGTCCGGGTCCGTGGCGCCCGGGTTGTACGTGTTCATCACCGTCGCGATGCCTTCCATGGCAAACATCTCGGCGGCGTCGGCCGCCCGGGCGATGAACTCTCCGAGACCCGCCTGTTCGTCGGGCTCGAACTTCGAGAGCACGTGATCCGCGAGATCCCTCCGCGCATCGCCGCGCCCAACCCCCAGCCGGAGCCGGGGAAACTCCGTGGTCCCGAGCCGCTCGATGCACGACTTGAGACCGTTGTGGCCGCCCGCCGATCCGCGCGCCCGCGCGCGCAGCCTGCCGAACGGCAGCGCCACCTCGTCGACGACCACGAGCAGGTCGTCGAGCTCGATGCCGTAGTAGCGCGTCAGCGCCGCGACCGCCTCGCCGCTGCGGTTCATGAACGTCAGCGGCTTGGCTATCAGCAGCGGATCGCCGCCGAACTTCTTCGCGATGAATGCGTCGGGCACCTGCGACGGCGCCATCGCCATCGCCAGGTCGTGCCGCTTCGCAATCTCGTCGACGACCATGAAGCCGACGTTGTGCCGCGTATCCCGGTACTCGCGGCCGGGATTGCCTAATCCGACTATCAGACGCATTGACGAATTTACGAATAGCCGAATTTACGAATTCGTAAATTCGTAAATTCGTAAATCCAACAATCGCGTTATTTCTTCTCTTTCTCTTCCTTCTCGTCCGTCTTGCCCTTCTTGATGACCTCGGGCTCTGCCGGGGCCGCCGCACCCGCAGCCGGCGCAACCGCCGCGCCTTCCGCTGCCGCCGTCGTCGCCGCCGACTCCTCGGCCTTCGGCATCACGACGTGCACGAGCATCGTCTCGCCGTCGGTCACCGTCTTCCACTTCGGGTGGGTGGCGATGTCCTTCACGCGAATCGACTGGTGGAGCATCAGCTCGCTGACGTCGATGTCGATGTGCTCGGGAATGTCGGTCGGGAGGCACTGCACCTGGATGTCGCGCGTGACGAAGTCGAGCAGGCCGCCCTGCTGCTTGACGCCCGCCGGCTCGCCCTTCACGACGATGGGCACGGAGACGACGATCGCCTTGTCCATCGCGAGCTGATAGAGATCGGCGTGCAGCAGCTGGTGCGTGACCGGATCGAGCTGATAGTCGCGGACCATGACGCGCGACTCGCCGCCATCGAGCTTCAGGTTGATGAGCGTGTTGGCGCCCGACTCGGAGTGGAGGATGCGGAGCAGCTCCTTCGGGTCGACCGCCACGGGCACGCCTTCCGGCAGCTGCCCTTCCTTGCGCGCGCCGTACACAACCGCGGGAATCCGGCCCGCGACGCGGAGGCGCCGCGCTTCGTTCTTCCCTCTGCCGTCACGCTTCTTTGCTTCGAGTGTCGCGTCCATCACGGTCCCTCTATGATGCGGCGGCCCTTACAGGGCCGTCCTACGAACGTCGTCTTACACGAACAACGAGGAGACCGAGGTCTCTTCGTGAATACTGCGAATCGCCTGTCCCAGCAGCCGCGCCACCGAGAGCACGACGATCTTCTTGCACTGCTGCGCGTTGGCGCTCAGCGGAATCGTGTTGGTCACGATCAGCTGATCGAGCGGCGAGTTCTCGATGCGATCGATCGCCGGCCCCGAGAGCACGCCGTGCACCGCGCAGGCGAGCACGCGCTCGGCGCCGGCCGCCTTCAGCGCGCTCGCGCCCTTCTGAATCGTTCCCGCCGTGTCGATGATGTCGTCCTGGAGGATGCAGGTGCGCCCCTGCACGTCGCCGATGACGTTCATCACTTCCGCCGAGCCGTCCTCCGACCGCCGCTTGTCGATGATCGCGAGTTCGGCATCGAGCCGCTTCGCGTATGCACGCGCGCGTTCGGCGCCGCCCGCGTCGGGCGACACGATGGTCAGCGTCGGATAGTTCAGCCGCGACAGGTACTCGATGATCACCGGCGCCGCGAAGAGGTGGTCCACCGGGATGTCGAAGAACCCCTGGATCTGCGCCTTGTGCAGGTCCATCGTCAACACGCGATTGGTGCCCGACGCGCTCAGCAGGTTCGCCACGAGCTTCGCCGAGATCGGCACGCGCGGCTTGTCCTTGCGGTCCTGCCGCGCGTAGCCGTAATACGGGATCACCGCCGTGATGCGCGCCGCCGACGACCGGCGGAACGCGTCGACCATGATCAACATCTCCATCAGATGCGGATCCACGGGGCTCGACGTCGGCTGCACGATGAAGACGTCGGTGCCGCGGATGTTCTCGTCGATCTGAAACGACACCTCGCTGTCCGGGAAGCGGCGCAGCCGCGCCTGCCCCACCGGAATGCCGAGAAAATCCGAGATCTCCCGGGTCAGCTGCGGATGGGCGCTTCCCGAAAAGACCTTCAGGTCCCCCAAGCCCGTCGACATCAACCCTTCACCGCTGAGCGGTCTTCTCATCCTGCTCGACCCTGTCGACGTGCTTCAACGATCTGTTCACGGGAGTCCGCCCCTCGCATGGCCGGCCGTCGCGCCCGCGCTCGCTCCCCTCCGGCGCGGCAGGCTTTGGTTGGGGCGGAAGGATTCGAACCTTCGAATACGGGATCCAAAGTCCCGCGCCTTACCGCTTGGCCACGCCCCACCACGTGAGTCCGGTACTGACCGATCGGCGAGGGGCTGTGGAAACTCTTAGTGTAGACGAGACTTCGGGCCACCGGCAACTCGCGGCGAGATCCGTGTGGGCCGTGCGCTCCGCGCGTACTCCCCTCGGCCGACTGATTCGGTCAGCAGCACCCGCCAGCCCGAACCGTGCAACCGCCGGCCCGCCGCGAGGGCGTCGCGCCGCTTCTGAAACAGGCCGAAAACGGTCGAGCCGCTGCCCGACATCGAGGCCGCCAGCGCGCCCACGCGGCGGAGCGCGGCCTTCATCTGGTCGATTTCCGGGTGATGACGCGCGATCGGCGCCTCGAGGTCGTTGATCATCTCCGCCGCGCGCGACGGCCACGGCCCGGGCACGCGCTGCGGCTCGCGCGGGGCGCGCGACAGCTCACGCTCGGAGTCGTACCAGCCGTAGGCCTCGCTCGTGGACACGCCAAACCCGGGAATCAGCAGCACGATCCAGTGGCGCGGCAGGTCCGCGAGCGGATAGACCTCCTCGCCGCGGCCGAGCCCGAGCGCGGTGCCGCCGGACAGGAAGAACGGCACGTCCGAGCCAATGTGTGCAGCGAGATCGGTCAGCTGCGACGGCTTCACCGGCACGCGCCAGGCGTGCGCAAGCGCCATCAGCGCGGCTGCCGCATCGGCGCTGCCGCCGCCGAGCCCCGCCTGCAAGGGGATCCGTTTCTCGAGCTGGACGACGACGTCGCGCACGGGGCCGCTGCGGCGGAGCGACCGCCACAGCGTCTCCGCCGCGCGCCAGATCAAGTTGGATTGATCGAGCGGCACCCCGGCCGACGAGCACTCGATGGCGAACGGCCCCTCGCGCGGAACGCAGCGGATGACATCGTGCAGCGCGAGCGCCTGGAACACCGTGCGCAGCTCGTGAAAGCCGTCGGGCCTGCTGCCGAGCACCCGGAGATCGAGGTTGATCTTCGCGTGCGCACGAATCGTCACGGCCGTCATGAACCGAGCGGCCCCGCGTCGCGCAGTTCGTCGAGCGTGATCGTGTCGGCGCCCGGCGGCACGTTGACGTTGAACGCCGCGTCCTCGAGGTCCTTGTTGGTCTCGATCTGCGAGAGCGCCGCGGTGAGATCCACGTTGACGTTCGGCTGCGTGGACTGCAGGCGCACCGACTGCGGGAAGTTGCCGTTCCACGACGGGTATTCGATCTGCCAGCCCGCGCGCCTGGCCGCGCGGAGCGTCCACCCGCCGCGCGCCGGTTCGAGGTAGATCGTCGCGCCGCCGGCGAGATCGATCGACGCCCACCCGTTGGCGTGCCGCCGCCCGTCCATCGCCTGCGGCATCGGGGCGACACAGCCGGTCAGGATCGCCTGGAGATCGGCGGGGGCGAGCGCGACGCCGGTCAACGCGCCGAGAATGTCCTCGGGCTTCGCGCCCCGGAGCACGCGCGGTTCGTCACGCGGCAGCACCAGCGTCGCGTTCTCGCCGCGCGCCACGAGGATGAATATGGGCGCGCCGAACGGCGGCACGCCCTCGAGGCGCATCGACGCCGGACGGGCAAAGCCGGCGACGACGCGGCCGCGAAGCCGCTGACGCCCCGCGCGTCCCGAGATGCCGATCTCCGCCGTCAGCGTGCGCACGCCGGTGCACGCCGCGGCCGCCTGCATGTGAATCGCTCTGAAGTCGGGAAGGGGAACGCCCGTGTCGGAGGGCAGCGTGATGCGCGCGCGCGCGCAGGACGAAGCAAAACCCAAAACCCAAATCCCAAGCCCCAAACCCCAAAAGAACCGCGTGACCGCTTGGGACTTGGGATTTGGGATTTGGGATTTGGGATTTCTCAGCGCACTTTCCCCCGCGCGTCGCTGATCTTCTTTTCGATCGCGGCCTTGTTGATGTCGCCTTCGTCGCCCTGCAGCGCGCGCGTCCATGCGGCAATCGCGTCCGCCCAGCGTCCGCGCTTGGCGAGCACGTCGCCCATGTGCTCCTGCACGGTGGCGTTGCGCGGCATCTGCTGCGCGGCCGGGGTGAGGTACTTCTCCGCCTCGTCGTAGTCGCCGCGGCGATAGTACGCCCAGCCGAGGCTGTCGAGATAATTCGGGTTGTTCGGTTCGATGTCGAGCGCCCGGCGCACGAGGCGAATCGCTTCGTCGAGCTGCTGGCCGCGGTCGGCGAGCAGGTAACCCAGATAGTTCAGCGCGTCGGCGTTGCCCGGCTCGATCGCCACGAGCTGGCGAACCGTCCGCTCGGCGTCCTGCTTCCGGCCCGCGTTGCTGTACAGGTCCGCGAGCGACAGCTGGGTCGTCGCGTCGTTCGGATTGGCTCGCGCGACCGGCTCGAGCACCGTGATCGCGCGCGCGGGGTCGCCCAGCTGCTGCAGCGCGTGCGCGCGCAGCTGCGGGAACCGCAGGTCGTCGGGGTGCTGCATCTGCGCCTGCCCGGCGAAATCGGAGGCGCGCTGAAAATCCTTGGCGCCGAGCAGCGCGGCGATGCGGCGCACCTTCAGCTCGCGGCTGTTGGGCGCGACCGAGAGGGCCTTCGTGTACGAATCCGCCGCGTCCTTCAGCCGTCCTGCCTGCTCCTGGAACTGGCCGAGCATGTTCGCCACGCGCGGCTCGTCGTCCACGATCTCTTCGAGCGCGCCGATGGCGCTGTTGATGTCGCGCGCGACGACGAACGCCTGCGCGAGCGCGAGGCGTCCCTGGACCGACAACGGGTTCTCGTTGACGACGCGCGTCAGCGCCTGGATGGCCTTGTCGGCCTGGTTGTTGCGCGTGTAGAGGCGGCCGAGCGTGTACTGCAGGTTCAGGTCGGTGAGCCCGGCGGGATTCTCGGTCACCCGCTCGAGATTCGCGATCGCCTGCTTGACGAGCTCGCTGGCGGCGGCCTGCGCCCCCTGGCCGCGTCCCGTGTCCTCCGAGCGGGAGGCGTAGAGCATGCCGAGCACGCGATGCGCCTCGGAATTTTTGTCGTCGAGCTGTATCGCTTCCTTCGCCACACGCTCCGCATCGTCGCCCGCATCGCGGCGGAGGTGGAATGCAG
>Ga0070694_100001955_pt1 | contig 12228 bp, 6 predicted proteins | sample KBSK1251metaG_FD_65470 | JGI IMG/M metagenome (GOLD analysis project Ga0070694, IMG submission 65470) | Corn, switchgrass and miscanthus rhizosphere microbial communities from Kellogg Biological Station, Michigan, USA - KBS K1-25-1 metaG | ecosystem: Host-associated > Plants > Roots >... | reverse complement strand
ATGTGCTCAGCGAAGAAGGCAAGGCGACGGTGATCGCGGCCAAACCGGTTTACGAACTCCTCGGTAGTAGCGACCTGGGTGAGCGATGTATGGCCAGCCCCGCGATTTCCGGCGGGCAGCTCTTCATTCGTTCCGACAATAGCCTTTTCTGTATCGGGAAACCTTAAGGTGGAGGCGCTCAAAAATCTATGAAGCAGATGTTCGTCCTGATTCTGATGCTGATGTCCGGCTGGTCATCTATTTCTTTAGCGGATGTGCTGGTCGTCTCGCGCAACGGCGAGCATCAAGCGCTGTTGGTGGATCCGAAAAATTACCACGTGATCGCCGCACTGCCCACGGGCAAAGGGCCGCACGAGATCGCGGTCTCGCCGGATGGCCGCTCTGCCTACATCGCGATTTCAGGTAATGGGCAAGAGCCTGGCCGCACGATCACCGTGCTTGATCTCACGCAACGTACAGTCAAAGCGACCTTCGATCTCGGTTCTTACCGCCAACCCCACGATTTGCGCGTGAGCCGCAACGGCGCGTTGCTGTGGGTGACTTGCGCGCCGTCAAAAGCAGTTTTGGAAATCGACACACGCAGCGGAAAGATATTGAGAGATTGGAAACTCGATCAAGATGGCGCTTGGATGTTGGTGGTGACGCCCGATGAGCGCAAGATTTACACCGCTAACCTCGAAGGCAAAAGCGTGAGCATCATTGATCGCCGCGCCAATACGGTGCGCTCCATCGCCTTCGAAAGCAGCCAAATCGGGATGGACGTTTCACCCAATGGCCGCGAGGTCTGGGTACATCGGATGGAAAAGCAGCAAATCTCGGTGATTGATGTGGCGACAGACAAAGTCGTCGCGACCTTTGAGAGCGGCGGCCAGGGCTTTGGCCGCGTGAAATTCACTCCCGATGGCAAGTATGTTCTCGTGCCGCAGAGTGAGAGTAAAAATCTCGTCGTGTTTGAAGCCGCTAGCCGCCGTCTCCTTGAAACCATCCTGCTCTCATCTTCACCCAAAGTGATTACAGTGTCGCCCGACAGCAAACGCGCTTTCATCACCAGCCCATCAACCGACCAAGCGATGGTGATTGATCTGGTGACTTGGAAAGAAGTGAGCACTTTCCCGACCGGCAAAACGCCGGATGGGATAGCCTGGGCCGCAACTCGTAAAAGCAATGAGCGAGCGCCGGGACAACAACCAACAGCAAATAACATCTTTCCGCGCTGGTCGCACGATGGGAAGAAGATTGTCTTCACCTCGGACCGCGACGGTGACCCTGAAATTTATATCATGAACGCCGATGGCTCGCGCCCCGTTCGACTAACGCACGCGCCGGGCAGAGATGCTCATCCCTACTTCTCACGTGATGGCCGGAGGATCGTCTTTCAATCGCCGCGCGCCAACGGCACAGATACGAATATCTATGTTATGAACTCCGACGGTTCGCACGTCACCCAGCTTACAAACCTGAAAGGCTTCGCTGGTGTGCCGGTCTATTCGCTCGACGAAAAGCTGATCCTGTTTATGTGGCGTGAGACGAACAATTTTCGCGACGACAAGAAATGGCGCATCTGTTTGATGAAGTCCGATGGCAGCGACTTTCGCGCTATCACGCCGGGCGCGGCCAACGATCAAGTGCCCAACTGGTCACGCGACAGCCAGCGGCTGCTCTTTTTTTCCGACCGGACGGGCAAGAACCAGCTCTACACGATGAAGCCGGATGGCACCGACGTGCAGCGGCTCACCCTCAACGAGTTCAACGACCAGTCCGCCTTCTGGTCGCCGGACAATAAGAAGATTGCCTTCATCTCGGACCGCGCCGGCAATTACGACCTCTACGTGATGGATGCCGATGGCAAGAATATGCGCAGGTTGACTCAGACTCTCGCCATTGAACGCGCCCCGGTTTGGTCGCTAGACGGCAAGAAAATCATCTTTTCCTCAGACGGGGATGGGCCAAGCCAGATCTATGTCATGAACGCCGACGGCTCAAACTTGTTGTGCTTGACCAGAGCGCCGAAATAGTATGTTTTAGCTCCCAGCCTCGTTTGTCCGCTTGTGGGATTACTGGTTCCCACAAGCAGCCATTCCTGCTCGTCACTCTCCCTACCGCACCGACTCAACTTCAGGACTTTCAATCTGTTGCCCGCTGAGCCGTTCCGGCATAATTTTTGAACTAAGCCGACCAGGATTAGTGTCTTTAGCAGAACCGGAAAAACTTTCAGGGACTCCTATGCAAACACTGCTTCAGGACTTGCGTTACGGCCTGCGAATGTTGATCAAGAGGCCCGGCTTCACGGCCATTGCCGTCATTACGTTAGCATTAGGCATCGGCGCAAACACCGCCATTTTCAGCGTCGTCAATGGTGTGCTGCTCAAGTCGCTTCCCTTCCCTGCATCTGAGCAGATCCTGGCGCTGTCTGAAATCTCCAAAGAAGCGCGAGAGACGGCGGTCGCTTATCCGAACTATCTCGACTGGCGAGCGCGGCAGACCGTCTTTGAAAATGTGGCGGCGCACCGGCCTGCGGGCGGCATCATGACCGGCGGCGCAGAGCCTGAGCGCGTCTTTGGACGGTTTGTGACGGCCAGCTTCTTTCCAACTCTCGGCGTCAAGCCGCAGATCGGGCGTTCCTTCAATGAAGAGGAGGATCAGCCCGGCGCTCCAGCGCTCATCGTGCTCAGTCACAGTTTGTGGCAACGGTATTTCAGCGGAGATCCAAACCTGATTGGCAAAAACATTCTTTACAACGGCGAAAGCTGGACGGTCATCGGCGTGTTGCCGGCGGGCTTTGATTTCTACGGTCAAAGTAATCTGAATAACGATCTCTTCATCCCGCTCGGTCGCCTCACCGATCAACAACATATGCGGGATCGGCATTCGCACCCCCTTTGGGTGACGGCGCGGATGAAGCCGGGCGTGACCATTGAGCAAGCGCGCGCAGAGATGAAAGCGATCGCCGCGCAGTTGGAAAAACAGTATCCCGCCTCGAACACCGGCAAGGGCGTGGAACTGAGATCATTTCTCGATGACTATGTGGGTGACGTGCGCTACTCGCTGCTCGTGATTTCATTCGCGGTGGCGCTGGTCTTGTTGATTGCGTGCGCGAACGTCGCCAACCTGTTGCTGGCGCGTGCAGCAGCACGGCAAAAAGAAATGGCGATTCGTCTGGCGATAGGCGCGGGGCGCTGGCGTATTGTGAGGCAGTTGTTGACTGAAAGCGTCATGCTGGCCTTAGCGGGTGGGGCGCTCGGTTTACTGCTTGCGGTGTGGGGCGTTGAATTGCTCCTCAAGCTCATGCCTGATAGCTTGCCGCGCGTGGAAGATATTACGGTTGATCCGCGCGTGCTGGGCTTCACGGTGCTCGTCACGCTGCTCACGGGTATCATCTTCGGTCTCGCGCCCGCGCTGCAAACTTCAAAGGTAGATTTGAATAACGCGCTCAAAGAAAGCGGGCGGCAAGCATCAGGCAGCACAGGCGCTCATCGTTTGCGCGGCGCATTAGTGGTAGCCGAAATTGCGCTGTCGCTCATGCTGCTCGTTGGCGCTGGTTTGCTTATCAAAAGTTTCCGGCAACTGATGGAGGTTGACATGGGCTTTGACGCACGCCATGTGCTGACGTTGCGCCTGCGTTTGCCTGACGCGAAGTACGTTGAAGCCGCGCAGTCAATAGCCTTTCTCAAAGAGGCCACGCGCCGCATCGCCACTTTGCCGGGCGCCAAGCAGGTAAGCATTGCGATGGGCTTCCCACTGGGTGGACGTAGCAGTGACAACGGCTATTGGCTTGAAGGGCAGCCGGAGCCGCAGAAACCGGGAGATTGGCCAGTCGCGCTCAATCAATCAGTCAGCGAGAGCTTTCACCAGACATTGGGCATCACGCTGCTCACCGGGCGTTACTTCACCGAACGCGACACGGCTGACTCATCGCCTGTCGTTCTGGTGGATGATGATTTTGTTCGCCGCCATTTTCCAAATCATCCCATTAATGATGCGCTCGGCAAACGCTTGCGGTTCGGCGGCGATGACGAAGTGTGGCGCGAGATCGTCGGCGTCGTGCGCCACGTCCGTCAGAACAATCTGGACGAAGCGGGATTTCCCCAAGTTTATCGTCCCTGGCTGCAAATGAATCCCAGGGAGCTCGCCGACTTCACTCGCGTGATGGATGTAATCGTCAAGACTTCCGTTGAGCCGCTGAGTCTCCTCGCTCCAATCAAGCGGGAAGTGCAAGCGATGGATCAAGACCTGCCGATTGGCAATGTGGCGACGCTCGAAGCGCTGGTCACGCAACGGCTCGCGCCGCGTCGCTTCAATCTGCTGCTGCTCGGCCTCTTCGCGCTCATCGCGTTACTGCTCGGAGCAGTCGGCCTTTACGGCGTCATGTCCTACACTGTCGCGCAGCGCACGCGCGAGATCGGCATTCGTCTGGCGTTAGGCGCGCAAAAGGGAGACGTGCTGCGGCTGGTCATCAGACAAGGCATGCTCTTTTCGTTGCTTGGTGTCCTGATCGGCCTGGTCGCATCATTTGCCCTGACACGCTTAATGACGAGTCTGCTTTTCGGCGTAAGTCCGACCGACCCGCTGACGTTTGCGGTGATTGCATTGTTGCTGACGGTTGTGGCGTTGCTGGCCTGCTATGTACCGGCTCGGCGGGCGGCGAAAGTAGATCCAATGGTGGCGCTCAGGTATGAATAGTGAAAGGCAATTTTGAAAAACAGGGCTCAAGTGAGAGCCAATAACCCGAAAACCAAAAACGAGGTGTTGCCATGAGAAACAAGATAAATACATTGCTGGTTTTAGCTCTGCTGCTCGGCTTAGCCTTGCCCGCCTATGCCCAACGGACGCACGTTTCGAGCAAATCCGAAAACGACGAATGGATGATGAACCGGGCTGAGGATGGCCGGGAATTTCACGTCCGGATCAAAGGCAAACTTGAGTTCACCGATGATTACAGCGACATCAAAACTATGCCTCCGGGCAGTTCGCTCCGCATTGAAGACAAGTTTCATTCTCTGACTAGAAAGTTGGAGATCACCGTGGACGCTACGGGTCAGCCGCGGCGGTCTTACTCTGTGCAAGGGCAGGCGCACGACTTCGACAGTGAAGCCAGGCAGTGGCTCTCAGAGATGATGCTGGAAGCAGTCAGGCAGTGTGGCTATGACGCTCAGCGCCGAGTGGCACGCCTGTACGAGCGCGGCGGAGCGAATGCGGTACTCGCCGAGGTTTCGCTCATCAAGAACGATTACACCAAGCGAATCTACCTGCGCGAGTTGATGACGAATCATCAACTCGATGCCGCTTCAGCGCGTCGTGTCGTGCAAGTAGTGGCGCGCGAGATGTCGTCCGCTTACGAAAAGCGGCAGACGCTCTCGCTCCTCGCGGAAAAGTATTTGGATGACCAGCAAACGCTCTCCGAATTCAGCGCCGCGATTGCGACGATTGACTCTGATTACGAACGCGGGCAAGCGCTGGCAGTAATGATGAAACGCGGCCCGCTGACCACCGAGCAACTGAAAGGGGTGTTGCCAACCGTCGCCGGAATTTCGTCTGATTACGAGAAGGCGCAAGCGCTCATCCGCATCGTCAAATCGTCTCCCGCCGAGGCCGCCGCGCTACAGTCCTTCTTCGAGGCCGTCAATAGCATTGACTCCGCTTACGAAAAAGCTCGCGTGTTATTGACTCTCTTAACTGCCAAGCCAAGCGGCGAAGCATTGAAGCTGACGCTTGCCTCTGCGGCTCGGATCTCTGCCGATTACGAAAAAGCCCGCGTGCTGATCCAGATTGCGGGGCTTATCAAAGATGACGAAACCCGCCGTGCATTAGTTGAAGTGGCCAGAAGCATCGGCTCCGAATATGAGCGCGGACGTGTGCTTTCGGCGGCTTTCAGATAAACAATGAGCTTGCCCTGGGTAGGCATGCATCCCGCGTGCGATCCGGCTACGCCCCGCTGATCAGAAGCGCGCAGGATGCGTACGTACCCAGGGATTTTCTGTTGAATCCCTTGATTTCCTTTCTCCATGAAAAATACAATGTGTCCGACCATGAAGCACACCTGTCAGTAAAAGAAACCCGGGACAGTTGTGCAGCAGACTGACGCGCCGACATGATTGCGCCAGCGCGGCAGATCATCATCACCTATTTCGTGCCAGCAAAATATCAGGAGGGATCATGAAGAAAAAGTGTTTCTTCGTCCTGCTCGCCGCTTTGCTTTCGATCCTGGTTGTAACCGGAAGCGTCGGAGGGCAGCAATCATCTGGGAGCGCCGCGAAGCAGGAAGTACCCGAATACGGGCCAGCCAAAGGGACGCTGGTCATCGTTGGCGGCGGCTCGGCCAATGGGACAGGGATCATGGAGAAGTTCATTCAACTCGCCGGAGGCAACGATGCCAAGTTCGTCATCGTTCCGACGGCCGGCGGAAACAAAACCGCTGACGGGCAGATCCGAGTCTACAACGAGGAGACTATTGTCGCGTCCTGGAAAAAGCGGGGACTCAAGAACGTCACGATGCTCCACACGCATGATCCGAAAGTCGCCGATACCGAGGAATTCGTCAAGCACCTGAGAGAAGCCAATGCCGTCTGGTTCAATGGCGGCCGCCAGTGGAATATCGTGGATTCCTATATGAACACTCTGACCTACAAAGAATTCCACAAAGTGTTGGAACGCGGCGGAGTGATCGGCGGCAGTTCAGCGGGAGCGACGATTCAGGGCGATTACTTGGTGCGCGGGGCGATAGCCGGCCCGAACATCATGATGACGCCGGAGCCGGAGCACGAACACGGCTTCAACTTCCTGCGCAAATCCGCGATTGACCAGCATATCAATACGCGCCTGAGATGGGACGATCTCATCCCAGTCATCAAGAAATATCCTGACCTGCTCGGCATCGGTTTGTCCGAAGGCACGGCGATCATCGTCAAAGGAGATCGCTTTGAGGTGATGGGAGCGTGGAAGGTGGCGATTCACGACAATGCGCGCGTGTATCAACCCTGGGAGAAGCCTTACTACGTTCTTTCGGCGGGCGACGTTTACAACATGAAGACCCGGAGGATCGAGAAGTACGGCAACGGAGCGCAAGGCCGCCCAGCGTCCGGGCCAGAGACTGACGAGCAGCCAATAAAGAAAGACCCTGACCGCTACTAAACTCGCAGCACAGTAAAAGAGTTTGGAGTTCCGGCTTCAGCCGGGTTTTGCTTTTCATCAAGCTAAAACCCGGCTGAAGCCGGAACTCCAAACTCTTTTTCCAACCTCTTTTTCATTCCGGGGCGTCAGCGCGCGCCCGGATTCGGCCCATAAAACTTCCAGCTTGCCTTGTAGTCGCGCGAGAGCGGCTGCTTCGTCAACTCCGCCCGCATCATTTCAATCGGGATGCTCCCTTCACGCAGCATTGCGTCATGAAAAGCGCGATTGGTCATCTTGCCTGAACCGACCAACTCTTTGTGCAGCGAGTAAATTTGCAAGCCGCCGAGCATATACGCGGCCTGATAGAGCGGGCTGTAGTTGCCTGCGAAGGAGCGGCGTACTTCGGCTTCGGCGTTGTAGCGTTCGTGCCCGACGCGATTGACGAGCAAATCAACACACTCCTGCGGCGTCATCTTTTCGAGATGGAAGCTGAGCGAGAAGATGATGCGTGCGCAGCGGTGCATGCGCCAGAAGAGCATGCCAATGCGGTTTTCGGGCGTCTTGGGGAAGTTCAAATCCCAGAGCAGAAACTCCCAGTAAAGTGCCCAACCTTCGCCCCAGAACGGCGTGCCGAAGAGTTGGCGATAGGGACGGTAGCGCGCTCCCATGTAACCTTGCAGGTGATGGCCGGGAATCAATTCGTGATGCACCGTGGCGCGCGCGAAGTGAATGTTGTTGCCGCGCATGCTCATCAGCTTTGCTTCGTGCGACATGGTGTTGGTGGGAAAGGAGACGGTGATGTTATCGCCGCCCGTAAAGAATGGATTGACCAATTGTCGTTGCGGCGACATCATCAGCATTTGCCAGTCCTGGCGAGCCAGATGGGGCACCGTCACCAGATCATTGTCGTCGAGAAATTTGATGGCTTCGAGCGCGAGGTCTTTGACCAGTTGCGTTTGCTTGCCCGGCTCGACATGCAGCGTTTTGACGTATTCGAGCGCCTTATGCCAATCGTCGCCGTAGCCCAGCGCGCGCGAAGCTTTCTTCATCTCATTCTCGCACCATTCATATTCCTTGCTGGCGAGCGCGATCAACTCTTCGGGCGTGTAGGGAATCATCTCGCGGGTAAGATCCGTCATGAGGCCTTCGCGCCCGATAGGGTTGCCAACGATGTCATCGGAGCTGCCGACTTGCGCCCCTGCCGTCCCGGCAAGCGCATTGCCTCCCCCGCCGCCTCGCCCAGGGCCGCTGCCAGCTTGATTGCCGCCCATCGCCGTAGCAACGGGTGCGTCGCTGGTGTCAGCTTTCAAGCCGACGACTCTCTCACTCAGAAACGAGACGTACCCTTGCAGCGTTTGATCTGCCTGCCGATATGGTTCTTCCGTCCACCAGGTGAAGAGTGGATCGTAGCCATTGTAGAAACCGTGCCAGGTGTGGAGTGTATTCCGCAGATTATTGACTGCCGTCACGGCGCGGTTGGCCAGAGCTCTTTTCACGCTGGCGCTCTTGGCGTCGCCCTCAGCGCGGCCTTGCGTTCGCAGACCTGCCTCGATGGTACGGCGTGCGGCTTCGATTTCCTTACTCAAGCTGTTGAGCGTGGTCGCCGCTTTGGCTCCGTCCGCCAGCTCCATGCGGTGGCGCGCTTCGTCCAGGGCGAGGATAGTGGGCGCGAAAGGAAGGTAAGAGGCGATCTCAGCATAAGACTTGATCTGCAGATCCAACTGCCGCAGCTCGGATTCGAGGTAATTGCGGAAGAGAATGTAATCAACCTTTCCAGCCTGACTCATCCCATCGAAGTTAAGCCGCCCAAGCGAAGTGAGCCACGCCTGATAGAACTCCTTCATCCGCGCCTGGCGCGAGGCTGACATTTCATGGCTGACAGTCCGAGACACGCTGGAGCGGTCGAGAGAATAGCGCGCGATCAAATCCTCCATTTCGCTGCGTGGGACACTGAGATCGTCCTGGCTCGGAACCTCAACCGCGCTGGACTCACCGCTGGCGCGGCGTGCTTGCTGCGCCTGCGCCGACGGCTCGAAGAAGCACCCGCTCACGGCGAGCGTGAAGATCAGGAAAAACATGACCAGATGTTTGATGCGCATCATAGCTGTGATCTCCATAGAAAATCCTGGGGAGCGCAGGCATCTTGCCTGCATGTTCTCCGAGATGAACTCATCCCGAAGGCGAGCAGGCAACATGCCTGCGCTCCCCAGGGCATGGTATGTTCATCGGGAGCTTTTCTGCTTTTCAGGCAAGCGGCCCACAAACTTCATGATCCGTCCGTTCGCGCCCGTAGCCCAGATGGCATCCACAGAACCAGCGATACTAATGGCATCCGCCCCATCTGTGCCGAGACTCGTCCAACTGTTGCCTTGATCCAGCGAGTAATCTGAACCCAACGGCCCGACAGCGATGATCGCTGGCCCAGGCGTGCCCGGCACATAGGCAACACCGGATCTGAAGCCGCCCGGCAGCTTGCCTGTGATGAGTTGCCAGGTCTTACCGCCATCACTAGTGATGGCGACGTTGTCGCGTGCTTCGCTTTCTTTGTTGTATGTCCCGCCAACAACGATCCCGTGCTGCGCGTCTTTGAAAGCGACGGAAAAAATGCCCGCGGCTGCGACGCCCGCGATGATCGGCGTCGCAGCGACTTGCCAGGTGAGGCCGCGATCAGTGGACCTGAAGACGCGCGCGGTCTTAGCTCCGCCAGTTGAGAACCAGACATTGTTTTTGCCTTGCGTGCGGAGGCAAGTGCCGCTCGCCGCGAAAGCGCCTTCGCCTTCGAGCGCGGGCGGCATATTTTCAGGCGGAATTTCTTTCCACCCACCGCCGTCCGTAGTTCGGATGATGACGAAGCGGCCGTCAACCGGATCGCTAACGGCAAGGCCGTTTTTGGCATCCCAAAAAGCCATCGAGTCAAAGAAAGCTTTGGGATTGCGGTTGATGAATTGCTGCGTCCAATGCTGGCCGCCGTCGGTGGTTTTGTAAATCTGTGAGCTTTCGCCGTTGCCGATGCTAAGCAGATAAGCGGTGTTGGCGTCGAAGGCATCCACGTCTCTGAAATCCAATCTCTCAGCGCCAGGTACGGTGCCAGCTTGCCAGCTTGCGCCGCCATCAATAGTTCGAACGTATGTTCCTCTGCTTCCGCTTGCCCACGCGACTTTGGCATTGACCGCACTGACGCCGCGCAAGCGCGCCGTGGTTCCGCTCGTTTGCGGCGTCCATTGAGCCATCGCTATCACACTTAGGACAGCGCCAAGTGCCGCGCTCAGGCAGATCGTAAGCAGCAAGATGGTTTTTCTTTTCATCAATCCTCCTGCCATGAAGTCACAAAAATAATTGAAGCGTTGATAGCCAGCAGCAGTAGAGCAATTTGCCGGGCCAGCGTCTTGCATAAGTGTAAGACGGATTGAACGAGATTAGTAGCTGGCCAAAGTGATGAGAAGCGAGAGGAGCGGAGAAAAACTGAGCGGATTTCGCAGCACTAAAAACAAAGAGAGGCGCGGCTTTGACCACGCCTCTCCTGAGGGTTGAGAATCTAACTGCTAGTTAGAAGTTAATCCGTCCGACAAGCTGAATCAGCCGGCCGCCCGGATTCTGGGTATTGTTCACGTCCCGATAAGCCGAGGTCACTTGACCGAAGGCCTGACTGCTGGAGGGACCAGTGTTGGTGTTGCCCAGGAAGTTGACGATGTTGAAGGCATTCAGGAACTCGGCCCTGAACTCGAAATTCCACTTCTCATTGAACTTGAACCGTTTGATCATGCTCAAGTCAAAGGTGGTGTAATGCGGGCCTTGGACATACAGCGTCTGGCCGGCGCAGTCGCCAGTCACGACCTGAATACAAGTCCGGCTATTGGCTGGTGCGAAGTAGCGTCCGCTGGGCGCAGTGCTCGCATAACCACTTGCCGTGGTGGCGCTGGTGCTGAAGGCCAGGATCGTGTTGTCAATGATGTCCTGCGGGAAGATGTAGACCCGCTTGGCCGCGTCATCAAAGCGCACTTTGAATGCCTTCTGAACGTCCTTCGGTGTCATCCCGACGAGGGTGACGTTGCCGAGATTGATATTGGCCCCGCTCTGAATGCGGGCTGTGCCGTCCCATTCCCAGCCGCCGACAACCTTGTCAAGCAGGCCGCCGACGAAACCGCTCGGATTGCCCAGGAACGTCTTGCCTTTGCCAATCGGCAGTTCATAGATCCAGTTGGCTTTGAAGGCATGCTTGATCGTGCCGCCGTTGTTGGTGCTCAAAGCATTGAACCAGCCCTGGCGGAACGAAGCACGGTTGCCAGCGAAGCCCCTGGCGAAGGTGTAATTAGCGCCGAGCAGTAACCCCTTCGACATGCGGCGACGCATATCTATCTGCAATCCGTCATAGCGGCTGTAACCGCCATTGCTGTTGATGAAAGCCCCGCCGATAGCGTAGTCCGGATTGACCACGAAGAAGTTCGATGCCAAGCCAGCATTCAAAGCGTTCTGGCGCAACGTCGCACTGCCTTGCAGACCCGATCCACCTGTTCCGGCAGTGGTGTAAGGAGATGGGTTGAGCAATGCCAATGGGTTGATGAAAGTTGCGCTGGCGAAGTTGGCGTTTCCGTAATTCGCCGCGTTACCGGCCTGCGAAGCCGGAAGCCCAGCGAAGTAAGCCAGGTAGATCGGTAGCGGTGAGGTACCGGTGCCTGCCCCAAAGTAACGGAAGTTGCTGCCGCGGCCAGCCGCAATGTTAGCCTGCAAGTTGGCCTGCGCCAGCTTGAACTCATTGAGGAACCCGTTTTCGACGATGTTCACCTCGTTGAGGTTGTATTGCAGCCACTGCTGGAGATTCCAGGTGTGGACATAGCGCACTTCGACCGCCATATCCTTGGTGATTTCGCGCTGCACGCCAAGAGTCCAGGATTGCGTGTAGGGCACCTTGAGATTCGGCTCAAAGATATTGGGCGAATCCGTGATGGCCCCGACGAGCGGATAGGCCGGTGCGCTCGGGAAAGCAGGCGGGCCGAGACGGTTTGCCTCTCTCAGTAGAACCGGCAGCACATCCGTGCCCGTGCCAGTCACCAAGTTGCCGATACCAGTGCTGCGCGTAGCGCTGATTCTGACACCCGGATTGAAGTCGAAGATATTGAGGAA
>Ga0070694_100001954_pt1 | contig 12231 bp, 10 predicted proteins | sample KBSK1251metaG_FD_65470 | JGI IMG/M metagenome (GOLD analysis project Ga0070694, IMG submission 65470) | Corn, switchgrass and miscanthus rhizosphere microbial communities from Kellogg Biological Station, Michigan, USA - KBS K1-25-1 metaG | ecosystem: Host-associated > Plants > Roots >... | reverse complement strand
CATGCCGCCGTCCTTCGTCATCGAGTTCGCCGCACTGCTCGCCTTCGGTCCCCTTGCAGCGCTGCTGGTGAGCGGCCTGGGAGCCCTCATCAAGCGGCGCGTCGCCAACGGCGCCGCAGTGATCGCCGCCACTGCGGCGGCCTCCTACGCGCATTACGTGCTTGGCGGCACGACCGGCGAGTTCGTCTGGCCGTTCCAGGGAGCGCCGATCGCCGCCGCGGTGGTCGTGTATGCGTTCGTCAAGGTGCTGGCAATGCACGTCGTCACGCCGCTGGTGACGAGGAAGCCGGTGAACCGCTCCTGGCCGAAGGTGCTGCTTCGCGAAGGCCCGACCTACTTCGTCGGCGCCGGCGTCGCGGCCGGCGTCGTCGAATTGCTCGCGCATCGCAACTGGCAGGTCCTGCCCGTCGCGTCCGTCCCGCTGTTCTTCGCGTTCCGGGCGTATGTCGACTACTTGAGCCGCCTCGAAAACGAGCATCGCCGTCTCGAGGTCATCGACGCGCTGGAACACGGCATGGCCGTCGTCGACTTGAAAGGCCGGTTGACGGTGTGGAGCCACGAGCTCGAACGGCTCGTTGGTTGTCCGCGCGATCGGGCGCTGGGCCGTCCACTGGCCTCCGCCGTCGCTGCGCTGCACGACACCCCGCTTCCGCGCGACATTGCCGAAACGCTCAACGACCGTCGTTCCCGGACGTCTCGTTGCGTGCTGCGGTCCAACGGCGTGTTGCGGACGCTGGAAGTGAAGCTGCTTCCCGTTGACGGCGGCGTCACGCTCCTCTGGCACGACATCACCGAACGCACCAACGCCGAGCACGCGCTGAAGCACGACGCCGATCGCCTGACGCTCGCCGCGCGCGGCGCGAAGGACGGCCTGTGGGAATGGGATCTCCGAACGCAGGAGCTCTACGTCTCCGACCGCTGGAAGTCGATGCTGGGGCTGCCTTCGTCGGAGAACATCAGCCGCGTCACAGAATGGTTCGATCGCGTCCACCCGCAGGACCTGGCGCCGATGAAGGACGCTATCAAGGCGCACGTCGCCGGCGAAACGGAGCACCTCGAGCACGAGCACCGGATCCGTCACGAGGACGGCTCGTACCGCTGGATTCTGTGCCGCGGGATGGCGGTCGGCAACGGCCGGCTCCGGCTCCGGATTGCGGGCTCGGTGACGGATGTGACCGATCACGTCCTCGATCGGGAGCGCCTCCGCACGGTCGGCTTTCGCGATCCGCTCACCGGCCTGCGCAACCGGACGGACTTCCTCGAGGTTCTCGGCCGGCGGCTCGACGAGTACAAGCGGCGGAGCACCGGCGAGCGCTTCGCGGTCCTCTTCCTGGACCTCGATCGCTTCAAGGTGATCAACGACAGCCTCGGCCATCTCGTGGGCGACGAGCTGCTGATCGCCGTCTCGCGGCGGCTCGAGTCGTGCCTGCGGCAGCATGATTGCCTCGGACGGCTTGGCGGCGACGAGTTCGCCATCCTGCTGACGACGGTCGGCGACGAGTCGCAGGCCAACGCCATCGCGCTGCGGATTCAGGACGCCCTGCGCGAGCCTCTGTCGGTCGGCGGCCGCGACGTCTACACGTCCGCGAGCATCGGCATCGCGTTCGGCCACCGCGACTACACGCGGCCGCACGAGATCATGCGCGACGCCGACACCGCGATGTATCACGCCAAGGCGAACGGAAAAGCGCGGCACGAGCTCTTCGACGCGGACATGCACGCGCGCGCCCGCGACCGCCACGACCTCGAGAACGACCTGCGCCACGCGATCAGCAAGAACGACTTCGAGGTGCACTACCAGCCGATCGTGTCGCTGGCCTCGGGGATGTGCGTCGGCTTCGAGTCGCTCGTGCGGTGGACCCGCAACGGGAAACCGGTGTCGCCCGCGGAGTTCATCCCGATCGCGGAAGAGCTCGGTGTGATCGACGAGCTGGGCACGTGGGTGCTGCAGCAGGCGTGTCACACATTCGCCGACTGGCAGCGGCGGTACCCGTCGGCCGGGCTCAACTGCATCACCGTCAACGCGTCGAGCCGACAGCTGACGCAGCAGAACTTTCCGAGCCTCGTGCACGAGGCCGTCACCAAGTCCGGCCTGAGTCCGTCAGACCTCCGTATCGAGGTGACGGAGACCGCCCTGATGGACAGCCCGCAGATTGCCGCCATGGTCCTGAGCGAGCTGCGCGACTACGGCGTGAAGATCTACCTCGACGACTTCGGCACCGGGTGCTCGTCGCTGAGCCATCTGCACCGGCTTCCGGTCGACGCACTGAAGATCGATCGCTCGTTCGTCATGAGCCTGCTGCTGCCGGACCGGCCGGCGATCGTCGAAAGTATTCTGGCGCTGGCACGCACGCTCAGGACGAGCGTGGTGGCGGAAGGTATCGAGACCGAAGTGCAGGCGCGCGAGCTGGCGCGCCTCGGGTGCACGCACGCCCAGGGCTACCTGTTCTCCCGTCCGCTCTCGATGAAGAATGCGGAACAGCTGATCATCGCGAACGAGCCGCTCGGACCGAAGCGGCTGCCTGCGGCCGACGGCGGCGACGATTGGTCGGACCTGTTCGTGGGCACCGCGCCTGCCGCACACCCGCGCGATTCCCGGTTGAGCTCTCTCAGCTGAACCTCAGGCGAGCATCCCTCGCCGATCGATGCTGAACGACCGTGGGGAATCGCCCGCGCCGAAGTTGATCGCGTGCATCGTCGCTTTCATCTTGTGGAAGTGGATGTACATCACTTCCGCGCCGTTGGGTCGGAACGTCCGCCCGTCGCGCCACCAGAGCCGGTCGCCGGGCGCATCGCTCAGCGACTTCTGATACGACGAGCTCGGCACCCACTCTTCCCGCCAGAACACGCGCGGCGCCGACCGCGGCGCGCGAAGCAGCTCGTCCTGCAGCGATCGCGTGAGCTCGGTTTCATCGAGGTGCTCGTAATTCAGGGTCGCCATCCGGGCGCCGACGTCCGGAATCAGGTCGAACGTACGATTGATGCGCGGCGTGTTGCGAAACAGGGTGAAATGCCCGGACAGCCGTTGGCGGCGTGACGAGAGAATGTCGTGCTGCGCCAGGAGCTCGTCGGTCATGAACCGCCGGATCTCTCCCCAGACGATATCGAGGTCGGACGGCGACCAGAAATCGTACGGCGCGAGGTCCTCGGCGAACAGCACGCCGTAGGCGATCTTCAGGTCCGCGAGCTTCCGCCCGCGAATGTCCGTCTTCGTGTGAAAGATGTCCGACGCGCGCGCGTTGACCTCGTCGAGCGTCATCCGCTTGAACGCGACGTTGGGTGTGCGGCCGGCATCGAAATCGACGTCCGTGTAGACGATCCACTGCACGTCCGGATTGTGCCGGCACGAGAGCAGGAACGCCGGCATCCAGAACGGCGCGCGCCCGAAGAACGTGACGACGATGGCGATGCTGGGACTAATAGCGGGCCGCCCGATCGGTCTTCGCGTTCGCCCACATCGCCGCCTTGTCGGGCGGCATGAGCTGCAGCAGACGGTTGATCACTTTGCCGGTCGGCCCCAGGCGGAACTGGTAGATGTAGCGTTCCAGGTCGGGTGACGCGTCCTTCGGGATCGAGGCGCCATGCGCGCCCTCCGAATTGAGGAACACGAGCAACGAGTTCGCGCGAAACGGAACGTCCTTCGCCAGCTCGCAGCGCGGCTGCTCGACGTAATACACGCGGCTGCTCGGCGCTTCCTGGTCCTCGCGCACGCGGTACAACTGGGTTCCATGGGCTTCGCTGTCGCCGTCGCGCGCCATGTAGGCAATCCCGGTGATGAAGCCCCAGCGCGGATCGCGGTGAGGCAGCAGGCTGTAGCCAGGCCGCCGCAACATGATTCGGCCATCAGAGGGATGCAGCTTGAGGTCGATCTCGTCGCAGAGCGCCGGGCAGAACGAGGCGACGTAATCCCGGACCGCGCTCGCAAACTTCCGGTTCAATGCGTCGTAGAGCATCTCGCCGACGATGCGGTTCGCGACAAAGGCCCACACGAGCTTCGAGTACGCCGGTGCGACCGCCGAGGGAACCGACCAGTGTTCGTCGCGGTTGCTGGCGAAAAACACCGGGGACGGCATCGCGTCGATGACGCGGCGGTAGACGCTGTCCGGCAGCCATCCGTTGACGACCATGTGCGGGAACGGGTCGAGCTCGAGCGGCGTCCCCTCGATGGCGGCTGTGACGTGACGCCGGGTGGCGTCGGCGTCGAGGATGGAGTCCAGGCGTTCGACCTCGAACCGCTTCTCCCAGTCGACCTGCTGGATCGTCATCAACTGGTCCGTTTGAATCCGCAGCGCCTGGACGGCGATCGTCAGCTCACGCGTGGCGTCAACCAGCGAATCGACGCGCGACAACGAGCGAAGCAACGTCCGCGGGCGCAGGAGATCGGCGGCGGCGGAGAAGCGATCGAGCGTGTGGCCCATCGATTTCTACCTTACCACGCGTCCCCCTGACGAACAGGATGCCTCCGCCTTCGTATATCGTGAATGGAAACGCCATGACACGACCCGCACGGTATCTGCTCGGCACGATCATCGTCGGCATCCTGGTTCTCGTGCTCTGCAGCCTGGCCCTGCGCCCGCCGGTGAACACGAATCCGTTCGATCAGCCGGCGGCGGCGCCTGCCAATCCGTGAACCGCCCGGGTCCGCGCGGCGCGGTACTTTTCGAGCGAGGTAACCTAGAAGGGTATGTGCCGAAACATCCGCACCCTGTTCAACTTCGACCCGCCGGCGACGGAAGAGGAAATCCGCGCAGCGTCGATTCAGTTCGTCAGGAAGCTGTCCGGGTTCACCAAGCCGTCGAAGGCGAACGAGGCTGCGTTCGATGAGGCCGTTGAGGAGGTCGCGGCGGTGGCGCGCCGGCTGATCGACTCGCTGGTCACGACCGCCGCGCCGCGCGACCGCGAGGAATGGGCCGCGCGTGCGAAACAGCGCGCGGCAGAGCGTTTCGCCCGCTAGCCGTCGCCGCGGTCAGTGAATGACGCTGGAATGCCAGACGGTCTTGTCCCGCTGCCGCTTCAGCCAGTCTTCGGCAAGGATTGACCAGAGCACCTGGTCCAGATAGTCCCCATCCCTGAAGAACGCGTGACGGAGGACCCCTTCGCGCTCCGCTCCGAGCTTGCGCATCGCGCCGTTCCCACGCGCGTTGCAGACGGCCGCGCGCGCCTCCAGGCGGTGCGTGTGAAGGACGTCGAACGTGAAGTCGAGCACGAGCTCCGCAGCCTCGGAGAAGATCCCCTTGCCCCAGAATTCGGACCCGATCGCGAATCCCCAGTCGGCGGTGCCGAAGCCGGGGCCGAGGGCGCGCACGTGGACGAGGCCAATCGGGGTGTCGGTGCCGCGCAGCACGATCGCGAAGCAGATGTAGAGGCCGGCCGCGCGCTGGCGCTGCGACCAGGCGATATAACGCTCGAAGGCGTCGACTGACGAGGGCGGCGGTGAAATGAACCGCGAGACCTCCTCGGTCGACAGCAGCGAGAAGAGCAACGGGGCATCATCGGCTCGCGGTTCGCGCAGCGTGATGCGCCGTCCCTCGAGCTCGGGCAGCGCGACTCTCCAGTCGTTGATCGTCTCATCGCTCAAACGCATTGGCCTCACCGTCGATGGCTGTGCGCGACGAATGTGTGACTAGAAGACGGCCTCGAGGAGTTGACCCGAGACCGTATCGCCCCAAAGGATGTTGTCGCCCCAGAGGATGTTGCTGCTCGACACGTCGCCCCAGAGAATGTTGGTCGCGTTCAGATCGCCCCACAGGATGTTCTTCTCACCCCACAGGACGTTGCTGCCCTTCGTCATCCCGATCAGGTTGTCGCCCCAGACGATGTTCTCGCCCCAGAGGATCGTCGATCCCCAGACGACGTTGTCGCCCCAGAGGATGTTCTCGCCCCAGAGCACGTTTTCGCCCCACATGATGTTCTGGGACCACGGGCGCGAGTGCCAGTAGATCGAGTCGCCCCACAGCAGGGTCTCGCCCCACAGGATGTTCGAGGCCCACGCATACGTCGTCTTGCCGATCGAGGTGTACGGCGACACACCTGCGCCAAGCCACCATGAGCCCATGGGTCTCGCGGTGTCAATTGCGCGCGCGAGGGCGATGGCGCCCGCCGCATTGATCTCACCGGTGCCCTGGCTCAACGCGTCCGCGCCCTCGAGCGGGATGGCGCTGAATTCCACAATCGCCTTCATCAGGTTCGGCGTGATCGCCTTCTGCCGGTGGAAGCCGTTCTGGTTGTGCGCCTGCAGCGCCAACGCCACGACGCCCGTCGTGACGGCCGCGCTCATGCTCGTGCCGTTGAGGACCAGCAGGCGGTCGCCGTTCTTCGCCTTCCCCGAGCTGAGCGCGAGGTTGTAGAGCGTCGACCCGATCGCCGCGTCCGATGCGAGGCGATGGCCGGGCGCCACGACATCGGGCTTGGCGAACGCTTCGTACCACGTCGGGCCCCGCGAGCTGTACGGAGCGACGGCGTCGTCGTCTCGTGTGACGGTGTCCTGCGTGACCGCCGCGCCGACGGTAATGGCCGAGTGCGCGTTGGCGGGCGAGGTAATGCCCGCATAGCCGATGGTTCCGTCCGCCTTCAGGCCGAAGTTACCTGCCGAGACCACGACGTAGATGCCCGCCTGGCTCGCCCTCTCGACGGCCTGGACCAGCGGGTCATCGTTCGGAGGTGCGAAGATCGGGTGGCCGAGCGACAGGTTGATGATCTGCACGTTCAGCTTCGACCTGTTGGCGACGACGAATTCGATGGCCTTGATGACGTCACTGGTCTTGCCGGCGCCGTGGCTGTCGAGCACCTTCAAAGCCAGGAAGTGAATGTCAGGCGCCACGCCCTGGTACTCGTAGTTCGACAGCTTGCCGCTGCTGCCGATCAGGCCCGCGATGTGCGTCCCGTGGCCGTAGTCGTCGTAGGCGGCGGTGGCCACGCCGCCCTTCGTGAAGTCCCAGAAACCGTTGATGCGGCCGTTGAAGTCGGCGTTCGGCTGAATACCGGAATCGATGATCGCGGCGGTAATGCCCGTGGCGCCCGTGGGAACCGACGGGTCCGCCGATGCGGCGTGCGGCAATCCGAGCGTGTCGCGCAGCGTGTTGGTGGGAGTCGGAGGCCGCAGTTCCGCGTAGCCCTCGAGCACCTGGGCGTTCGTTTCGAGTTGGGCGCCGACGGCATAGACCGCCGCATCGATCGAAACCGCCTTCACGCACCGGCTCTGCGCGAGGGCCGCGATGTCACCGCTGTGAACGCGCGCGGAGACCGCGTCGATGATGTCGTGTTCAGAGCCGATGAAGTCGCCGTGCTGTTCGAGCGCCTGACGGACGGCCGCGCGACAACCCTGGTTCACAGAGATGATGACGGATTGCGTCGCGGCGGTCGTCTTCAACGCCTCACGGAGCGCGCGGTCGACTTTCTCACCTGCGTCGGCCTGCGAAGCCTGGCAGAGGAGGAGCAGTCCGGCGACTGCCGCGATTACGTAACGAGAGGGGGAGGTCACGTTCCCAAGCCGAGCAATAGCTCGGCCATTGCCTGATTTTATTGGTTAACTCTCGCTCTGGAGAGGCGTTAGCGAAAATCGCGGTCAGACGACCGCACCACAGAAGTGTGCGTGGGTGTTTCAGGCTGGAACGTCGGCGCCCGCGTGCGGCAACCGCAAATGCAAATTTGCCAGTGAAATGACGGAAAACGTCGATGTCCCGAAACGGACAAGGCCGTGTCGCCGGACGGCACAGAAACGATCCGCTCGCTTGTTCGGGAATCTCGGTAACGGCCAAAATCCGTGTGCTAGAGAAGCACAGTGGCGATCCGAAGTGGAACACACGGCGGGATTGCATTTTTCGTTCGGAAATCGCGAGATCAGCTGAGGTAGCCGAGTCGCTCCTGTTCCATTGTGACCCGGCATGGCAACGCGTAGGGGCATCCCCCAACGGGCCTGTCGGCCGCTAACCTACAACCTGCGAAGCAGTTATCGAATCGACAGCTCATCTGGCCAGATTCTTGCGCCCGGATGGGCTGACAATGACCTGGCTCCTCCGTCCTCTCGCCCTTTCAGTCGCCATTTGTGCGTTGGCGGCGCCAGGGTTTGCCCAGGGTAACAGCCACAAGCTCGACCAGGCCGTTCTCGCGGCTTTGACCTCGAATCCGACCGCCAGCCAGCGCGTGATTGTGACCGCGCGGCCCGGTTCCCGCGCGGCCCTGAAGCAGGCGCTCAAGGCCAGCGGCGCGACGATTCTCAGCGAAAACGCAACCCTGAACGTGCTGACCGCGCAGGTCCCCGGCGGCAGCATCACGCGTCTCTCCGACGACGCGACGGTCGCGGATGTGTCGACGGACTCGGTCGTTCAGACCAACGCCGTCGTGAGCGCCGCGACGACCAGCGCAATCGTGTCGGCGGTCCGCGAAACTCTTGGACTGTCGTCGACGCCGTACACGGGCAAAGGCATCGGCGTCGCCGTGATCGACTCGGGCGTCAAGTCCGTCACCGACTTCCAGGGCCGCATGGTCGGCTTCTACGATTTCATGAACGGCGCCGGCGCCTACGCGGTCAACGCCGACGACTACGGCCACGGGACCCACGTCGCGGGCCTGATCGCCGGCACGGGCTCGAGCTCGAACGGCCTCTACAAGGGCGTCGCTCCCGGCGTCAGGCTGATCGGGATGCGCGTGCTCGACCAGAACGGCCAGGGGCGCACGAGCGACGTGATCAACGCGATCACCTTCGCGATCGCGAACCGGCAGCTGCTCGGCATCGACATCATCAACCTGTCGCTCGGCCATCCGATTTACGAGCCGGTCGCAACCGACCCGCTCGTCCAGGCGGTCGAACAGGCCACGCGCGCCGGCATCATCGTGGTCGCGGCCGCGGGCAACGTCGGCATGAACCCGAGTACCGGCGCGACCGGGTATGCGGGTATCACGTCGCCGGGCAACGCGCGCTCGGCGATCACGGTCGGTGCGATCGACACCAATGGCACCGCGACGCGCAGCGACGACGTGGTCGCGCCGTACAGCTCGCGCGGGCCGACGTGGTACGACGGCCAGCCGAAGCCAGACATCGTCGCCCCGGGTCATCGCCTCGCGTCGGATACCTACAGGGGCACGACGATCTACCGGAACTATCCGAACCTGCGCATCGACTCGAATTACCTGACGCTCAGCGGTACGAGCATGTCGACCGGCGTCGTCAGCGGCGTCATCGCGCTGATGCTGGAGGCGAACCGGACGGCGAACGGTTACCCGGCGCGTCCCTCGCTGACGCCGAATGCGGTCAAGGCGATCCTGCAGTTCACCGCGTTCCGGATGCACGATGCCGCCGGCGTCGAGTACGACCGCCTGACGCAGGGTGCCGGGTCGGTGAACGCAGCCGGCGCCGTCGAGCTCGCGCGCGCCATCAACACGGCGGCCCCGGTCGGCTCACCGTGGCTGATGACGGGCGTGACGCCCTGGACGACCATCGCCGGCGAGACGCTGGGCTGGGCCCAGAACATCATGTGGGGCGAGAACATCCTGTGGGGCGACTCGGTCTACACGAACCAGACGTCATGGGGCCTCAACATTCTCTGGGGCGAGAACATCCTCTGGGGCGAAAACATTCTCTGGGGCGAGAACATCCTCTGGGGTGAGAACATCCTCTGGGGCGAGAACATCCTTTGGGGTGAGAACATCATCTGGGGTGAACATCTCGTCACCATCACCAACGGCACGAACATCCTTTGGGGCGAACTGTCGGCCGCCAACATACTGTGGGGCGAGAGCCTCGTGTGGTCCACTTCAATCTTCTGAGATTGGAACGTCACATGCGCGATGTGTTCTTCAGCGGGAAAGTGAACCGGACATCACGGCGTTCGAAAGCGATCTGGGGGGCCAGGAGCGCCTGACCCCCGCCCACGCATGACCGTAATTATTCTCTGTGGCGTAGTGGCGGCTCTGGCCGCCTTCACGGGATGGCTCGCGTATCAGCTGCTCGCCCAGAACGGCCGGATTCTCGCGCGGCTCGAGGCGCTCGAGAAGCTGGTCGAGTCGTCGAACCGTCGCGCGGACGCTGACACCGCTGCCGCCGACGGCGCCCGCAAGGATTCGCTCAAGAACAGCCAGCTGTTGCGAGAGGGCCTGTCCGCCGGCAGCGCCGCTCCCGATTTCCGGCTACCCCGCGTCGGCGGCGGGGAGCTGTCCCTGTCGCAGTATCGCGGCCGGAAAGTCCTCCTCCTCTTCTCCGATCCGACGTGCGCGCCATGCAACGCTCTGCTGCCGGACGTGCAGCGACGGTACGCGGCCGGCAGCGAGATCGATGTTGTGATGGTGAGCCGGGGCGACCACGCGGCAAACGCGAGCAAGATCGCGGAGCTGCGCGTGACGTTCCCGGTGGTTCTGCAGCGGCAATGGGAAATCTCCAAGCTGTACGGGATGTTCGCGACGCCCATTGCATTTCTTGTCGACGAACATGGCACGATCGCGGCGCCGGTGGCGATCGGCGCTCAGCGGATTCTCGCGCTCATACCCGAAAGGAGTACTCTTGGAGACTGGTTCAAGCCGCGGCCACGACAGGCGCAGGCATTGAGGAGGTAGCGATGGAACATCGTCTTGATACCCTAGCCAAGACGCTGTCCGAAACGCTCTCGCGCCGGGAGGCATTCCGGCGTGTGGGCATCGGGTTGGGAGCCGCCTTATTGGTGTCTCTCGGCCTTCGTGCGGAAGCCGCAGGCGACAGCTGCGGCAAGTTGTGTGCGGAGTGCTGCGTGAAGAATCTCGGCCTGCGAGGCCGGGAGCTCGCGGAGTGCATCCAGGCGTGCCATGACGGTGAAGGGCTATGCGGCCCGATCGTCTGTCCTGGCGGCAATTAAATCCACGAATCGGCTGTGATGACGGCCGGGCGCCCAGGCGCCCGGCCGTTTTTTCGTGTACGAGCGGTCCGGTTTGACAATACGTGTGATAACACGTATTATGAAGCCGTGCCTTCGACCCTCCAAACCGAGCTGAAGCAGCGCAAGCCGTTCAAGAGTCTCAAGGAAGAGGCGCACCTCAGCATCCAGCGGACGGCGGCGCTGCTCGAGCACGCGTTCGAGAGCGCGTTGAAGCCGCATCGGGTGACCGGAACACAGTACAACGTGCTGCGGATCCTCCGCGGTTCCGAGCCTGACGGCCTGTGCCGCAACGAGATTGGCGCCCGGCTGGTCCGGCAGGTACCCGACGTGACACGTCTCCTGGACAGGCTCGAGGACGCCAGGCTGATCGCCAGGACACGCGGGGGAGAGGACCGGCGGTTCGTGTTGACCCGGATCACGCGCGCCGGCCTGAAATTGCTGGACGAGGTCGAACACCGAATCGACGAAATCCACGACGAACAGCTCGGGCATCTGGACGAGCCGCAGCTCCGGAAACTCATCTCGCTGCTGGCGGTGGTCCGCACCCGGCCGTAGGGAATTTTTTGGATCCAATGAGTGTTATAACATCCAGTGTCATGACAACCGAACTTCTTCAGGCCGGCATCCGCCCGACGGGCTACCGCCTCCCCGACGAGGCGCGCGTTGGCTGCGTGCGGTTGCAGGTGAGCGACCTCGGCGCGTCGCTCCCGTATTACACGTGCGTGCTCGGCTTCAGCGTGCTCTCGCGGCAAGAGACGGTCGCCGCGCTGGGGCCCGCAGGCGGGCCCGTGCTGATCGAGCTGCACGAGCGGAAGGGCGTTCGTCCCGTTCCGCGGCGCGGCCTGCTCGGCCTCTACCACTTCGCGATTCTGCTGCCGGACCGCGCAGCGCTCGGACAGTTCGTCGCCCACATCGCCGAGCTGGGCGTCTACGCCGGCTCGGCCGATCACCTGGTCAGCGAGGCGCTGTACCTGTCGGATCCCGACGGGCTGGGCATCGAGGTCTACGCCGATCGTCCGCGCGCGCAGTGGACGCTGCATGGACGCGAGATCGCGATGGCCACCGAGCCACTCGACCTGCGCTCGCTCGTCCGTGCAGCCGGCGGCGAGCCATGGTCCGGTATGCCCGCCGGCACGACCATCGGGCACGTGCACTTCCACGTGGACGCGCTCCGCGAAGCCGAGGCGTTTTACCACTCGGCCTTGGGGCTCGACACGGTCGTGTGGAGCTACCCGGGCGCGCTGTTTTTCTCTGCCGGCGGCTATCACCACCACGTCGGGACCAACACCTGGGCGGCCGGAGCGGCGGCCGCCGGTCCGGATGACGCGCGGCTGCTCGAATGGGAGCTGCGCCTTCCAAGCGCGGGAGACATTGAGGCGGTCGCGGC
>Ga0070694_100001953_pt1 | contig 12233 bp, 9 predicted proteins | sample KBSK1251metaG_FD_65470 | JGI IMG/M metagenome (GOLD analysis project Ga0070694, IMG submission 65470) | Corn, switchgrass and miscanthus rhizosphere microbial communities from Kellogg Biological Station, Michigan, USA - KBS K1-25-1 metaG | ecosystem: Host-associated > Plants > Roots >... | reverse complement strand
CCCGGCAAGGCGGTCGAGGCCTGGGAGCGCGCGCTTCGCCTGCAGCCGGATCGCGGCGAGGCGCACGAGGGGATGGCCGAGGCGCTCCTCGCCGCCGGGCGCCCCGCCGAGGCCCGCCGCCACGCCGAAGAGGCGCAGCGACAGGGACGGGACGTCAAAGCCCTCCTCGAGAAGATCGGCCGCGCACACCCGTCGTAAGGGCGATGCGGAAGTCGGGAAAGGCCCTCCGGTCAGGATGATTTGCGGCGACGGGGCACGGAGCGCCCGGTTGCGCGGGAAGCGCGGGCTCGCCGGGGGCTTCCGCTCCCGGGGCTCCGCGGGCGCTTGCCGGCGGGGCGCGCCGTCTTCTTCTTCGCCGCCCGGCGCCTTCCGGGCCGGCCGTCGTCGATGCAGACGCGGTCGCGCCCTTCCGCCTTGGCGCGGTAGAGCGCCGCGTCGGCGCGCTTCACGAGGGTCTCGATGTCGCGGCCGTGGTCGGGGAAGGCCGAGACCCCGATGCTGATGGTCACGTCGATCGACCGGCCGTCGATCTCGAACGGGCTCGAGCGAATGGCCTGGCGGATCCGCTGGGCGGTCAGGCCACCGCCGTCCGGATGGGTCTCCGACAGGTACGTCAGGAACTCCTCGCCGCCGTAACGCGCGGACACGTCGCGGGCGCGCAGCGTGAGGCGGATGCGCCGCCCGACCTCGGCCAGGACGCGGCTGCCCACCACGTGGCCGTGCGCGTCATTGACCGACTTGAAGTGATCCAGGTCCATCATCAGGATCGCCACCGGCAGGCGGTAGCGGCCGCAGCGCTGCAGCTCCTTCTCGAGCGCGAGGTAGAGCGACTCCTTGGTCAGGAGGCCGGTCAGCTGGTCGTACGAGATTCGATTGCGGATCTCCTCGTGGAACTTCACCTCGACGTCGTCCAGGAGCACGAACTTGAGGACGCTGTTCCCGACCTGGATCTTGTCGCCGTCCAGGAGCTCGACGCGCTGGATCTGCCGCGAGTTCACGTACGTGCGGTTGGTGCTTCCCAGGTCGACCAGGATGTAATGCGACTCGCGCGACTCGGGGTCCCAGAGGAACTCGATCCGGGCGTGCTCCCGCGACACGAGGTCGTCGGAGACGCGGACGTCGGCCTCGAGGCCGCGCCCGATGATGGTCCGCCCTCTCTTGAGGCGGAAGTCGCGGCCGATCTCGGCCCCCTGCAGGACGACGAGGGAGGCGTGGGTCTTGTGGAAGGCGCCCGTGTCCAGCTGGGTCCGGCCCGCCACGATGGTCTGGTCGCCTATGTCGTGGGCCATCGTTCCTGGTGACGTCACACCGCCGCCCGCAGCGGGATTGCGTTTTTGCAATCCGGCCCGGGCCGGTCCCTTGGAATCTTAGGTCCCCCGGGGCAATTGTCCAGACCGCTTGGGGGCGATTCTGACAGGATGGCACGCGGCGGGCGTGTGGCCAGGCTCAGGTGATAGTAGGATCGCGTCACGAGCCGGAGGTTCGACCATTGGCCTTGCGATGGTTCGGCGTGAGCATCGTCGCGCCGAGTCTTTCCCTGGTTCTGATCGTCCACCTCGTCCTGGGGAATCGGGTCGAGCCCGATCCCCAAAAGCGTATCGATGCCGCTCTGGCGTCCGGAAATGTCGTCACGGCGATGGCGGAGTACCGGACGCTTATCGAGGGATCCTTCCATAACCTCGAATGGCACCGAGGCTACATCCGCGCTCACCTGGAACAGCCGAAATACCACGGAAAGCACAAGAGACGGGACGATGGTCCAATCCTCGGGCAGTACCGGCGCAATGCCGAATCAGCCGACCCGAGGGTCTCGGACATCGGGAACTATGGCCTCGGCTACTTCTACAGCGTAGAAGGTGATTACGCGCAGGCCATCCAGTTCTTCGGAAGGGTCCGCGACCAGTCTCTGCCCTACCTGAACAATTCCATCGGATACGCACACAAGATGCTCGGGCGGCCCGATCGGGCCGAGGAGGATTTTCGCAGGGAGATCGCGCTCGGTGGCAACGTGGACGGAGCCACGTCCAACCTGGCTCGCTTGCTGGACGAGTCCAGGAGATTCGACGAGCTGAGCCTCCTGGCCTCGGATCCGCGGGCTCGAAAGACGATGGACGCCGACATCCTCCGTCATCTGGATCTGGTGCATGGTCGCTATCTCCAATATGCCCGGGACGCCATCCAAATCCGTGACGCGACTCCACGGGGGCTCCTGGGGGCCGCGCTCGTTCTCATCGTCTGGTTCCTCTACCTCAGGCGGATTGACGTCTTCGAGCCCGAGCGCGTCTCGCACGCCGGCCTGATGACCGTCGCCGGAATGGCCTTCTCCCTTCTGGCTGTTCCGCTCTATGATCTGTTCAAGTTCGGGCTGGGATTCACTCTCACCGGACATTACCTGAACGACCTCCTTTTTTGCATATTCGGCATCGGCCTGATCGAGGAAACCGTCAAGCTGGCGCCCGTGCTCCTGGCTCTGCGGTTCACCTCGGTGATGAACGAATCCGTGGACTATCTGGTGTACGGATCCCTCTCGGGTCTCGGCTTCGCCTTCATGGAAAATCTGATCTACTTTGACGACCGCGGGTTGAGATCGATCGCATCGCGCGGATTTTCGGCGGTGCTTCTCCACATGTCGCTCACGGCCATGGTCATGTACGGCCTCATCCATGGCCGACGCATGGGGAGGAAGCATCCTGCCCTCGATGCCTTGATGGCGTTCGGGGCCGTGTGCGTCGTGCACGGCGTCTACGACTTCTGGCTGGTCGCCGCGGGGTGGGTGGGCCAGCTGTCCATGCTCTCGTTCTTGATCCTGATCGTGGCCATCAGAAAATACGGCCGGGCGCTCAATATCGCGATGAACCTGTCCGAGCACATGTCGGGCCAGAGCGAGAGACGCGTGAGCCAGGTCCGATGGTTGTGCGGTTCACTGGCCGCCATTGTGATGCTTCAATACCTGCTGATCGCTCTCAAGTACGGGGCCGCCAATGCGGAATTCAATCTCCTCACGACGGTCGGATCGTCGTATTTCCTGATCCTGTTGATCCTCTTGATCCTCGGGCGCTTCACGGTCACGAAGGGAAAGTGGCTGCCCCTGTTTGATTGACTCCCGGCTCAGCGCTTCCCTTCGCTCAGGCGCAGCAGGGTCACGGCGATCCTCTTGGCCTGGGTCGGGAGCGTCTTCAGATCCGCGGTCTCGCTCGCGGTGTGTCCGCCGTCCCCCATCAGCCCGATGCCGTCGAGCGCCATGTCGACCAGGCCCTCCGTGAACGAGACGTCCGCGGCCCCGGCGCGGGAGGGATCCACGGCGGCCACCTCGCCGAAGCCGAGATCGCGGCTGGCCCGGTCGTACAGCGCGAGAAGGCGGCGGTTCCCCTCGGAGGGGGCCAGCGGCGGATAGCCGTCGTCGAAGGTGATCTCGGCGGTGGTCTGCGGCAGGTGCCCGCCCACGATGCGACGCATCGTCTCCTTGGCCCCCTCGCGCTGGGCGATCGAGATGCTGCGCAGGTCGCCGGCGACGCTGGCGCTCTCGGCGATGACGTTGGTCTTGCCGAAGGCGGTGCCGCGGCTCTCGTCGCCGTCGAAGGTGATCGAGGTCCCGCCGACGATGACGCCCGGGTTGACCGTCAGGTACTGCTCTCCCCGCAGCGCTTCGTGGAAGGCCGCCAGGATGCGCGCCGCCTCGTAGATGGCGCCGCTGCCGATGTCGGGGCGGAAGATCTGCGACGAATGCGCCGGCCGTCCCGTGGTCACCAGCCGCCAGCCGCCGGAGCCGCGCCGGGAGATGACGGCGGTGCGCGGATCGCCGGCGCCGTCCTCGAACCCGATGGCGACGTCGGCCCAGCCGGCGGCCTCGGTCAGATCGCGCCGCGCCAGGCTGAGGGGCGCCCCCGAGTCCTCCTCGTCGCCGATCAGGATCGCCACGAGCGACAGCCGATCCAGGGCGCCCGCTCCGCGCAGGGCCTGCAGGGCGAGGAGCATCACCACGTCCCCGCCCTTCATGTCGATGATCCCCGGGCCGCGGGCCGAGGTCTCGGACAGCCGCTCGAACTTCTGGAAGGGGCTGTCGCGCTCGAACACCGTGTCGAGATGGCCGATCAGGAGCACCCGGGGCGCCCCCTCCCGGCCCATGCGACGGGCGATCAGATGGCCGGCGCGTCCCCATCCGCGGCCGTCGACCCACTGCGTCGCGAAGTCGAGCGCCTGGAACTCGGGCTCCAGGAGGCGCGCCACGGAGCGCACCCCCTCGAAGTTCATCGACCCGCTGTTGATGTCGACCGCGCGCTCGAGAAGAGCGAGCGCCGCCGGCGCGTTGCGATCCACGGCGGCGGCGGCGCGGCGCTCCAGGCGGGTCAGGCGGCCCGCGGCGGTCTCGGGCCTTGCAGCGGCCGCTTCGCCCGCAGCGGCCGCGGCCCACGCGGCCGCGAGGGGCAGGAACAGAACCGCCAGCACGCACCGCATCGACCGGCTCATGGTCGGCACATCCCGGGAGTCCCCATGTCTGTTCCGTCCGGTCATGGGGAGATTCCCGCCTCCGTGCAGCATGTTCCGTATGGCCGGAATCTATCCCACCAGCCGAGGCGCCGTCAATCGCGCAGCGCGGGCGTGTTGCCCGGGCGCTCCACGATCGGATAGCCTTGACAGTGGGAGGCCCCGTCGATGCGCGTCGCTTACGCCGCTGTCCTGCTGTTGGCGCTCGCCGCAGGCTGCGCCGGCGGCCAGCGGGACACACAGGTGCCGGAGCCCGCGGACGTCGCGACGCAGTCCGGCACGCCGCAGCCATCACCCGCCGCGACACCTGCGCCGGGCGCAAAACCCCCGGCGCCCCGGCCCGCGCGCGAGGCCGTCCCGCCCGTTGCGAAGAGGCCCGTCCCGGCCCCTGCGCTGGACCTGAACGCGCTGGAGGCGCAGCTCAGGGAAACAAAGGCGATCGGCGTCTTCACGAAGATCACGCTCAAGAACCAGGTCGACGATCTGCTGGACAAGTTCCGCAAGTACTACGCGGGCAAGGCGAAGTTCACGATGGCGGATCTGCGCCGGGCCTACGACCTGTTGATGATGAAGGTGCTCTCGCTGCTGCAGGACGAGGACCAGAAGCTCGCGTCCGCCATCGTGTCCTCGCGCGAGGCGATCTGGGGCCTGCTCGCGGACCCGATCAAGTTCGCGACCTTCCAAGGTTGAACGGGGGAGAACCCATGAACACAGTCACACTGGCCCGATTGCTTCTCGTGGCAGCGGTCTTCGCCATGCCGTCGTTCGCCGCCGACGACGAGGAGGCGCTCAAGAAAGACCTGACCGCGGTAATCGCGCTCCACGGACAACCGTGCGGCGAAGTCGTCGCCGTCAAGGTGCTGGCCAAGGACGACTACGCCGCGACGTGCAAGGACAAGAACAAGTATCACGTCTACCTGAATTCCGAGGGGCGGGTGATAGTCGAGAAGCAGAAGTAGGCGCTCGGTGCGCGGCGTGATTCGGGCAGGGGTCGCTGTTTTTTTGACCTTCGTGGCGACCTCGTTCGGCGGGTGGAGCCGTGCCGACGAACCCCTGGTGATCCGCGCCGCCCAGGTCATCGACGGCCGCGGCGGCGCGCCGCTCCGCCCTGGTGTCGTCGTGGTCCGCGGCGACCGGATCGAGGCGATCGGCGGGGCCGCGCTGGCGATTCCGCCCGGCGCCCGCGTCATCGACCTTGGCGGCGCGACGCTCCTGCCGGGCCTGATCGACCTGCACACCCACCTCGCGGACGAGCAGGGAATCCATTGGGAAGACGTCCTGCTGAAGTCGACGCCGGCGCGCGCCGGGATCGCGGGAACGGCGAACGCGCGCACGACCCTGCGGGCCGGGTTCACGACCTGCCGAGACATGGGACCGACCTGGCCGTACGTGGACGTCGCCCTGCGCGACGCCATCGATCGGGGGATCGTGCCCGGGCCGCGGCTGATGGTCGCCGGGGCCTACGTCTCGTCCACCGGAGGCGCGGGGGACGCGCGGCAGTTCTCCATCTACGTCGATGTCCCCTCGGTGCAGAACCTGGCGGACGGCGTGGACGAGGTGCGCCGGGCGGTCCGCACGAATCTGAAGCAGGGGGCCGATTTCATCAAGATCCTCGCCACCGGGGCCGTGCTGTCGAAGGGGATACCGCCCGGCGCGCAGCAGTACTCGGACGAGGAGCTGCGGGTGGCGGTCGAGGAGGCCGCCCGCTGGGGCCGCTTCGTCGCCGCCCACGCGCACGGCACCGAGGGGATCAAGGCGGCGCTGCGCGCTGGCGTGCGGACGATCGACCACGGCTCGATGCTGGACGACGAGGCGATCCGTATTCTCAAGGCGGGCAAGGCCTGGTACGTGCCGACGCTCTACGTCGGCGAGATCGTGGCGCTTCAGGGCAAGGCGCTCGGCATCCCGGACTCCGAAATCGAGCGCTCGCGCGCCATGGGCGCCCACCGCCTGGCGTCGTTCCGCAAGGCGCTCGCGGCCGGGCTGCCGATCCCGTTCTCGACCGACGCCGGCGTCTTCCCGCACGGCGACAACGCCCGCGAGTTCGCCATCCGCGTCCGCGAAGGGGAATCCTCCATGCACGCCATCCTCGCCGCCACGCGGGTCGCCGCCGAGGCGATCGGCTGGTCCGACCGCGTCGGCACCCTCGAGCCGGGGAAGCTCGCCGACCTGATCGCGACCTCCGGCTCCCCCCTCGCCGACATCACCGAGCTCGAGCGCGTGAAGTGGGTGATGAAGGGCGGGGTCGTCCATCGCAACGACCTCGCTCCTCGCTGAATGGGGCGTCGGATGCGATCCGGCGAGAAAACAAGCCTTGCTCCGCCCGCCCTTTCGACCCAGAATTCGGAAATGCCGCGCCGGCCACCGCGTCTCGCGCAACCGTCGTTCCTCATGCTCCTGCTCTGCGCGACCTGTCTCATGGGCACCATCGGCCCCGCCCTGGCCTCGACCCCGGGAGAGGCAACCGATCTCCAGGTAACCGGCTACAACATCGCGACGGGCGAACTCTCCATCAGCTGGACGCCCGGATGCGCCGCCGCCGATCACCACATCGAGTACGGCCTCCTGCAGGACGTGGCGGCCTTCGGATACTCCGGTCAGGCATGCGGCCTCGGCACGGGCGGGTCGTACGCGTCGTTCGACCCCGGCCCCGGGTCGTACTTCTTCATGGTGGTGGCGGATGACGGTGTCGCCGTCGAAGGATCGTACGGCGCATCCTGGATCGACGGCGTGCTCACCGAGCGCCCCGATGACACGCTCGACCCGGTCTGCCCGCGCGTCCAGGACCTGAGCCTGCGATGCGACGGCCCCTTCGCGCCCGCGCTCGACCTCGCCGCGTACCGTCCCGTGATTGGCGCTTCGGGCGCCTCCGGCGCAGTGTTCCAGCGGTGGCCGATCGGCGAAAGCGAGGAGCTCGTCCCCGGCGCGGGAATCCGCGTCAACGGTGATGACGACGACGCCGACGGAGTGCCCGATCGTGACGATGTCGGCGTGGCCGGCGAGAACGACCTCGTGGAACTCACCCTGACGGTCGATCCGCCGGAGCCGCCGCCGGGCTTCGAGTACGTCCTCTCGCGCAGCAACGCCAACGTGCGCGTCTGGAACGAGTCGACCCGGAACACCGAGATCATCGGACCGGGGAACTCCGCCGCGCTGTCGTTCTCATCCGCCTCGCGCGCGCTGTGGGCGGAGAGCCCGGACGGCGGCGACGCGGATCTGGAGTTCGTTGCGCGCAGCATCGCGACCGGGGCCCTCATCGCGTCGGATCGAATCCACTTCGCCCCCTTCACGAGCGTCGTGATCGCCCTTGGAGGAGAAAGCCAGGTCCCGGCCGATCCGCCGCTCGAGCCGGCCAACCACGGCACCTTCCAGCTCGCCATTGCTCTCTACCGGATGGGATACGATGTGCACATGTACGACGAGGACGTCGTCCCGGCGAGCGGAGCGGGGGCCGCGTACAACGAGGTGGTGGGCGCCATCCAGCGCCGCGGAGTGAGCCACGTGGCGATCTACGGCTACAGCCACGGGGGTGGCTCGACGAACGACCTGGCGAGGCGGCTCGACGCCAATCGCGCGTCGATCGGCTCCTTCTCCATCGATTTCACGGCGTACGTGGACGGCATCGACAACGACTCGGACTTCGACATCGACCCCGAGACGGCGCTCCCCCCGTCCACGGCTTACCACGCGAACTACTACGAGCACCCCGGCTGCGGCTTCCTGCAGCTCTGCGGCGGACCGATCGCGGGGGCGGACCTCAACGTCAACGTGACCGCGACGCCGTGGGGTTCCGCGCTCACGCATTTCACGATCGACGATGCGCCCGAAGTCCTCCAGGGCATCCATGACCTGCTGGTGGCCCATGTCCCCTACTAGTTCAGGGACGAACCTGGCGACACGGGCCGGCCGGGCCGCGCTCGCGGCCGGGATCGCGCTGGCCGGCATCAGCGCGGTGATGTGCGGCGAGCCCCCGGCGCGCGGCACCGGGCCCGATCCCAGGATGCAGGCGGCGATCGAAGAGACGGTGTCCGCCATCGCGCGCCAGGAGCGAACGGCTTCCGAGAGCATCGCATCCCTGCAGACCATGGCGGCGGGGCACCGGGATGTCCTGCTGCTGCAGCTGGCCCTCTACCTCGAGACAGCCGACGGGACCGAACGCAGCATGGCGGGCGCGATCCTCCTGCGCCAGCTCGCCTTCACCCCGCGGGAGATGCTCGAGACCCTGGTCCCCCGCCTCGAGGGCGCCCGGCCGGCCCTGCGCCGCGCCCTCACCGAGATGCTCGGCACGATCGACCGCCGCAAGGGAGGAGAGGCGGATTTCCACGTGTACGAATCATGGCTGGCCGGACGCGGCGGCCCGCCGCCGGCGTCCCTGGTCGGGTACCTGTACGAGGTGTCTCCCGACGAGGCGCTGCGGTGCATGCGCCACGTCTACGGCGGGCCGGAACCCTGGCGCGACGTGGACGGTGCTGTCGGCGACCTGAAGAAGATAGTGGCGCGCCGGGACGCGTCGCGCACCTGGTCCGACGACGAGCGCGCCCGTGCCCGAGCGGCGCTCGAGACCCTCGGCCGCGACCCTGCGTGGTGGGTGCGCCGCTACGCCGCGGCAGTTCTGAGGAGCAGCCCCGAGCTCGGAACGCCGGCGCTGATCGAGCGGCTGAAGGCCGACGCCGACCCGCTCGTGCGGAACGCCCTGACTCCGTAGCCCGCGACGGCCTCCACGAACGTCACCTGTCCACCAGCCCGCCCGCCAACCCGTCCTCTGTTCTATAATCCGCCGAACCCAATGTCCCTGGCGCCCGGAACCAAGCTCGGCCCGTACGAGATAGAAGCGCCGCTCGGTGCCGGCGGCATGGGAGAGGTCTACAAGGCGCGCGACACGCGGCTCGACCGCAGCGTCGCCGTCAAGATTCTTCCTGGGCACCTTTCCGGCGATCCGCTGCTGCGCCAGCGTTTCGAACGCGAAGCCAAAGCGGTCTCCAGCCTGAACCACCCGCACATCTGCACGCTGCACGACGTCGGCAGCCAGGATGGGACGGACTACCTGGTGATGGAATTCCTGGCGGGCGAAACACTTGAGGCGCGCCTGGACAAGGGCCCGCTACCCCTGGCGCACGTGCTGAAGTATGGCATGCAGATTTCCGACGCGCTCGACAAGGCGCACCGCCAGGGTGTAGTGCACCGCGACCTGAAGCCCGGCAACGTCATGCTGACCACCGCCGGCGCCAAGCTGCTCGACTTCGGCCTGGCCAAGGCCGGCACGCCGATCGCACCCGGCTCGGGCCTCACGGTTGCGCCGACCAGGACCTCGCCCGTCACGCAGCACGGCATGATTGTCGGCACCTTCCAGTACATGTCGCCGGAACAGGTGGAAGGCCGCGACATCGATGCGCGCAGCGACCTCTTCGCTTTCGGCGCTACGCTCTATGAGATGCTCACCGGGCGCCGCGCCTTTCCGGGCAAGAGTTCGCTCAGCGTGGCCTCGGCCATCCTGGAAAAAGACCCCGAGCCGATCAGCACGCTGGCGCCAATGACGCCCCCCGCGCTCGACCGCACCATCCGCAAGTGCCTTGCCAAGGACCCGGAGGATCGCTGGCAGACGGCGCGCGACCTGCTGCTCGAATTGAAGTGGATCCAACAGGAGGGTTCCCAGGCCGGCGTTCCCGCCGTGGTCTCGGCGCGCCGCAGGATCGTCGAGCGCGCGTGGATGGCGGGCGTCGCCGCTCTCCTTCTGGCCACGATCGCGCTGGGGGTCCTCTACTACCGCAGCGTTTCGGTGCGGCCGCAGGTGGTGCGGGCCTTCATTCCGCCGCCCGAGAAAGCGAATTTTCGCTTCGTCGGCGGGGGGAATCAGGGTCCGGTGGCCATGTCGCCCGACGGGCGCATGCTCGCCTTCTCCGGGCAAGGCGCCGACGGCATGCAGCTGCTCTACGTCCGACCTGTCGATTCGACCACGGCGCAGCCGCTGGCCGGCACCGCAGGAGCCGGGACGCCTTTCTGGTCTCCCGACAGCCGCAGCATCGGCTTTTTCGCGGACGGAAAACTGAAGAGAATCGAAGCCAGCGGCGGTCCGGCGCTGACTCTCTGTGAAGTGGGCGTCGTCGCGCGCGGCGGCACGTGGAACCGCGAGGGCCTGATCCTTTTCGCTCCGACTCCCACCGGCCCCCTTTACAGGGTTCGGGACACCGGCGGCCCCTCCACGCCGGTCACTCGCGTGGATACGGTCCGCGGTGAAACCTCCCATCGCTGGCCGCAGTTCCTGCCCGATGGGAAGCACTTCCTTTTCTTTGCGCGACTCGGCGCTCTGGGCACTTCGAACGAGAACAACGGCATTCATGTTGGCTCTTTGGATGGACACCCTCCGAAGTTTCTGCTTCGCACGCAGACCAACGCGGCCTATGCATCGGGCTACATGCTCTTCCTGCGCGGGAACACGCTGATGGCCCAGCCTTTCGATCTGGACAGGCTCGACCTGGCTGGAGAAGCCGTGCCCCTTGCCGAGCAGATTCAGGAAGAACCCTCCAGCGCCATCGGAGTGTTCTCCGCCTCGCAAACCGGAGTGCTGGCCTATCAGACTGGCGGAGAAACTGTCGGGTCCAATTTGTTCTGGCGCGACCGCGCAGGGAAGCAGATCGGCACGCTGGGTGACCCGGCCGCTTACATGGACCTCAGAATATCGCGCGACCGGCGGAAGGTCGCCGTGAGCATGGTGGACCCGAGCGCGGGTCCCCCGGATATCTGGATTTACGAATTGTCACGGGGCTTGCGGTCACGCTTCACGTTCGATCCGGCCGTGGATCGTTGGCCCATCTGGTCGCCGGACAGCTCGCGCGTCGCTTTCAGCTCCAACCGCAGCGGGCATTTCAACCTGTACATCAAGTCGTACGCGGGCTCCGGGATCGAGGAATCACTCCTGGAAGACGACCGCGACAAGATTCTCACCGACTGGTCTTCCGACGGCCGCTACGTCCTGTATGAGACCCGGGGTGACCCCAAGACCCAGTCCGACGTGTGGGCCCTGCCATTATCCGGCGACCGCAAGCCGATCCCTGTGCTCCAGACTCCGTTCCGCGAGCTCGAGGCGGTCTTTTCCCCCGATGGGCGCTGGATCGCCTACACCTCGGATGAGTCGGGACGGAGCGAGGTGTATGTCACGTCCTTCCCCGGGCCGGGACGAAAGTGGCAGGTTTCCACCAGCGGCGGCCTTCTGCCTTGCTGGTCCGGCACCGGGAGAGAGGTTTTCTTTGATGGCCCCGGTGAACGCATCATGGCGGCTGCGGTGAGCGTCCGCGGGGATACGTTCGAGGTGGGAGGCACGCAACCGCTCTTTGAGATTCGCCCGCAGCGACCGGGGAACATCTTCGACGTCGCACCGGACGGCCAGCGGTTTCTGGTGAACACCGCCACACAGGCGCAAACCTCCGTGCCCATGACTCTGGTGGTGAACTGGCCGACTGAACTGAAAAAGAAGTAGCAGCCCCGCACGCGCCCGAGCCCTGGCTCCGGACCTACCTCTCACCCTGCCGCAGGCGCGTCCCATTCTCCGAGAAGGAGCGATCGAGCTTCTGGAGGAAACCCTCCCCCTCGGGTGAGTCCGGGTCCGTGGGAGACGGATCCGCTTTTCCCCTTGCTTACCGAGGGGAGCCTGTGTATCATGCCCTCGGTAACCGAGGAGAGCCCATGAGCAAACCGTCCGACCTGGTCCAAGGCACGCTCGACCTTCTTCTCCTGAAGATGCTCGCGCTGGA
>Ga0070694_100001952_pt1 | contig 12234 bp, 9 predicted proteins | sample KBSK1251metaG_FD_65470 | JGI IMG/M metagenome (GOLD analysis project Ga0070694, IMG submission 65470) | Corn, switchgrass and miscanthus rhizosphere microbial communities from Kellogg Biological Station, Michigan, USA - KBS K1-25-1 metaG | ecosystem: Host-associated > Plants > Roots >... | reverse complement strand
ACTGGAGAGCGAGCGTTTCAAAAGTCTGCTAAGGCTGCGGGACTACCTCAAGGAACTGATCTAACTTACGCGGTGAATACCGATGTTGGGGCCGTGGAGCGTGCCAACCAAAGAATCCAGTCTGATGGCCCAGACAGGGTAAGACGCGACCTACAGAGCGCCACAGAGCCATCAAAAGACGACATCGTAACGGCCAGTATCATTGCTCACGACCTAACCGCAAAGGGCGACATTAAAGGAGCAGTTGATCTGGTTGATGACATGGCCCGCAAGCTCACATCTGCTGGACAGTCAGTACAGGCTGCATCGTTAATCTCCCGTCTATCACCTGAAGGAGTTTTGCTTGCCGCTCAGAGGCGCGTTCCAAAAGGCTCAAAGGTAACTGAAGTTCAAGGCTCTAAGCTGATTGAGATGGCGACGAAGATTAAGGACGCTGAATCCAAACTTGCCAGTCTTGAGCAACGGATCGTAGAGATGAGGACGCCGAAGAAACCAGCGCGCATCGGCACACTTGAAGACCGTCTCATTAAGATGGAAATGGACGCGAGAGCAAGACTTGCTGAACGTGTGGGAGTTGGGAAGGGTTCAGAAGTTGGTGCGTCAACTATTCCTCTGGACATTGCTGATTACGCGATTATTGGGGCCGCGAAGTTAGCCAGAAAGGGAGTGACGCTAGCAAAGTGGACTGATGAAATGGTCAAGGAGTTTGGGGAAGAGATCAGACCCAAGCTCAAAGCCATTTATCGAGAGTCATATAAGCATTACGACAACCAAAGAAAGCAGTTTGCACAAGAGCGAGAGATTCGCAGCGCAACGAAGGCTGAACCTACCGCAAAAGACATTCAAGCAGTTATCAATCAACGGGCACTAGCTCGCAAAGACGCGCGAACAAGCCGAGCGGAGCTAGTGCGACTGTTTCGAGATTTATCTCTTACTCCTGCTGGCAAAGTGAAAGCAGTTGCAGGGGACATTCTAAACGTTCCCCGCACCATGAAATCCTCTGTTGACCTGTCGGCCCCGAGACAAGGGGCTATGTGGATGGTGAATCATCCCGTCCAAGGAGCGAAGGTATTCTTTGGGAAGCAACTGAAAGCCATGCGGCAGGTGAACTATGATCGGTTTGTTGATCAATTAGAGTCTGACCCTGATTATCCATTGATGACTCGTTCAGGGTTGGCTCTCACGACTACTGACGTGCGGCCGCATAGCTTGTCAGGACGCGAAGAAGCCTTTATGTCGCGGATTGCGTCAAGGATACCCGGTATATCTCATTCTGAACGGGCTTATACAACATTTTTGGATACTGCGCGGTCTTCATGGTTCAAGCAGTTAAAGACTCAAGCCGAGAACAGGGCCAAGGCTCAAGGTGGAGAAGTCACACCGGAACAATATCAGGCTATTGCTAATTTTGTGAACATTGCGACCGGAAGAGGGAATTTAGGTAAGGGCACGTTGAATAAGATGTCACCTTTCCTTAATGCGGTGTTCTTTGCGCCGAAGTTTGCGGCCTCCAAGGTGCAAATCTTCGATCCGCGTGTGTATGCGAGACTGCCCCCTGGTGCGAGACGGGCAGCCATGAGAGAAGCGGCTACGTATTTCGGGGCAATGACTACCGCGGCACTACTCCTGAAGTATGGCATGGGCGCACAGGTGGGAACCGATCCTGAGTCATCCGAGTTTATGAAGGTGCGACAGGGAAATACTCGGTATGACTTATCAAACGGGACTGGTCAGTATATTACGTTGGCGTCACGACTGTTACGGAATGCTGAGAACAGGCGAACAGGGAAGAAGGATGATCTTGGTAAGTCAATTGGCGCGAACATTGATCGATTTACGCGATACAAATACTCCCCGCCCGCGGCCTTTGCTCGCAATGTCTGGGAAGGAAAGAATGCCATTGGAGAGAAAACGAGCGCAGGCAAAGAAGGTCTGGAACTGGTCACGCCGTTATTTCTTAAAGACCTGTACGATGCCTATCAAGATGAGGGGTTAGTAGGTGTAGGAAAGACTACTCCCGGCTTTGTTGGTGTGGGGGTGAATACTTATAGTGCCAAGCCAATTATCACCAAATCAAGGTCACGAAAGCTACAATTCTAATGCAGCTAAGTGAAGAAGCCTACGAGCGCATTAAGCAGAAGATTCGCGAGAAGATAGCAGAGCGGGCAAAAGAGCGCGTCTCAATTCTGGACGTTGAGGCGCATTGGCGGCAATGGTTAAAAGTCCTCTTTCCCAAGTATATCTCTGAATTTGCTCAGTATCATATTGATTTCTGGGAATGGGTTTGGGCAGTCGAGCAAGGCAAACAGCCTCGAACGTTTGTCGCTATCTGGCCTCGGGCTGGGGGTAAGTCTACATCGGCAGAATTAGCCGCGGTAGCTCTGGGGGCGCGTAAGGTTCGGAAATACATTCTCTACGTTTCGGCCACTCAAGAGCAGGCAGATGACCACGTGCAAAATGTAGGAGCATTGCTGGAGTCGTCATCCGTCGAGAAGTACTATCCCGATCTCGCCACTCGTGCGCTAAATAAGTTCGGATCGTCCAAAGGTTGGCGTCGTAATCGTCTTCGGACTCAATCAGGATTTACCATCGATGCTCTCGGCTTAGACACCGCCCAGCGCGGCGTGAAACTGGAAGAACAACGGCCTGACTGTATTATTGTTGATGACGTTGACGAAGAAACGGACTCTGCACCTTTAACAGAAAAGAAAATCAAGATTCTCACTCGCGCCTTAATTCCCGCTGGCGCTTCGGACGTGGCTATTCTTTTCGTTCAGAACCTTGTTCACGCTGATTCTGTGTTTTCTCGTTTAGTGGATGGACGCGCGGATTTCTTGGCTGATCGGATCATCTCAGGCCCAACCCCAGCGCTTAAAGGCATGACATTTCAACGCGAGGAGAGTGGGCGCTATACGATCACCGGAGGGATGCCAACGTGGTCAGAGATGGGCCTTGAGCGATGTCAGGAGATGGTTGACGATATGGGGTTGCTGGCCTTTCGCTCGGAATGTCAGCACGAAGTTAATTTGATTGGAGCAGAGAAGGATTTCAGAGAATTCAATGAAATCTACCACGTAATTACATGGAGCGAATACGCAGCGGGGTTTGACCGCATCGGTGCTAATGTTCGTGACACAAATGGTCGCCCGTGGATACCGCAGCGATGGCTCAAAGGTCGTGGGTTGGATTGGGGCACAACGCCTGAGCATCCTACGGCGGTGCATCATGTGGCCGTTCCTTCTGAAGCGGAACCAATGCACACAAAGAAATTCGTCTACCGTGAGATTGTGCGCCCAACATGGCCCCCAGCCGACCCGCATGGTGAGGTTGAATTAGTTAGCCCTGGTCGTATTGCGTCCGCTATTCGTGACGCTGAGAGGTCGTGGGCTGAGACTATGGTGTCATCGTTGATGAGCCACGAAGCATCTGCCGCGCTGAATACGTTTATTGTGGACTTGCCGGAAGATTTGAAGGTGTTTTTCAGCAAGTGGAAGCCTCGACGCGGTTCGGGAGTGCCCCAAGTTCAGGAAGCATTAACTATAGACTATTCCAAGCCCCACCCGTTTCGTCGGTTTCCCGAAGGGTACATAACGGTTGACGGTGATTTGTCAGGCCAACCAATTATGGGATGCCCTTCCATGTTTCTGATTGTTGAGGACGGGCAGGGCGAACTGTATGTTGATAACGAAGGCGCTTTGCGTGTCCGTGGTGCGGTAAATGAAAAAGGCATGGCCCGGCTACGCGCAGAGTTTCCCGTTTACAACCAATACAACACAGGTCAGAACAAAATATTCGATGATAGTGTTAACGCTCTTTGTGGACTAGCTAATACGTTTTTTATTCCTGCTGCTGCGCTGACTCGGGAGGAACGGGTAGAGCAACAACTGGAAAAAGTGTACAAGGGACGGACGTTTAATGATATTCTCACGCTGCCACCACAGTTGCGCGATGGGGCCATTCATGCTTACAGAGACAGACAGAACGAGCTAATGAAAGCAGATAAATCACGAGTTTTAGTTAGTTCAGTGGCGAAATGGCGCAGAAGGAAGCACGGCACACTTTAAGGAGAACACATGTCATCTTTACGTCGAGGGCCTGATGTAGTTATCGCAAACGGAGCAACAGACAGCACGGCGGTGGATTTAGGCGAAGGGGTGTTGTGTGGGTTGCAGTTTGCCACCATGACCAGCACTGCGATGACCCTTCACTCCGCAGATGCCATTGACGGCACTTTTGCGCTGGTATTACTTCGCAGCGGTGCGTTCTCAATCACGATGGCGACGGATAGGTACATTACCCTGCTGAGTGAAGAGACGCGGGGGCTAAGATTTATTAAGTTGATTGCAGGTAGCGCCGAGGGCGCTGCGCGGACAGTCAAAACCTACGTCAGGAACATTTCGTGAATATCTTTTCCAGAATCTTTGCGTATCCAATTCTCGAACGTGAGTTATTGAATCGCATTGCTGATCGTGATCGGCAAATCGTCAGTCAACAGATACGCATAGAAGACCTTGAGAGCCGCCTATTTCTATCTCGGGGTCTTCCGGTTAAAGGCGAAATAAATGTTGGTATGGCCGCTGTTGTACCTTCGTACCGTACGGGACGCCAAAGACTGAGAGAGATGGTGACACCTCCGTTGGTTACAGAAGAAAAGTTGACCGCTGAAGAAGAGAAGCAAATCGCAGAGAGTTTGACTCAATAAGATGAAAACAGACGATCTCTCAATCTCTGAGTTTGTCGGCAAGCTAATCAAGATGGTGGACGATGAGGGCGAAATGGATCGCCTGATGCGTATCCGTGAATGGTTTCTTAACTGGCAGTTTGCGAAAGATCGTCACTATGGGACATTCAATTCTCAAGGCGTCTACCAAACCCTTCCTGACAATGAGATGGAGGACTTACGCTACACCTCTGACTTTCGGTTTGCGGTAGAAATCAAGGCAACTCAATGGACGCAATCAAGCCCTGAACTTTCACTAAATCCCGGTTCAGACGCCAATCAAGCCAAGTCCGTCACTCGCCACGCAGAAAAGGAACTGGAACCTTATCGAGAGAAGTTCTGGACAGATGTATTCAAGCAATCAATGGCGAAGTTTGCCATGTTGTCTACATCGTATTTCATCAATACCCGTCCGAAGGTAAGCCCTGACTCCAAGGTCAAAGTACCTAACTGGAAACAGAAGCAAGTCTCATCTCCGAAAACGGTTTACGGTGAAGGGAACGACACGGCTGAGTTGCCGGGATATGATGCTGAAGTCCCTGTTCCATCAGGAACCCAATCAATGCCAGAGGTTGAGTGTGAAGTCGAGTTAGTTGATCCCACAGAGATCAAGGTCGATCCCAAGACTCGGGCTGCAAGTATCAAGGGAATGGACTGGATGCGCCGCGAAAGGTATCTGCGCGATTACGAAGCCGAAAGCCTGCATCCGAAATGGGAAAAGATTGCCAGCGATACGACGGAGTATTCGAGCGCGCAACGTAGTGATGCGTTAGAGTACAAAAAAGGCTTAGAACAGGCAGCGTGGATAGCGGCAGGGGATCGGGCCAAAGAATCTGGAAGAGTCCTGCAAAGACAATATTGGTTTGATAAAAAGGTCTATCAGAATCGCGGGCCGGAGAAGTCCGATGGTGAATACGCCGGAGTGAAGTTCAAAGCAGGAGAGAAGTTAATTGATCGCTACCCTGACGGGTGGTATATCGAAACATTCAACGGCAAGGGTGTAGCTCTTTTCAACGAAGATAAAAACACTCGATGGGTTGGGGGAGTAGATACAGTCGATCCGACTTCACCTTATGGCCGGGGTTACACGGGCCTTCGCAACCTTCAGGAAATGAAGGATGAGGGAGTTTCGCTGGGGTTTGCGTACTTAATGCGAGCCGTGTTGGGGACGACGTTTTACGATCCAATGATGGTGGAATCCTCTGACTACGCTGATAATCGTGTTGGCGGCGCTATTCCCTTAAAGCCTGGGGCGCAAATAGAAGGGCGAACGATTGACAAGGCTGCGTACAACCTGCCCTATCAATCCCTCAATGCGGGATTCATTCAGGAGTTTCTAGCTGTTGTTGATGAAGCCATGCCCAAGGCTGCTGACGGTGCTTATGATGTTGCGGGAGGTGGTGAAGGTGAAGGGGCAGGACAAAAGACGTTAGGGGGCCAGACCCAACAACTCCAGACATCTTCAGGGATGAGTGGCCCCGCTCTCCAACTCCGCACGCAAGCAGAAATTGAGTGTTTCTACCAGTACCTTGAGTTAATTCAGGAATATGGCTCAGATGCTCATTATCAAAGTGTTGCCGGATCGTGGGGAGACGCTGATGCCGAAGCTTTCAGGAATTGTCGAGACGCACAAGGTAAGTCTTTAATCCGCGAGATGGTGAAGATCACTCCTGTGCAGTTTTCAGAGATACCCCGCAGTCAAATGGAACGCCGACAGGATGTTGCAATCGCAATTCAGTCAGGGGTGGCAAATCCTCAGTTGCCTATGTTACCTGGAGTGAGAAAATATGGTCTTGAACAACTTCGCATTCCTATCGAAGATGATCCTGACGAGCAGAGTAAGCGAGTCGCTGAAGCTCTGTTGGAAAAGATGAAACAGGCAGCGAAATACGCTCAAGGCATGGTAAAACAGACCGGAGTACAACCCAATCCTCAAGCTGTCGCTCAGGCGATTTCAGGCGTAGCTCCATTGAACAAACAGAGAGATGACACGTCGCTGATAGTGTTTAAGGGCGTCTTTCAGGAGTTTCTACGTTCAGCGGTGGACGCCGAAGAAGGCATTGACGCTGATCCGTCACTTCAATTAGCAGTACAGATGAAACTGGACGAGATCGAGCAGTTTGATATGGGATTGGCTGCGGATATGAATGCTAAGCAAACACTGGCTCAAGCCCCACAGGCTTTAGCTCAGAAAGCACTGGAAGATGAAGGTGGTGACGATCCTGAGGCCGCAGCACGGGCTGAACAAGGCGCAGCGGAACATGCGGCGGGTTTAGAGTCTGAAAAGACCAAAGAGATGGCATTAGCCGAAGCCAACAGTCATCACATGCAATCAGAAGAGAACGAGAAGGCCCGACGCCACGAAGCCCAAGAGTCAGCAGCAGCCCGTGAGGAAGCCGCAAAGGATCGTGCCCACCAACTAGCAATGCTCAAAGCAAAGCCGAAATCCACTGCTACCGCTCGATAAGCCTACCTGTTACCAAAGACCACACCCTCGCTCCTTGTTACATTACGCTACAAATAGTCCTTGCGTTACTTTCGGTAACGGGCGTATAGTGCGGTTGCCGTCCATAGTGACGCGGTTCAAACATGATAGATAGTCCATTTGAAGGCGATGTATCCGCGGTAGCCACCGTCTCTGACGCCGGAGAAACAGGCACCATTGACTCGACCGTAACAGATGAGCTTTCGGAGGTTGCGCCTCCGGAGACGGCTTCTGATACGAGTTCCCCGCAAGAACAGTCAACTCAAGAAGCAAAACCAGACGACCCTGCTGAATCGAAAGACCTGAAAACGGTTCGGGATTGGGGCAGAAGTCTTGAAAAAGACCTCCGACCCTTAAAGGCAGGAATTGAGACGACAGCCAAAGAACTCTACGGGACGAATAACCCCGAAGATATTCAGGCTGCGATGCAGACCATTCAGGCGCTCGCGCCGTCGATTAAGGTCTTAACCGACCCGAACGCGGCTCAGGCTGACGTGGTATCCACACTGCAACGAATGCTCCCACCGGAGCATGTTGAAGCACTTGTGTGGGCTGGTCTGAATGATCCGCGTTCTCACGAGTTCATCTTCAGCGATCCAGAAGTCTTGCAAACGATTTCTGAGAGGCTATTCGATGGCCGATCAATTGAAGATGTGCAAAACGTACTGGCGAATGCTACTGAGACTGATTTCGACCCCGCTACCACTGAACTGAGAAAAGAACTAGCAAGTATCAGGGCAGAGAAGGCGAGGGAGATTTCAGAGAAGCAGACTATGGCGTCTCAAAAGGCCAGTGAGGATTTACTATCTCGGTTCTTTGAGGCACCAGCACAAACGGTTATTGCTGAAGATTTCAAGTTAGTAGCACCGGAAGGGGCAAGTGAGGCAGATAAGCAGTTATTTGCCGACACCGCAGAAGACATTCGTTACGCTGCTCAGGGCAGGTTTCTGAAAGCCAACATGGATGCTTACATGCAAATCGACAGTCTCTATCGCAAGGGTATGGTAGTACAGGCCCAAGCCGCGGAGATTCGATTAGCGAACAGGTATCATGCCACGCTGATTAAGACTGCCGAGCGCCATGCGAACCTTCTCAAGTCCCGTTCAGTAGCTACGGTGAATGGACAGCAAGCCAAAATCAATGGCGTTCGCCCGGATGTGACAGGCTCAGTCGAACAAGGCGAGAAGCCCGTGGAGCGATGGGATATTGACGCTCCCGACTTCGCGCAGAAGTTTGCTGCCAGCTTTCACAACTAGGCGCTAAAGAAACAAGGGGATACATCAATGGCAACTCTGCTCAGCACAGGCACTCCTAGTGTAGCCTCGCTGCTTATCGAAAAAGTTCGGAAGGTAGTTGAGGATGGAATTGAAAAGAAAACCACGACATTTGATCGAATGGAGAAGAAACCGCCTCTCTCCACCAATTCACTCGGCTTTCGTATGCCGATCCAGGTAGAAGACAACGCTTCTGAAGAGTGGCATTCTGACGAAGGATTCGACTTCGCCCCGGTTGATGCTCCGGTCTGGAAGAACCTCGTTATCACCTACACTCGCGTTAGCAAGTCAGTTGGTCTGACGGGCGACGTTTCCGATCTCGACAAAGACCCTGACAAGATCACCGGAATGATTGGGCTGGCGGTGGCGAAATCCACCAAGAAGCTCAAGAAGTCTTATAACCGAATGTTCTTCGGTGACGGATCGGGTGAAATTGGCCGATATTCTTCAGGCACAGGCACCACCTCGATTGTGCTTACGTCAACCTCTGGAAACTTCTTCGGCGCGCGCAAGTTTGACAAGCGCGCACGCATTCAGTTTTATGATTCTACTCTGACGACGGCGCGGAATTCGGGGCAGATATTTACGGTCTCAACCTCCACTCGCACCACGAAAACGATTGTACTGGATGCGGCTCCTACCCTTTCATCGGGTGATGTGGCAGTTTTCGCCAACTCAGTGAATGCGGCATTTAACGGTTTAGGGAACATCATCAACAACACCGGAGACATTCACGGTCTTTCCAGAACGACCTATCCGGCGCTAAATGCTTCAGTCAAGGCTGCCGGGGGCGCGGCGTTGTCTCAATCCCTGCTTGACTCGATGATCAATCAGGAAACCTACAAAACGGGCGAAGATGGGGTTTCCGGCGATGCCAAGCCAATTATCTGGAGTCCTGTGCAGAAACAGGCATATCTGAACCTTGGCTACGAACTCAAGCAATTCGTCCAACCGGGCGCACAGAAGCTCGACCTGAGTTTTGACGGTGTAACTCATGCGGGGAATCCGACCGCAGTGGACGTTGACTGTCCGGATGATTCGATCTTCATGCCTGACTTCAACTACATCAACCGCTTTGAACTGCTACCGACCCAGCCGAAAAAGAGTCAGGACGGCGGGATTCTGTGGCAGCGCAACGCAAGTTCAGGTACGGGTCACTCTGATAACCTGAACGTGTACATCGTAGGCAAGCTCCAGGCCGGGAGCTGGAATCCTGCGTTAGCGGGAACCAAGATGACTGGTCTGGGCATCAGCTCAGGAGTCGATCCGCACATCGCGTAATGACACTTGACGAGTTCAACAATGAACTGCTCACCATCGGAGGCAGGTATGTCAATGGCATGGCTCGCCTCCGGTGTGTGAGTGCTTTAACTGAAACCAAATTCGCGTGCGGTTCGCAGAAAATAAAATATCCGCGTGCGAGCAAGACGGAAGAGAGATGGCTGTGGGGGTTGCGCGATACAACGACCGGAATCACCACGGCCAAGACAGAACAAGAGGTCATTGACAACAAAGACCCTCAGATGTTCGGGGTCAGGAAACTTCTTAGCCGTACAGTTACATGGATTGGCTATCCTAACTACGTGGTTGAGTATTACCGTTCACCTTTGGAGATGAAAGATGGGCCGTTCAATTGGGAGAAGAACCGCTATGATTACTGGTTCAATCCTGAGACCAAACGGAGAGAGTGGACGGACATTAATGGCCCGTGGCCGGATCAAGGTCGTTACGATCTATTGATGGTTGTTAAGACCGGAGAAGGTGTATGGGGCCAGTTTCGGGAGTTAGGCGATGACATACTTGAAGAGGTCAGAAAGGCAATCCGCTGGCGCGAAGAGTTCAAGAAGGTCAAGTCCGACGAGGAGTGCATCAGGGATATGGTCGAAGCTCAAGAAGCTAAGGAAGACCGACTTGAGGCGGAGATGGCCGACCAGATAGAGCAGGAGATCGGCCCAGCGTGGAGACGAGCAATCAAGGACAATCCGAGATTGTTTGTGGCGGCCCCCAAGCCAAACAACAAGCTAACGAAACATGGGAGAGCAACATGATCGAAGAAATCAGAGAACATATCCGGGCGCGTTGCAACGCGCAAGCCCCAACATCTTTGGAACTCGGAGACGCAAAGGAACTGCTGGCTTATCTTGACGATGCAACTAAGCCTGCCGTGGAACCTGTCGTAGAAGCCAAGCCTGCGAAGCCTGAACCCGCAAAAGAACCCGAACAGGTTGTGGATCTCGACTCCATGACGAAAGACGAACTATTGGAGTTTGCGGCGTCATCGGGCGTTGAAGTCTCGAAGTCCAAGACCAAAGCCGAGATCATCGAGGCAATTGAAAGCGAAGAATAAATGAGCACACAACACGCAATCCTACCCTCCACTATCCCTGTTGAGCGCACACGTCAATTCAGAGACGAGTGGGCCATCCGTTATGGGATTTTGATGGGCGGAACGGAAGTCGTCGAGACCCCAGGGATCGGGCAGTATTGGATTGGACACCCTCGAATCTATCGCCGGAAGTTGATGGGATTTACCCGCCAGCAGGTCGGAGCGCGCAACGAAGCTGCTGATTCTGCCGATCTGGATGCGCCGGGAGGAGGGTTGCTTATGGCCCCAAGTCCCCTAGAGAGCCGACGCCTTCGTGATAAATCTCCCGCGGTTTGTATGCGCGAAGCGGTTCAAATACTTGGGCCGGGGTTCGTCAACTCTGAAACTTTAATGGGAGATGAGACTACGGCAGATCAGATATTCAATGCGGTGCTGCCGGAATCGATCCAAGTGAAGCCACTTATTGATGTTATAGAGTTTCTGCAAACTCTGGACATCGACACGGCCCAATTTCTACCGAAAGACCTAAAACCTCGGGCTGAGCAGTTTCGCATGGAATTGCTACAGGGCGCATACGTCTCGCGAGATTACATGACGGCCTACACCGAGAAGATAGCCGATGAAATCAACGAGAAGAAGACCAAGCATCGGGTGGATTCGGTGGACATTGCGTACTTCTGGGAACTGAAGAAGACGTTGCCGGAAGACAAACCATTGGAGACAACCGCACGTCTCGGCAAAGAGATTGCGGGGGCGATGAATCAGGGGAATGAGCGCGAGATCGCCGCAATGGAAGAATCCAACAGACTCAAGGCTATAGAGCTTGATCTGAGAGCGCGGGAACTAGGATTATCGCGTGAAACCTTTGATTGTGATGGATGCGGGAAACCGAATGGTTCACTCGCAGGAAAGAAGGCCCACGAAAGGGCTTGTAAGTCTGTAGCGGAGCAATCCGCGAGCGAAGGGGGCTAAGGCCCTGCTAACTTCAAACAGGCGGGCATAACCCCGCAAAGGAGAAAACGATCATGGCTGAGAGTACAAGAATTGTAGGCGGGGGAATGAGTTACAGCGGAAGCGCGGGTACTATCGGGCGCAGTCCTCGTGTAGCAACTACTACTGATATGGAAGATTCGCCCTATGCGAGTCTCGAAACGAACGTTGCCAACGCCTCGGTATTGACACTTCGGGCCACGCCCTACACTGTCATTCCAGCGCCGGGAGCTAACAAGGTAATTCAGGTGATTGGCGGAATGCTTTCACTGATTTACACTGCCCCGGCTTTTACTGAATCTGCGGACAACCTGGAACTTCGCTATACGGACGCATCAGGCGCGATCATCGCCTTACTGGAAATGACCAACTTCATTACCTTGACGGCCAATTCATATCTTTCGATTGTGCCGCTCAAGGATGTGATTTTAGTGGCGAA